>Ga0316189_10000331_pt1 | contig 47146 bp, 32 predicted proteins | sample LowCovwburrow_MG_FD_204930 | JGI IMG/M metagenome (GOLD analysis project Ga0316189, IMG submission 204930) | Coastal sediment microbial communities from Maine, United States - Lowes Cove worm burrow | ecosystem: Environmental > Aquatic > Marine > Coastal > Sediment | place: USA: Maine... | reverse complement strand
TCGCCGCTGGTGGTCGTGTCGGAGGTGACGGCGGTCGCGCTGCCGGTGGTCACGTCCGTGGTGGCGGAGGTCGAGCTGGTCGCGCTGCCGGAGCTCGAGTCGGAGTCCGTGGCGGAGTTGGAGTCGGTCGCCGTGGCGGAGGCGGTCGTCGTGGCGGAGTCGGAGCCGGAGCTGCTGTCGTCCCCAGCACAGCCGGTGATGGGGGCGAGGGCGAAGAGGAGCGCAGCGTTCAGCGGGAGCGAAAAACGATAGTCCATAGAAGTTCTCTTGAGGCTCAAGGTCGCCGGCGCAGGCCCGCGAAGGAACCGGGGCGCCGAGGGCCTCCGCGGAGGTCGACCGAGGTCGGGGGGAGGCGAATCCGCGCGTAGAGGGCCTGAGGGAGCGTACGGTCCTCTCTTCGTCCTGAGCGGTGGGTCCTTGGGCGGCCCCGGGACGGCGGCGCTTGCCCTACGTCCGACGATCAGCGACAAATGAGGGTATGCGCGTCGGCGCCCGTACGCATCGTCTCCTCAGTCGGGTCCAGGTCTGCGCTCTGGCGCTGGGCCTTGTCGGCGGCGCCTGTGATGGTGTCGAGGAGACGACGACCGGGGGGGCGCCAGAGAACCCGGATCCTCACGTCAGCTTCACCGGCTATGTCGACCTGCTCGACCTTTGCGGGACCATCGGCGCGACCCATGTGTTCATGCGGGCGACCCGGGTCGGCTGCATCGGCTCACCGCCGGCGCCCTGCACCCTGCCGTCCAACCCCTATGCCTCGTGGATCGGCGAGACCGTGGCCTGTCCGAACGCGTCGACGGCGAACCTGATGGCGGTCGACGTCCCCGATCCCGGCAAGTACCAGATCGAGGCGATCACCCTGACGGAGACCGGCGACCAGCGGCTCTGCTTTGGCCTGGACGGTGACGACATCGTCCAGGCGACGGCGACGGCGATCGAAGAGCGGGCAGATGTTGGCGTTGAGGTGCTGACGGGGCCCTGTCCGCTGCCCTAGGTCGAGGGTCGGCGCAAGCGGAGGTCTTGCGTAGAACGCGCGAGTCGCCGCTGCTTGGCAATCGCGGCCGGGACGTCTAGCGTAGCGGCCGCCATGACCTACGACTTCCGCGCGATCGAAGCCCGCTGGCAGAGCTACTGGGACGAGCACGGCACCTTCTGCGCCGAGATCGATCCCGAGCGGCCGAAGTACTATGCCCTCGACATGTTCCCCTATCCATCGGGGAACGGGCTCCACGTCGGCCACCCGGAGGGCTATACGGCGACCGACATCATCTCCCGCTACAAGCGGATGCGCGGCTTCAACGTGCTCCACCCGATGGGCTGGGACGCCTTCGGCCTTCCCGCCGAGCAGTACGCGATCAAGACCGGCACCCACCCGGCGACCCGGACCGCGGAGTGCGTCGACAACTTCAAGCGCCAGCTGAAGATGCTCGGCTTCTCCTACGATTGGTCGCGCGAGATCGACACGACCTCGCCGGACTACTACCGCTGGACGCAGTGGATCTTCCTCCAGATCTGGGGCTGCTGGTACGACGACGAGGCGGGCAAGGCCCGGCCGATCGCGGAGCTGCCGATCCCGCCGGAGGTCGCCGACAAGGGCGAGGTCGCGGTCGCGGCCTATCGCGACGAGCATCGCCTCGCGTACATGCACGACGCGCCGGTCAACTGGTGCCCGGATCTGCGGACGGTGCTGGCCAACGAAGAGGTGGCCGAGCACGTCGAGCGCGGCTACGAGGTCGTCCGTCGGCCGATGCGGCAGTGGATGCTGCGGATCACGGCCTACGCCGAGCGGCTCCTCCGTGATCTCGACGGGCTCGACTGGTCGACCAGCGTCATCGAGATGCAGCGGCATTGGATCGGCCGCTCCGAGGGGGCCGAGGTCGACTTCCAGGCGGTCGGCGTCGACGCTTCGGCGGGGACGATCACGGTCTTCACGACCCGCCCTGACACGCTCTTCGGCGCGACCTACATGGTCCTCGCGCCAGAGCATCCGCTGGTCGCCCAGGTGACGACCGCGGAGCAGCGGGCGGCGATAGGCGAGTACGTCGCCAGGACGGCGCGTCGGAGCGAGCGCGAGCGCCAGGCGGAGGCCGCCGAGGGGGCGAAGACCGGCGTCTTCACCGGCGCCTACGCGACCAACCCGGTCAACGGCGAGGCGATCCCAGTGTGGATCAGCGACTACGTGCTGATGGGCTACGGCACCGGGGCGATCATGGCGGTCCCGGGGCACGACCTGCGCGACCATGCCTTCGCGACGGCGATGGGCATCGGCATCGTCGAGGTCGTCAGCGGCGGCGAGGGGCCGATCGAGCGCGAGGCCTATGTCGGCGAGGGCGTGGCCGTCAACTCGGGCTTCCTCGACGGCCTCGGGACCGCGGCCGCGAAGGCGCGGATGATCGAACACCTCGAGGGCGAGGGGACCGGTCGTCGGCGGGTCACCTACAAGCTCCGCGACTGGCTCTTCTCCCGTCAGCGCTACTGGGGCGAGCCCTTCCCGCTGGTCCATCGCCCCGACGGCGTGGTCCAGGCGGTCGCTGACGATGAGCTGCCGGTGACCCTGCCGCCGATGGAGGACTTTGGCCCGAGCGAGACCGGCGATCCACCCCTGGCCAAGGCGACAGGTTGGCGCGAACTCCCGGACGGCTCGATCCGTGAGACCAACACGATGCCGCAGTGGGCCGGATCGTGTTGGTACTACCTGCGCTTTATGGACCCGCGCAACGGCGAGGCGCCCTTCTCCAAGGAGGCCGCGGACTACTGGCTGCCGGTCGATCTCTACATCGGCGGGGCCGAGCATGCGGTGCTCCACCTGCTCTACGCCCGCTTCTGGCACAAGGTGCTCTTCGACCTCGGCTACGTCAGCGGTCGCGAGCCATTCCAGAAGCTGGTCAACCAGGGGATGGTCCTGGGCGCCACGTACCATCCCGGGTCGGCCCGCCGTGACGAGCAGGGGAGCTGGGTGACCTTCGGCCCTGACGATGTCGAGGCGGTCGGCGAGAGCGGCGACAGCTTTGTCGTCAAGGGGACCGGCGAGCCGGTGACGGTGCAGTGGGAGAAGATGTCGAAGAGCCGCGGCAACGTCATCAACCCCGACGACGTGATCCGTGAGTACGGCGCCGACACCATGCGCCTCTACGAGATGTTCATGGGCCCGTTGGAGCACAGCGCTCCCTGGCAGCCCGAGGGGGTCAGCGGCTGTCACCGCTTCCTCCAGCGGGTCTATCGCTTGGTCTTTGACGACAAGGGCGGCGACAGCGAGGGCCCCGACCAGCGCCGTGAGCTCGTCGACGGGGAGGGCAGCGACAAGCAGCGTCGCCTCCTCCACCGGACGATCGAGCAGGTCGGCGAGCGGATCGAGCGGCTCAGCTTCAACACCGCGATCTCGGCGATGATGATCTTCGTCAAGGAGATCGTCCAGACGGGCGAGCCCCTCGCGCGCGGGGTGCTGGAGCAGTTCATGATCCTCCTCGCGCCCTTCGCCCCGCACCTCGCCGAGGAGCTGTGGCGCGAGCTCGGCAACAGCGAGAGCCTGACCTACGCGCCCTGGCCGGCCGTCGATCCAGCGCTCCTGATCGACCCGACCTGGACGCTCGTGGTCCAGATCAAGGGCAAGAAGCGGGCGCAGATCGACGTCCCCCAGGGCGCGAGCAAGGACGAGATCATCGCCCTCGCCCTGGCCGCGGAGGACATCGCCAAGCGGATCGGCGACGCGACCCCGCGGCGGGTGATCTACGTCCCGAACAAGCTCGTCAACATCGTCCCGTAGCGGGCTCTCGCGCTGCGCTCGATGGCTCGCTCGGCCTCGACGAGACTCTGCTCTGCCGCGTCGGAGTGGGGGCCTCGTCGGAGGCCGAACGAGACGTCGGGGCGTTGAGCACAGGGCTCCCGCCGATGGATCCCCGGTGCTTCCTCCAATGGCGAGGATGGCGAGGATGGCGTGGCCGCAGTTGGTCGTCAGCGCTCGACCGAGGCCGCGGACATAGCTGAGAGCAGAGCTCAGCGTCGATCATATCGTTATAGGCCGCGCTGTTGCTGGAATTGTAGTTGCCGGCGACCATGTCGACGTGGCTTGTGGGTCGTGTCCTCGACCGCCCATGGAGCGTCGGGCTCGGATCCTGCGAGGGGCAGGATCGACGCCGTGATCGTCTGCTCTGGGCCTCTGCCCCTTCGACCGTGAGGCGACGATGCCCGCGGGCTTCATCGCGCTCGTCGAGGGTAGAGCGAGCGTTGGGGGCAATTCACCGGCTGCAGGGGTTCTTCGGCGATGCCATGCTCATCCGCCGATCCCCTCGCGGACCTGCGCGGCCCAGGTCTCGATCCCCAGGAGCGTGCTCTGCCGGAGCGTAGGGGAGGCCGAGAGGTCGCCGATGACGGCCTCGAGGCGGAGACGGGCGCGGCGGATCTTGGTCCGCACGGTGTTCTCGGGGAGCTCCAACGTCTCGGCGAGCTCGCGCGCGCGCATGCCCTCCCAGTAGTACATCTCGAGGACGATCTGGTCCGCGAGCGGGATCCGGCGGAGGCCGCGGAGGAGGAGCTCAGCCTCGCGGGCCTCGGCGAGGCGCGAGGTCGGCGAGGGCTGGAGATCCTCGGCTGAGAGCTTCTCGGCCTCGAGATGATCGCGGTCGCGGCGGCTTAGGCGGTAGTGGTCGTAGAGAACGTTGCGGGCGATGCCGAAGAGGAAGGGGCGGAAGCTCGAATCCCCGCGGATCCGGGCACGCGCCTCGAGGCAGGCGAGAAAGGTGCGCTGGACCAGGTCGTGGGCGCTCGCGCCTGCTTTGTTGTGGAAGAAGCGGAGGACCGAGCGGTAGTGCCTGCGAAAGAGTCGCTCTCCGGCTTGGTCGTCGCCGGCCTGCCAGCTCTGGAGCAGCTCAAGGTCCCCGTCCATGGGGCGAGTATAGGACGCAGGCGACGGCGACGTCACGAGCGGATATGCGCGGTCTAGAAAAAAATGAAGCGGGGGTGAAGCGACGGCGACCCTGAACACTGTCGAGACGAGCGACGATGGGGTGAGCGCCCGGCGGTCTCCGGAGATTTCGGCGGAGCTGAGGGCCGGCGAGGGCTGGAGTGCGCGGGACTCCGGCAACGGCTAGCTCCTCGCTCGCAGCTCCCTCTGCCGGGCACAAAGACCACATCGGTCGCGGGGAAGCCTGCGGAGTCGGCCGTCATTCGCCGGTCGGGTCGACCTGCGAGCGGTCTAGGAGCCAGTCGTAGAGGCAGGTGAACCCCTGTAGGTCGCGAGTGTTCGTCACGCCGGGGGCCCGCAGCTCGGGGTTGAGCCGCGTGCCAAAGGCGGAGGAGAGGGCGGCTCCAGTGCCCTTCGCGTCCTCCAGCCGGGGCATTGGTAGGGGCGGGGAGACGACCCCGTGATATTTACTCTCAGGGCCGAAGAGGCCGGAGACCATTGACCCACGAGAGGACAACGGGGCCGCGCGAGGCCGTGGACGAGGCTGATGAGCGGGCGCGAGGGCTTCGGCGACGTCGGCGACGAAGAAGACGAAGGCGAAGACGGCGAGTGTTCCTCGCCCTCCTCCTCGCCGGGTTGTTCGCCCTCTGGGCCCTCTCTCCGCTCCTGATCGTCTCCTGGATCATGCGCACTGTCGAGGTCGAGAGCGGTGGGGTCTGCTCGATCGAGGACGTCGACGTCGAGCTCCTCCGGGGCATCGTCGTGATCGAGGGCCTGAGGCTGACCGACCGGGATCCGGAGCGGAGCAGGACAACCCTCACGATCGACCGGATCGAGGCCTACTGGGGCTGGAGGCGCCTGCTCTTCGAGGGGGGCGGTGTCGACGTGCGGGTCACCGGCTTGGATCTCTCCGTCGATCTGCGAACCCCGTGGACGGGGATGATCGAGCGGGCGCGAGAGGGACCTCCGCTGGCGACGATCCGCTCGATCGAGCTCGACGGCGGGCGGCTGCGGGCGAGCCTCCATGACAGGCCGACGCCGGTGGTCGAGCTCGTCGACGTCGAGGCGAGCCTGCGGGCGACCGGCTTCGGGGTCGGCAATGATGAGACTATGACGAGCCATGCGAGGCTGGTCGGGATCGACGGCGGCGGCGGACGCCTCGCGATCGAGGCCTCCTTCGCCCCGCTCGCCCCGCTCTTGGTGTGGAGCCTGGAGGTGACCGCTGACCGGATCGAGCTCAGCCCGCTGACCCCGATCATCCGCAGGGTCTTCGAGATGGACGTCGAGCACGGGGAGCTCTCTGTTCACGCTCGGATCACCCAGACTCTGGGGCGCCGTCGCGGCCGTATTGACCATAGCTTCCACGAGCTGCGCCTCTATACCCCGGGCCATGTCGAGGTCCGGCACCCGATGGCCGAGGCGCTCTTCGGGGCGATGCTGAGCTCGGCAGACCAGCCGCTCCTCATCGACGAGACCCCGGACCTCGAGGAGATCAACCGTGAACCGCTGGATCTCAGCGCCGGCCTCGACGACGCGACGTACGGCGACGCCCTGGAGCGGATCACCCAAATCATCCATCGCGGCTACGAGCGGCGACTCAACACCCTAGACGGCTACGATGTCACGATCCAGGGCTTGGAGGTCGATTATCCGGACAATCGCCTGAGCTTTCGGGATATCGAGGTGCGGAGGGTCGGCTTGAAGGACGGGCCTGCGTTCTTCTCGCTCGACGAGCTGATCGTCAACATCGAGCAGTCGATCACCAACCGCGAGGTCGACACGTACAAGGCGGTCACCCTGATCGGGCCGAAGCTCACCTTTGTCGCCGGGACGACGCCCGAGCAGAGCCAGCTCAACTTTGATCCCGACTGGGTCGACAAGATCTCGGCGATGCCCTATCCGACCGACAGCCTGGTCATCAAGGGCGGACGGATCGAGTATCGCGACATGACCGGCGAGGCGCCGATCTCGTTGGCGGTGGTCGATCTCGAGGTCGAAGGTCGGTCGCTTGCGCGAGGGGTGGATCCCTCGGCGCCCGAACCACTCTCGGTCGAGGTCACGGCGAACCTGGTCCAGGGCGGTCGGCTCACCTCGAAGCTGCGCCTGCGGCCGCGGGTCGTCCCGCCCGAGGGTCGCTTCGAACTCCAGCTCAGCAAGACCCCGCTTGCGCCGCTAAACCCGGTCTCACGTCGGTATGCGCAGATCGACAGCTCGAGCGGTTCGGTCTCCGTCGAGCTCGCGGCGAGGCTCGGGGACGGGGTCGCCCGCAGCGTCATCACGGCAAAGTTCGACAACGTCGAGCTGCTCGGCGAGGGCGAGCAACACCGCCGGCCGCTGCGAGAGTTCATGGTCGGGCGCAGGCTGCGGGCCCTCGACGGCAAGCCGATCGAGGTGGAGGTGCCGGCGGCGACGCTCGACGAGTTCCGCGATGCCCTGCCACGGACACTGATCCGGGCGGTGCTCGACGCGTCGAAGACCGAGCGGCCCGCACGGCGAAGGCGACGGGAGCGCTCCGAAGGCGATGGGCGAGGGGACCGCGAGCGGCGAGGTCGGCATCGTCGCTCCAGGGGCCACGGAGAGGAGCGCTGAGGAGGAGCGCTGGTAGTGCGGCTCTCCTGACTCCTAGGTCCCTGTTTGTCCAACCTCGCCAGGGGGGCGGTCGTGGAAGAGCGCCGCGCACCGGGTCGTCGTGCGAGAGGCTTGCGATCCGGGCGACAGAGCGGGTCGCTCACCACGGAGGGCAAGTGGCGCTCGAGGGCGTTGAGGGCGGCCTCGTCGAGGGGTTCTCGGAGCGGAGCTGCTCTCCGGTGATTGGCAGCGTTTGTTGAGCCGGACCTCTTGCGGGTAGACGTCTTCGAAGGGTGTTGCGCTGTCAGGATGCGGCGCCAATGCCGCGGCCCGGTGCGAGTATGCGCGTTTTGATCGTCAAGACCGCTCCTTTCGGGCTAGTGTCCGCCCATGACGAAGCGGTACAGCACCCGGCATCTCCTCGGTGCCCTAGCGATTCCTGCACTCCTTCTCGGAGCCTGCAACGGTGACGACTCGGCGACGACGGACGCGACGGCGACCGCGGGCTCGTCGACGACAGCGACGGCGACGGCGACGGCGACAGCAACGGCGACAGCGACGGCGACGGCGACGGCGACGGCGACGGCGACGGCGACGGCGACCGGCACCGACTCGGGCTCTGAATCCGGCACCTCGAGCGAGAGTGACAGCGACGCGACGACGATGACCACGGGAGATCCGACGGGCGACACCAGCTCGGGGACGACCATGGGCGTCAGCGACAGCGCGACGACGGACGCGACGACGGACGGGACCACGGATGGGACGACGGACGGGACCACGGGCGATCCAGATCCGGTCTGCGGAAACGGCATCCTCGAGGCGGGCGAGGACTGCGACGACGGCAACGACGTCGACAAGGACAAGTGCTCCAACGCCTGCATCTTTGTCCCCTGCGACGAGCAGGAGGGGATGGGCGGCATGTTCGACTACTCCTATATCTGGGTCGCCAACACGTCGCAGGGCACGGTCTCAAAGATCGACACCCAGACCCTCGTCGAGCTCGGCCGCTACCGCACCGACCCGAACACCAACGCGAGCCCGTCGCGGACGGCGGTCAACGTCGACGGTCGCTACGCCGCCGTCGCCAACCGCACCGCCGGGACGATCGCCGCCTTCGCGGCCGACGAGGATGACTGCGTTGACGTCAACAATGACGGTATGATCACCACCTCAAGCGGCGCCAACGACATCAAGCCCTTCGGCGAGGACGAGTGCATGCTCTGGCACATCACGGTCGAGCCGAACAACAACGGCAACAACCAAAAGGGTCCGCGCCCGCTCGGCTGGGACTTCGCCGACCAGAACCCGAACACCTGCAAGTGGGAGACCCACACGCTCTGGGCCGGTTGGTACAGCGCTGGCGGGGCCGCCTACTTCTGGCACCTCGACGGCACCGACGGCACCGTGCTCGACGACGTCGAGGTCCCGGTCTGGGGCTCGAAGAACTCCTGGGGCCCCTACGGAGGCGCCGTCGACAGCGACCACAATTTCTGGGTCGCCGGCTGGCACGGTCCCCTGATCCGGATCAACACCCAGGATCTCAGCGTCGACATGTGGAACGACGCGATGCTCAACCAGGTCGACTCCTACGGGATGGCGCTCGATGGTCAGGGGCGCCCCTGGTTCGGCGGTTGCTCCGGCGAGGTGGTCCGCTTTGATCCCGACACCGAGACCTTCAAGAACCTCGGCGACACCGGTGGTTGCCTCCGCGGCCTGATGGTCGACGGCAACGGCACCGCTTGGATCGCCGGCAATGGCGGCTGTCGACTGGTTGAGGTCGACACCGCGACCGACACCATCGTCAACCCGAACATCCCGATCCCCGGCTGCCAGACCCCTGTCGGCATCAGCATCGACGCCGAGGGCTTTGTCTGGGTCGTCGATCAGAACGGCAAGGCCTACAAGATGAACCCCGACGACTACTCGTTCGAGCAGTTTAGCGGTCTCAGCAGTCCCTACACCTACTCGGACATGACGGGTGCGGGGATTCAGCTCCAGGCGCTGCCGCAGTAGCAGCCACGACCGCGCTCGCAGGCGAGCGAAGACGGATCGCCCCGTGCCAATCTCTGGCGCGGGGCGTTCTTGCGTCCTGTCGATGTGCGAGCGCCGCTTTGACAGGCTGCTAGCGTGTCGTCTCGTCGAGCGCCGCGCGAGCAGCCTGCGGTGACAGCCCCGAGTGGTCTAGCGCGGAAATCGTCGGGGCCCTCGGCTTCGACAGAGCGACGCAAGTCGCGGGCCGCGCGAGTTCGAGCGGGGCCGAGAGGGCCGAGGAGGGAGCGCGCGCGGCACTCGTGTCAGCCTCCAGTGACCAGGCCCGCTCTCCGGGCTCAAACCCCGTGCGTCGCGTGACTCAAGCCGGCGTCACGCCCCGGGGTCTCTGTCATGAGCCGCGACGCTGCCGACGGGTCCCAACGCCAAGTTCTCAGCGAGAAGCAGGTGATGCAGGGCAGGCCTGCCCGCATGTGGGTCTGCTCGGCGGGCTCTGCGTTCACTCTGGAGCGATGGGCAGGCCCCAGAACGCCAGCATTCCGATGCCGTTCTCGTTGAGGACCCATTTGCCCGGCCCCTTGTGGCCGAAGTACGTCAACCCCGTGGCGCTCGATCCATCTCCGGAGAGCTGAAGCGTCACCTCGTTGCCCATCGCCGAGCTGGAGACGATCCCAACCCCGCCGCTGTGGAGGAGGAAGTCGCCCTCGACCCCCGGCTCGGCGACGAGGGACGACTCCTTGTTCCGCATCGTGATCACGATCGCGGTGCCGCCATTGGCGAAGCGAGCGGACTCGGGGTTCGGCGGCTGGACATCGTGCATTGGCTGCTCACCGTAGAGGTCGCGACCGAGCAGGTTGGCATAGCGATCGCCGATAACCCGGGTTCCGCCCTCGTATTGGAAGTGACAGCCATCGTGCTCTTGGATCGCCGTCGTCGACATCGCGGTGATCGCCTCGAACATGTCGGGCACCGAACGCTGGAACTCCTGGAGGGCGATGAGGTCTCCGAGGCAGCCCGCCCGCACTTGGGTGACGTAGGTGCGCTCCACGTTGGGGTAGTCCACCAGCCAGTCCTCGTAGAGGCCGAGGAATCCCTCTGCGTGGCCCGTCCAGTTCCCGGCGTCGCTCTCCCCTTGGTACCAGAGGATGCCCCGGATATGCTCTTCGACCCCTGCGGCGCGGACTCGGGTGAGCAGGCGGCCATAGTTCGTGGAGGGGTTGGCGGGGTCCCCATCATTTCGCGGGAAGAAGCCGATCGCAGCCCCGCCCAGCGCACCGTTGAAGACCGCGAGTGGCACCTGGTGACGCTCGGAGAGGGTCGCGGCCATCACCAGCGGCCATTGGCCGATCCCGCCGGGTCCGTATCCCGTGCTCCCGTTCGCCACCCGCCAGGACACATCTGCGACAGTGTCCTGAGCGTCCGTCACATTGCGGCCGAAGCTGCGGACAAAAGGCCCCTGATAGTCAGCGTTGGGGTTGCCGCTTTGGGTGTTGGAGGCTGCATTCGATTGGCCCTGGACGATGTAGTGATCACCGGCGACGAGGTCGGGCACGGTGACCAGGGGCAGCACCTGCGCCCCCGAGACGACGGAGAGCGCCACGTCGTGGGAGACGAGCTCCGCGGGGATCGGCACATCAAGGGTGAATTCGAAGGGGGCCTCGCCGCATAGCGGCATGGTCGTGGTCGTCGTCACCGCTCCGCCAACCAGCACCTCGGCCTGCAGGAACGCTCCCCAGCCCGACGCTTGCACGGTGCCTGCAAAGTGCGCGGTCCCTTCATTGGTGTCGAGCGAGCGCGGCAAGACAGCGCTCGCGAGCGGAGAGGCCGAGACGGTGAGAGCGGGTTCACCAGCCCCCGTCACGACGAATACGGCGTCGGTCGTGTCTGTGTCGTCGCGGTCATCGGTGACGGAGAGCGTCACCGTGTAACAGCCCGGATCGGAGAAGGTGTGCGCTGCCTGCAGCCCGCTGCCGGTGGAACCATCGCCAAAGTCCCAGTCGTACTGAACGATCGTCCCGTCGCTGTCGAAGCTGGGCGACGCGTCGAAGGTCACGGCAAGGGGGGCGGGTCCGCTTGGGGGGGTCGCGTCGAAGGCCGCGTTTGGCGGCTCATTGGCGGGAAGAGCGGTGCCCGTGCCCGTGCCCGTCTCACTGTCTTCGGTGGTCTCGGAGTCATCGCCTGTGCTGCCGGTCGTCGTCGGCGGACCGTCGCTACTCTCGACACTGCCGCTATCGCCGCTGCTCACGGCCATGGTGTCGCCAGCGTCTGTATCGGTTTCGTTCTCGCTCCCCGCATAGCAGGCGGTAAGAAGAACAAGCAGAGAGCTGGCGCTCCATGCTGCGGTCGACGACGTACGAGTGATGTCCAACATATTGCTCGCTCGGCGCGCAACCGCCGTCGGTCTCGCGCAGGTAGTGGTTCCGGCGAGCAGCTCAGGAGCTGCTCGCCGGGGTGCTTGGCGGTCTCAGAGCGGGAGCGGGCCGCACTGGGGGTTGTCGCCGATCCCTGCGATCGGCGCGCCCATGAGGTTGGCGAAGGAGGTGAGCACCTTGTCGTTGTCGGACTCGACCTGAACGACGCGACCGGTCTTGAGCTGGCCCTGCGCGTTGCCGAAGAGGACGACCGGGATTCGGGACATGTGGTGATGCACGCCGAAGTGCGAGATCGCCAACGTGAGGACGTTGTCGAGCATCGTCCCTTCGCCGTCCGGGGTGTTCTTGAGCCGCTCCAGGAACCCACGGAGCTGGTTCCAGTCCCACCGAGACATGTTGGTGTAGTCCTGGCGGCGTCCGCCCGGGTTGTGGTGCACCTCGTCGTGCCCAGAGTCGTTGACGTTCGGGATCGGCACCCATTCGTAGCGCCAGTGAATCCCGGAGAAGCCCCACATCATACCGATGATATCGGCCCGGCGGCAGAGGAACGCTGCGTAGGTGATGTCGAGGAGCGCTTTTGCGCGGTCTGGGATCGAGACGGGCGCGCCTGGGCTGGGCGGGACTTGGCAGATGGCCGGTCCTGCCTGGTTGAGATCATTGCTGACGCTCATCTCGGCGCTCCGAATTGCGTCTTCGTGCATGTCGAGCTTGAGCGTCTCGATCCCGGAGAGCTCCTTGCGGAAGCGCGCAAGCTCGCTGGTCACGTCGTCCAACATCGACTTCTTGAGGCGCAGGCGCCTCTTCTGAGCCTCGATCACCGCGGGGTCATCGGAGGGCTGGAAGTCTTGAAAGAGCTTGTTCCACGCGTCGACCGGCTGGACGAAGGGGGTCTTGAACGCGTTTGGCCCGGTCGCGAAGGGACGGTCCCGCATCCGGTTATGGCCATAGTACTCGAGCTGCATCTCTAGCGAGGAGAGGCCTAGCTGGCTGGCGATGAGCTGGTCGACCGAGATGCCCCCCGGAAGCCCGTCCTCCGAGTCTGCGGCGGGCAGGACGTCCTTGGCGGTGAGCACCTTCCCGACGGTCCGAACGTGGTTGTTTCCCTTCGGGTTGAGGCCCGAGTCGCGGATGTTGACGCCGTCGACGATGACCATGTCTTGGCGCAGCGACTCAAAGTCGGCGAGGATCGGCGAGAGCGTGAAGTTCTCGCCGCTTTCGGCCGGAAAGAAGTCGGCTGCGTCAGGGTAGCCGCCGCAATTGACCCAGACGAATCCCTGCTTGGTCGGAAGCTCGGCGGCCTCGGCCCTGCGGATCGAGAGAACAGGCGAGAGGAGCGCAGCTGCCTTGAGCGAACGAAAAATGAAGTGTCGGCGTCTCATTGTGACGGTGCCTCTCTTGTGTAGAGCTCGGGTCGAGCCAAGACTTCCTCGAAGAGCTCGATGACGCTGAGCTCACCCTCGCGCAGCGGTGTCGCGAGGTGATGGGTCAGCGCCTCTGCGGTGTTGCTGTCTCGGAGTCCGCTCGCGAAGCGTACGACGTTGGTGCTGAAGCACTCTGTCGCCTGCGGGCTCTGGGCCAGCGTCGGGATCAGGTCCATGATCCCGTCAAAGCTCTGATTCACACCATCGACCGGGACGTCTTCGACGACCGAGTTCAGCAGGCGATCGCCGTAGTGCGTCTGGTACCGGCCGAGCCCGTCGAAGTTGCTCCAAAGGTACCCGAACGGCATGAACTGGACATGACAGGTCATGCAAAGCTCGTCCTGGTTCATGATCAGCTCGAACTGCTCTCTAGTTGTGAGCGCATCGAAGTCGTCGACCTGGTCGAGGACCTCCGCTGCTGCGGCCGAGGCGTCGATCCCAGACGGTAGGCCGATCTCCTCGCACTGGAACTGATTCTTGATCAGGAGACCGCGCCGGATCGGCTTGTCGCGACTGGCCTCGGCGCTCGTCGCGTGTACGGCCATGACGCTCGCGAGGGTCAGCACTCCGCTGCGCTCCCCGCCCTCCAGCGCCAGGGGCTCGAAATCATCAAGGTCGGACACGCTCCCGTAGAGCGGGGCGGTGTGGCGGTTGACGTAGGTGACCTCCCGGGTCAGGAGTTCCTCCCAAGTCGCCGCCTCTTCGACGACCACCTCTTCGATGAACGTCGAGAACTCGCCGCTGAGGGCCTGAGCCATGGCGGGATCGCCGAACTTCGGATAGTCCTCAGGACGCTCCGCCATTTTGTCGAGGTCGCCGACCCGTAGCCACTGCTGGAAGAAGCGGGCGAGCTGAGCCCGCCCCCGGGGGCTGTCGAGCAGGCGATGGACCTGCTCGCGGATGGCCTCGCCGTCGAGCTCTCCGGCCTCGGCGGCGGCGAGCAGGGCCTCGTCGGGCATGGAGCCGATGAGCGCGTAGGAGATCAGCGACGCGCGCTCGAAGGGATCGAGCTCTGCGACGTTTGGATCGTTCCCGGTGACCTCTCCGACCTCCGTCCGGTACAGGAAGTGGGGCGACATCAACATCCGGGTGAGCAGCGCCGTCATGAGCTCGGAGGAGTTGGCCGCGTCAGGCGTCGCCTGCGTGACAAAGTCGACCAACGCCTTCCGTTGGGCGTCCGATACTGGGCGGCGATAGGCCCGGCGCCCGAAGTCGGTGATGAAGGTCTCTGCGCACCCAGGCGTGACCTCTGCCCCCGGCGTGAAGCAGGGGAACTCCTGGGCGAGGCGAGAGGAGACATACTCGGCTGCCACCCGCTCCGACTCGATGGTCAGGATGCTCAGGAGGTTCTCGTCGATCTGCCCATTGCTGCCGTTGTCGTACCCCGAGGCGATGTCCGAGTAGTTGAGCTCCGTCGTCACCTCGACGCCCAAGAGATCGCGCACCGTGTTGCTGAACTCGGCCGCGCCAAGGAGTCGAATCTGCCCCGGATCCGGCGAGAAGATCTCCTCCTCCTCGCCGCCGTCGCTGTCGCCGTCGTCTCCCGCGGTCTCCGCGCCTCCAGCACTGCTGACACCATCTCCGCTTTCGCCGAGTCCGGCGGGGTTCAGCGAGTCGACGGGGGGAGGGCCCGTGTAGCACGCACTCGCGAAGGCGAGGAGTCCAGCTGCGAAAAGAGTGTTGGAGGGCTTGGCCATAATGTGCTCCTTGCAGTCGTACACGTACGTGACCCGCGTTCGGATGCCGATGAATCGGATGTCATGAACTCTAGGGAGAGCGGGGGCACGCTAGCAGTCTTCGTATCTACGTTGTACCTACCACGAGGTACTCCCGTCGGCAAAGGGGAAAAGCTCTGGGCGACTGTGCGTACGAGGTCCAGAATTCAGCCGACGAACGGTGTTTGTGGTGTCTTGCGTGAAGGGGGTTACAGAATTGTCATAGGGTAATGGCTGTAGGGAATGTTCGAGATCACATTCGCGGTCGAGCTGTCCAGATCGCGCTTCTGAGCCCTATCTCGGAGCGCGCATGTCGCTGTTGACAAGGTCTCTTTCACTCGATCCTGTCGACCGCCGTCGTCCGCTCTACGGTCCGGTGCTGCGGCGTGCTGTTGCAGATGGGCGACGAAGTTCGCGAGTGTCTTGGGGGGCGGGGACATCGACGATTCCGGCGTTCACTGCTCTGCGAGGGCGACCTTGCCCACCTGGATGAAGTGCTCCTTGGCCAGCGGCATCGCTCGCACGCCGGGGAAGAATTCGCCTGTGTCCAGGGGCCAATCTTCATGAAAGCCATCCCAGACGTACGTCAGAATGCCTACGAGGGGCTCGCCAGGGGTTCTGGCGAGCTCGTAGGCCTGATAGATCTTCTGTGCTTTGAGCTGCTGGATCGCGTCTGGGATCGCCGAGTTGGTCGTGAAACCGTCGCCGATCAGGAACATCTTCTGACCAGGAGATAGCTTGGACTTCAGCACCTCATAGTGGGTGTAGTCCGACTCAAATGAGGCTCCATAGTAGTTGTCGTAGCCGACGATGTCGTAGGTCTCGGGGACGACGAAGTTTGCAGCGTCGATCGTCGGGCGGGCGAAGGTCGTCAGGATCGGCTTGCCTGGGAAGCTCGCCTTGATCGCCAGGTTGAGGGCGTTCTGATCCTGCACCGAGAGCTTGCTCCCCCAGAAGGGCTCATCGACCGGGTAGAAGCCGTAGATGTCGTCCGCGTAGGGGGCGATCGTCGCGGCATAGGCGTTCCAGAGCTGGAGGTAGTCGTCGCGGAGCTCGAGGTGGTCTCCGACGACCTTCCAGAGGTCGACCGCGGTCGCGATCCAGACCAGCGGCTTCATTCCCCGCGACTTCGCCTCCTGAATATAGGGGATTGAGGTCGGCCCGAGCGCAATGTTGGAGTGTCCCTCCATCTCGGCGAGGTAGTTCTTGTACATGAAGAAACCGTAGAAGAAGTTCACCTCAATGCCGGGATCTCCAGTGGTGCTCGTGTCTCCGGTGTCTCCGGTGGTGCCGGTGGTGCCGGTGGTGCTCGACTCCCCGCCTTCACCGGTCGTCCCGGTCGTGCTCGGTCCCGTGGAGGCGGTGGAACTCGTGGTTTCGGAGGAGGTGGTCGTGCTATCGCCACCGCTGCTGGTCGCCTCTGTTGTGGCGTCTCCAGAGTCGCCGCTGCTCGCACCCGAGCTCGTCGCGGTGGCCAGCGTCGCGGTGGACGTCGAGCCCCCTGCCGATGGGCTATCATCGAAGCACGCGGTGAGAAGACCACACGCGAGCAGAGGGATCATGAGCGTGCTGGGTTGTAGATAGCGCGAGATGTGCATTTTCATGTTCCGCTTCCGATGTGCTGAGCTCTGTTGGCCTGGGGGGGGTGCTCTTGTCGCGGTTGACCCGGCAGAGGGGCGTTTGGTCAGGGCCAACGAGCGCGGCGCGCTCAGCGGCTCTTCGGAGGGCGACGTTGATGACCCGCAACATCACCGGGAGCTTGAAGTCGTCGGTTCTCCTGCGGTCTCACCGAGGTCTTCTTCATCTTCATCGCCCCTGCGCGTTGCCAAGGGCAGGCCCGCCACGCGGGCATCGAAGGTGAGAATGTCGGTACGTAGATTGAACATAGTTAGGGGTCTTGTTGCGCTCGCTGCTTCGCCGACCACCCTCACAAAAGGGGGCGGCGGCGTCCGAAGTGTCGTCGGACGCCGCCTCTCCTGTCGTGGCCGCACTAGTCGTGTCCAGTCGAGCGCTGCAGTTTGAGGAGTCTGCACTCGTGCAGTTGTACCCTCCACTGTCAATATTGCAGACGTGAGGCTCCTCGATCCGCTCGCCGCACACACAGGAGATCTCGTCTCCCGGGGAGCAGGGCGCGTCCTTGTCGGCTTCGACCGCGGACGAGGAGGGTGTCCAGAGACCAATCAGTGCGAGCTGCTGTCGGGGGACGCGCACCGGGGACATGCGAGCGTTTTTATCAGAGGTCTTCTCCTTTGCCAATATGCAGAGTTTTGACCCAAAAAACGAAATTGAAAATGGAAATCAACATCGAATTATCCCCTGACGGAGCCCTCAGGAACATTATTTTTGGATTGATGCGGATTTTTCTTCCAACCCCCGGAGGGAATGTCTACGGTTGGTCATCATGACCTCAGCGGGGACGATTGAGCACTGGAATCCGACGGGGGGTGAATCCGTGGATCGCCCGCGGTTCCGGTCACCGAGAGCGGCGAAAGCTCGCGGGGCATGGCTGCTGTCCTGCTTCGCAAGCGTGTCGATGCTCGGCTGCTATCAGGGGGCGGAGTTCGCCGGAGATGGGACCGGCACGACCGGCACGACCAGCTCCATCGCGTCGACTGGGAGCGACGAGGGGACAGACAGCGGTGAAGAGCCGAGCGAGACGCCGGCCTCCGGCCCCACGGGACTTCGTCTTCTCACGCCCTCGCAATATCAGAACTCTGTTATCGACGTTCTCGGGACGGTCGCGGTGCCTGCGGTTGGTCAGTGGCGTTCGTCGATCGCGGCGGCGCAGGGAGGGGTCGCCGCGGCGACCGTCGAGACCTACGAAGAGGCTGCGATGACCGTGAGCGCAGAGCTCTTCGCGAGCGAAGAGACGCGCCTCGCATTCGCAGGATGCACGCCGGGCGCGGTCGCCGATGACCCCTGTGTGACCGAGGTGGTCGCCAGGGTCGGCCGCCGGGCATGGCGACGATCGCTGGCGACGGACGAGATCGAGCGCTACACGGACCTCGCCGCGGAGGTCGCCGGGATCCTCGGGGGGGACGCCTGGGGCGGGCTCCAGTACGCGGTCGCCGGAATCCTCCAGTCGCCAAACTTTCTCTACAGAGTGGAGCTTGGGACGCCGGTCAGCGATGATGACCCGCTCTATGTCCGCCTCGACGATGCCGAGCTCGCCTCGCGGCTCTCCTACCTGATCTGGAATTCGACGCCCGACGACGCTCTTCTCGACGCCGTCGAGCTCGGGGAGCTCAGCGATGTCGACAGCCTCACGGCGCAGGTCGACCGCCTCATCGACTCGCCTCGTGCGGGCGACGGGATTGTCCAGCTCTTCGTCGACATGTTCGATCTCGACACGCTCCTCTCGCTTCAGAAGGACCCGCTGCACCTCCCGACCTTTACGCCGACGATCGGGCCGGCGATGCGTGAGGAACTCGTGCATGTGCTCAAGGACACACTGCTCGTTCAGCGGGACTATAGGCGCCTCTTTGACACTCAGGGGGGGTTTGTCGACGCCGAGCTCGCGGCGCACTACGGCATCGAGGGGGTCTTTGACGCCTCTTTCGCCCCGGTCACGCTGCCTGAGACGCGAGGAGGACTCCTCACGCTCGCGGGCTTCTTGGCGATCAATTCCGGAGAGGCGAGCACCTCACCGACCAAGCGGGGGCTGACGATTCGCGAGGTGCTAATGTGCCAGCTCTCGCCGCCGCCGCCGCCGGACGTCGTTCCCGAGCTGCCGGAGCCCGGTGACGAGGGTCCGAAGACCAAGCGAGAGCTCCTCGAGGCCCACGTCTCCGACCCCGCCTGCGCCGGCTGTCACGCCTTCTCCGATCCGATCGGCCTCGGCCTCGAGCACTACGACGCGCTCGGCGGATACCGCGAGACAGACCAGGGTCTACAGATTGATCCGAGCGGCGAGCTCAACGGGCAGCCCTTCGCCGACGCGATCGAGCTAGGCTCTCTCTTCACCGAGGAGCCCGCGGTCGTAGACTGCGTCGTCCGCAACCTCTACCGCTACGCGACCGGACACATCGAGCAGGTAGAGGAACAGCCGACGATTGGCGCGCTACGGGAGGGCCTGGTGGGGAGCGGCTACGACCTCACCGCGGTCGTCGAGGTGCTGGTCCGCAGCGAGGCTTTCCGGTTTGCCAGGCTCTCTTCGGAGGATTCACCATGAGATCGCGATCCATCAAGCGCCGGACAATGCTCCGGGGAATCCTCGGCGCGGGCGCTGTCTCCGTCGGCCTACCGCTCCTCGAGGCCATGCTCGACTCCCACGGCGAGGCGCTCGCCGACGGGAGTCCGCTGCCCTTGCGCTTCGGCGTATGGTTCTGGGGCAACGGCACCCATCCAGGAGCCTGGGCTCCCGCGACCCAAGGGGCCGGCTGGGAGGCTGCGGGGCTCCTCGCGGGTCTTGCTCCGGTCAAGGATAACGTCAGCATCATCAGCGGGGGGACACTCCCGGTGAAGAAGGCCTACAACCCGCATGTCGAGGGGTCTGTCGGGATCCTCGCCGGCGGAAACCCGCTCCTCCACCCCTCCTTCAACGGTCAGGCGAACAACTGGGACTTCCTCACGGTCCCGTCGCCCTCGGTCGATCAGCTCGCCGCAGCGCATCTCGCCGAGTCGACGCCCTTCCGCACACTCGCGCTCGGGGTGACCCCTGTGCACACCTCGAACGCCGGCTCCAACAACGCCCCGGGGACCGCGATCAGCTACATTTCGCACCCGGCCCCCTACGTCTTCAACCCGCCGATCATGAACCCCAGCCAGCTCTTCGCCGAGCTCTTCGGGATGTTCACCCCTGGCGAGGTCGAGCCGGAGGCGCTCGCGCGCTCCAAGGTCCTCGACGCCATTCGCGAGGACGCTGCGGCCCTTCGCGGTAGACTTGGCAAGTATGACCGTACACGACTCGATCTCCATCTTGAGGGGATCCACGAGCTGCAGAACCGCCTGACATCGATGGTCGCTGGTGGTGAGTCGTGCGTGACGCCCCTCGATCCGGGTAATTCGGACTCTGCGCGCCTCAGGGCGCGGGCGATGGCAGAGCTCGTGGCGATGGCCTTCGCCTGCGATCTTAGCCGGGTGGTCTCGCTCGAGTTCTCGAGCCCCGCCTCGCATGTCGCCTATCCCGACATTGGAATCACGAATGAGGGGCTCGGCACCTCATTCCACGAGTATGAGCACGCAAATGGTTACGACGCGGACGTGATCAAGACGCTCAGCTACTTCGTCGAGCTCTACGGTGAGTTTGTCGCCGCACTTCGAGCGATCCCAGAGGGGGACGGGACTGTGCTCGATCGCTGTTGTGTGCTGGGGACCAGCGACGTCTCAGGGGGGTGGGATCACGCGATGAACGACTTCCCGCTCTTCGTCGCGGGTGGAGCCGGCGGCGCCCTGGCGACCCCTGGGATCCACGTCGCTCTCGCAGGTGGTAATCCGTGCCGAGTGCCCCTTTCGTGTCTCAAGGCCGTTGGCGTGCCGATCGACAGCTTCGGTAGCGAGCAATTCGTGGCCAATCAGCCAGTGCCTGGTCTTCTCCTCTAGGAGCCCGTGGTGACGTCCCATCTGCTCTCGCGGCGCGATCGTCGACGAGCCTCGACGAAGCGCCGCAGTACCGGGCCGTGCCACAGGTTTTGGCGGATCTGACCGGGTCGACGAGGGCCGCGGGCTCCTAGGAGCCTGGGGCACAAGCGCCGCGCTCTCAGCTCGGGGGCGCTGAGGGTCCTCCGCCACCACCTCGTGCACGAGTGCGTCGAGGGGGTGTTCCGGGCCTCCCCGGCTTTGTCCAAGCCGAGCTTCTTCGCTGTGAGGGTCTTCGTCGCGCGGGTTCTCGCCGTGCTCGTGACGGTCTGCTCGAAGTGCGGCGGTCGGATCCTGACGCCATCGCCAAGCTTCTGTACGGCGCTCGGTCGCCGCGGCTACCCGTCGCGAGCCTCCGCGACCCTGTCCTCCTGGGCAGTTGGGGTTGTGGTCGGCTTCGCGCGTCCAGGTGTCGACGTTGCCCCAAGACCATGCCGAGGCGGTGAGTTGGCCTGGCAATGCACCTTGTGCGTCTGGTGGACGGCAGGCATTCACGGGGCTCTGAGCACCCAGCGCCTCGCTCATCCTCAACCCATCAAGGAGCAACGACGCTGTGATGAAAGTGTAATTCACAAACCCTGAAATACAGAGACGACACTCGCGACATCCTCGACTCAGGTATGGACAGGTCCGAGAATGCCCTCTAGTTTCGATGTCGTACAGGGTCGAGCAAGCGGGGAAGATGTCTGCACGGCAGCGGCATCAACCAGAACAAAGATCTTTCGGCAAGTCCCGTACGAGGAGATGAGAAGATGATCATACAAAAGGGCAAAAGTCTGGTCTGGCGGAGCGTCATACCAGCACTGGGTGTCGCGTTTGGGCTCGCTGGCTGCTACACGTCCCCCGAGTTCGAGGACACCGACTCCTCCACAGGGGACAACGCGACGGTCACAGCCTCTGGAGGCAATACGACCGCTACGACGAACACCACGAGCACGACCGCGACAAGCGAGACGACCTCAACCAGTGGAGCGAGCGGAACAAGCGATGATGGGACCTCGAGCGGTGGTGAGACCGACACCACGGGTGTGGAGCCAGGATGTGGCGACGGCGTGCTCGACGATGGGGAGGTCTGCGATGATGGAAACCTGTCGAACGAGGACGCCTGCCTGAGCGCCTGCCTCGGTGAGAACGATTGTTGCGCCGTAAACCCCGCAGGGATCGAACCCTGGGCCGGCGGCTACATCACCGCGGCCCGCGAGAATAGCCAGGGCGGCAACTTCCAGGCCTTCGGCCGTGACCGCGTCTTCGCGATGGGCTCGTGCAACAACAACCCCGGCTCCTGGGACGGGACCAGCAATGAGGGGTTGGCGGAGCCTTGGGCTGACTCGCCGGTGCAATCCGGGAGACAGGTTTTCGAGGGTCCAGGCGTCACCGCGTCGGCGTCCATCGGCGGAAACCTGTTCTTCTTCAGCAAGGATCTCTACTTCGTCTTCGACACGAATGCGGGGGCCTGGGTCGCCAGCGGTGATCTCAACATCGCATGGGCTGCGCTCGCCGACGTCGAGGGCGTCAATGTTCTCGAACGCGGCGTCACTGCGGCCTGGCGCGCCCCAGATGGCCGACTCGTGGTTGTCAGCGGCGACCGTTTCTGGGTCTTCAACGTCAATGGCACCGATCCCGCAGGGTGGGAGCTCTCAGAGAGCAATCTTCTGGTCAATAATGGCTTGTGGGCGAAGGCTCCGGCGGTCGATGGCCTAAAGCCCTGGGAGGGAGTGGGCGTCACCGCGACCTGGTACTCACCGTCACGGCGGCAGCTCGGGGTCATCAGCGAGGACCGCTTTTGGGTCTTCGATATCTCCGCGGTCGACGGCGGACGTTGGAGTCCGGTCTCAAGCGGGAAGATCAGCGGCCATAACCCCTTTACTCGGGTCGAGGGCATTACCATCCTCTCCTACAACATCGCGTCGGCAAACCCCGCGGTCTACAAAGATCCGGGGCCGATGCTGAACAAGCTCGCGGGCTACATCCGGGATCACCGGGTCGATATCGTCGGGCTGCAGGAGGTTGATATCGGCACCAACCGGCACAACAAGGTTGATATGCCCGCGGTCCTCCTCAATGAGCTCAACAGCGCTGGCTACCCAATGGACGGCCGCTTTGAGAACCGCTTTAATTGGGACGGCGGCCTATTTGGCAACATGGTGCTCTCGACAAAGCCCCTGGAGGGCTACGGGACCCAGGTGGTCGTCAAGAATGTCAACGTTCAGTGGAATAGCTTCGATCTCTGCGCCGGTCGAGTGCGCCACTTCAACTACCATCCTTACCCGGGGGATGCGGCCTGCGCGGCGACTGATCCCTACTTCGTATCGATCGTAAATTCGATCCAGGATCAGTACAGCTTCCTCACCGGCGACTTCAACGCCTGGCCTGGGTTGAGCTGTTACGCCACGGTCAAACAGACCTACAACGACGCCTGTGAGGACGCGGGCGATGATTCCTGCAACAACACTGTCGATGACTTCTACCACCCCGGCCATGCGAAGCTGCGGATCGATCATGTGTTCCACAAGAAGGGCGGTGTCGGCCCCTTCCAGAGCCAGTGGAAGGCTGTCTGGGCGTTCTCTGATCATCAGATCAACAACGGCGTCGCGATCTCCGATCACTACCCGGTGATGTCCCGCCTGGTCTACGAGGCCCCGTAGACAAACTACTGTCTATCGCGAGCGCGTGTAGGAGCCCGTGGCTCCGGCCCCGGGCTCCTAGGGCTCCCTCGCTGTCCTTCTCGCCGGTCTTTGCCCGGCGAGTGTTTGGGCGCAAGCGCCCGAACAAGCAGCTTGAAGGCCTCACGTGCGGGGCCTTCTTGCTGCTCTTGGATGTACGCCTGCGTCGCCTTGAGCTCCGTGTGACGGGCGACGGGCTCCCTCCGAGCAGGAGAGCGGTCCCATGAAGCTCATCGAGCGCTACGAGAACGACGATTGTGCAGACGAGAGTGGCTGGCATTGGACCGCCCTCATCGTGAGGTCGAGCTCTGCGGTGATGCCTGTCTCGACCTCAAGGAGCTCTGCCTCGCGGGGTAGTCGCAGCTCCCGCCCAGCCCCTCTCTGCGACTACAGCCAGGGGGGCTCCGCCAGCCCCTCTCCGCACTTGCACCGCAGACTGGTCGAAACAACGGACATATTTCCGCACCCATCACAGCGCTGCCAGCGGACATTTAACTGTCCCTCGGTCCACAAGCTGGTCCAAACAGACCTCCCCAGCCCCTCTTTGTAGAACGCGCGCGTCGCAGCCCGATGCGCATCGCTCTGAAGCGCCCTCTTCGCGGACTCCATGTCCTCCCACGCCGTCACGGTCATCCCGTGGCCATCCCAGGTCAACCCCGTGATGGTCGAGATGTATCCAGGCATGGTGGATATTGCCTGAAGAATCGCGCTTGTGTGGGAGCGGAGGCGCTCCGCGTTTTCGGGGCCTCCTACCTGAATCTGGGTAATTCCGATCACCCCGGGCCTTGCCTTGCTACCAACGCTCGTATAGGTCGCTTCACCAAATTTGAATGGCCCCATGGTCTTGGGCAAGACCAAGACAAGGGCGTCGAGCTGCTTGAAAAGGGCGCTGCTGTCGAAATAGCTCCGGATGCTGTGTATCTGTCCTGCTCTCGACTCGACGATGTCAACCCCCGGCACTGCGATCTCTTTGCCTGTCGCAGGGAGCCCACGAAAGGAGCCGGAATTGGTGCCCGTCATCACCCACTCGACGGTGACCATGTCCGCACCTGGGACTGTCCTGCTTGAGCCTTCGCGCCGCAGATCAGGAAATGCACTGACTAGCTCGGACAGGTATCGGACCAACCGCTCACTATCGACCCCCTCGCTGCAGTTCGGATCGGTGTAGGTGCCTCCCGGGGCGAAAAGACCTAGAATCCTCCCGAAGTCGTGGGAGTTCCAAGCATTAATGTAATCTCTAACGAGACGAAGAACCTGCACTTCGTGCATCGTAGCCTCCATGTTATGTTGCGCGACCTCGTGGTTAGATTAGGCGAGGCCATTGCGTACCCTGTAATACTCTTCCGAGGTCACTTCTGCAATCCGGGAGTCCAGAAAACGCGACGACGAAAATACCTCCTCTTTCGTCAAGTTTGTCGTTCGGATGCGCGCTGTTGGGCGGACGGTCAAGGGGCTCAAACCGCGAGCTTGAGCTTGGCGCAGGGCATTCGTTGGCTCGTGGAGGCTGGAGCGGGGGCGCACAGACGCTCCTCAGGGTGCGTGCGTACTGCCCATCAGGCGCGGGCGATGTCCTGGTCGACCAAGTCACCGTCTCGACGTGGTCTTGGGATCTTGGGATGCAACATCGACCTCCGCGCGCCCTCGCACCCACATCCACAGGTGCCCAGTGGGGGAGTGGGAGAGTCGGGGGGACTCGCGGCGGCGACCGGCTCGCGGCGGCGACCGACGGCAAAAACCCGTTGCGAAAGTCCCGTGTGCTGTCGCGCTGCGCTCGACGTTGTGGCCGCGGGACTAGCCTCGCTTTGCTGTCCTACCGGGAGATGAGCAAGAGGCGAAGAAGGAGCTTCATGAGCCAAGAAAAGGCCACTGTGGTCAAGAGCGCGACGTCAGCGCGTACTTGCTCGGATCGTTGATCCGGTAGCAGGTGTCTTGCGCCAGATCTCCATGCGCGTTTCGCGTGTCAAAGTCGGCGATGTCCAGGCGCACCTCCGGCGGATCGGTCGGCCTGTCGGTCCAGTACCAGATCAGGTGAAGCCGCTTCACGTTCCGGTCCGCGAGCAGGGCGCGCAGCACCTGCGGTTCAAGATCGATGGCCTGCCCGCCTGACCTCACCAACCCGCAGGAGCATCCCCCTTGGACGAGCTGCCAGCTGGGAAACTCCCCGGAGAACCGCCATGGACTGACGTCAGGCAGCTCCAACGCGGCGCGCGCCTTGGGCACGTCGCGCTCGAGCACGACGACGACCTCGAGCACGAAGCACATACCCCGAGACTACTCACGCGCGGGCTCCGAAGTCACGCGGTGGAGAAGGTCCCAGAAACGATCCTCCAGAGCACGAGGACCGGAAAACACAGAGGTCGCGCGCGGGCACCAGTACGTTCGACGGATCTCTGGGGACCCGAGAACTCATCCTCCGCGAGGAGGACCGCGAAGATCCGCTCAAGGAGCAGGCGCGAGCAGACCCCCCTGATCTCTGCGCCGAGCTCCACGTCGACAGCGGTCAGGCGCGGATCCGAGGCCGTAATCCCAGCACCGGTGGATGTCGCCGCGGGGGGACGATCACGAAGCGGGGGGGGACGGCGGCGCGGCTTCCGTGGAGGTGCGGCGGGTAGGAGAGGGCGGTGAGACCAGCATCGCACAGGCGCACCTCTTCGGCTTCCTCGCGGGGACGCTGATGGCTCGGGCGCTCGCTGAGCGCGGCTAGCCTGGAGAGCTCTCGGAGCGAAGCCCTGGGGGGTTGAGCATCTCCTACGCAGAAGGGGGGGAGGGGGCCGGAAACCACCGTTTCGTGCGGTTGGCGAAGGCGACGAGGGAGAGCATGACGGGCACCTCGATGAGCACGCCGACGACGGTCGCGAGGGCTGCGCCCGAGGCGAGGCCGAAGAGGCTGATGGCCACGGCCACAGCCAGCTCGAAGAAGTTTGAGGTGCTGATCATCGCGGCGGGCGCGGCGATGTTGAAGGGGAGCTTCAGGGCACGCGCGAGGCCATAGGCGATGGCGAAGATGCCGTAGCTCTGGATGAGCAATGGGACGGCGATGAGCAGGACGCGGCCGGGTCGCTCGACGATGGTCCCAGCTTGGAAGCCGAAGAGGAGCACGACGGTCAGCAGCAGGCCGATGATGGAGGTCGGCTTGAGCTTGCTCGCGAGGCGGTCGATCGCTTTGGCGCCGCCAGTCTGCATGAGCCGCTTGTGGGTGAGGATGCCTGCGCCCAGCGGGATGACCACGAAGATCAACACCGAGGCGAGCAGCGTCTCCCAGGGGACTTGCAGGTCGGTCACACCGAGCAGCAAGCCAGCGATCGGCGCGAAGGCGAAGACGAGGATGAGGTCGTTTATCGAGACCTGGACCAGGGTGTAGTTGGCGTCGCCGTCGGTCAGGTGGCTCCAGACGAAGACCATCGCGGTGCACGGCGCGACGCCGAGCAGGATCATCCCGGCGATGTACTGCTGGGCGTCCTCAGCCGGCACGAGTCCGGCGAAGACGTGCTGGAAGAAGAGCACCCCGAGCGCCGCCATCGTGAAGGGCTTGATGAGCCAATTGACGACGAGGGTGAGGGCGAGCCCCTTCGGCTTCGCGCCGACGCTCTTGAGGCAGGACGGATCGACCTTGAGCATCATCGGGTAGATCATCAGCCAGATGAGCACGGCGACGAGCAGGTTGACCCGCGCCCACTCGAAGGTGGAGACGGCCTCGAAGAGGCCCGGCGCGAGGAGGCCGAGTCCGACGCCCGCGGCGATGGCAAGCGCGACCCAGAGGGAGAGGAGGCGTTCGAAGGTACCCATGGTTCAAGTGCGTCCTAGCGACGTCGCGTAGAGCTCCCTGCGGTCAGGTGAGGCGCGTGTGTTGGGGCGAGGATATCGTATATCGGCGAAATGCGATGATTGGTCGCAGCAGAGCGCATCAGAGTGCTTTGATCAGCGCTTTGAGGAGCGCGACTACGCCGGGCTCGACGCAGTAGCAGATGCGCGGTCCGTCGACCGCGCCACGGATGAGCCCCGCGACCTTGAGCTGCTTGAGGTGCTGCGACACAGTCGATTGCGCGAGGGGGAGCTCGTCGACGATGTCACTGACAATGCACCCCTCGTGGCGCACGAGTGAGCGGATAATCGCAACGCGTGCCGGGTGTGCGATGGCCTTCGCGAGCCGCGCGAGCAGCTCATTCGCGACATCTTCGTCGGTGGGCACTGGCGGCATCGGCTCGGCTGGCGGGCAGAAATCTGTGCTCTTGATCTTCTTCACGTCGCGGCCGTGCTGCTACTGATCGGTTCATCGTTGATATACGATACAAGGCTCTCTTGGTCAAGCCTGAGGCGTAGGGGCGAGATGGCTCTGCCTATCATCCTCCGCACACTCGCCTCTCAGGTCATCTCCAGGCGCCGTACAAGCCGTCTCCCCCGCACCGAGCGGAATTGTCGGAAGTAGGGCACAGACCGTAGTGCCGATACGAGGAGGCCGCGGCAAGACTCCCACGCGCTCTCCAGCCCTCGTCGGCGGCAAGCGGAGCAACGATGACTGCGCGAGAGCACACGGGACCTTCACCCACGGCCTCCTCGCGACGATGAGCGATCCTGCTCGGTCGCCCCTGTCGATCTCGGCAGTGTTCTCCAGGTCGAGGGCCTGCCCGCGTGTGGGGCTGCTAGCCGGGTTGGATGCCGGGCAGGGCCGCCTGGACCGACCAATCCCAGGAGTCGAGGAGGACGACCGAGTCCCAGGCCTGGTCGCCGGTGTCCCAGATCGTGAACCGGATCTCCATAGTCTCGCCGGGGCTGACGTTGCCGGACATCGTCAGCCAGCCGGTGCCGCCGCCGGTGTAGCCCGAGTGACCGCAGGCCGCGGCGTTGACGTCGAAGCCGGTGCCGATGACCTCGCTGGTCGAGAGACAGCCGTTATAGTTGCTCTGGGCGCCACACTGGGTGATCTGGCCGTTTTGGCACTGGGTGAAGAGCCCCGGAGCGCTCTTCACGAGGTTGACGCCGACGGGCCAGGATTGGTTGTTGTTCTCGTAGATGGCGATGTTCTTGTCGGCCGGGTTGTCCGGGTCGGTCGTGTCGACCAGAGTGACAAAGAAGTCGTTAAAGGCGGTGCAGACGTACTCGGGGTATTCGGCGGAGTAGAAGAACATCTTCGCCGAGAACGAGTTCGCGTTGGTCGGCACCCGGACCCGGAGCTTGAGCTGGACCGGGTTGAAGGCCGTGGTCCCGGCCGCGCCGGGGCAGCCGGGGGCGTTGGGGAAGGAGCCGCCGTTGGCCGCGATCCAGTCGGCTGGGGCGGGGCTCGAGGTCCCGGTGTTCACCCCGCCCTGGAAGGCCGAGTAGTTGGGATTGGTCTGCCCCGGCGCGGCGGCGTGGCCCGAGGAGAAGGCGGCGAGCCTCTGCCCCTTCTTCGCTGGATTGTTGGTCCCGAATTTGTCGCGGATCGATCGCGAGTTCGAGCTCGGAGTGCCGCTCCCGTTGGCGAGGGTCAACGACCCCGAGATCACGCCCCACTTCTTCTCTGGGAGCGGCGGGTTCTCGGTCGTGAACTGGCAGAGGTCGATCGCCTTGGCGTAGTCCAGCGGGTTTCCTGAGTTGCTGGCGAGGCCGCCGTCGCAGAGGGCGAGCGCGTTGTCCTTGGTCCCGTCGCAGTCGTCGTCGACCATGTTGTCGCCGACCTCGAAGGCGCCCGGGTTGACGAGCTCCGGGTTGAGGCAGTTGGGCCCGATCTCGTCGCAGCAGTCGCCGCCGCAGACGGTCCAGCCGTCCTCGTCGAGGTCCGGGTCCTCGTCGACATTGCCGTTGCAGTTGTCGTCGAGGTTGTTGGCGCAGATGTCGGTCGCCTCGGGCAGGACTTGGTTTTCGCAGGGGCCGTAGGCGGTGCCCTCAGCGTTGCAGGTCGCCGTGCCGCTCGTGCAGATCCCCTTGTCCTTGGTCCCCTGCGGTCCGGTGTAGCAGTCGATCGTCGAGCCCGGGTCGCAGGCGCACTCGCCCTCGATCTCGCAGCCGTTGTCGCCGTTGCCGTCGCAGTCGCTGTAGCCGTCCTCGCAGGGGCCGAAGATGCACATGCTGAGCTCGCAGGTGGGCTCGGCGTTGGCGAAGGCCTCACAGGGGACCCCGCACTCGCCACAGTTGTCGAGGTCGCCGAGGAGGTCGAAGCACTGGCCGTCACAGCAGGCGAGGCCGCCCGCGCAGGGCTGCTCGTCGTTGCAGCCGGGGATGCACTCGCCCTCGAGGCAGACCGTGCCGAGGGAGCAGTCGCCGTCGATGAGGCAGCCCTTGCAGGTGTTGGACTCGAGGTCGCAGAGGGTCGGGCCTTGGCAGTCCTCGTCGTTGTCGCAGCCGGGCTCGCACTCGCCGCTCTCGTCGTTGCACCACTCGCCGGCGCCGCACTCGGCCTCGGTGCAGGTCAGGCCGCCGGTCGTCCCGGTGTCGGTGTCGGTGTCGGTGTCGGTGTCGGTGTCGGTCGTGGTCTCGCCGGTGGTCGACGTCGTGGTCTCGCCGGCGCTCTCGCTGCCGGCGCTCTCCGTCGCGGTCCCCGACGAGCCCGAGCTGCTCTCCGTGGTCGACGCGGTCATCGACGCCCCCGTCGGGGCTGTCATCGTCGCTCCGGTCGAGGTCAGGGTCGTCGCGTTCGGCTCGTCGCCGCTACAGCCTGCGAGCGAGCTTGCCGCCAGAAGAGAGAGAGAACCACCAAGCTGCCGTATCCAACCCATGTGTCGGAATTGTAGTCGCCCTTCGCCTTCGGCCGCAATCACAACCCGCGGGTTCTCTGTCGGTCTCCGGGGCCGCGAAGGCGTCGCCGCGCGGGAGGGGCGCGGGGCTGCCCTTCAGCCCTTGCCGGGGACGAGCGGCGGGAACTCGTCGCGTAGCAGGAGGAAGAACGTCTCGAGACAGAGCTCCCAACGGATGAAGCGGACGATGAAGTCGTGCAGGCCAGGGGAGAGCTTGCCGGTGACGAGGATCGTCAGCCAGGCGATGAGCATGACGACGGTCAAGACGAGCCCGAGGAGCGTCAGCAGGAAGATGTACGGGATCGCGATCAAGAGCCGGAGACCGACCCGCAGACGGTCGCGGGGTCCCTCGGGCGGCTGCAAGTCGAAGCGCACCGGGTAGGGGTCGTCACCGAAGGGGGGGTACTCGTCGCGGAGCAGGAGCATGTAGGGGAGGGCCCGGGCGCGCCAGCGGAGGAAGAGATGACCGAGCCCCCAGAGGCCCTCGGGGTGCTTGCCGGCGAAGAGGATCGTGAACCATGAGATCAGGGCGCAGATCCCCGCGACCGCGCCGAGCACCCCTGCGTGCGCGCCGAACTCGGCCCCGCCGTCCGACCCCGTGCCTTGTAGGCTGAGCGAGAGCGGAAGGAGCGGTGGTGCTCCTACGAGGATGATGTGGGGGAGCGCGAGGAGGGGGCGAAAGAAGACCGTCAGGCGGTTTCGCGGGCCCTCGGGCGGTGCCGACTCGAACTCTAGTATCCCGTGGCAAGAGTCTCGCGCGCACTCGCTTGCGCTCGTCGGCCCTCTCGGCTCCGCCTGGACTTGCGCTGCGGCCCTGTGCGGCGTCGCCGAGACCTCTCGATTGGCATCATCAGTCATCGCCCGGCCGAATGTAGCGGAGGGAGGCGCCGACGATCCCGGCTCAGTCTGCGCGCATCGTCCGGATCAAGGCGCATCTACGGCGGTGTTGGGACGACGCCGCGCTCGCCGGCCCAGGCGGACCCCTGCGAGCACAAGCCCGTAGAGCAGGGATAGGCCGGGGCCGCCTGCGTCCCCGCGGCATTGGCAGGCGCCGCCGGTGCAACCGTCGTCATCGCCCTCCGTGTCGCTCTCCGCGGCCTCGTCAGCGTCTTCCTTGCACTCGGCGTAGGCGTCGCGCTCGGCTCCAACCACGCTGTATTCGACCGAACCGACCGATCCGACCAGGGTCAACGCGATCAAGAGGTGCATTTGCCGATGAACGTATCACTGGCTCCCACGAGGGGGTACGCAGTCTTTGCCGCCGCGCTTGGACGCGTCAGCCCTATGCTAGCCGAGCTGTTCACGGCATTGGCGCGTAGACGCCTCCCTACACAACACTCACATGGTTCGCGCGCACACTATGCATGCATCGACCGGGCGAAGCGCTCGGCTCAAAAACCGCCGAGTGCGGCTTGGAACGCCCCTTGCTTGGTATTTGACAGCGGTGTGAACGAATGCGATGCCCCCCACGGAGATCAGCGAGACTCGGACGGATGGGGAGCTGCCTTCTCGTCGGGGTGTCGCTGATGGTCGCAACATCGTCGCCCCAAGCGCTCGCCGCAGATCCCTACAGTGAGCGCTTCGCCGAGGCCGCGGCGCTCGAGGGCGGGGGAGAATTCAGGGCCGCAGCCGAGCTTCTCGAGGCCGAGCTCGCCGCCTACCCGCAGGACTACGCGCTCGTTCTCCAGGTCGGCTGGCTCCGCTACAACGCTGGCGACTACGGGCGCGCGATCGTCCACTACCGCCGGGCGATCGAGCTCTCCGAGGGCTCCTACGACGCCCGTCTCGGCCTCGCCTACGGCCTTCTCGGCCGTGGCGACCGCGACGACGCGGAGGAGCTCTTCGCCCTGCTCCTCCGCGAGGCTCCAGACGAGCCCCGCGCCAAGGGCGGGCTCGACGCGGCCCGCTTCCGGATCCCAGTGATCGCCGCGCCGACAGTCGCCCTCACAGGTCAGCTCTATCCGGTCGAGGGCGGCATGACCTCGGCCGTCGGCGCCAGCGTCGGTCTGCCGCTGATCATCCGCGAGCGCCTGCTCTTGGGGGTCGACTACAACTATGCCCGCTTCGCCAGCTACGGCGCGGCCGCCCGCGCTGGTCTGGCTGAGGGCGGCGGCATGAACATGAGCGGCCTCGGCCCAGGTGTCGGCGGCGGCCCTGGGTTCGGCCCTGGCCCCGGCCCGCTCGCCCCCGGCTCGCCTCTCCTTGGTGATCTCGCGGCCCACCGTCACGCCGTCTACCTCCACGCCGGGGCGACGTGGCGACGCTTCGGCTTCACCGGCCACTACGGCTACATCAACGACGGCGGTCGCCTGATCGGCGACGCTCACATCGCCGGCGTCGCGCTGCGCTATAGCCCCCTCGGTGACATCACTGCCAGCGGTTCGGGGAGCTTCTACGGCGACGGCGCGATCGCCCGTTTCGCCCTCGCCTGGGCGGCGCCTGCGACCCGCTGGCTCGCCGTGACCCCCGGCGTCGCGACCCAGGCCTACGGCGGCGAGGCCCTACCTGCGGGCTCGCTCGCCCTCGCCGTCCACGGCCGCCCCGGCGCGCTCTGGCTCGGGGGCAAGGGCGGCCGCGAGCGCCGGCCGGTCTACCTCCACCTGCCCTCGACCTTCAGCGTCGACGGCGAGGTCCGCTGGGGTCTCTGGGCGGGCGGTCGCATCAACCTCCCCGCTCGCCTCCACCTCTTCGCCTCGTGGGAGCTCCACCGCTTCGCCGCCACCGACGTGGCGGCGCCGGCGAGCGCCCATCTCCTCGCCGTCGGTCTCGGCTGGCGCAGCCACCCGTCCCCCTAGCGACCCGCCTACCCGCGAACTCAACACCAGAGCAGCAACCATGCACGAGAGCGCCACCGACCGTCTCCGCCAGCTCGCCGTCAGCGACACCGGCTTCGTCTTCGATCCCTTCTCGGGGGCTACCTTCACGGTCAACGCGACCGGGCTCGTGATCCTCGAGGGGCTTCGCCGCGGCGACGAGCGCCCAGAGCTCCTCGATCGCCTCCGCGAGCGCTTTGACGTCCACGGCGAGGACTTGGAGCGCGATCTCGACGAGTTCATCCACCTCCTCCGCCAAGGCGGCATTCTCGGCGCGGAGGCGGCACCGTGAGCGGCTCCTGGACGATCGCCGTCACCGGCATCAACGCGACCGACAACCCGGGCCCTGGAGTCTCGGTGATCCGCGCGCTCCGGGCCCACCCCGACTTCACCGGGCGGATCGTCGGCCTCGCCTACGACTGCCTCGACCCTGGCGTCTATGCCCGCGAGCTGGTCGATGATGTGTTCCTGATCCCCTACCCCTCGCAGGGGCTGGGCGCGCTCCGGGCCCGCCTGCGAGAGGTCCACGCCAGCGTCGGCTTTGACGTCGTCCTGCCCAACCTCGACGCCGAGCTCCCCTCCTTTATCGCCCTCGCCGCGGGCGGCGAGCTCTTTGACGAGCTCGGGATCGGCACATTCCTGCCGTCGCAGGAGCTCTTCGACCTCCGCTCCAAGGCGCACTTGGAGCAGCTCGGGGAGCGCTGTGGGATCGCGACGCCGAAGACCAGGGTGCTGAGCTCGGCCGATGACCTTTACTCGATCGACGACGAGGTCGACTACCCCTTTTGGGTGAAGGGCGCCTACTACGGCGCGACCCAGGCGCGGAGCGTCGACGAGGCGATCGCGGCGTACCATGCGATGGTCGCGAAGTGGGGTCGTCCGGTGATCGTCCAGGCCTCGGTCAGCGGCGACGAGATCGATATCGTCGCGGTCGGCGACGGCCGGGGCGGGATGCTCGGCGCGGTGCCGATGAAGAAGACCTCGCTGACCGACAAGGGCAAGGCCTGGGCGGGGATCACCATCGGCGACCCGGCGCTCCTCGAGGTCTGCCGCCGCTTCTTCGCCGCGACCCGCTGGCGCGGGCCCTGCGAGATCGAGCTGATGCGCGACGCCGACGGCGAGCTCCAGCTCCTCGAGATAAACCCCCGCTTCCCCGCCTGGTGCTACCTCAGCGCCGGCGCCGGTCAGAACCTCCCCTACGCCGTCGCCGCCCTCGCGGCCGGTCGCACGGTCGCGCCGATGCGGGAGTTCAAGGTCGGGACCATGTTCGTCCGGATCGCTCTCGATCAGATCGCCACCCTCGATGAGCTCCAGGCGATCACCACCGCCGGCGAGCTCCACCACAGCCGCCGCCCCGAGCCCCCCACAGAGGAATCATGAACGACCCACAAGACCCGAAGCAGCCCGCCGCCGGCAAGCCGCTCTACGAGCGGCCGACGCTGGTCCGGCACCAGATGGGGATGATGAACAAGTTCGCCCGCGCGCAGGCGATCCGGCCGCTCACCGAGATCGCTGGGGTGTCGGTCGACGAGCTCGTCGCCGCCTACGGTTCGCCCCTCTTCGTCTTCTCCGAGATCGAGATCGTCCGCCGTTACCGCGAACTCCGCGACTTTCTGAGCCTCCGCTACCCCCGGGTCCGGCTCGCCTGGTCCTACAAGACCAACTACCTCGACGCTGTCTGCAAGGTCTTCCAGCGTGAAGGGGCGGTCGCCGAGGTCGTCTCGACGATGGAGTACGACAAGGCGCTCCGGCTCGGCTTCCGCGCCGACGAGATCCACTTCAACGGGCCGGACAAGCCCGCTGAGGTGCTCGAGCGGGCGCTCTCGGCCGGGACGATCATCCACATCGATCACTTCGACGAGCTCGCGGAGGTCGAGGCTATCGCCCGCCGCCTGAAGCTTCGTCCGCGGGTCGCGCTCCGCCTCAACCTCGCGGTCTCGTCAGCGCCGACCTGGAGCCGCTTCGGCTTCAACCTCGAGAACGGTCAGGCCCGCGACGCCGCCCGCCGTCTGATCGCTGGGGGCGCCTTGGAGCTCGCCGGCCTCCACTGCCACATCGGCACCTTTATCCTCGACGCTGGCGCCTACAGGGAGATGGCGGAGAAGGTCGCCGGCTTCGCCAACGAGCTCCGCCGTGACGCTGGGGTGATCCTCGACTTCCTCGATCTCGGCGGCGGCTTCGCCTCGCCCAACACCCTCAAGGCGCAGTATCTCCCGGGGGAGCAGGCGAGCCCCTCCTTCTCCCGCTACGTCGAGGCGATCGCCGACGGTCTCAGCAGCCTCGCCTACCCGCCGCAGGACATGCCGACGCTGATCCTCGAGACAGGCCGCGCGCTGATCGACGAGGCCGGCTCCCTCATCGCGACGGTCCGCGCGAACAAGCGGCTCCCCGACGGCCGTCGGGCGCTGATCGTCGACGCGGGGGTCAACGTCCTCTTCACCTCCTTTTGGTACAACCACGACGTCGTCCCCGCCCAGCCCTTCCGGGGGATGCCCGAGCCGACCGTCATCTACGGGCCGCTGTGCATGAACATCGACGTCATGCGCGAGTCGCTGGTCTTCCCGCCGATGCACGTCGGCGATCGCCTCGTCTTCCGCAACGTCGGCGCCTACAACGTCACCCAGTGGATGCAGTTCATCACCTACCGGCCGGCGGTGGCGATGGTCAGCCGTCGCGGTGAGCACGGGCAGATCCGCCGCCGCGAGGATCTCGACGCGCTCGTCCGCTACGAGGAGATACCGGGCTGGCTGTGATCGGGGCGGCACCAAACCCGGCGCATGCCCGCGCCCAGACGACGCCGCCGCCGGCCGGGGACAACCTCCGCGCGCGCGTCGAATTCGTCGTCGACGGCCTCCTCCGCTCCTACGCCCAGATCCTCTTCTCGAGCTCGCGGGCGGTCGGCCTCCTCCTCCTCCTCGCGACCGCCCTCGCCCCCAGGGCCGCGGCCTACGGCGCCGTCGCGGTCCTGGTCGCGATCGCCAGCGCCCGCCTCTTTCGCCTGAGCCCTGAGCTCACCCGCTCTGGGCTCCTCTCCTATTCGTCGATGCTCGTCGGCCTCGGCGCTGCGGTGCTCTTCCAGCCGACCGTCGACGCGCTCGTCGTCACCCTCGTAGGCGTGGTCACGGCAGTGCTGATGACCGCGGCCCTGCACGCAGCGATGAGCGCCTACTTCAACCTGCCGCCGCTGACCCTCCCTTTCCTCCTCGTCTTCTACCTGGTCCTCGGGGCAGCGAGGGTGCTCGACGTCCCGCTGGAGGGGCTCGGCCTCGCGCGGATCCCAGCGCCCGAGTGGCTCCCCGCCGCCGGCGTCACCTACCTCGAGAGCCTCGGCGCGCTCTTCTTCCTCCCCCGCGTCGACGTCGGCGCCGTCGTCCTCCTCGCGCTCCTCGTCCACAGCCGGATCGCCTGGCTCCTCTCGCTCGTCGGCGTCGCCCTCGCGCTCCTGGTCGCCGGCCGCGTCGTCCTGGTCCTCGACGGCACGCTCCCCTTTGTCCTCGGCTACAATTTCATCCTGATGGCGATCGCCGTCGGCGGGGTGTGGTTTGTCCCCTCGCGCTCCTCCCTCCTGCTAGCGGTCGGCGCCACCCTCGTCTGCGGGATGGTCACCGTCGGCCTCGTCCCGTTGCTGACGATCGGCGGCCTGCCGCTGCTGATCCTCCCCTTCAACCTGACGATCATCCTCCTGCTCTATGCGATGCGCCTGCGCCTCAAGGACGAGCGGCCGAAGGCGGTCGACGATCCGAGCGCTACGCCGGAGGAGCACCTCCGGCACCACGTGACCCGCGTCGCCCGCTTCGGCGCTCACTTCCGAGCCCGCTTCCACGCCCCCTTCATGGGCCGCTGGCGCTGCACCCAGGGCTTCGACGGCGAGCACACGCACAGGGAGTCCTGGCGCCACGCCTGGGACTTCGAGGTATGCGGCCCCGGCGGCGAGACCTACCGCGGCAACGGTGAGGTCCCGCAGGACTACTACTGCTACCGCCTGCCGGTGATCGCGACCGCCGACGGCACGGTCGTCGACGTCGTCGACGGCGTCGCCGACAACCCGATAGGCGAGCCCAACCTCCGCGACAACTGGGGCAACCTCGTCCTCGTCGCCCACGGCCCGGGCCTCTACTCGCTCGTCTGCCACCTCGCCCCCGGCAGCGTCGAGGTCCGACCGGGGCAGCTCGTCCGCCGCGGCGATCGCCTAGGGCTCTGCGGCAGCAGCGGCCGCTCACCGGTCCCCCACCTCCACTTCCAGCTCCAGGCTAGCCCCCACGTCGGCGCCCCGACGATCGACGGCGAGCTCCACGATGTCGTCGTCGAGCCCGCAGGAGACGGCGACGAGCGCCGCTGGGAGGCGACCTATGTCCCCGTCAAGGGCGACGTCGTCCGCAACCTCGAGCCCGCGCGGGCCTTCGCCCGCTACCTCCGGATGCGCCCCGGCGACGAGCTCCACCTCCGGGGCGAGGGCGGCGTCGAGACCCTCTTTGTCGGCGTCGACCTCCGGGGCCATCTCCTCCTCCGTTCGCGCGAGCGCCGGGCCGCGACCCTCTTCGAGCGCGGCCCGGAGATGCTCGTTCTCTACGAGACCCGGGGGGACCGGCGCTCGCTCCTCTGGGCGCTCCAGATCGCCCTCGCACGCCTCCCCTTTGAGCTCGCCGACGATCTCCGCTGGTCCGACCACCTCCAGCGCCGCGATCTCCTCCGCTGGCCCGCGCGTCTCGCCCACGACCTGATCGCCCCCTTCGTCGGCGACACCTCGCTTCGGATCGACTATCAGCTGGTCCGACGCGGCCGTGAGCTGACGATCTGCGGACGCTCCGCGGCGACGGATCGCGCCGGCGCGCCGCGGATCCAGAGCACGATCGTCCTCGTCGAGGATGTCGGAGTTGAGCGGCTCGAGGTCCTCATCGACGGCCGCCGGATCGCCGCCGTCGGGCCGAGCGAGGGCGAGCCCGATGAGAGCCGAGGCGCCAGCGAAGGTGCTCCCCTCGACCCTCGCGCAGGAGGACTACGATGAGCTCCAACCGCAGCCCGTCGCGGCTCGCTCCCTTCGTCGCGGTCTTCGCGTTCGCCCTTGGCCTAGCCCCGGGCCTCGCCAGGGCAGGTGACCCCGGCCCGCACTACCAGCGATCCTACGATCTCGAGGCGACAGGCTCCTACAACGAGGCGCTCATCGCCCTCGAACGGGTCGACGCTGCCGAGCGCAGCGCCTACTTCTACCGCCTTCGCCGCGCCTGGCTCCTCTACCTCGGCGGTCGCCACTGGGACTCGATGGGCGAGTACCGCAGGGCGATCAAGCTCGCGCCGCTCTCGGTCGAGGCGCACCTCGGCCTCAGCCTGCCTCAGCTAGCCCTCCGCCTCTGGCTCGACGCCAAGCGCAGCTGCGAGGAGGCGCTCCGTCTCGCCCCCAAGAGCTACGTCGCCACCAGCCGACTCGCCTACATCAACTACAACCTCGGCCGCTACGCCGACGCCGAGCGCCTCTACCACGAGCTCCTCCTCGCCTACCCGGCCGACGTCGAGATGCGCGTCGGTCTCGCCTGGTCGCTCTTCAAGCAGAACAAGCTCGTCCGAGCGATGGCGGAATTTGGTCGGGTGCAGCAGATCGCCCCGAATCACCCCTACAGCCAGCCGCCGACGCCGACCGCGAGCAAGCCCCGCTGAGCGGCCGAGGCGAGCTTCTCGGCTGCGAGTGAGCTCCCATAGGCGAGCGCCGACCGGCGGGGGATGAAGGTCGTCTTGTTCGTCGAGGGACCCTCTTCAGCGCCCTCCATAGGCGAGCGCCGATCGGCGGGGGATGAGAGTCGCTCGGCGGGGGATGAGAGTCGCTCCCTGAACTTCGTTCAGAGCGGGTGCGTGACGTCCACGCTGCACCGCGCGTGCTCATGTCGTTTGTCGAGGGACTTTCTTCGGAGCATGCGTCACGTGCACGCTGCACCGAGTGTGCTCCAGTACACGCTGCACCGAGTGTGCTCCAGTGGAGGTTTGTCGAGGGAGTGCGGTGGTCGGACGACGATCTTCGAGGTCGTCACGGCTCGTGAGACCATCGCGGAGCTTCTGTGTCGACGGTCAGGGCCGGGAACGCAGCCTCTGCGCTGAGGGGGCTTTGTATTTGTTGTTTTCTTGCATACGCGTGTTGCGGGTGTTCCCGAGGCACTGTCCGTGTATTATCTCGAAATTATGGATACGCTTCCGACTACGACGCCCCATCGCGAACGCCCGAGCCTGGCCTGCAAGGCTGGAGTGCTGCTCGTCGGCATGGCACTTGCCGGGTGCTACACAGGATGTGGAGGCGCTCAGGAGTCAACCCAGGACGGCACCGATGGACTCCCGACCAGCGCGAGCTCGGCGGCGTCCTCGGCAAGCAGCGGTGATAGCGATACCGATGGTCCGCAAACATCGACCGCGACCGCGACCGCGACCTCGACCTCGGGGGAGACGTCGTCATCGGGCTCAACATCCGAGTCGGGGGGGGAGACCGATACGGACACCGGCGATGAGCCGATCTGTGAGGAGTGTGACGGGGTCGCTTGGCAGCCAATGCGCTTGGACTTCCCCGGCCCCCAGGCGAGCGAGCTCGACTCCCAGCCAAACCCCTTCCTGGACATTCGTCTGGTCGTGACCTTCTCCGGGCCTAGCGGGCAGAAGTTGCAGATACCAGGGTTCTTCGCAGGCGATGGTGTGGGCGGCGAGAGCGGCAATGTCTGGAGTGTGTGGTTCACCCCCGAGGAGGAGGGCGACTGGTCCTACGAGGTCTCCCTTGAGGAGGGCGCTCAGCTCGCGATCGCCGATCCAGGGCAGGGGGGGAGTCCAACCCGCGGCGATGGCGAGAGCGGAGACCTTCAGATCGCTCCGCCTCAGCCCAGCGCGCCCGGGACCCTCGGAAAGGGCCGTCTTGAGGCCGTTGGCGAGCACTATCTGCGCTGGCAAGACGGTAGCTATTGGCTCAAGGGAGGCGCGGATAGCCCGGAGAACTTCCTCGCCTACTCGGGCTTTGACGCGACCACCTACAGCCGCCTGCACCTCCACGACTACGATGCCCATGTCGGCGGATGGCAACCTGGCGATCCCGACTGGGGGGACGACAAGGGGCGGGGAATTATCGGCGCGCTCAACTATCTAGAGAGTGTTCACGTGAACTCTGTCTATGCTCTGCTGATGAACATCGGCGGCGACGGTCAAGATGTATGGCCCTATGCAGGCAATATCGATCCCAAGGGAGGTGGAGCCAATGACAACCTCCACTTCGACATCAGCAAGCTAGAACAGTGGGAGCTCGTCTTTGACCATGCTCAGCGCGCTGGGATTGTCCTCCACTTGGTCCTCAACGAGGCCGAGGCCGCGAACAAGCTGGAGCTCGACGGCGGTGAGCTAGGCGCCGAGCGCCGGCTCTACTACCGCGAGATGATCGCTCGCTTCGCCCATCACAACGGTCTGCAGTGGAACATCTCCGAGGAGTATGATCTCGACTTCAACCTCGGCCCCCAACGGGTGATGCAATTTGCCGAGTACATCCAGGCGGTCGATCCCTACGATCATCCGATCACGGTGCACAACGCCATGGGCTTGGAGAGCGGATGGCAGGGGTTCGCCGGCTTCGCACCGATCACGCTGACCTCCTTTCAGATCCAGAATCGCTCGGTGGAGTCGATCATCGAAACCTGGCGGGAATGGTCGGCCGCGACCGGAAACCCCTGGGTCATCTCCGTCGATGAATTTACCGTCGACGCGGAGGGGCAAGGCGCCCCCTGGGAGCCGGTCTACGTCCCGAACCAGTATCGGCGCCTCAAGACCTGGCCGATCTACCTGTCGGGGGGACAGTTGGAGTTCATTCTCCCGGGGTACCTCGCGGTCGACAATTTCGCCGACTTCGACCAGCTCTGGCTCGAGACCTGGTACGCCCGCGACTTCGTCGAGCGGCTTCCGTTCGCCAAGATGGAGCCGATGGACAACCTCTTGTCCGGCGCGGCGACCTACTCCAATGGGCGCAGCCAGGGGAGCATCGGCGGACAGGTGCTGGCGAAGCCTGGAGAGGCCTACGCGGTCTATCTGCCGGCGGCGCAGGGGGGTGCACAGCTCGATCTGATGGCCGCGCCCGGGGAGTACTCGCTTCGTTGGTACGATCCACGACAGGGACAATTCGTCGGTGAGCCGCTCGATGTTTCGGGGGGCCAGATGCTCGCGCTCGGGGCCCCACCGGCCCAAGCCGGTGAGGACTGGGCTGTGGCCATCGAGGTCAAGTAGAACGCCAAACCGGGCAACCGGGCAACCGGGCAACCGAGCTCGAGAGGGCTCACTGCCCACATCCCCATTCGCGCGACCAGGCCTCGACCTCCTCGAGGCTCTGGACTTCGGCGAGCCTGGCCGTGTCGCACTTCGCAGTCCGCAGCGCGTAGTGTGCGTTCTCGCGCCCGTGGCGCTGATCGAACCGACGTGCACGACGTGACAGCACGCTGGACTGCTGTCGTGGGGACGCGCGGGGACGCGCGGGGACGCGCGGAACGACGAGGACTCTCGTCCCGCGTCAGCGCCTCTCCGTGATACCTGGTGTGCGCGGTCAAGATAAGATGGGGAGGCGAGGAGGCGAGGTGAAGTCGAAGGGTCGAGGTGAGGAGAGCGGCGAGGTGTCGACGCTCGTGGGCGAGTCGGAGCTCCGCTCCGCGGCGCCGGCGGGCGGCGTGCGGCTAGTTCTGACCCTGGTCTGGTCACGCGACGAGCCCGAGCGCGTCGGCGAACTCCTCGATCCCTTCGCCGCCGGCGGGAGGCGCTTCATCGTCGGTCGCAGCGGTGAGGTCGGTCGCGACGGCGCGGCCCCGCTGCTCCTGTGCCAGCTCCGCCCCGGGTCTGCGAGGTCGGTCGGTCCCTTCCGGGCCGCGCGGATCTCCCGGAGGCAGCTCCGCATCGAGATCGACGACGACGGCCGGATCGAGGTCGAGCCTCTCGCCCGCTCACGCCTCCTCGTCAACGGCTGCCCCGTGGAGCGGGCAAAGGTGAGCGTCGGTGATCTCGTCGAGGTCGAGCGGCGCTTTATTCTCCTGGTGTCGACGCGCCCGGCGACCTGGCCGAGTGGGGGGGCGGTCGAGGGCCCCTCCTTCTCCTTCGCTGACGCTGACGCCTGCGGTTTCGTCGGCGAGTCGGCCGCGGCCTGGTCCCTTCGCGAGCAGATCACCTTCGTCGCGCGTCGCCGCGGGCATACGCTCGTCCACGGGCCGAGCGGCAGCGGCAAGGAGCTCGTCGTCCGCGGGCTCCACGGGCGCTCGGATCGCCGGGGGAGGGCGCTCGTCGCCCGTAACGCGGCGACGATCCCCGAGCCGCTGATCGACGCCGAGCTCTTCGGCAACCTGAAGAACTTCCCCAACCCCGGGATGCCCGAGCGACCCGGGCTCTTCGGTGAGGCGCACGGCTCGACGCTCTTCCTCGACGAGATAGGCGAGCTGCCGGAGGCGATGCAGGCCCACCTCCTGAGGGTGATGGATCGCGGCGAGTACCAGCGGCTCGGTGAGGCGCGGACACGGGAGACCGACGTGCGGGTCGTCGGCGCCACCAACCGCGCGCTCGCCCAGCTCAAGCACGACGTTCTCGCCCGCTTCTTTCATCGCGTCGAGGTCCCGGGGCTCGACGCTCGGGTCGACGACGTGCCGCTCCTCGTCCGCCACGTTCTCAAGGGGCTCGCCGACGAGGAGCCCGAGCTGCGGGCGCGCTTCTTCGCCGGCGGCGAGCCGCGGATCAGCGCCGCCTTCGCCCGGGCGTTGCTCGGGCGGCGCTACCAGACCCACGCGCGCGAGCTCGTCCAGCTCCTCTGGCGCTCGGCGCAGACGAGCCCGGGCGCGGAGCTCGAGCCGCCGCTGGAGATGATCCCCGCAAACGCCCCCGCGCCAGCGTTGCAGGCCAAGCCCGCGGCGTACGTCAACGTCGGCGAGCTCCGCCGCGAGGCGATCGAGGAGGCCCTAGCTCGCAGTCACGGCGTTCAGGAGCAGGCGTGGAGAGAGCTCGGCCTGCGCAACCGCTATCAGCTCCGGCGGCTCCTCAAGAAGTTCGCGATCACGACGACGTAGAGGGGGGCATTTTGCTTCGCGCTGGTCCTGGTATCTCCCTTGACCACGCGCTCGATATCGCCGTAGCGTGTGGAACTCTATGCTTGTAATGAATTGTCGCACCCCTGGCCTGGCCTCGCTCGGGCTCTTCAGTCTCGCTTCACTGGTCGGCGCCGGCTGTGCAGGGGCTGATCCGGGCCAGGAGAGCGCGACTCAGGCCAGCTTCGTGACGAGCACCGCATCTGCGACGGACACCGCCGGAGACTCCACCGGGGCTGGCACCGCGACCAGCGAGACTACCGCGGCCAGTGAAACCGGCACGACCAGCGAGCCGGGGGAGCCCGGCAGCCCCTGTAGCGGCTCTGGCGAGTGTGATGAGGGTCTTGTCTGCGCTGCCGGCGAGTGCACCCCGACCGACGGCGAATGCACCACAAATTCGGAGTGCAGCGGCGACACCTACTGTTGTGTCGAGGGCTGCCTCCCGGAGGGGGAGGAGGGCGGCGTCTGTATTCCCTATGGCACCGGGCCCAAGGGCGACACCGATGAGCTCTGCATCGGTGACGTCTCGATCGGCCTCTTCCAGCCCTCGGTCCAGTGTGAGTGGGCCGGCCCCCCAGACGGTGATCCCTTCCCGGACCACGTCCAAGTGCTGACCACACCGCTGATCGTCGACCTCGCCAACGATTCGGGAGCGGCCTCCGAGATTCTGATCGTCACCTACAACTTCACCGATGGCAATAATCCGGCCGGTTTTGGCAGCGATCCCAACTACTTTGGGGTCATTCGGGTCCTCAACGGCCAGACCTGCGAGCAAATCGAGACGATCGACGATCCCGCCAACCGAGTCATCGCCGCGAGCCCCCCGGCGGTCGCCGATATCACCGGTGATGGGATCCCCGAGATCGTCACTCATCGCGCGATAAGCGGAACTCTCGCCTTCACCTGGAACCAAGAGGAGGGCGCTCACGAGACCCTCTGGGTCGCGGCGAGCGACATCTCTGAGATCGTCCGCTGGGACGGGCCGTCGATCCACGATCTCGACGACGATGGGATCGGCGAGGTGATCACCGGCGCCGAGGTCTTCGATGGGCCTACCGGCGTCCGCCTCAACCCTGGGCAGGCGATCTACGGCGCAGGCGCCAACCACATCAACATCCTCGCCGATCTCGACCAGGACGGCACCATCGAGCTGATCGCAGACGACGTCTGGCGCTGGAACGTGGGGATGGGCGCCTTTGAGAACGCCTACCCGGGCGCCAGCTTCGGCAGACACTACGGTGTCGCCGACTTCGGAACCCCGGGGATGATGCCCGCCGACTTCGACGCCAAGACCCTCGACGGCCGCGCCGAGATCGTCGTCGCCAACGACGGTGTCGTCTCCCTCTACACGCTAGAGGGGCAGCTCCTCTTCTCCGCAAACGGGGGGGGCGGCCCGCCGACGATCGGCGACTTCGACAACGACGGCTTCCCCGAGATCGCCTCCGCAGGCGGCAGCGCCTACAGCGTGTTCGACCTTGACTGCGTCGACGCCAACACCCCCGGCTGCATCGCCCCCTTCACCCGGTGGAGCATGACCTCACAGGACGGCTCGGCGAACACCGGCTCGGTGATCTTCGACTTTGAGGGCGATGGTGAGGCTGAGGCGGTCTACGCCGATGAGTGCTTCCTCCGGGTCTACCAAGGGTCCACAGGCGAGGTCCTCTACTCGGCCTTCCGCACCTCGTGCACCTGGTACGAAAACCCTGTCGTCGGCGATCCCGACAATGATCAGAACACCGAGGTCCTGGTCGGCTCTAACGCCAATTGCGACATCGCCTGTCCGGCGCTCGATCCGATCCACCGTGGTGTCCGCTGCGAGAGCGATGACAACTGCACCTCGGGCCTCTGCGACGGTGGTTTCTGCCGCTGCGAGGACGACACGGGCTGCCCGGAGTACCACTCCTGCACCGCGCCGCTCCCCGACACCCCAGGAGAGGGCAACACCTGCCGTGCCTTCCATCCGCCCGGGGTCGGCCTTACCGGCCTCCGCGTTCTCCGCGACGCCCTCGACCGCTGGGCCTCGTCGCGGCCGATCTGGAACCAGCACGCGTACTCGATCACGAACGTCAACGACGACATGACCGTCCCCAAGGCCACAGAGTGGCCGGCAAACTGGCTCGATCCGGAGTTCAACAACTTCCGGCAGAACCGCCAGGGAGACGCCGCGGCTGAGTCCCTCCCCGATATCACCGGCAAGCTCGGCGACAGCACCTGCGAGGGGTCGGGCTTTGGCGTTGTTCTCGAGAGCACTGTCTGCAACCGTGGGCTTAAGGCGGTAGGCGCTGCCCTCCCGGCGACCTTCTACCTCGGCGACCCGGCCGACGGTGAGATCCTCTGCGTCGCCTTCACCGAGGAGCCGGTCCCGGTCAGCGAGTGCCGCACGGTCTCCTGCATGATCGACGGCGAGGTCAACGGCATGGTCACGATCGTCGTCAACGATGACGGTATGGGCGGCAAGGTGACCGTTGAGTGTGACTACGAGAACAACACGGACACTGTTCAGATCATCGACTGCAAGCCAGTCGGCTAGGCGACCGGGACCATCCCCCCTGGGCTCGATGCGATGCGTCGTGTAGCGGAGGGGCTATGAGCTGTGAGCTCGGGGCTGGCGGGCTTGGGAGCTGGCCGATGAGCTCCTCACGGCCGGTCGTCCCGCCCCGGGGAGATCCGCGAGTAGACCGCGTGGTCGACATGTCGGCCGTTGATGAACTCTCGATTGCGCAAGACCCCCTCGAACGTGAAGCCTGAGCGGTCGGCGAGGGCGCGGCTCGCTGTGTTCTCCGTCGCGGCCGCATACTCGACCCGAGCGAGACCCATGACCTTGATCCCGTAGTCGCACAGGACCCGAAGGGCCCGAGTTGCGAGACCTCGACCCTGACGGGCCGCGGCGAGCCAGACACCAGCGGACGCCGTCCTGTGAGCGCGGTTGACGTGCAAAGACACGACCCCTGACAGCTCGGCGCTCGACCAGATGGCATAGTGTACCCCCCGGCCGTCGCGAATCTCCTCACCGCAAAGGCTGATGAACGCCTCGCTCTCGGACGTTTCGCGGCTTCGATCGACCCAGGGCAACCAGTCGCGGAGGTGCTCGCGGTTGCGCTCGATGAGCTCGAACAACATCGCCGGCTCCGTCGCCGAAATCGTGATCAGCGTGTCCCCATCGCCCAGGTCAAGGCGTTCGGGGGGTTGTTCTTCAGTGAGCAGGTCAGGGCGCATAGCCTATCCATCTTCAGAACGTCCAAGCTTGAGGGACGCGATTTCTGCCTCCGTTGGCCTGGCTCGGCTCTTGCCGAAGCCGGGCCTCGAGAGGCGGTCGCGCGCGCGTGGTCGCGCGCGCGGACCGGGCCGCCATCCGTGGCCAGCTCGTACCTGTGGGGGCGATGCCCTGAAGGTTGAGCGCTGGGCTTCTAGCCCATGCAGAAGTCGCCGCAATTTTCCATATTGCACATACGACGGGCGTTGAGCGCGTCGTTCTCCATCGGGTTGATCATGCACATCTGGGCACATTGCTGCGGCATCGCGCCCTCGATGATGCAGTCCATGAAGCAGGTGCAGTCCTCGTCCGCGTCGCAGGCTGTGAGCTCATCGCAGCAGTTCTCAGACATGCAGATCTCGCACTCGTTGGCGTTGGGGCTGGGCATGCATGTGGCGTCTCCGGTGCTGCCGGAGGTCGTGCCGGTGCTCGTGCTGCTCACCGCGGTGGTGCCGGACTCGGTCTCGCCCGTGCTGCCGGTCGTCGTCGTTGTCGTCGCATCGGAGGTCGAGGTGGTCGTCGTCCCGGTATCGCTACCCGAGCCAGTATCAGAGGTCGAGGAGGTCGAGGCGTCGGAGGTCGAGGCATCGGAGGTCGAGGTCGAGGTCGAGGTCGAGGTCGAGGTCGAGGACGTGCTCCCCGCCGAAGATGTGCCGTCGTCCCCGCTGCATCCGGGGAACGCAAGAGCTGCAAAAAGGAGGGAGCTGAGACAAAGTGTGGTGTTACGCATGAGTATCTCCTGTGTAGAGGAGGGGGAGCATACAAGTCTTCCGTGTGGCGGAGCGAAGAAGTGGTGGCGTCGTCACCGTTGTCTCGAAGCGTGGCAGAGGTCCCGCGGGCCCCACTTGCCCTCGTCGACCCGCCCAGCCGCCGAAAACTCGGGGTGCGGCCCGGTACCGCGGTGTTTCGTCGAAGCCGATCGGGTCGACGATCGCGGCGCGAGGGCACACGGGACGTTCACCACAGTTCCTAGCGTCCGCAGCGACCTCGGCGACGCCGTGAGCACCTCGCGGCTCGCGACTGCACCCCCAAACGCCGATGGCGGAGAGGAGGGCAAACCGTGAATTTAGCGACAGAGAGCGCTCGGAGGCACGTAGAGGCTGG
>Ga0316189_10000330_pt1 | contig 47266 bp, 51 predicted proteins | sample LowCovwburrow_MG_FD_204930 | JGI IMG/M metagenome (GOLD analysis project Ga0316189, IMG submission 204930) | Coastal sediment microbial communities from Maine, United States - Lowes Cove worm burrow | ecosystem: Environmental > Aquatic > Marine > Coastal > Sediment | place: USA: Maine... | reverse complement strand
ACCCTCTGGAACTGCTGGTCTACCAATACGCGCAGAATTTTTGATTGTGTTCCCGACGGCATATCCGCCACCTCGTCAAAGAACAAAATTCCACCATTCGCCTGTTCCAAAAGACCGGGTTCAATGCCCTGCTCGGTATTCTCCCGACCAAACAGGACCTCTTCCATCCGTTCCGGCGCGATTGAGGCGGAACTGACGGTAATAAACGGGTTTGACACCCTGTTGGAGTTTTGGTGAATATATCGAGCTGCAACTTCCTTTCCCGCCCCGGCAGGACCGGTTAGCATGACGCGACCATTTGATTTTGTGACTTTATCCAGCTGTGATTTTAGCGTCTTGAACGCTGAACTGGAGCCTATCATCTCAGCGACCTGATCATCCTTTCGGCGAAGCTCTGTATTTTCACGCCGTAGACGTGATGCCTCCATCGCACGCACGATCACGACCATCAGCTGATCAATGTTGAAAGGTTTTTCAATGAAGTCATAGGCGCCTTGTTTTATCGCAGCGACCGCAATTTCGATATTGCCGTGTCCGGAAATGATAACCACCGGGATTTCCGGATTGTCGCGTTTTACTTTCTTGAGAATATCTATCCCATCCATTTGACTGTCTTTAAGCCAAATATCCAGGATCATAAGCGCAGGAGGTTCGGCATTGATTTGCGCCATGCATTCGTCCGAATTTGCTGCAAGCCGCGTGGTATAGCCTTCGTCCTTTAAAATATCCGACACCAATTCTCGGATGTCGCGTTCATCGTCGATGATTAGTATGTCGCTCATTTTTGGTACCTCACACAGTCTTTTCAAACAGGTCACCCGAGGTGTCCTGACGTACAATATTTGGCAGATGAACAATTGCGCACGCACCTTTGTGCGCATTGCCTTCAAATACATCTGCATCTTCCAGGGCGAGCGAGCCGCCATGCTCCTCAATTATCTTGCGCACGATCGGCAGGCCAAGGCCGGTTCCTTTTTCGCGCGTTGTTACATAGGGTTCGAACAACTTAGCCCGGTCTTCGGGCAAGCCAATTCCGTTATCTGATACCTTGATTTCGACGTTTTGGTCCGTAACAGACATCACAACCCTGATTTCAGGTTGGTAGTCGTCTGGTGCGCCTTTTTCCCGCAGTGTTTCTGTCGCTTCACCGGCGTTCTTTATCAGGTTGGTAAGCGCCTGAGATATCATCGTCGCATCTATTTCCGTGCGTAATTTACCCTTTGGAATCTCTGAAAGAATTTTCACATCTGGCATCGCGTTTTCCTGCAACAACACGGCACCTTGCAGCAGTTTGTTCAAATCATGAATCCCCCGGTCCGGTTCTGGCATGCGGGCGAATTTAGAGAATTCATCCACAATACGCCGAAGGTCATTTGTCTGACGAACTATGACGTCTGTGTATTGTTCCAGATTTGCGGCTTCGTCGCCGACCAATGGGCTGAATTTACGCTTCAACCTTTCAGCGGAAAGCTGGATCGGGGTGAGCGGGTTCTTGATTTCATGTGCAATTCTTCGTGCAACGTCGCCCCAGGCGGCCATTCGCTGCGCAGATACAAGGTCCGTAACGTCGTCAAAGGCAACAACAAAGCCTTCAAGTTCACCTTTAGCGTTGCGCCGCGTAGACATTCGCACCAGCAAATCTTCAAGTTTACCGTTTCGCGTAAGCTTGATCTCTTCTTGCGCACTTTCAAGTTTACCGTTTGCTAGTCGATCAAAAAGCGGTCCGAATTCCGGAGCGGACAGTGAAATGTTCTGGTGCAAGGGGTGTTCCGGCAGATCAAGCAACCGGCCTGCGGACCGGTTCACAAAATCGACCTGCCCGTTTGCGTCAAGCCCGATCACACCAGCGGTTACGGATGAAAGAACGGAATCAAACAGACGCCGTCGCCGCTCAATCTGCCGGTTGTTTTCCAGCAAGGTGTCACGTTGCCCCTTCAACTGTTGCGTCATCTGGTTGAAAAGTCGGCCCAACATGGCAATTTCATCATCGCCTTCTTCTTCAATCACGCGGACATTCAGATCACCGGAACCGACTTGCTGCGCGGCAGCAGCAAGCCTGCCGACGGGTCGCGACAATCTTTCAGCAAACCACATGCCAAGCCAGATCGCAGCAAGAATAAGGATGACTGCAAATCCCAGATAAAGCAGGCCAAATTCAAACAACAATCGGCCTCGTTCCCGTTCCAGCTGATGATACAGCAGCACAGTTTCCTGCGTGTCGTCCAGCAGGTTAAGAATGTTACCGTCCACAGTACGGGACACGTAGAGAATACGGTTGCTAAAACCTGTTAGTGTTACAAGAGCACGAAACTCATTGTTGTCCCAGTCTTCAATAATGACGACTTCGCCACTGTTCGCGCGTTCAATTTCTTCGTCCGTTGGACGTTCGAAATCAAAAAGGTACGAGCGTTCCCCTCTTGCCCGTATTTCTGCGGTACCGTCGATGACATAGGCCTCACGCAAACCTCGTTGTATCAGCGCCTGGCCCTGCGTGAGTATCTGGCGAAGCTCCCCGTCGGGCAATGAAAACGACGCTTGGCGTGCGAGGTTCAGATATGACGCCAACCCTTCGGCGTCGCGCATAAGATCGAGCCGGTGTTCGTTTTCATAAGCTTCCGCTGCAGAAAGAGAGTTGCTGACAACCTGCCTGACGCGATCTGAAAACCAGCCTTCAAGCCCGACATTCACCGTAAGCCCGGCAAAGATTGCGACGAGGACGGTTGGCACAAGCGCAATAAGTGCAAAAACACCCGTTAGTCGAAGGTGCAACCTTGACCCGGCAGAGCGCGCCCGGCGTGCCGCGACCATACGTGCCACTTTTTGCAAAACCAGTGCCGCGACCACAAGCACATAGACCAAATCTGCGAGAAGTATCAGTCTGAGGCTTATGGCAGACGCGCTGCTGTCAAACGGACCCAAGACAAGGAATGTTGTTAGCGCCAGTATAGGGCCCAGAAGGACCAAACCGATGGTCGCCATATTCTGAACGCGCTTTTGGCGCCGCAGGCGGCTGATCCGATCGAATGCTGTTCGTTTCGCCGGGTTCGGCACGTGCCGACCTCATTTTATTGTGTCGCAAAAGCGACGGACCGCCAGATATGGTAACCTTGAATTTGGACTGACGCCCTTTGGTCACTCTATTGTTGCTGTTTTACATCAACTTTCTGCGGCGTGTCACGCGAATATCCAGCTCTGTGATCTTCTTTCGCAAAGTATTTCGGTTAATTCCCAAAAGATCGGCACATCTTGCCTGATTTCCGGCCGTTGCGTCGAGTGCGATCTCGATTAGAGGCTGTTCGACTTCTTTTAGGATTCGCTGGTAAAGGCCTGCCGGAGGCAGCGCTCCTCCGTGAAGATCGAAGTAACGCCTGAGGTGGCGATGCACGGATGCGGACAAAAGGTCTTTCTCGTTTGATCCGATAACGGGCTCTGAAACGGGTTGGGTATCAAGGACTGCTTCGACTTCGGCGAGGGAAATCTCTTCCACGCCCCCGGTGAGCGCCAGCCGACGGATCGTGTTTTCCAATTGGCGCACGTTGCCCGGCCAGTTGTAGCGCCGCACCAGTGTCATGGCGGGATCGGACATCGAACGCAACGTGGCCCCGTCCCGTTCTGCACGTGTTAAAAAATGCTCTGTCAGAAGCGGAATATCTTCGACACGCTCGCGCAACGGCGGGACAGAAATAGTCACCCCGCCAAGCCTGTAGAAAAGATCCTGTCGAAACTCTCCGTCTTTGAGTTTTTGCTCGAGGTTTGTCTGGCTTGTCGCCATGATACGCGGCGCATTGTTCGGAAGGCTGTCCAACATTCTGACAACGCGGGCCTGTGCACTCGTGCTCAGATCGCCAACATCTTCGAACAACAGTGAACCACCGCGCACCTCTGCCAGAATTTCTGATGGCCCGTCACTGCTGTCCAGCGCCTGCATTTCGGCAACGACAAATGGCAAAGCACGCCGATCGCCAAAATCGTGGATAGCGCGCGCGATGAGTGATTTTCCACTTCCACTCTCTCCGGAAATCAACACGGGAATGTCGGTGTTCATGACGCGCGCAACAAGCCTGTACAGCTCTTGCATTTGCGGGCTTCGTCCAACGAGTGGTAAATCATCTTCGGGCGTGACCTCTTCATCCCCGCGGGTCGAGGGTGCAAGACGTTTCTGGTCAAGTGCCCGTGCTGCGCGCTTCATCAAATCTGGCAGATCAAAGGGTTTCGGAAGATAATCATACGCCTCTGCCTCGGCGGCCTGAATTGCCGTCATGATCGTGTTCTGCGCGGATATGACAATAACAGGCAAGCCCGGGCGCAATTCTGATATTCGGGGCAACATTTCCAGCCCGTTCCCATCTGGCATAACGACATCTGAGATTACTAGATCGCCTTTCCCTTCTGTCACCCAACGCATCAATGTCGTTAGGGCAGAAGTTGCATGCACCCTGCATCCGGCGCGGGTTAAGGCCTGCGTCAGAACCGTGCGAATTGTACGGTCGTCATCGGCGATCAGAACTGTTCCGTCCATTAGCTTTCCTCGGTTTTAGGGGGTGCGATGGGGAGTGAGACACGAAAAGAAGTGCGCCCTGGTGCGCTTTCGACTGCTATCCAGCCATCATGATCAGCAATTATTTTGCTGACCAGAGCAAGGCCCAGCCCCGTGCCGTTTTCACGCCCTGACACGAAGGGTTCAAAAATTTCAGCGGCAATTTCGGACGGTAGTCCGGGTCCATCATCAATTATTTCCACCTGAAGTGGCAATTGCATACTGTTCCCGTCTTTGCGCCGAAGCCGAAGCGCCTGGTCATAATACGTCCGGATGCGTATAGTACCGCCCGCACTTCCTGCGGCCTGCGTTGCATTTTTCAGAAGGTTCAAGAAGACCTGCAACAGCTGATCCGAGTCGCACAATGTTTGTGGCAGGGACGGATCGTAGTCTTCAATTATGGTCATGCGAGGCGCAAACCCGACCAAAGCTGAGCGGCGCGCCCTGTCGAGCACATCGTGTATATTTACAGGTTTCCGGTCCGGCGGCAGAAGATTGCCAAACTGTTCAACCTGTTCAAGCAGCTTTACGATACGTCGGCTTTCTCCGACGATCAGATCTGTGAGTTCCTGATCTTCGTTCGACAGGTTCATCGACAAAAGCTGAGCGGCGCCGGTGATACCAGCAAGCGGATTTTTAATTTCATGCGCCAGCATTTCGGCCATGCCAATTGCGGATTTGGCAGCCGTCGTTACCGAATGTTTACGCCCCAGACGGCCAGCGATTTCGTGCGGTGAGATCAGCACTAATATCTGTGTCGGACGATCAATGAGGGGTGCAATCTGAATCTGGCACTGCACCGGTATTCGTGCGCCGCTTCCGACATCCACGTCATTGATAAAGAGGGGGGATTGATCGCGTCGAACGCGCGCTAGCGCCTCTTCCAGCGGGGCATCGACCCTTAGTTTTTCCCAGACGGGCCCTCCTAGAAGAGCACGCTGAGACAGGTTCAGAAAGTTTTCTGCGGCGGTGTTGCTTTCCGATATTGTGTTGTTTTCGTCCAGCAACAAAGCCGGCACAGGTAAAGACGACCATAAAGCGCCACCAATACCGCTCATGCAACCATTTCCCGTTGTGTGGATAAAAGCGCATCCGGAAGCAACCGAAGTACTTTTGCGGGGTCTTTCTCGGTTAAAACAGCTTTTCGGATGCCCGGTTCCGCATTCACCCCATCCATGTACCAACCCAAATGCTTGCGCGCGACGCGGTTTCCGAGCTTTTCACCACAGAAACTGATCATTGCGTCATAGTGGCTGCATACCATCTCGGCGAAATCTGAGCCGGTTGGAATCTTCGGTGCTGGTGTTCCAAACAACGCCGCTGCGACTTCTGCCAGCCGCCATGGCGCGCCCTGAGCACCGCGCCCGATCATGACACCGTCAGCGCCTGACAACCGAAGGGCTTCAGCGGCTGTTTCAGGTGAATCGATGTCGCCGTTTGCGACCACAGGAATCTTCACGGTGTCTTTCACAGCACGAATTGCTGCCCAATCGGCGCGTCCTTTGAAGAACTGGCAGCGGGTACGGCCATGTATTGTTATCATCTGAATGCCTGCCGCTTCTGCCCGTCGGGCCAGTTCAGGTGCATTGATAAGCGTCTCATCCCAGCCAAGACGGGTTTTAAGCGTCACCGGGATGTTCACGGATGCAACGACAGCGTCGATCAAATGCAGGGCGTGGTCGAGGTCGCGCATTAAGGCAGAGCCAGAGTAGCCGTTAACGACTTTCTTTGCCGGGCATCCCATGTTTATGTCTATTAGCCGCGCACCGTTTCCTTCGATTAGCTTTGCAGCTTCGGTCATCCAGCGCGCTTCACGCCCTGCAATTTGCACAGCGGTGTTTTCGGCACCAAAACCGAGTTCGGTTTTCTCGCGGGCGCCGGGTTTTGCCTGCATGATTTCATGGCTCGCAACCATTTCACTCACCACCAATCCCGCGCCGAAACCTGAAACAAGATTGCGGAACGGAAGATCAGTAATTCCGGCCAGAGGCGCGAGGAATACAGGGGGGGCAAAATCGAGTTTGGCCATTTGAAGTGGCAATTGCTTAATCCTTGTGCACAGCGGGGTTTTATCCAGTTACAGATAAGTGGGCAATAAATCTGCTGATTTTTAGAGCGCCCATTTCATATATGCCTAAAAATTAAGCATATATGCAGTGAAATGCCGCCATTGTCACATCTTTCTGAAAACCTTAGACAAGAAGCAGAAAAGCGGAGAGTACATGTCGACAGCGGCCATCATCGTAGCAGCAGGGCGCGGATCACGTGCAGGCGGGGATATTCCAAAGCAATATCAGCTTCTTGCAGGGCAAAGCGTGCTCAATCGCACGCTCAATGCCTTTGTCGCGTCACCTGCCATCAGTGAAATTATTCTGGTGATTAATCCGGAGGATATCGCGCATCTGGATGCAACTGTTACGCTACCTTCCTGCCCGCCGGTAAGGTTGGTACACGGCGGGGAAACACGTGATGCCTCGGTTCAGGCGGGTTTAGAAGCCGTCTCGGTCATTTGCGATAAGGTGCTCATTCACGATGGTGCCCGTCCCTTGGTTTCCGAAGGGATTATTAACAGAGTATTGGATGTGCTCGAAACGTCGGACGGCGCAGCACCTGCACTGGCAGTGACCGATGCTTTATGGAGGGCAGACGCTGAACGTATTACAAAGACGGAACCACGCGATGGGTTGTATCGTGCGCAGACGCCACAGGGTTTTCTGCTCTCGGCAATTCGTGCGGCCCACGCTGCACATAAAGGTGGCGCTGCAGATGACGTTGAGGTTGCCCTTGCCTATGGGCTTGATGTTGCGCTTGTTGAAGGTGACGAGGAAAACCTGAAACTCACCCATTCTGATGATTTTACACGGGCGGAAAAAATACTGGGAACGACTATGGATATACGGGTTGGTAACGGATTTGACGTGCATCGCTTTGGCCCCGGTGACCATGTTGTGCTTTGCGGCGTTTCAGTTCCGCACGAAAGAGGTCTGCAAGGCCACTCAGATGCAGACGTGGGAATGCACGCTGTGACAGACGCAATTTACGGTGCTTTGGCTGAAGGCGATATTGGCCAGCATTTCCCACCTTCTGATCCGCAATGGAAAGGGGCTGCCAGTGATATCTTTTTGCGCCATGCCGTTGATCTGGCGAAAGAACGCGGTTTCGAAATATCCAATGCGGACTGCACATTGATTTGTGAATACCCTAAAATTGGGCCGCATGCCGTTGCCATGCGCGAAACCATGGCGCGTATCATGGGGCTCTCTATCGATAGAGTAAGCGTGAAAGCGACCACATCGGAACGTCTTGGTTTCACGGGGCGAAAAGAGGGTATCGCGTCCATTGCGAACGTGACGCTGGTGCGCAGATGAGTCGGGTCATTACAACTTTCTTTGGCGTAGGTTTGTTACGCCCTGCCCCGGGAACCTGGGGATCTGCTGCTGCCGTTCCTGTCGCATACCTCATTCATCTGCTGGGCGGTTTTCCAGCCTTGCTGATCGCGACACTGCTGGTTTTTTTCATTGGCTGGTGGGCAACGGCAGAAGCGACACGCGGTAAAGAAGACCATGATCCATCTGAAATAGTGATTGATGAAGTTGCAGGCCAATGGGTTGCACTGCTGCCTGTATCAATTGGCGCTGTTCACGCGGGTGGCGACATGCTGGCGCTTTACCCCGGTATCATAACGGCATTCTTGGCCTTTCGACTGTTTGACATCTGGAAGCCCGGCCCCGTGGGCTGGGCAGATCGGAAAAGTACGGCTTTGGGTGTTATGCTGGATGATATAATCGCCGGTGTTTTGGCGGCGCTGGTGGTCATGCTGGCGGCTGGACTAACACATGGGATGTTGGGGTTATGAACGACGCTGAAACACTGCTCGCGAAATGTCGCGCTGCAGGTCTGAAAATTTCAACTGCGGAAAGCTGCACTGGCGGTTTGCTTTCCGGCGCGATCACTGAAGTTGCCGGGTCCTCCGATATTTTTGACCGTGGGTTTGTGACGTATACGAATGAGGCGAAAGTTGAAATGCTTGGTGTCCGGACGGAAACACTTAAAGCCTTTGGTGCCGTTTCTGAACAGGTTGCGTTACAAATGGCAGAAGGTGCGCTAAGAAATTCCGAGGCCGATATTGCAGTGTCGGTAACCGGGATTGCAGGGCCCGGCGGAAGCGAGTTCAAGCCAGAAGGGCGGGTTTGCTTCGGTTTGGCTAAAATCGGCACTGAAACTTTTGCTGAAACTGCGGAATTCGGCGCCTTGGGGCGCAAAAATGTGCGCTTAGCCGCAGTCGTACATGCACTTAATCTTTTCCTCAAAGCAGCATCCTGACATTGCTCATTCTATATGCATTATCCTTTCAGGCCGCCTAAAAATTGATCACTTTTAAAACTGCCCTCATTTTATGCGCGTTTCAGCGCAGTGATGCTTTTCTTTGCACCGTGAACCCTGTCTGACCGCTTCTCAAAACCAAATTGGGAACGGAGACTGAAATGAACGGAGCGGACACCGCCTGGATTATCGTGGCCACGGCACTGGTTCTTTTTATGACTTTGCCAGGGCTTGCGCTGTTTTATGGCGGTTTGGTTCGCGCGCGAAACGTGCTGAGCGTTTTCATGCAATGTTATGCCATCGCCTGTTTGATGAGCATTCTCTGGCTGGTTGCAGGGTACTCCATCGCCTTTGGAGACTCCGGTTCACCCTATTGGGGCGGTCTTGGAAAAATGTTTTTGGCGGGTGTCACTGCAGACAGCCTGACGGGCACCCTGCCCGAGGTCCTGTTCTTTGTTTTTCAGATGACCTTTGCCATCATCACTCCAGCGCTCATCGTTGGAGCCTATGTTGAACGCATCGGGTTTGGATTTGTTCTGCTGTTTTCAGGTCTCTGGATGCTTCTGTGCTATGCGCCGGTTGTACATTGGATCTGGGGTGGTGGCATGCTGTCAGACGGTGGCATCTTTGGCGAAGTCGGAGTGAAGGATTTTGCTGGCGGTATTGTCGTACATGAAACAGCAGGCATTTCCGCGCTCCTTGTTGCGGTGTTCCTGGGCCCACGCCGTCATCGGACAACCCCGCCACACAACCCGGGCTTTGTTATGATCGGGGCCGCGATGCTTTGGGTCGGCTGGTTCGGCTTTAACGGTGGCTCACAACTTGCCGCCGATGGTGGCGCTGCAATGGCGCTGACCGTGACGCATATTTCGGCTGCAGCAGCCTCGTTAACCTGGGCGCTGTGGGAAAAAATCAAATACGGCAAAGCCTCACTGGTTGGCATAGTGACGGGAACGATAGCCGGGCTTGCCTCGATCACCCCTGCATCCGGATTTGTAGGCCCGGTTGAAGCTCTGGTGATCGGGAGCATTGCGGGCATCCTGTGTCAGGAAGCGGTTACAGTGATCCGCAACAAGCTGTTGATTGACGATACACTAGATGTTTTCGCAGTTCATGGCGTTGGGGGAATATTCGGGACGATCATGATTGCGGTGTTTGGCGCAGGCAGCTGGGCCGCGCAACTGGGTGGTCTGGCAGTTGTCGGCGCCTTCACAGTGGTTGTTACGGTGGTTCTGATCAAACTGGTCGGTCTGATTACACCTATTCGGGTGGATCATGAAACAGAGGTGAATGGGCTCGACCTCGAGGTGCATGGCGAACGAGCTTACGATATTATGTCGTAGGTTTGGACCCGTTCTACAAGTTAACTCGAAAGACTGCTATGCGGGGGCGGTTTCAATGGGTCGTCGCAAAAGCATCAAAGACCGCTTTCAATCAGATTTAGTGCCTACTTTGACAGATTTCATCGCAGACTTGTGGGCTTCTCAACCTAGTGTTTGAGGCAACGGCATCCTGGACCTTGCTCAGAGTTGCTCAACACTCACAAACCTGCTCACATGAGAAGCCAAGCCAGATACGCGGCGTAGCAGCCCAGCATGGCGCTGCCCTCTCTGCGACCGACACGCCAGCCTGTCCGCGCAAACAAGACCAGGAGCAATGCTGTCGCACACATCACCCAGATGTCGAACTCCTTAATCTCTAAGGGAACTTCCATTGGCTGGATGATAGCGGTGATGCCAAGAATCCCTAGAATGTTGAATATATTGCTTCCCAGAACATTTCCGAGGGCAACATCGCCTTGGCCCTTTCGCACGGCAATTATTGAAGTCACCAGCTCCGGCATTGAGGTGCCTATGGCGACAATGGTTAAGCCAATTGTAGTCTCGGAAATTCCAGCCTCCTGCGCCAGAGAGACCGCGCCAGATACCATGAAGCGTGCGCCAAAAATGGTGATGACAAGACCCACGACAGCAAAGAGCAGGGCGATACCAAGGGCTTGATCGGGGCCAGGCACGGCGTCTGCCTCTGCCTTGTAAACTGCAGATGCCGGTGTTGGGCGCCTTTCAGAGGCAATCGTGTACGTCAGATAGGCGGCGAGCGTTGCAACAAAAGCCAAGCCAATTAGTAGACCCATATCACCGATTAGTATCGCGCCAAGACACATAAGTGTTGCGAGCACCAGAACTGACCCGTCCCTCTTGAACGCAGCAGGATCGACGGCCACAGGACGCAACAGCGCAGCAATGCCAAGAATAAGAAGCACATTGCCGATATTACTGCCGATGACGTTGCCGATGGCGATACCTGAAGATCCCGAAAGCGCAGCTTGCAAACTGGTGACCAATTCTGGAGCGGAAGTGCCGAAGCCAACCAGTGTTAACCCAATGACCATCGGCGAAATACCGAATGATTTTGCAACAGAGACCGCGCCACGAACCAACAACTCTCCGCCTATAACCAGACCGGCCAGTCCGACGACAACTAAGACAATTGCGTTCATTCTGACTCCTTTGCAGACATCTGGTCTTGCTTCACTGCACCTGCTTTAGATCGATCTGAGTTCAACTCCGCCTGATTTGCTGCCAACGCCGCAGTCTCGGGCGTCGAGGCACGCGCAAGCGGTGATGCCTGAAAGCTACCCTTGTTTTCTGATGTAACGGCTGGGGCGCATCGCACGCGAATTGCTGCATAAATGATTAACAAGATATGGGCGCAACCAGTGACCGCAAACAGGCTGAATGCACCAAAGGCGGTCATCGCGAAACCGGCGACGGTTGGACCGACAATCGAGCCAACGCCGTAGACAAGTAAGAGCCCACCACTCACCTGAATATACGTGCCGGGCTCTGCATGGTCATTCGCATGGGCCACGATTACGGGGTACATTGAGAAGACTGTTGCGCCAAAAAGGCCAGCCAGAGACATGATGATCAAGGGATTTACAAACCCCCCAAAAATGAAAAGTGCATCTGCAATCAATGCGAACACGGCGATTCCGATCAGAACAAGCCGACGGTCACATTTATCGGAAGCGATGCCGACAGGGATTTGCGACAACGCACCAGCCAGAATTGGGATACTGGCAAAAAGGGCGATGTCACTGAGGTTTAGGCCAACCCGCACCGCATAGACTGCGGCAAGGGTTCCGAAGGCTGCGTTGGAAACGCCGACCATCGCCACGGCAACAAAGGCAATGGGAGAGTTCCTCCATAGTCCACGCAGGTTCAGCGAGATGCTGGTCAATGGTTGCGGTGTGGTGGTTGCAGAAATAGCAGTAGGCAGGAGAGCAAGGCAGTAAACCATCGCCGCAAGAACAAAGAAGAAATAACCCTTGGCGTCGCCAAGCGTCAGGACCATTTGCCCTGCGGTGGTCGCGGCCAGATTGACCATCGTATAGATGCCAAAAACGCGACCGCGCGAGGCGGCGCTCGAACGTTCATTGAGCCAGCTTTCCACGATCATGGCAGCCCCGGCGAAGCAAAATCCCGACAAGGCCCGTACAGGAATCCAAACCCACGGGGTGATAAGGACGAGAGACAATAGCACAGCGATTGCCGCAAGCGCGCACATCGCGCCAAAGGCCCTGATATGGCCCACCCGCGCTACAAGGGTAGGGGTTCGCAGGCAACCAGCTACGTATCCTATCGCCCAGCCTGTACCCAACAGACCTAGCGATGCCGCCGTGAAGCCTTCAGCCTCTCCTCTTATCGGCAAGATCAGGCTATTGACGCCGCCAGCAAAAAGCAGAAATGCCGATCCCATCAAAAGCGCCGCGAGCGGCAGAACACTCTTCATCATCGTTCAAAACTCATTCGTCGTAGCCGCTTGGCAAACCCAAATGTCAGAAGCGGCGATTGGCTTGATGGTTTTAGTTTCCATTCCATTAGCTTACTGTAGAAACTACCTGTTGGCCAAAGGCTTCACACAAACACCATGTAGGGGACGAAATGGCGACCCAACCCACTGATGAAAAACATGAAATCGATCCCGTTCTAAGGGCTGCTCACAAGTTTGAGTACTGGGTGATCCTAGTGCTCGTACTGATCGTCGGTGTGATCACTGTTCTGGCGATGGTCCGGTTGTTGTTCGGCATCTATGATGCGGCATTCGTGACCTGGGACCCAAGGAATTACCATGCAGTTCAGATTCTGTTTGGGATGGTCATGACTGTGCTGATCGCACTCGAATTTGGAAATTCCATCCTTCGTCACATTCGCGAGCATTCGACCATCATACAAGCGCAAGAAGTTATCTTGATTGGCATGATGGCAGTGGTCAGGAAAATCATTATCGTCGACCTCTCGGTGGTATCCCCTTGGCAGTTCGCGGCATTGGGTGTGGTCGCAGTTTCTCTGGCGAGCGCGTATTGGTTTATGCGGGAAAGTTGAACCGAGCTAAGAACATCAGAAGCGGTTTCTTGAGCTATCGTCAGACAGACAATGCCGACATTCGCCGCCGTGCAGAAAATCTGTAATCTGGGCTCAAACCGGACAAGACTGAGATTCCGGGTTAATGGGTTCCGACTCTAAGTTATCCAAACAATACCTTTGCTAAAGCGAGGATAGTGTCATCTGTAAAGCTGCTCTGCGCGCTGCTCGAAGGCGCGAACAATCCGGTTCATCGCTTCATTAAAAACGACACCGATCAGCTTTTGCAAAATCAGGTTTTTGAATTCAAAGTCGACAAAAAATTCAACTTCGCAGCCGCCCGCAGGCAAATCACAAAATTTCCAATAGGATTTTAGGTACTTAAACGGCCCATCCAGATACTCGGTATCAATGCGCATTTCCGGTTGGCTCAAAGTTACCCTGCTGCCAAATCGTTCCCGAAACACCTTAAAGGAAATGACCAGATCGGCGGCCAGTATTTCTGTCACGCCGTCTTCCTTGCGCGACCGAATGCGCGACGCAGCGCACCAGGGTAAAAATTTTGGGTAGCATGAAACATCTGCAACCAGATCAAACATCTGTTGTGCCTGATACGGCAGAACCCTTTTTTCACCATGTGTCGGCATTTTGAACCAATTCTCTTGTGACTTAGCGCCGTCATTTCGTAGACTGAGGCGGGAAAATCAAGGGGAACACCATGCCAACGCGGCCATATGTCATCGATACAATGATCTCAGCCAAGTCGATCGCGGCCCGAATAGAAGAGTTGGCGCGCGAAATCAAAGAAGAATTTCAGGGTACCGATAAGCTGGTGGTGGTTGGACTGCTTCGTGGGTCTTTCGTTTTCATTGCTGACCTCGTTCGGGAGCTTGACCTGCCTGTAGAAGTCGATTTTCTTGAGGCTTCGTCTTATGGGGACGGAACAGAAAGTTCCCGCGAAGTCCGTATTCTCAAGGACTTGCGCGGCGAAATTGGCGGGCGCGATGTGCTTTTGGTTGAAGATATCGTTGATACCGGCTTCACCCTGAAGCACGTTATTGGCCTTTTGCAATCAAGAGAACCGCATCGCCTGAAAACCATTGCGCTGCTTGATAAACCGTCGCGCCGCGAGGTGGATGTAAAAGCAGACTGGACCGGGTTTGAAATTCCAGATGAATTTGTTGTTGGCTATGGAATTGATTTTGCGCAACGTAACAGAAATTTGCCGCATATCGGCAAAGTTCGCTTCACGGAAGCAGAGCAGGCCTGACCTGATTCAGGTGTTAACTCCCGAAAACAGGGAATCGTGTTAAGAATCGCTCTGGCAGGATTGGGCTACAGACCACCGCGCCTATGCTTTGTGACCAATAGACAGGAAAACTTTCGTGAACCCACGACATCTTCTTAGAATGGCAAAATGGGCGCGCAAGCCGCCAAGTGAAAAGCGCGTCATTCTGGTTCTGTCGATTATCGTAATATGCTTGCTGATTTGGGGGTCGGAACTGCTGTTCGGTTGGTCCGATGGGTTGCTTCCACAATACCCTTCGAAATATCGCCCTTAACCGTTCAGCTTCTTGTGCCGGGCTTCGCGCAAGCGCGTAAAATCATCACCGGCATGATAACTTGACCGTGTCAGCGGAGTCGCAGAAACCATCAAAAAGCCCTTGCCATACGCCGCTTTTTCGTAGGATTTGAACTCATCCGGTGTGACGAAGCGATCCACTCGGTGGTGTTTCACTGTTGGCTGCAGGTATTGGCCGATCGTCAGAAAATCAATGTCAGCGGCGCGCATGTCTTCCATCACCTGAATCACTGCTTGCCGGTCTTCGCCAAGGCCAACCATGATGCCGGATTTGGTGAACATTGATGGATCAAGCTCTTTCACACGCTGAAGCAACCTCAAGCTATGAAAATACCGGGCGCCGGGGCGAACCTCGGGGTAAAGCCCCGGAACAGTTTCAAGATTGTGGTTGAAAACATCGGGCTTCGCCGCAACGACGAGTTCTAGTACGCTCGGGTCGCACCGAATGAAATCGGGTGTCAGAATCTCGATCGTCGTATTCGGGGACTGACGGCGTACCGCACGGATTGTCTGCGCGAAATGCTCAGCGCCGCCATCTTCAATATCATCGCGGTCGACCGAGGTGATCACAACATGGTTCAGTCCCAGTTTCTTGACAGCATCCGCAACGCGGCCCGGCTCAAAAACATCCAGAGCTTCGGGTGGTTTGCCTGTTGCAATGTTGCAGAAGGTACAGGCCCGTGTACAAACCTCGCCCATGATCATCATGGTGGCGTGGCCCTGGCTCCAGCATTCACCAACGTTGGGGCAGCCGGCCTCTTCGCAAACTGTCACCAGCTTATTATCACGCATGATCTTATGGGTTTCCGCATACCCCGCCCCACCGGGTGCCTTAACGCGAATCCAGCTTGGTTTCTTTAGCGGAGCGTTGTCAGCCTTATGGGCTTTTTCCGGGTGTCGTTCGGACGGGATTTTAAGGTTGCGCATGAAATAGTCCCCTTATTCGCCGCCAATATAGGGAATTCTTCGGGGAGCACCAGAGAGGGTCGCCAAGAGACCGGATTTCCCCGCAACACCGCCTTCACTTTGTACTCATTTGGACTAAGAACGATACACGCGGAATGAAAAGCGCCGTAAGAACCCTGCGCCGCTTTTCAACGTACTGGCTTCAACCAATCAACGGGCCGTATTTCCCATGCGTTTCATCATAGTGTCGTTTCAGACGTTGCAGCGCGATACGGAGGACGATTTTCCCCGATCTGGCCGACCACCCCAAGCGTTTTTCCGCGACTTCCATTCCTTCAAGATAACAACAGCATCGCAGGACAACATCGCCAAGACCCGGCCCAAGGTCTTTGAGTGCCAAGGATACCCGTTCTCGTGCGGCCGAGGGTCCTTCGGCGATATTGTTGTCATTTCTGAAACCACCCCGATCCCCAGCGGTCAGGAACTTTTCCCAGTTCTGTGCAACGCGAGGCCCCATATGAGCAAGTTCAAAGTCCTCTCGCAGTCGTTCGCCTGCGGCGACAAGGTCATCTGACAAAAAGGGCTCTCCGTTTTTGTTTTTTCGTCGTGCAAGCCCGGCCAATGGTGATTCCGCAGCGTTATAGCGATATCGACGACTGGTCCCGTTCTCGCGCTCTGCAACCTGCTTTTTATCCCAGATCCGGTGCTGATCTGCGAAGACAGCCTGTGCATCGTTGAAACCAGGTTGCGTTGCATCTCTGGCGCTCAGCAACCGTTTTAACGCTGCTCGCCCGGATGAAGTTATTTCATATTGTGCGATTTTTCCGGATTTCGTGCACTTGATCCAATCTTTCAGGGCCATCGCTTTAGCGATTTCACGCTGTACGACAGCCGTTCTTGTATTTTTCCCGTTCGGCAAATTTCTGACCACGACGGCCTTATCAAGGTCGTGTGCTACCGCGAGAACTGCACCAGTTTCCCCAAGCCTGCGTAAGATACGGCGCGCTTCGCGATCTATATTTGGTTCTGCGGATGAGTCTTTGGTATGTCTGACAGCGGCATTCATTTTGGACGTTTCCTTTTTCTGCGTCTCTGGTGCGATCTGGAAATGTTCCCGGCTAAGGCGGCGCAAGGCATCATCAATCAGCGGATCATCCCGCCGGTTTTCAAGCTGCCTGACCTGGCGCATAACAGTTGATGCATGGCATCCTGCTGTTCGCGCAACGGCGCGCATGGAAAGCCCCTTTTCGGTGTGCATAAGATAACGTTGCGCCGATTGTGGTACCCAATTTGGCAATGGTGCCTTCGCGCCGGACCCTGAACCGTCTGCAAACATCATCGCCACTTCTGTCCCTTTCTTGGATGCGGATTGAACACCAACAATCTAAATTTGAATTGTTTGCCTCAACGTTAAATTTTCCAGATTTCAGAAGCATTGTTTCTAAAAGCTAAACAATACTGAAACCATCGAACGGAGCATCCGCTAAAGGCGCAACACACCAGAAAACTGAGTCACCCTGTCGTCAGAACTTGATGGAGAAACCTAATGAGCGATCTGATGAGAATTTTAAAATCTCTCCGCCGCCCGGGGTTGCTGATGCGTGCAGCGCGTCTGGGAGCTGCTGACTACCGGCGCGAGCGTGACCTTCGGCGAGTCCTGAAAAGCCGTAACCTGCCAATGCCTGAAACGGCGATCAGCAATCTCCTTTCAGAAGAGGACATTCTGGAAGAAAAAAGAAAAACGGGCGATGCCGATTACAGCATCACCCGTCATGTCGATATTATGATTGCCCTGGTTTCCGAAGCAGGTTTGGTGCTCGGCAAACGGCAGGCAAATTAATAAAACGCGTCTGGCATAGATTCCTTTTTGGTCGCGACGTAGGCATCCAGTGCCTCAGAAATTGCAGGGTCCAGCACCGGTTGCTGATAGTCTGCCAGCAATCTGGCAACCCGTTCGGATGCAAGCGCCTGCGTATCCTTGGCGCCATCTTCGTCCCATGTTTCAAAGGGTCTGTAGTCCAGCAGGTTTGACCGCCAGAAGGCGTCTTTGAAGTTGGCTTGAGTGTGGGCACACCCAAGGTAGTGTCCGCCTGGGCCAACTTCGCGGATCGCATCCATTCCTTGTCCGTTTTCGGAAATATCCACGCCCTTCGCGATGTGATGAAGAACACCAAGCTGATCGGCATCCATAACAAATTTTTCAAACGAGGACACAAGACCACCTTCAAGCCAGCCGCATGCGTGTAGCATGAAGTTTACGCCACCAAGCAGGGCTGCATTATGTGTGTGGGCAGTTTCATAAGCGGCCTGAGCGTCCGGAAGTTTTGAGCCACACAAACCACCACCCGATCTGAAGGGAAGGTTAAGGCGGCGTGCCAACTGCCCTGCCCCATAAAGGATTTGTGAAGCTTCGGGTGTACCAAATGTTGGCGCACCAGAGTTCATGTCAATCGATGTTACGAAACAGCCGAAAATTACCGGCGCACCTTTGCGCAGCAACTGGCTGTAGGCGATGCCTGCCAGAACTTCTGCCAGAACCTGCGTCAGAGTCCCCATCACCGAAACAGGCGCCATCGCACCACCAACGATAAAGGGCGAAATGATACAGCCCTGCCCAGCCCGCGCGTACACGTCCAGCGCACCGACCATGATTGGGTCAAAGGTCAGCGGTGAGTTGATGTTGATCAGTGAGGTCATGACCGCGTTATCGGCAACAAATTCCTTGCCGAACAAAATTTCGCTCATCTCGATCGAGTCCTGAGCACGGGACGGCTCTGTAACAGATCCCATGTAAGGCTTGTCAGAAAGCGTCATATGGGCGTGCAACATATCAAGGTGGCGTTTGTTCACCGGCACATCGGTCGGCTCGCAGACCGTACCGCCAGAATGGTGTAGCCATTTTGACATATAGCCAAGTTTCACGAATTTCTTGAAATCATCAATCGTTGCGTATCGACGGCCGCCCTCGGCATCCCGAACAAATGGCGGGCCATAGACCGGTGCCAAGACCAGACTTTTACCACCAATAACGACATTGCGCGCTGGGTTGCGCGCGTGTTGTGTGTAGTGGGACGGTGCGGTTTTGATCAGCTCGCGGCAGAGGCCGCGCGGAATGCGTACGCGTTCGCCGTCAATTTCGGCACCGGCTTCACGCCAGATTTCCAGCGCCTCGGGGCATTCAACAAAATTTACGCCAATTTCTTCCAGAACGGTTTCGGCATTTTCCTCGATAATCTGCAACGCTTCTTCGTTTAGAAATTCCAGATTGGGAATGTTGCGTTCGATATATTTCGCCGTTTCTACACTGACTGCACTGCGTTCTGCGCGCCGCGCGGCGCCGCCACCTCTTGCACGTCGCGTGGATTGTGCTTCTGTCATTTTGCTGATCTCCGAATTATTTGGTGTGTGGCACCAGTTTCTCTACCAAGATATCGAAAACGCATTGGCAACTTAGCGAAGAATCCGGCTATTGGCAGGCGAAAGCGACATTCCTGCGGTTCGTATACGTTTGAATCCTCCTAATTTAAAAATAAGCGGTGACCTAAAATCACAGCGCTCTTGCACATTTCTCCGATGATCAATATTCCCCGGACATGACCAGTACATCACATGACCGACTTCTTATAATCGACTTTGGCAGCCAGGTTACGCAGTTGATTGCGCGTCGCCTGCGTGAACTGAATGTATATTGCGAAATTCATCCGTTCCAAAAAGTTACAGATGAATTCTTGGCGGAATTTTCGCCCAAGGCAGTTATCTTTTCGGGAGGGCCCGCCAGCGTCATTGATGCAAGCTCTCCGCGTCCGCCGACATCGGTGTTTGATCTGGGCATTCCTATTCTTGGAATTTGCTATGGCCAACAAGTGATGATGCAAATGCTGGGCGGCAAGGTGGAACGCGGCCATGGCACTGCCGAATTTGGCCGTGCATTCGTCACACCGGAAGAGTCAGATTTGCCATTGTTAAAGGGCTGGTTCGATAGCGGTCGCGAGCAGGTCTGGATGAGCCACGGCGACCACGTTTCTGAAATCGCACCGGGTTTCAAGGTGTTTGGAACATCGCCAAATGCACCTTACGCAATCACCGCAGACACAGCGCGTAATTTCTACGCGGTTCAGTTTCATCCGGAAGTGCACCACACGCCAAACGGCAGCAAGCTCTACGAAAATTTTGTTCGCATGGCTGGTTTCACCGGTGACTGGACAATGGGTGCCTATAAGGACGAGGCCATTCGAAAAATTCGCGAGCAGGTCGGCGATAATAAGGTGATCTGTGGGTTGTCCGGAGGAGTTGACTCCTCTGTCGCGGCTGTTTTGATTCATGAAGCGATTGGTGATCAACTCACTTGTGTTTTTGTTGACCACGGATTGCTGCGTCAGGGCGAAGCCGAAGAAGTCGTGACCATGTTTCGCGACCATTACAATATGCCGCTCATCCACGCGGATGAGCAGGAGTTGTTTCTAGGCGAGCTGGATGGTCAGTCTGATCCGGAAACCAAACGCAAAATCATCGGCAGGCTGTTCATCGATGTGTTCCAGAAACACGCCGCTGAAGTGGGCGGCGCAAAGTTCCTGGCCCAGGGGACGCTATACCCCGACGTTATCGAGTCGGTCAGCTTCTCGGGTGGGCCGTCCGTTACAATCAAAAGTCACCACAATGTTGGCGGCTTGCCTGAAAAGATGGGCCTGAAACTGGTAGAGCCGCTGCGCGAACTGTTCAAAGACGAAGTTCGCGCATTGGGACTTGAACTTGGCTTGCCAGACAGCTTCATAGGCCGTCATCCTTTTCCGGGCCCGGGATTGGCCATCAGATGTCCGGGTGAGATTACCCGCGAGAAACTGGAAATCCTGCGTAAGGCTGACGCGGTCTACATCGACCAGATCAGAAAGCACGGGCTTTACGACGAGATTTGGCAAGCCTTTGTTGCGATCCTGCCGGTACGCACGGTCGGCGTCATGGGTGACGGCAGAACGTATGATTTTGCCTGCGCTTTGCGCGCTGTCACCTCTGTGGATGGCATGACAGCCGATTTTTACCCTTTCAGCCATGAATTTCTTGGTGAAACCGCGACCCGCATCATCAATGAGGTGCAAGGAATCAACCGCGTTACCTATGACATTACCTCCAAGCCTCCGGGGACAATCGAATGGGAATGATTGCGCGTCTTGCTGTTCTCTGTATCGCAGCAGCACCAGTCAGCGCTGGCGAACTCCCAGCGTTGAGCTGTAGAGGCGACAACTGGTCTTTGGCGCTGAACTGGGAGACAGCCACATTCGAGCATGACAAGGTTCTTGAGATGACAGTACCGCAATACTCTGTCGCTGAAGGGCACGATTGGCCAGTCGCTGTGACGCTGATCTCTGATTTCGATACTGCGATTGCTATCATCGACAAACGCCAATGTCAGGCGAACGGTGTTGACGCCTTTTACACAGCCGAGGTTTTGACGCAACGTGGGACAGTTCCCGTGCTGCTCACTGGGTGTTGCATGGTTCTTGAATGAACATGCCACCCATTTTGCTCGCAGCCTTTTATATGAGCGGGGCAATCGTTTCATTCACATCAATGGCAATTGCCGGGCGCGCGGTACGGCAAGAGTTCGACACTTTTGAGATCATGATGTACCGGTCAATTCTCGGTATCATTATCGTTATTGCGGTCGCAGGATATGCGGGAACATTGAACCAGATAACCCGCAATCGTCTTTCCTTACAGTTTCTTAGAAACCTGTTCCATTTCACTGGGCAAAACCTGTGGTTCTACGCATTGCCGATCATTCCACTGGGGCAACTCTTTGCGCTTGAATTCACGTCACCTCTTTGGGTCATCCTGCTTGCCCCGTTTTTTTTAGGCGAGCGACTTACCCCGGTTCGTGCATTTGCGGCCGCTTTGGGTTTCATAGGCGTAATGCTCGTTGCCCGGCCTGACACAGGTGGGCTGAGCATCGGTATCCTTGCAGCGGCACTTGCCGCAATCGCCTTTGCCGGAACGACAATCTGCACGAAGGTTTTAACAGGAACGGAAAGGATTACATCAATCCTGTTTTACCTGACCTTGATGCAGGCAATCTTTGGTATTGTTTGCGCAGGCTTTGATGGAGACATCAAGTTACCAACAGCAGATGCAACGCCATGGCTGTTCCTTATCGGATGTGCGGGGCTTCTTGCGCATTTCTGTATGACCAAAGCGCTTTCCGTCGCGCCAGCAGTTGTGGTGATTCCATTTGATTTCGCGCGACTTCCCGTAATCGTGATCATCGGTGTGCTTTTTTACAATGAGCCGCTTGAGTATGTTGCACTTTTGGGTGCGCTCATCATTCTGACGGCTAACTACTTGAATATAAGGGCAGAAGGCCGCCGATAGTTTAGGATAGCCAAGCTAAACTCAAGGTTGTATAAGTTTCCTGGCATGCAAATGACAATTTTGTGACGCGGCGTAAGTAATTGACCTGTTCTATTTACAGGCGATAACGTCAACGCCTAAGAAATAGGCAAAATGAAAACCAACAGGAACACCACACTATGAAAAAAGTTTTGAATGCGGCGGCTGCCCTCGCCGTGTCTTCCAGCACAGCGCTGGCTGGGGGGATGGAACGATCAACACAATCGGTTGGTATTCTCTTTGAAGAGGGTACACGCGCTGAACTAAGTTTTTCGACAGTAAGCCCTTCCGTGAGCGGTGTTTTTGGCGGTGCCCTGAACAGTGGTGATATGGCTCCCAGCTATCAAAACTACTCTTTCGGGTACAAGCAGGACCTTGGCGAGAACCTCGATCTGGCGATTATCTTGGATCAACCGGTTGGTGCAGATGTTGCCTATCCAGGCGTGCTGGCTGATCCTTACCCGTTTTCTGGTTCGAGTGCTGTTGTCGATTCAACCGCTGTGACAGGTTTGCTCCGCTACAAGTTCCCCAGTAACTTCAGTGTATACGGTGGTTTGCGTGCAGAAGCGCTGAGCGGCAGCGTAAACGTTGTGGCCGGACCGCCATTCGGATATTCATTGAGCGTGAATACAGAAGTCGACTATGGCTACGTTGTTGGTGCAGCGTATGAGCGGCCTGACATCGCACTGCGTGTCGCACTGACATACAACTCAGAAATTGCGCACACTTTCCCAGACAATGTCGGAACACCTTTCGAAGTGGTAATTCCACAGTCAGTAAACCTTGAGTTCCAGTCAGGAGTCGCGAAAGACACGCTTGTTTTTGGTTCTGTGCGCTGGGTGGAATGGACCGCTTTCAGAATTGCTCCGAACGACTTCCCTGTTGGTGCAATCGCTGACGGAAAATCGAACACTATCTCATACACGCTTGGACTTGGCCGTCGATTTAGCGAACGTTGGTCTGGTGCTGTCGTCCTAGGTTACGAAAACAATAGCGGCCTAGCCCAAGGCAATCTGCAACCAACCGACGGTTACAAGAGCATTGGGCTTGCCGCAACTTACAAGGTCAACAATGTCGAGATTACGGGCGGTGTTCGCTACATTGATATCGGCGATACGACGACAACGACAATCGGTTCAAACTTCGCAGATAACGACGCGATTGGAGTTGGTGTAAAGGTTGGTGTGACCTTCTAAATCTGTCAGAACACAGTGATATCGAAACCCCGCCTAGACGGCGGGGTTTTTTGTGACGTGATAAGCAATTGACCCTGTGCGCGCCTCTGGATACCACTTGCCAACGGCACAAGGAGGCAGCGTATGCTTTACGCGACGGCAAAAGATTGGCAGCAGGCTAGCAGAAAACGCGTTCTGCTTTTTGGAATGTCGGGCCTTGGCAAAACCCATGTTTCCAATATTTTGCGTGGTTCTGGTGACTGGTTTCACTACTCGATCGATTATCGCATAGGCACCCGCTATATGGGGGAACACATCGTCGATAATTTTAAACGTGAGGCCATGAAGATGCCGTTTCTGGCGGATCTTCTGAGGTCCGATTCAATTTACATTGCCTCCAATATTACGTTCAATAATCTCGCCCCACTCTCGACGTATCTGGGCAAACCTGGCGATACGTCCAAGGGCGGCCTTGCTTTCGATGAATATTTACGCCGCCAAGAGCAGCATAAATCAGGCGAAATCAGTGCGTTGCTGGACACAGCTCATTTCATTGAGCGAGCCAAAGACCTTTACGGTTATCACAACTTTGTCTGTGATAGTGGTGGCTCAATATGCGAAGTCGTAAATCCAGAAGACCCACACGATCCAATACTTACAGAGTTGTCAGAGAACCTACTGCTGGTCTGGATCAAAGGCTCAGACGCGCATACGGACCAGTTGATCCAAAGGTTCAACAAGGCACCAAAACCTATGTATTATCAGCCAGATACGCTGTGTGCGCTCTGGAAGGAATACCTGGGTGAAAACAAAATCCCCGAGTCCAAGGTCGATCCGGACTCATTCGTGCGTTGGGCCTACAAGCGGGCACTTGCAAATCGCCAACCCCGTTATCAAAGTATGGCGGAAAACTGGGGTATCACCGTGACCGCAGAAGAGATTGCAGCAGTCACGACAGCCGAAGATTTCAATGCACTCATCACCCGCACCCTTGAGAGCCGCTGATTTTCGCACTATCTGACGTCGACGCACAGGAGCCAAATATGCCAATAAAAATACCATCAGACTTGCCCGCTTTTGACGTTTTGTCGAATGAGGGCGTGATGGTCATGTCTGACCGGCAGGCAGCGCGTCAGGATATTCGCCCGCTTCAGATCGGGCTTCTCAATCTGATGCCTATGAAAATTCAGACCGAAACGCAGTTTGCCCGGCTGATCGGCGCAACACCCCTTCAGATCGAGCTTACTCTGATCAGGATGTCTGAACACCAGACCAAAAATACGGCCTCTGAGCATATGGAAGCCTTTTATCATTCCTTCCAGGAAATGAAGGAAAAGAAATTTGATGGCCTGGTTATTACCGGCGCACCGATAGAACATCTCCCGTTTGGGGACGTGACCTATTGGGATGAACTGGTCGAAGTCATGGATTGGACCCAAACCAACGTGCATTCCACATTCGGGGTTTGCTGGGGTGGCATGGCAATGATCAACCACTTCCACGGTGTGCAAAAGCATATGCTGCCACATAAGGCGTTCGGGTGTTTTCGGCACCAGAATCTTGCGCCTTCTTCACCATATCTACGTGGGTTTTCGGATGACTGCGTCATTCCGGTCAGTCGCTGGACAGAGATGCGGCAGTCTGAAATTGACGACGCTCACGGGCTAAAAACGCTTTTGGGGAGCGAAGAGTCTGGTCCCTGTCTGGTTGAAGACCCGGAGCACAGGGCAATCTATATTTTCAATCACTTTGAATATGACAGTGGGACGCTGAAACAGGAATATGATCGGGATATCGAGTCTGGAACTGAAATCAACGTTCCGATCAATTATTATCCCGATGATAATCCAACCCTCACCCCGCAGAACAGATGGCGGAGCCATGCGCATTTGCTTTATGGCAACTGGATAAACGAAATTTACCAGACGACGCAGTATGATATGGACCTGATCGGCACGTCCTGACACAGCCTTTCATTGCACTGATGGGCTCACACCGCCATATTCAGGAAAAGAATGACGGAGAACAGGGCGATGCAGCTTCCTTTTGACGGGGCGATCAGTAGGTACTTTGAATCAGAAGCTCCAGAGCCTGTGCGCAGTGCCATCGAGGATGCCAGAAAGCGGGATATTCTGTCTGCTAGCTATCCCTACAAAAAAAACATGCCGACATCAGAATACGAAGACGCCATGGCAGCACTGCAGGTGGAACTGGTAAAACTGCAGTCATGGGTCAAGGAAACCGGTGCCCGTGTTTCCGTTGTTTTCGAAGGGCGTGATGCAGCTGGCAAAGGCGGTACGATAAAACGGTTCCGTGAAAACCTGAACCCGCGCGTCGCCCGGGTGGTCGCGCTTTCCAAACCGTCGGACCGGGAAGCAAGCCAATGGTATTTCCAGCGCTACATTCAGCATTTACCTGCAGGCGGTGAAATCGCATTGTTTGACAGATCCTGGTACAATCGCGGTGTTGTGGAACATGTTTTTGAGTTCTGCACACCCGAACAACGCAAACACTTCTTCACCCAGTTGCCAGAATTTGAAGACATGCTGGCAGACGAAGGGATTCACTTCATCAAACTCTGGCTGAATGTTGGCCGTGCTGAACAGCTTCGCCGGTTTTTGAAACGTGAAAAAGACCCACTGAAGCAATGGAAGCTAAGCTGGATTGATGTCGAAGGGCTTAAACGTTGGGACACCTATTCAGACGCCATTCGCGAAACGCTTGAACAAAGCCATACTGAGGCTGCGCCTTGGACTGTTGTGCGCTCTGACGATAAACGGCGTGCCCGGATCGCGGCAATTCGCGCGGTGCTGTGCCAGATCGAATACGCAGGCAAAGATGCATCCGTCGCCTGTAGGCCGGACAGCAATATTTGCGGTGGCCCCGAAATCTGGGATGTCTAAACGCGGCTATCATCACGGCAATCTGCGCGAAGCTTTGGTTGAAGCGGCGCTGAAACTGATTGAGACAAAAGGACCAACCGGTTTTACGCTGTCCGAAGCGGCGAAGCAAGCTGGCGTCACCCCGGCAGCTGTTTACCGACACTTTGATGGCCGTGAAGATCTTATCGCAGAAGCGTCACGTCAAGGGTATGAGATATTTGCGGAACTCATGGAATATGCCTACGAGAAAGGCCAACCATCGGCGTTAGCCTCGTTTGAATCAACCGGTCGCGCATATCTTGCCTTTGCGCGTCGGTATCCCGGGCATTATGTGGCGATGTTTGAGAGTGGCATCTCTATAAACCGTTCGCCAGAGCTCGCGTTTGTTGCGAAACGCGCAATGGGCGTGTTGGAGCGGGCCGCAGAAGAGCTTTCAAAACATATTCCGGCAGACAAACGACCACCTGCGTCGATGTTCAGTGCGCATATCTGGGCGATGAGCCATGGCGTGGTAGAGCTTTTTGCACGCGGCTCCCCCGGTACAATCTCGCCCTTCCCGCCAGAAGAACTGCTTGAAACAGGTATCGGTATTTACTTGCGTGGGCTGGGGTTGATCGCCCCGGATGAATAAAACAAAGCAAAAGGGCCGCCCAAATGGACGGCCCTTTCTGTAATGTCGCAAAGTTTAGCGTTTGGAGAACTGGAAGCTCTTACGCGCTTTGGCTTTACCAAATTTCTTACGTTCCACAACGCGGCTGTCGCGTGTCAGGAAGCCAGCGGCTTTCAATGCGCCGCGCAGCGATGGTTCATAAAGTTGAAGCGCTTTGGAAATACCGTGCTTAACCGCACCAGCCTGACCAGAGAGTCCGCCACCTTTAACAGTTGCCATCACGTCGAATTCGCCTTCGACACCAGCAACGGTGAAAGGCTGACGCAGGATCATCTGCAGTACCGGGCGTGCAAAATAAACAGCCATCTCTTTGCCGTTTACGGTGACCTTACCAGAACCTGGTTTGATCCAGACACGGGCAACCGCATCTTTACGTTTACCGGTTGCATAAGAGCGGCCAAGGTCGTCGCGAACCTGTTCGTGAACAGGCGCTGTTTCTACTTCGGCGACGGTGCCTTCAACAACGGTGTTCAGATCGTCGAGCGTTTTGATATCTTCTGACATGATCAGCTCCGTGTATTCTTGGAGTTCATGGATTTAACGTCCAACACTTCGGGTGACTGGGCTTCTTGCTTGTGCTCAGCACCTGCGTAAACACGCAAGTTGGTCATCAATTGGCGGCTCAGCTTGTTGCCGGGCAACATGCGCTGAACGGCTTTCTCTACAACGCGCTCGGGGAATTTGCCCTCAAGGATATCGCGTGCAGTATTTTGTTTAATGCCCCCGGGGTGGCCGGTGTGGCGATAATAGATTTTGTCGTCACGTTTTTTGCCGGTCAGCTGAATCTTGTCAGCGTTGATGACGATGACGTTGTCGCCCATATCCATGTGAGGAGTAAACGACGGCTTGTGCTTGCCGCGCAGGCGCATGGCGATGATCGAAGCAAGACGGCCAAGAACAACGCCTTCAGCGTCGATCAGGATCCATTTCTTGTCGATATCCGCCGGGGTAGCGGTGAACGTTTTCATGTGTAAAACCCTAGGCTTTGGTGAAAGGTGCAGACAAACTGGCCTGACCATGAATTGATGGTCGGTTTCTATAGAGTTTGAGTGCACAGTCAAGCGACTTCATGCGGCAATTACTTATATAAAACAATCACTTAAAAATAAGGTATAATAATACCCCATTTATATCTCAATCTGGTCAGGCGGATTCAGTAAAATACGTCTTAAACGCACCATCGCGTCTTCGTAACACGCAAGCGATATATGTGCGTTTACCGATATCCGAATAGCATGCGGTGCCCGCCCATCAATAAGCGCGAAATCGTCGGCGGATCTGACCAGAAGCCCCTCTTTTTCGGCAGCGCGGCAAAAACTCGCCGCGCGCCAGCCGCGTGGCAAACTAAGCCAAAGGAAAGGTGCGTCTTCGTGCCATTTGAGGTCGAACCCACCTAGGATGTTTACAGCAACCTTGATGCGCAAACGTAAAACCCCGAGCATTTTGGTTTTAATCTCATCAACTTTACCAGAGTTTAGCAGAAGCGTTGCAAGATCAGCGACTGGTTTGGCGATTCCGAAATGGCTGTATTGCGTTGTGCGGCGCAGGTCCCCGGCCCGCCCGGTTGGCGCAACGACATATCCGATACGCAATGAAGGTGAGAAAACCTTTGACAGCGAAGATACATACCAGGTCAGTTTTGGCAGCAAGGCCCGATAGCTTGGCAAGTCGGTATCGCTCATTGAATAGCAGTTATCTTCCATAATCTGCAGATCGTAATTCCGGGCAATCTCGGCAATTTCCTTTCGCCTTGTCAGATTGGTTCGTTGCGCTGTCGGATTATGCATTTCCGGCGAGGTACAGAGAATTTGGCCAGCGTGTTGCTGACACGCCTTCTCGAGCGCGTCAGGCAGCAGGCCTTCTGTATCACACGCTATGCTAACCACATCTGCGCGGACCAGCTGTGCCGCATGTCTGAAACCCGAATAGGTCAGGTCTTCCGCAAAAATAATCGGTGTTGCCCCTTTCAATACGGTCTGGAAAATCGAAAGGATCGCGCTTTGCCCACCATACGTCAGGACAATGTCGTCAACATCAAACATCCCCAGCGGAAGTCGGGCGATCCAGTTCATGACCGCTTGTCGGGCTGGCCGCTCTCTTTGCGTGGAAGGATAGCGCATCATGGTTTCGTCGGGCAGCATCTCTGCCATCTTCAAATAGGCATCTCGAATCGCTTCGCTTTGCCCCACATCGGGCAGCAACGGGCTCAGCAGATTGATTTCATCTGGCCATTCTTCTGGGGTGAACGGTTGCATTGGTACAATTTTTTGTGAACCCCGAGCGGCAACAAATGTACCGCGTCCGACCTCCGCCTTCAGGAATCCATCAGTAGTTAGGCACGTATAAGCGCGGGCAACCGTGCCTGGTGTTACTTTAAGTTTCCATCCCAACTCTCTGACAGGAGGTAATTTATCACCTTCTTTAAGCTGGTCGGTCGCTATTGCGTCACGGATGGCATCAACAAGAGCCTTATATTTTGACCCTTCACATTGTGACAAATCAGGAAACCATATTGTATCCATTACAATCTTTCATTGGACGTTTCTTGAATAGCTTTGTACCACTACATTACTGATTTATTCTAGATATTGTATCAGTACAATAAAGGAACACCGCATGGCAATGACAAATTTGCAAAACAATTCAGCGTTGAGCCGGCTTAACAGCCACCGCGAACTTCCACCGTTTAGCCAGGTGATTGTGGTGCTTGCTGCAAAGGTCGCCCAGTGGGAAGTTCGCCGCCATACCCGAAAGACATTGAAATCATTAACTGTTTCCCAGTTGGAAGACTGTGGACTGACACGCGAGATGGCCGATACGGAGGCTGCTCGTCCGTTCTGGAAGGGGTGATACATCCCCACCCTTACAGAACCTCTTCCTGGGCCGGGTCTTTCCCGGCCCTTTTTTCATGTTCTTCACGCATTCTAAGGAAATTTCACTATTTTTCTGGCGGTATCGAATAAGTCAGTGTTGCGTGTGCAACCGGCTTCGGTTCGCCTTCAGAAAAGATCAACACGTCCCCAACCGCCAAAGCGCGTCCTAGTTTCAGTATTTTTGCCTGCCCAATTAAATCAGTGTCTGCGGCAGGCTTACGCATGAAATCGATCGAGCAGTTGGTTGTCACGGCAAGCGCCTTTGGCCCAATCATCGCGAGGATTGCGAGGTAAACGGAGACATCCGCAAGCGCGAACATAGACGGCCCCGATACCGTGCCGCCGGGGCGCAGATTGTGGTCTCCGACGAACATGCGCACCGAAATTTCCTCTGGTGCCACCTCTTCGATCTTAAAATCGTCGGAAACTTGCGGGAAAGCCTCTGTCAAAAAAATTTGCAGCTCATCATGCGACATTTCTAAAGTCATGCTTTCCCCCAGCTTTGTGTCGCCTTACAGTTTGGCTGAAACCGGACGGAGGGCAAGATGGACAAGCTGGTGGTACGCAACGATACGGGCGCTGTTGCACGACTGACGCTAAATAGCCCCTCAAACCTGAACGCACTGTCTGACGCGATGCTCGCCGCACTTCAGGCTGAGTTTGACCAACTGATGGACGACAGTTCAATTCGGGTGATCATCCTGTCGGGCGTTGGCAAGGCGTTTTGTGCGGGGCATGATTTGAAAGAAATGACCGCAGGGCGCAAAGCGGATGATGGTGGACGCGCCTATTTCAAAGACCTTTTCAACAGATGCGCGCACCTGATGATGACCCTGCCCCGTCTTCCACAGCCGGTCATAGCCGAAGTTCATGGAATCGCAACCGCAGCCGGGTGTCAGCTTGTTGCGTCATGCGATCTGGCTGTCGCCGCTGAAGGAACCAAATTTGGCGTGAACGGTGTGAACATCGGCTTATTTTGTTCAACGCCCATGGTCGCGCTCAGCCGGAACATACCGCGCAAACAAGCGTTCGAAATGCTGACGACCGGGCAATTCATCGATTCGGCGCGCGCCGAAGAACTCGGCCTCATAAACCGTTCGGTAGCCCCCGGGGATTTACAGAAAGAGACAGAGTCGCTTGCAGCGCTTGTTGCCTCGAAGCTTGGGTCCGCCGTTAAAATCGGCAAATCGGCCTTCTATGAACAGATTCAGATGCCGCTTGATCAGGCTTACGCTTACACAGGCAGCATAATGGTTGAAAACATGCTTGTGCCTGATACCGCAGAAGGCATCAGTGCATTCTTGGAAAAAAGAGAACCAGACTGGGATCAGTAAAACTGACAGAACATCAGGTTTACAGCCGGTAAATTTCCGAAAACTTGTTTTCCAGATAGTCGAGCAACGGGGCTTCGCTTGGTGCAAACCCGCAAGCCTGTTCGATCACGTCCTTCGGCTCGTAAAGCCCGCCGTGACGTTGCAGGTTTTCTTGCAGCCAACCGGTTGCAGCGGAGGTATCTCCTTGTGAAAGCGCAGTATCAACATCAGGCACCGCATCGCGCATCGCTTTGTTCAGACACCCTGCATATACATTCCCGAGGGTGTACGTCGGAAAGTATCCAAACAAACCAACAGACCAGTGTACATCCTGCAAACACCCGTTTGAGGGTTTGTCGACCGCAAAGCCAAAATCCGATTCAAAGCGTTCATTCCAGGCTCCCGGCAAATCAGCGACGGAAAGGTCGCCTGAAACAAGCGCCTGTTCCAGATCGAACCGCAACAGGACATGTAAGTTATATTGCAATTCGTCCGCTTCAGTACGGATACTTCCCTGTCCAACGCGGTTCACTGTGCCATAAAACGCGTCGGAATCCGGTATTCCGAAATCACCAAAGCTTTGGCGCATTTGCTCAAAAATCCATCCGGTAAACGCTCGGCTGCGACCGATCTGGTTTTCATAGATGCGGCTTTGGCTCTCGTGCACACCCATAGATACGCCCTGCCCCAACGGCGTGAGCGCATAGGCGTCATCGATTCCAAGCTCATAGCAGGCGTGGCCGACTTCATGGATTGTGGAATAAAAACAGTTGAACGGGTCTGTCAGCGACGTGCGGGTTGTAATCCTGGCATCAGAGCCCGAACCGGATGAGAACGGATGGACCGCCTTATCAAGCCGCCCCCGGCTGAAATCATACCCAAAGGCCCGGGCCAGAACGCGGGTCAGTTTCATTTGAAGCCGCTCGTCAAATTCACCGCTAAGTGGTACCGGATGATGGCTTGCACCGATAACACGCTCGCGTAGCGCGACCAGCCGCGGCCTAAGCGCGCCGAACATAGCAGCTAGTTCCGCCCCCGTTGCGCCCGGTTCATAATCTTGCAGCAACGCGTCATAACGCGACCCACCGTCTGAAATCGCGTCTGCTTCTTCGCGTTTCAGGCCTAATACTTTTTCAAGCGTTCCTGCAAAGGCATCAAAATTTTCGGCTTTGCGCGCTTCGGCCCAAACGCCTTGTGAAAGGCTGGTTACACGCGCAAGTTCCGCCGCTAGTTTTGCGGGCACTTTAGAGGTACGTGTAAAATCTCGGCGAATATGGCGCAAATTCGCGGTTTCAACTTTACCAAGCTCTGCGCCCTCAAGCGCAGACAACCAGTCACCGATCCGCGCATCTGTTCGGCGCGCGTGTAGCACACCCTCAAGTGCTGCCATTTCCTCGCTGCGTTGCGAGGCAGCACCTCGTGGCATCATGGTTTCCTGATCCCATCCCAGACGGCCGGAAATCTGGGCGAGCGCCTCTGTCTCGCGCTGATGCGCCATCAACTTTTGATAGGCTGTCATACTAGTTTCCCCGAATGCTCTGGGTTTCTGGATACATGGTTTGAAAACGCGATTTCAGAATAAATACCCAAAGAACAATCGCACCAACCTGATGGGTGATCGCAATGTGCCATTCTGCGGCTTGCATAACTGTCGCAATCCCTAAGATCGCCTGCAAACACAGCATGGCGAGCACAAGGTTGAACGCGCCATGGGTTGCGACATAGCCGCTTGAACGGCTTTTGCGCCAAACAACAAAGCCGAAGATCACCAGCAGGTAACCTGCCAGCCTGTGAACAAATTGCACAAGTGCCGAGTTCTCAAAGAAATTGCTCCACCAGGGTGAAAGCGCAAACATTCCGTCAGGGATGATCTGACCGGCCATCAGCGGCCAGTCGATGTACCCGCGCCCTGCGTCAATGCCCGCAACCAAAGCGCCAAGCAGGATTTGCAGGAACGCGAAATGCATCAGCCCTGTCGACATAGAGGCGAGTTTATCTTCGCGACTGCGTCGCGCCTGCATCATCTGCGCCTCGCTGCGTCCCAACAATAAGATGTACCAACTTGCCAGACCCAAAATCACAAAGGCGAGCCCGAGATGCGTGGCAAGCCTGTAAGAAGCAACATCGACCATACGCCCGGTTAGCCCCGAGGATACCATCCACCAGCCGATCGCGCCCTGAATGCCACCAAGGACACCCAGTCCAAACAAACGGCCGGTCCAGCCGGTCGGTATACGCTTGGTTGCCCAAAAGAAAAGGAACCCGACAGCCCAAACCAGCCCGATCACACGGCCAAGCTGCCGATGGCCCCATTCCCACCAGAATATCGTTTTGAACTCTGACAGGGTCATCGCGCTGTTTTGTATCTGAAATTCCGGGCTGTCCTGATATTTCGAGAATTCTGCTGCCCAATTCTCTGCGCTGAGCGGGGGAATGGCACCTGTAATCGGCTTCCATTCAGTGATCGAAAGGCCAGAGTCGGTCAGGCGCGTCAAACCGCCAACGACGATCATCAAGGCGACCAATACGAAGATCAGCATTAGCCAGCCCCGGATCGCGCCACGCGCACCCTTATGCGCCCGGTCAATAAGCCCGGGTTGCGGTGCAGCGGATTTCGCGGCTGTTGCGTCCCCGGATACTTCTTCAAAGATAATGCGTTTCTGGCTCATCGCTGCCCCCGTCTGACGTGTGCCAAACCTAGGGTTCACACGAGCCGGGGGCAAGGGTTGGAATGCCCAATTCACCGGCAATTATGTGAAACCTAGCCCTTATCTTTCCACCGTATGATTTGACGCAGCATTCCGTGAAAGGTTTGCACATCAGCACGGGTCATTGGCATTCGTGACCAGAGGTTGCGCAGGTTAACCTTCATGTTCTCCGCCTTGTCGTCCGGATAGAAAAACCCGGCTTCGTTTAGTCGTTGCTCAAAGTGATCGCCCAGCTTTTCAACCTCGATCGCCTCTGCAAATTCGGTTTTCGCCATTTCCATGACCTCAGGCACAGTCTCTGTCGTCTGGCGCCGCCATTCGTAGGCTGTCAGCAGAACAGATTGTGCAAGGTTTAACGACGCAAACTTCGGGTTAACCGGAACGGTGATAATGGCATTCGCCCGTGCGACATCTTCGTTTTCCAGACCCGCACGTTCGGGACCAAACATTATGCCAACCTTTTGCCCCGCCTCGATCAACGTACGCGCATGTTCCATGGCGCGCTCCGGTGTCATGATGGGTTTGGTCAACCCGCGGTGGCGCGCTGTCGTGGCAAAGACAAAGTTACAATCGGCAAGGGCAGCTTCGGTTGTGTCAAAAAGCCCGGCCTCGTCAAGCAAACGGCCCGCCCCGCTGGCCATTGCGTCTGCTTTGGGGTTCGGCCAGCCATCGCGCGGGGCGACAATACGCATCCGGTCAAGCCCGAAATTCCACATCGCACGCGCCGCGCCGCCGATGTTTTCACCCATTTGCGGGCGGATCAGGATCATGGCGGGCTGCGGGCCTTGCCAGTCTTGGTTGGTGTCTTGCATCATAAAATCTTTGCCAGTTGATCGCGGCGTGATACGCGCCACACGCCTGCATTACAAGGTCGGAGCAGCACCCTAAAACCTGGCGGCTATGCGAACCGAAGCAGCCGCGCTTAACGGATGCGTCTATTGCCCGAATTCGCCAGCAGACCACCTAGGACGTAGCCAAGCGGTATTTTCCGCGTTATAGGGGCGGCAATACCATCCAAGGAGCCCGAAAATGGCCGAGACTGAGCGTCCGCAACTTTACCTGATCACCCCACCGGAATTTGAGCTTCTGAATTTTCCGGAAACGCTTTCCCGGGTGATGGATGCCCATGACATTTCCTGCCTGCGCCTGTCGATGGCAACAAAGGACGAAGACCGGATTGCTAAAGCCGCCGATCTGCTGCGCGAGCTTTGCCATGCGCGCGACATTGCGCTGGTGATCGAGAGCCACGTTTTGCTGGTTGAACGGCTTGGCCTTGACGGGGTGCACCTGACAGACGGCGCGCGGTCAGTCCGCAAAGTGCGCAAAGACCTTGGGGCTGATGCCATTGTCGGGGCATACTGTGGCGCGCTGCGACATGACGGTATGAATGCTGGCGAGGCAGGCGCAGATTACGTGAGCTTTGGCCCTGTGGGGGTGACACCGCTGGGCGACGGAACAGTTGCAGAGACCGAATTGTTTGAATGGTGGTCCGAGATTGTCGAAGTTCCCGTTGTCGCAGAAGGCGCGCTCGACGCAGAAAACATTGCGCGTCTTGCCCCCTACACCGACTTTTTCGCAATTGGCGAAGAAATTTGGAAAATGGATGACCCGGTTCAGGCATTGGGTGAACTTGTTGCTGTGATGGGGTGATCGGGTAAAAATACCGCACCGTTTTTGAATTAACCCAATTGAAAAAAAGCAGGACTTCACGCGAAAACGTGCAGCTCTTTTTCGGACGTCTGCTTTGCAGTTAAATAAACTTTAGGTTGTTTTTCTCTGCAAATTTCATCCATAGTATTGAAAGACGGAGATTACCCTTATGACCTATGCTCTCGGTGTTCCAATAGAAGCCCCCTTTGTTCAGGGGGGGTCCCAGAATTTGACGACCGCGTTCCGGATGTGCATACGCGGGCGGTTTTGTCTGGTGTTTACCACTACGGAGAACGCGCCTTGAATTCTGATGAAGTACCACGTGAAGTCGTGCTTCACAAAAAAAAAGAAAATCACTACCCGATTGTTTTTTAACAACAGATTCTCTTGCGCTTGCTACTTCTAAAGTTCGCGAAACACTCGAGAAGTTTGACCCCGGCCTCCATCAGTTTTTTCCCATAGACGTCCGGTTCAAAAGTGGTGCCCGGCCAGAGGGCGAGTATTTTTCGATGAACGTAACGCGAATGCAGGACAGCATTGTTGATGATGAATCGAGTGTCGTTCCATTTTTTAAAAACAAGACTGACAAAATGGAAATTTCCCATTATCGCAAAAACGTAACCGTTAAAAAATCAAAGCTCTCTGGTGCCAATTTGTGGCGTGAAAAGCGGTACCCAGGAAGCTTCATGATGTCAGACGCGCCTTTTGACGCGCTTAAAGCTCAGAAGATCAAGATGTTCCGGCCCTACAAAGCAAAAGAAATCTGAGTGGATTAAAGCATAAGAGGGCTTAGCTAAATGTCAGAAAAGACTAATACTCATCAAAAAATCGCTTTCATTCAACTGGAATTTGAAAAATGAAAAATCAAATTACTGGGGAACCTCGCATTAGATTGCGAGACACAAATCCGCTGCAGTTTCGTTTTCTTTACTGGGGATTCCTACTGTATGTTTGTCTGGAACTGGCAAACTACATTCCGCATGCCTTTGTCTGGAGCTTCAAAGACTACACTTTCTACAAGAGCATTTATGACCTTCCGGTGTTTGACGAGGTCGAATGGATGCTCTCTCAGCCAAAATTTGCTCGATACGCGAATTCTTATGCCGAATATATGGTCTGGGGCATCTTTCTTTGGGTTGTTCTTTGGCTCGTTTCACTGATTGCGCTGTTCAATATGTTGTTTGTCGGTCCGCCTCCACGCTTCATGAGCGTGAGCTTCAAGTGCGTAGCTCTGTTCGCAGTGTTCTTAGTTTTAATGTTATATTTCGACTTTTTCTCAACAAATAGATTTAACGGAAAGGGTATGAACGCGGGATGGCATATTAGCGTGCCGACATTTTTCATTTCAGTAACACGTGGTGGTTTGTTTGCAGTTGCATCGATGGCCGCGACACCCGCGCTAGTACGAAATCTGAAACAAGCACACGTAACAATATCAAAACAAAAACAATAACAGGAGCTACGCTTGAGCGGCGTAGCGGTATAAAAAGCAGACAAATCAGCACTGGTTTATTGCTGGTCTCTGGTCGTCGCAGTCAGTTCATACCAGACCGCACCGCCAGTTCGCAGTGCTTTGCCAGCGCCTTGCGGTCAGCGAAATCCGCGACACTCACAGGGTCATGATAGATGAGTTCAACCTGTCCCTGCACCGGAGAGGCCAATGTTTGAACAAAGTGCGAGGCAAAATCCATCTTTCCCCACCAGCCGTAAAACCACGGCTCGACCCCCTCTGGAGCGGTATAGCGCAGGGTTACGGGCTGCACCTGTAGGGTTTCCCGCAGCCCGTCTGCAAAAAACGCGGCAAACAGGGTAGATTTGAACGCCAGTACAAGGCTTCCGTCTGTTGAGGTTCCTTCTGGAAAAAACAAAAGCTTGTGGCCAACCTGAAGACGCGCCTCAAACAGTGCTTTCTGGCTGGCTGCCTCGCGGGCATCACGTTTGATGAAAAGCGTACCCGTTGCACGCGCCAGCCAGCCAATACCGGGCCAGCTCGCCACCTCGGATTTTGAAACGAAATAAATGCGTTTGCGTGCGTTCAGCGCAAAGATGTCGAGCCAGGACACATGGTTTGAGACAACGGCCCCCTGCCCCTCCATCAGCTTGCCGTGGACCGTATGGCGTATACCCATGATGATGAACGCGGACCGGCAGACAAATTGCGTGATATGGGGTGTGATCGGGCGGCGGTCCCCGTAAAGAGGGCGCTCTATCAACCGCAAAAGCAGCAAGATTATCAGGGAGCCGAAGGTTACTGTGAACAACAGAGCACCACGCAGAACCACCCTGATCCACCCTGTGAAGGGAATGGGTTTCGGGTCCGGGATAATATCAGGATCCCAACCAAGGGTCATGCTTTGCGACCTTCCACAATGCGACGCCTTTGGTTTTCGTTCATACGGTTTGTGTCCATCAGCATAAATACGTCTGTGGTGTTGAATTTGATGTCGACAAAGGCGCCGTCCCCCACAAGACCGCCAAGTCGAAGATAGGCTTTTATCAATGCCGGCGTGGCTACCATAGCCTCGCGGCGATCAATCTGATCCAGTGGTAACAGGTTCATGTTTTGGTAGTGTTCATCCAGTACACGCACGCGCAGGTCTGGTGGGGCCAGATGCGTATGGTACAGAAAAGACAGCGGTTCTTTTATGGCATCGACATTTGTTCCGTGAAAGCTCGCAACGCCAAACAATATCTCGACATCATGTTCGAGGACATAAGTCGCAAGCGCATTCCACAGATGAAACATCGCCATACCGCCCCGATAGTCAGCGTGAAGGCACGACCGGCCAAGTTCCAGTAACTTGCGCCCCTTTGCCTTTAGCGGCGACAGGTCATATTCGCTTTCGCAGTAGAAATGGCCAATCTTATCGGCCTGATCTGACCTCATCAGACGATAGACCCCTACCACATGGTCCAGGTCGTCAGCATTTCGCGAATGATCAATCAAAACCAGATGATCATAGTAGGGGTCAAAAATATCGCGTTCCAACCGGGCCTCGTGATCGACCAGATCACCATCACCGCCCAGTTCTTTTACAAACACGTTATATCGTAAACGCTGTGCTGCCAGAAAATCAGATTCGTGGTGCGCCAGGCGAATTTCAAATTTGGGATCAGCGGCGGTCATCGAAAGGTATTGGTCCTGTCGCCCGGGGTTTGGCAGGTTCTAGGCTGCAAGGGCTTTTTTTGCAACAGCCAAGCCAAAGAGCTTTTCTAAGGGTCGTATACCACGACAAGATCAACCCTTGCGCTTGCGATGACAACTTTTCCGGTTTCTTCAAAGTTAACGGTAATTTTACCATTAATGTTGGATTGTACCTGTCCAATACCCCATTCCGGATGGTTCGGATGCTGCACAAACATTCCTGGTTCTAGAATTGCATTCATACTAACCGCACTTCCTTGACTGGACCTTACAATGACTGACATCACACATGATCTGGCCGCACTTATAGGCTCTCGCATCTGCCATGATCTTATCAGCCCTTTGGGCGCAATCGGCAATGGTGTGGAACTGCTTTCACTGGCGGGCAAACCTTCGGAAGAAGTGGCGCTCATCTCGGAAAGCGTTGCAAGCGCGTCGGCACGCATAAGGTTTTTTCGTGTTGCTTACGGGGCCAGCGTGCAAGACCAGCACATCGCGCGAAATGAATTCCTGTCAATCCTTCAGGATTATCAAAAAACCAGCCGCGTTCGGATATATTGCTCTGCAAGTGAAACCCTGCCGCGAACTATTGCCAAACTCATCCTGTTGCTTGTCCAGTGCTTTGAGACGGCTATGCCTTTTGGGGGAACGATTACCATTTCGCAAGAAGATAAACGCTGGAAAGTCAGCGGATGCGCCGAAAAGCTCAGGGTAACCCCCGATTTATGGGAAATGCTGTCTGCCACGCCGGGAAATGGCGATATACGACCGGCAGATGTGCAGTTCGCGATCGTGCCACAGGTGGTTTTGGAACTCGGACGCACGCTGACTTTAAAAATCTGTGATCAGGGTATTGACGTAACAGTTTAAGCGCGTGTGATCCCATCACCTGAAACAAGGTACTTAAAGCTGGTCAACTGCGCTGCCCCAACCGGCCCACGTGCATGCATCTTGCCGGTGGCAATGCCGATTTCCGCGCCCATACCAAACTCTCCACCATCTGCGAACTGGGTCGAAACGTTTCGCATCAGAATGGCACTGTCGAGGCGCTCAAAAAAGCGCGCAGCAACATCGTCATCCTCGGTCATGATGCAATCCGTGTGAGAAGAGCTGTAGCGCCGGATGTGCGCGATTGCGCCATCGACATCGTCAACAACTTTTGCAGCTATGATCATATCCAGAAATTCATGACCCCAGTCGTTTTCAACCGCGGGAATGGCTCCTTCAATTCTCTGCAAGGCCTCGTCCGCGTGCACCTCAACGCCTTCTGCGATCAGGCTGCGAATGACATCGGCACCGATTGAATTTGCAACGTTGCGATGTATCAAAAGGCATTCTGCCGCGCCACAAATACCCGTTCGTCGTGTTTTGGCATTCAGAACAACGCGTTTGGTTTTTTCTGGATCTGCTTTCGCATCAATGTAGATGTGAACGATACCCTCCAGATGTGCGAACACCGGAACACGCGCTTCACGCTGCACCAGCCCGACAAGACCCTTGCCGCCCCTTGGGACAATGACATCAATGTAATCCGTCATGCGAAGCATTTCGCTAACGGCTGCTCTATCGCGTGTTGGAACACGCTGAATGGCGTCTTTTGTCAAGCCTGCCGCCTGTAAACCGTCCTGTAAGCAGGAATGGATAATGCCCGAAGAATGGAAACTTTCAGATCCGCCGCGCAAAATCACGGCGTTGCCTGCCTTCAAGCATAACGCGCCAGCATCGGCGGTTACATTGGGTCGGCTTTCATAGATCACGCCGATAACACCCAAAGGTGTCCTGACCCGCTTGATGTGCAATCCGCTGGGTTGGTCCCACTCGGCAATCACTTCTCCGACAGGGTCAGCCTGCGCTGCAACCGCGCGAAGCCCTTCGACCATTCCCTTGATGCGATTTTCATCCAGCATCAACCGATCAAGCATTGCTGCGGACAAGCCCTTATCCCGGCCATAGGCCATATCTTCGTGGTTGGCTTTAAAAATCTCGGTGCGCCGGTCCCAAACAGCGTCAGCTGCTTTTTCCAGCGCCAACTGGCGTTGGTTGGCTGGACTAAAACCAAGCTCAGTTGCAGCAGCTTTGGCGCGCGCGCCGATCTCGGTCATCATCTCGGGTATGTTTTCAAGATCTTTCATAACACCATATCGTCCCTATGGATCAGCGCCGCCCGTCCTGAATAGCCCAGAATCGCTTCAATGTCAGCAGATTGCCTGCCGCTGATCGCCTGCGCTTCGGCACCAGTGTAACGGCTTAATCCTTTGCCAAGTGTCTCGCCGCCCTGACCAAGAATATCAACCGGATCGCCCCGGCCGAAATCGCCTCGAACACCGGTCACACCAGCTGGCAGAAGGGATTTGCCGCGTGACAACGCCGAAGCGGCACCCGCATCAACTGTCACTTCCCCTTTTGGCTTCATCGCCGCGATCCAGCGTTTGCGCGCCGCTTGCGGGTCCGTTTCCGCAAGGAACCACGTGCAGGGTGCACCATCAATCAATGCTTGAATGGGGCGCAACCCAAACCCTTCGGCAATCACCAAAGCGCAGCCTGCACCAACGGCTGTCTTGGCGGCCAAAAGTTTTGTCTTCATGCCGCCTTTGGAGGTCTCAGACACCGCATCACCCGCCATTGCCTCAATCTCGGGTGTAATGCGTTCAACAACGTCAAACCGTGTTGCGTCAGGGTCCGTCGCTGGATTGGCGGTGTAAAGCCCATCAACATCTGACAAAAGCACCAGCTGATCCGCACCCACCGTTACGGCAACCTGCGCGGCGAGCCGGTCATTGTCGCCATAGCGGATTTCATCGGTTGCAACAGTGTCGTTTTCATTCACGATTGGAACGACACCCAGCGACAAAAGCTGCTCAAACGTCGCTCGTGAATTCAGATACCGGCGCCGATTTGTGCTGTCTTCAAGCGTAACCAAAACCTGCGCCGTTGTTATCCCATGTGGTTGAAGCGCCTCTTCATAGGCACGTGCCAGACGAATTTGCCCAACGGCGGCCGCAGCTTGCGATTGCTCTAACGCCAGCGCACCTTTTTTGAGCTTTAGAACCCCCCGCCCAAGTGCGATTGAACCCGAGGATACCAGAATGACATCAGTGCCACGCGCTTTTGCAGCGGCAACATCCTTGGCTAAGGCAACAAGCCAATCGGTCTTCAGCATGCCCGTTTCGCGGTCCACAAGCAGTGCTGAGCCGATTTTGATAACCAGCCTCTTTGCGGTGCTTACGGTTGCCACGTTTCTGGCTCCTCCGTAGCTTGTTTTTCGGCAACTTTGTCCTGGACAATCTCTGCGCGAACTGCGCGCAAAACTTCTTTCAAACCTTCCTGGCTAACGCCTGACATCAGCATGACGGAACCGCCGCTCGCAGCTTCAAGTGCCGCTTTCTTTTCAGCCCGTTCTTCATCATCCAAGGCATCAATCTTGTTCAAGGCCGTCACTCGAGGTTTGTCAGCCAGATGGCCACCATAGGCTTCAAGTTCATTGATGATCGTTTGGTAGTCCTCAACAACATTTTCGGAGGTGCCATCGATCAGGTGCAACAGAACCGAGCATCGCTCGACGTGGCCAAGAAAGCGGTCCCCAATCCCCTTACCTTCATGGGCCCCCGCGATCAGACCGGGAATATCGGCAATCACGATTTCCGCATTGTCGATTCCGACTACACCCAAATTCGGGTGCAATGTGGTGAACGGGTAATCAGCGATTTTCGGACGCGCGTTGGAACAAGCCGCAAGAAACGTGGATTTCCCGGCGTTCGGAAGACCAAGCAATCCGGCATCGGCAATAAGTTTCAGGCGCAGCCACAGCGTGCGGTCCACACATTCCTGCCCGGGGTTTGCGCGGCGCGGTGCCTGATTTGTCGCGCTTTTGAAATGCAGGTTCCCGAATCCACCATTGCCACCTTTGGCCAGCAAGACCCTCTGGCCATACTCCGTCAGATCAGCGATGACTGTTTCCTGATCTTCATCCAGGATTTCAGTGCCAATCGGTACACGCAGGATGATGTCGTCACCGTCTGCGCCCGTCCGTTGGCTTCCCATTCCGGCCTGACCATTTTTTGCAAAGAAATGTTGCTGATAGCGAAAATCGATAAGGGTGTTCAACCCTTCGACAACTTCGGCAATCACATCGCCACCGCGTCCGCCATCGCCACCGTTCGGGCCGCCGTACTCAATATACTTTTCGCGCCGAAAGCTGACACAGCCGCCTCCGCCGCTGCCAGAGCGGACATAGACCTTAGCGAGATCAAGAAATTTCATGTTTTGCGGCCTTAAATTGCTGTTGGGTCAGGCGATAGAGCACATTTGGTGCGGGCTCAAGCCTTGCGGCGGACTTCCCGGTGCCCTCGCCGATCTTTTCAAAGCCCAGCTTGTGCAAAACCCTACCCGATCTGGGATTGTCCGCAAAATGATCTGCCTCGATAACTTTGGCTTCAAGCGTGTCAAAGGCGTGCGCAAGCAGTCCATGTACGGCCTCGGTTGCGTAGCCAAGACCCTGATAATCCGGGTCAACGGCAAATCCACATGTTATCGGGGTGCCTCCTATACGAACAAAGCCAATCAGGGTTTCGTCCGGCAGATAAATACCTGCAAGATATCCAAGTATGCCTTGATAAGTGTTCTGTGCCATCCAGATTTTAACATCTGCTTCAGGCCATGGCGCTTTGAACGATAACATCATCCTTGCGACTTTGGGATTACCACCGATCTCAGAAAGACGAGCCCAATCTTCCGGCGCAAAGGCGCGCACCTCAAGACGAGGTGTTCCAAATATTAATGTACGCTTGTTTTCCATCGGTTAGACAAGTTTTTTAAGGTACGTCCAGGTTGCAATATTTGCGTCGCGCGCGACAGAATGCGCCTCGGCGTCACCAAGGTATTCAAAACCAGCGTTCGTAAGAACCCGTGCGGAAGCAGGGTTATCCTGAAAAACCTGCGCAAAAATTCCTTTGCAGTCTTGCGGGTTTGCCTCAAGCAGTGCACGCACGGCTTCCGACGCGAGGCCCGTATTCCAGAAAGCAGGCACCACCCAATACCCGATTGCTGATTGGCCGCGATCCATTCGGTCGAGCGAAATGACGCCAAGGACTTCGGCATGGCTGGCTCTGGAACCGTCCATTATCCAGACATCTTCGGTCCGGTCTGCCGCCATTGAGCGTGTAATAAAGGCTTCTGTCGCACCGGGCGGTAACGGATGCGGAATAGAGGTCGTCGCCTCTGCCACACGTTTGTCAGCCGCATGCAAACTCAGCAACCCAAGATCCGAGCGTCGAACAGGACGCAGCGTAAACCGCTCTGTCTCGATAACCGGTTGGTTCAAAATTGTTTCTAGTCTCACGCCTTCCCTCCTCCGAAAAGCACAAAAAGAACGCTTGCGACCGTTAATGCCGCCAAAGTCCTTAATAAGTATCTTTCTGCTGCCTGGCCCTTAACCGCGCTGGCGATCTTTTCCCCTCCATACGTCCAGATCGGGTGCAAAATGACCTGACATGCAAACAAACAGATGGCGATCGTTGCCGTCGCCTGCAAGGTCGAAGTCCCCGGGCTCACAAAACTTGTGAAGCCACCGGTGATCATGGCCCAGGCTTTTGGATTAAGTGGATGAACCGCAAGACCAGCAAAGAAACCCGGGGCGGCACCGACATTGTGATCTGCATGCAGGCTCATATTCGCCACACGCCAGGCGAGCCAGAAAATATAGGCCGCTGATATCCACTTAAGCGCTTCAAAAATCCACGGCGCGCTTTCAGCGAGTTGCATTAACCCAAAACCAATCGGCCAGATGATAAGCTGTTTGCCAAGCGCAACCCCGGCCACAAACGGAAGGGCCTGACGCAGACCATAGCGCGCACCTGTTGCCAGCAGGGCCATATTGGCTGGCCCCGGCGTTCCCACCTGACTTGCGGCGAATAGTAAAAAACTGCCTGTTGCGACGGCCATAGAAAGGCCTTTCAAATTAGAATGGGGACCGGCGGTATGCCGATCCCCATAAATTTTACCTTAGAGAGGTTCGACTTACTCTGCTGCCTCCGCCATCGGGAGAACAGAAATAAAGGTGCGGCCTTTCAGGCCTTTGTGGAAAGTCACGTTACCTTCTGCAGTTGCAAAAAGCGTGTGGTCCTTGCCCTGGCCTACGTTTTCACCAGGCCACCATTTGTTGCCGCGCTGACGCACGATTATGTTGCCGGAAATAACGAACTCGCCACCGAATTTTTTGACGCCAAGGCGACGACCAGCAGAGTCGCGACCGTTTCTGGATGAACCGCCTGCTTTTTTATGTGCCATCTTGTCTCTCCTTAGCCTTTAGTCAGTTCTTTGGCCTGTTCGATCCAGCCTTCACGCTCGATACGGCCTTTGAATGACAATTTCTCGTCCATTTCTGCGACATCTGCATCTGACCAGGAAGCGATCTGTGCGAATGTTGTAACACCAGCTTCAAGAAGTTTCTTCTCAAGTGCCGGGCCAACGCCAGAAAGTTTTTTCAGATCGTCAGCTGTTGCTGGTGCTTCCGCTTTCGCAGCTTTTTTAGGCGCTTCAGCCTTTGCAGCGGCTTTTTTCGGGGCGGCTTTCTTGGCCGCAGCTTTAGGCGCAGCGGCGGCTACAGCAACAGAAGAAACAGAACCAGCTCCAATCGCGGCTCTTACACCGGACTTGTCGCCACCTTTTTCAAGAATGTCAGTAATCCGCAGCAATGTAAGTTGCTGACGGTGACCCTTGGTGCGCTTGGAGCCATGCTTCCGGCGGCGCTTTACAAAGTGAATAACTTTTTCACCTTTGATCTGATCGATCACATCGGCCTGCACAGCAGCACCTTCTACGAATGGCGCGCCAACTGTGGCACCAACCATAAGAATCTCGTTAAACTGGATTTTCTCTCCAGCGTCAGCAGCAAGTTTCTCAACACGAAGCACGTCGCCTGATTGAACTTTATACTGCTTGCCGCCGGTCTTTAGGACCGCAAACATTTGCTTTTCCTTCGTTTTACCGCGTTCTGTGGCCCCCGTATCGGGTGTTTGTGCCGTTGCCGGCGCCGCGAACAGCGCGCCCCTTCGGGCGTGATTTCCTGTTCTGGCAAGCGTCCTGCTTGTCCAGATGCGGGCTTATCTGTGGATATGCCCTTAAAGTCAAGAGCGAAGTCCCACCGGTTCTAGATGTCTTCTCCCGACAAATAGCGTGCTGACGCGAGCCCAAGAGCGTGCGAGATTTCTGCATACATAGTATCAAAAGCGGCAAACAATGCGTTGTTAAGGATTTTTCCTTCGGGTGTTTCGGATAATTGGATGTATGCTTCAATATCTTCGTCACTGAGCGGCTGGTAAGCCAGAAGCAAAAAGGAATAGACCCATTGTTCTGTCTCTGACCGAATCTGAGCCTCCTGCCCCCAAACGTCAGCAAGCATTTGTTGTTCGCTCATTCTGCGCTCAAAGGCTCCGCCATCCTGTAAGCCCTGGTAAAACGAATAATTTGAATTCAAAGAACCTTCCACATTCGTATCAACAAGGGCATTGATCTGGGAAAATCGTTTGATCTGGGCCAAACGTGGGTCGTTTTCTTCTTCAGCCGTGCGTAAATAGTCATGGCTTGCCTCTTCAACAGCGTCGTCCAACAACGCGCGCCGCCCGGAAATTTCCAGTGCGATAATGCGCTTTCCGCGCTTTGACGTGAAAAATTCGATCAGTGGCGAAAGGTTTGCCTCGGACATTTCAACTGCAAATCGTGCATCAAACGAATCTGACATCTGATCGACATCAAAAATTTCGCTCAGGGTCGCATTCCATTCCTGTCCGCCCTTCCCCGGAAACATGTCATCGCGCAGGCTTTGCCCGTTCTCAAGGCCCTCCTCGCGCATCACCCCGAGGATTTCTGAAATCCCGAGCGCGTCACGCAGCGCTCTCAGCTCATTTGCGGACTGGGCCGCTAAAGTTGCAGGCAGAAAAATCAGAAAAAGCGTCGCGGCCAGTGATTTCAACATAAAAACCTCGGAGACATAAGGAATTGGCAGAACCAGTGGTAGGGGCATCCTGCCCCGATGCCAAGTGGTTAGCCGTAACTTACCGGCTTTCCGCCGATCACAATTGCTTTGAATGTCCCCACAACCAAAAGCCTGAAAAAAGGTTGCACCCGCCTGCCCATCTGATTAAACCGCCGCAAGACCCCCGCGGAGAGGTGCCAGAGTGGTCGAATGGGGCGGTCTCGAAAACCGTTGTTCCTTCACGGGAACCCAGGGTTCGAATCCCTGTCTCTCCGCCACATTAGTCTTCATACCGTTGTTATAATTATATTATTTACTTCTTATCAAATTTTTACGCCAAAATACCTGCCATAAAAGCTTCGTGACTCAGGCGAGGCAGATTGGATTGTCTATTATCTAGAAAAAAAACGACCAGCCGCACAAACACAGTATTCTTGGCGCAACTGAACTTAATGAGAGTTGGAAAACTGGAATATATTCCCTTAAAAAACTATTTGGAACTTTGCAGGCAAATTGTAGGAAATGATTATTCAGGTTTCATCATCGCGATCAGCTCTGTGTCGCTTACCTAAAAGTCTTGTCACTCTATGAGAAAATAACGCGTGTTTTCCGACGCTTGCAGACGTAAATTAATGCGATTGATATGAGGTATTCTTCTAATCTGTACATTAAGAAATTCAGTACACCAAAACAGCAGCTTTGAAGGGTCTTATGATACCATTTCACCATACCCGCTCGGAGAGGTTACCAATTATTTCATTGGCTAGTTAGCGTCAAGCAGA
>Ga0316189_10000328_pt1 | contig 47323 bp, 77 predicted proteins | sample LowCovwburrow_MG_FD_204930 | JGI IMG/M metagenome (GOLD analysis project Ga0316189, IMG submission 204930) | Coastal sediment microbial communities from Maine, United States - Lowes Cove worm burrow | ecosystem: Environmental > Aquatic > Marine > Coastal > Sediment | place: USA: Maine... | reverse complement strand
TGCAAAATACGCTTTACGCTGTTTGTCAGATGTCCACTCAATCGGGTATTGATTGGGGTACGACCGACGCGGAGGCTGTTGCCCTAACTCGGCTAATAGCCCCGGTGTAATCGAATCCGTTACCTTGTTTCCCGCAACCTCGACTATCTTTCCTATACGATTAATTTCCTTAATCGCATTGTCTAACCCGCGTGTATCGGCATTGGCTTTAAGCGTAAAACGTACCGTCATTAGAAACTACTCGATTTCACAGAACCCTTGAACAGTATCCCGTAAAAACTGGCTTTTATATCGCGGTTCGCCGATGATACCCGCGTAATCCTAATTTTTATATCAGCTTTAGCGGGGATGTCTTTCCCGGGCTCATAGGATTGATCTGCGGGTGCACCCGTTGAAAAGGTGTCAAGGTCTACCGTCCGCCATGATTTTCCAAATTCGCGCACCATCAATGCATAATCAGCGTCACTACTTGCGCCCGTCCCTACCATTGAAGCGGTTAAATGATTGATCGTCGCAAAACGGTAATCAGCAGGCACGGTATAAATTGCCATCGTGGTTTGACCCAACCCAATAGCTATTTGTGCAATTACGGTTGTGGTGTGCTTTATATCTATAGTGCCTTCGTTCGTTTCGGTTGTTCCCGATTCCTCCACAAATGCGCGGAACACGCGCAGGTATTCATTAGTTAGGGCGACGGGTGTTGTGCCGTCTAGTGTAACCGTTTCAGAGATTGCCATATAATCGGCATCAACCCCGTAAACTTTTACAGTCTGTGCACCTGTGCCCGCGCTTGTATCCGCCGCGTCTGAGCTTTCGATTGTGGTGGCTAAGGCTGTGGCGGGGAAAGGATAGTCGCCACCGAATGACCAAACATCTTCAGCCGCGTCAACATCGGCATTTTGCCCAAACTTGTCTAACTTGTCAAAATTAGAGTTAGGAAGTATTAAAGTCATGGGTATGGGCTAGCGTCACACTAGCCCCTCCTATTATGCTACTGTTACATTAATGTTTGATACTTGCATCCAATACCCGCCATTTGAGGCAAGTATTAAACAATCATCAATTGCACCGCCAAAAGTGGCGACATCTTCGCCCGTCCCTAAGCCGTGAAGCCCGTCAGCAATTGTGATTACATGAGCCGCAGCTGTTTTAGCTGAGATATATAAAACGTGACCATCTCCTGCCGGGTTGGCAAGTGTAAAAGCACCCGCCGTAGCTTTTGTAAGTTCAACGACACCACCAGCCAAAAGCGTGATAGCACCATCAACTAACGCCGTTTGTGTTGGTAGTGTAGGCGCAACCCCGTATTGAGGATTGTTTGGTATGCCTTGAGTTTGTACTTCACTCATTGTTATTTACTCCTGCGTGTTCTATTTGCTTTACGTTTTGGTTGTGTCGCTTTGATAGGCAATGTGTCGCCTTCGATCAAAACCCCCTCTTGGAGCAACAACGTTAATAAGCCCGCGTCTATATCGGACTTATTAACGACTGTGCCAATAGAGAATTTGTGCTTTGTTACACTATTGGTATATCCCTTAACGGCTATATATTTCATCGGTTAAGCCGTGAAGGTGATTGCATCGGAAACGGTTAGTAAGCCGTTGGGGAATACTAGCACTAAGTACCACGTATCCGCGCCCGCTTCGGTAACGACCAAATCAATATCACCATCCGCTTCGCTTGTAAAACGCCACGCCTTTCCCGCTATAAGTGGGATAGCTAAACCATCAGTACCAACGGCAACTCCACCAGACGGGGCAGTGCCCGCGATACTATCGCCCGTAGCGTCGTCGGATAGATACCCGAACACATTACCACGTACTGCCAAGTCTGTGCCGTCAGCGTCTGTTAACTGAATCGTAACCGCCACTGTTGTACCCGCATCAGCACCGACCACAATCGTCGCGCCCTGTGGCGAACCGACAAGGGTGTTTAACTCTGCGGGGGTGGCGGTTACACCTGTTAGTAAGTTCAACTCGGCTGCGGTTGTTGTTACGTCTTTGAGGTCGGTTGTTTCACTGACCCCTTTTTTTAGATTATATACATTAGCCATTGGTTAGCTCCTACACGGTTATGTTGTACGTACCAGCAGAAGCATAAGCACCACGCGCCGCTAATGTGTGGCGAACGCTGGCAACTACTACGGTTGCACTTGATTGTGCATAACGCTCTAATTCGATTGTCACATCACGACTACGCCCGTATTGCCAATATGGAGCATAAATCACTTGGATTGTCCCCTTTGTGTTGTTGGCGGGGGTTACGGTGCTAATTTTGCCGTCGGCTTCACTTAGTCGTGCAAACCCGCTCATATACACAGGAACGCTGAATAAGTCACCGATTTGACCTGCAAAGGCTGTACCACCGGATCGTTTAACATCATCAGTCAAAAGCTCTGGTAACTTGCGCGTTGCACTTTCGGTTTTGTAATCAATCACGAACAACATATTCTGTCGGCGATTCACAATCGTTGGGTCTAACAGCATGATCGTGTCTTCATAATCAGTTAATGCAAGCGCAACCCCTGTAGCGTTACCTTGCCCTGTGTTGTCCACTAACCAATTGTGACGTAATCCATCAAACGCGATATACAAAGGCGTTTGGATGCCAGTAGCCGGAATAGAGTCGGTATTAATGTTGGTTGCGTCGGCTGTGGTATCACCGTTATTCATAGCGTCTTCGAGTGCTTCGGACAACGTGGTCACAACATCTTGATCCAAGAATTGCTGAATAGCGATAATGCTATCCTCGTTTAATTCATCCGTAAACCCTGTTGCAAGCATGTGTTTCTTAACGTCTTTTTGGACTTCGTTGGTTGTGAATGGGGTTGTTTGGACAACGACTTCGGGTCTGCCGTCAGCACCCACGCTCATGCCCTCCGGCGCGGTGTAAACGGTTGGCGAGCCCGTATTCAATTTCACGTTCATGGTCTTACCTGTTACATCGGCAGTACGCATACCACGGCTTGTCATTATGTTAAACAGTTCTGTTTCGTGGCGAGCGCGTTCCCATAAGCGCGTATCGTAGAAGATAAACGCCCACTCGGCGCCTTGATTTGCGATGGACACGGCATCTAGCTCATTAGCTTTAAACGGCATCGCCGACTTCATGGCAATGCGATCATGTTCCATCATGTTATCAAAAACACCGCTTGACTTAAACCCGTCAGCGCGTTCAATAATTGGCATTGCTTTGTGTGCCATAGTTTTGATGTAGCTTTCGGAGACAATACCAGACTTTACGAAATCGCCTAATGTAGTCCCTTCTGGCGCACCATAGGGGTATAACGCTTGGGACGCAATCTTAAGCCCTAACGCCATTGACTCAGCAGTTAAACCTGCATACTTGCGCTCATTCCATACGCTAATCCGGCTGTTGCTTTGTGGTGTCGTTGGGGAGTATCCCCCGTTGTTTGCTACCTGCATACCGCCTACCTGAGACTTTTTGGATTTGGTTGGCGCGTTGTTCATATGGTCTGCTAACGCACCCTTGGCAATCGACTTACGCGCTTTTGTTGCCTTCGCCCGTGCGTCTAAATGTTGCTTAATCATCGTGGGCAATGCGAAATATGCTTTCACGCGCTTCACGATTTCGTCTTCGTCCAACTCTTCTGCTTTGGTTGTGTCGTCGTCTTCTTCGTCGGACATCTTGATTTCTTCTTCATCAGACATCTTGATTTCTTCTTCGACTTCATCAACCATTGCAATTACGTCTGCATCGTCTGCTTCCATATCCGATTCTTCGGATAGCTCTAAGACGATCTCTTTAACGATGCTCCGAAGCAATTCTCTCTCTTCGGGTGACATCTCTTTTAATGACTTTTTAGCCACTGGATTTTCCTTTGAATTATTATCGTTACCGTGTGTTGCAAAACGGCTGTCGCTAGCGTTCACATATGCCATATCTGGATTTACCTTAAGAGGGTTTACCATTTTGGCAGTTCCGTTATCACTTGCGCGTTGCCGTGAATTACCATCATTGAATAAGAATGTTTGGCTATCGTTTTCGATAGCCATTACATAATTGAGTGCAGACTTAAACTGCACTATCGGATTTTTATTATCGGCAGGGGTTGGTGTCAATGCGCCGTGTACAATCCCGCATTGCTCAATATGCCCTGTTTTCTCATCTACTTTGAAGGCGGCTAAATCTGCGCCCATGCTTTGCTGTTGTGGGACTTCTGTTATTAATCTTTCAACCGCCTTGAATGCCACGTCGGCACGTTTCCTTAACTGGCTATCGCTTAACGTGTAACCCTTAACGCGACCTAACTCTCTAAGCATTTCGATATATTCTCTACGTGTGTTTAATTGCCCACGAACGAACAACCCAATATCGTCCTCATCATCAAAACTGAATACACCTATAGGAAACGCCCCGAAGGTTTCATCCATGCCATGCTGGTAATTGACAGGCTTGCCTTTAATCCCATACCCCGCCACGCTACGCATGAACCATGTGTTTTTGCTAAACCACTCTTGGGTTAAATCACGATCACGATCATCACTAAAGCGTACCAAATACCCCTCAAATTCTAATGGGTTCTTATCAGCTCGCTTAATGAGATCGTCAGGATGTCTGTTTGTAAAATTCTTAATGCGCTGTTTATTCACTGGCATAAATTACCCTCTTAACCTTAAGTTGGGCATACGCCCCTTCGTTACCGGTTTGTCGGTTTCAATAAATTCACAACCGCAATAAGTACCAAAGCACTCCAGCCTCGGTGATTGTGGCTGTAAATTAATGCGCTTCCAAAATGAGGCGCGTCTAACCTGACCGTTCAATTTCTTACAGCTTAGGCAATGCTCTTTTCTTGGGTCGTATTTCCACAATATTTTCTTGTTACGGCTTGCTACAATAAAGCCTAAGTTCTCGACTTGGTTGTATCGTGGCACCCACCCGTTCACGCGCCCAATAATCTTGCTTAGTGAACCACCTTCGCTACGACTATTCGCTTCAATGTAATCCGCGAGTGCGGGTATAAACCCCTGCTCATTGCTAATGAGTGTAGCCAGTTCGTTGGCTTCACTCGCAGTTAAATCTGCTAATGCCAACCCCCCCCGATCCAACCCCCTTGCAAACGCCTCATTAAACGAGTTGTCTATCCGACGGTCAAGGTCACTTTCAAATTGCCTACGGTCAATATCACCACTCCATAACCCGCGCGCAAATTCACGTATAGCGCGTTGGTAGGTAGTAATAGATTTCACCCTAGGGTTATCAAAGATAGTCTTGAATACATCAATGACATCGTCATGTGTGGTGCTTTCGTCAAGCGCATCAATGATTGCGTAATGGATATACGCCGGAAGGATGTCGGACTTAAATCCATCAATAGACTTTTTGCCCCAACGCCGTAGCGCATACTTCTGGTATGACTTGAGGCTATCACTTACCCGCGCCTCTATTTCGCCTTCACTAGGGTCACCGTTGAATAACGCACTCAGGTGCGTATGGTCGTGATGCTTATGGCTTCGGGTTACGCCGTTATCAATCGCTTCCTCAATAAACTCATCACTTACAGGCTCACCACCCTCAATAGTTGGAATAACATCTTCGGGCTGTGCAGGCTCAGGCAATGGCTCGCCCGTAACTTCTTGCGCGTTGTAAGGCGAGGGTGAAACCAATAATTGCTTTTCCCAATATGTCCTTAACTCTGACAGGGGAACAGGCACACCTTGTATTAAAACTAAATCTTTCATCTCGTCATGCAGGGTCTGCTCTTGTATCCGGGCCGCGTCCCACATGGTAATAATCCCGTTGTTCAGGTTTACATCAACGACTTGCGCCTCTAGTAAATCCGCTTGGGTTACGCGGTCAAATGCGCTTGTATCAAACTCGAATACCACTTGACCATTGGTGTCATCAAAGTAGGGCATCAACTCAGCGTTGATGAACGACTGTAGCACCTTTGTTGCGAAAGGTAGAACGGTGTTCAAATAAAAGCGTTGCGTTGTTTCGTCACCGTCTTTGTAAGGCGTGATATTCGTATTGCCACGCATTGCGCGGGGCACACCAAATAGCTCATATATCGCGTTGGCTTGCTCTTCGGATAGCGACACGTTGCGACTTATATCCGGTTGCTCAAACGCCTGTACATTCAATGATTTCTGTGCAATCAGTGTGTTATATTGATTGCCCACGCCCTGCAAGCTGTCCCGTATCGCCTTTTTTAAATTGGCATAATCAGGATCGGATAAATCGCCTTCGGGTGTTGATGGTGACAACACCATGCCGGGGCGGGCATTATTTAAGAAGTAATCGCGCAAGAACCGATTAAGGTTGCGCTTAATATTGACCTCATCTAAAACCGCCAATACTTGCGGGTAGCCTACAAAGTCATTGAATGTATTCCGGTTGTGGATATATGCCACGTCGCTAGGTAATATCCGCACGAACGATTGATTCCAGCCGTACTGAAACCACTCTATTTCATTCGTTGCAAACACAGATACGCCTAGGGGGTTTAGCCACTCAATAACAGGGTTAGAATCAAATTGGTTAGTCGCAACCTCCAGAACAATCTCGCCATACAATGTGTAATCCAACGCGATTGTAGACAATAACGAAAACCCGTTATCAGTTTGAAACTTAGTCAATGCACGTTGGAAGGGGTGGCGTTTTTGTAAATCAGAACTGGATGCTAGTACCTCGCCATCAACTACCCGCCCATTCTCACGGCGCAAACCCAACGGATACTTGACAATATTCCACTCCAGTAAACTAACTGCACTGACAATTGACGATATACTATTATTGACTTCTGGCACGAATGCGAAAGAAGCCGCCGCGCCCTGTTTACTGTATTGTATATCCGAATCGTTGGTGCTAAACCCAAGCGGATATAGATGTGTCGATGTACCCCAGTTCTTTTGAGGTTGCGACTGTTTCCCGCGCTTAAATATTTTTTGGATTGCATTAAGCATCTATTACCAAACCATCCTATTAACCGCGTCTAATGCCAACATACGCGCCATTACCGTATCGTCATGCTTCCCATTCATCGCGCCGTACTTGTAAACACCGGACGGCAACTGTGTCTGAATGAATGCGTTTAATTCATGTGTGGCGTATCTCACACCCGTGTTATCTTCGGGGTCTAACAAGCGCAACCCTTCATCATGCAACGCCTTATACAAGTTATGAACCCACTTACTTTTTTTGGAGTTGTTGGTGTCCACACTTCTGGTATTAGTTCTAAATCCCTTGTTATTAAATAATTTTTTAAGTTCTTCAATATTTGCGCTCATATTGTTTCGTTCGGGTTGAACTGTTTCAACGCCCCAATGGATACAGATGTCTGCGATGATTGATCTCATCTCGCCCCACGGCATTTTGTTGAAGTGGCTAATGTGTACCTCTTCATTTGTGGTTGCGTCCATAACAGATATTGCGGTGTAATCATTATCTTGACCCCAATCAATACCAGCTACATAACGGTGCTTTGCAGTTGGTACACCTTGCCTAGCACCTATCCACTTAACCGCGTGGCGTATATCCCCGAATACGGATTGCCCGCCAGATATAAACGCTTGCATTGCTGTCTCTGGGTACTCTTGCTCAAATGTGAATGGGAGTTCGCGCTTTTTGGCACGTCGCCATTTAATTTGCTCTAGGCTTAACCCTTTTTCGTGAACTAACTCATGTTCCGATAGCGTTACACTACTGCCGGATGTGCTTAAGGTGAATGTTGCTTTCTCATCGTCGGTCAGTGGCGTGGCATACTCTTGCATCCAGTACCACGGGAAAAAATGGAATGTCCATTCTGTGTCACCGTCCATAGCCCGCATACATTGATCGTAAAACCAGCCCTGCGCCCCGTTTGCAGTGCCTTCAAAATCGACACTCCCATCAGGCGTTAACCCCTGCATTAGCCCCGCGATGATTGCGGGTGCATCTTTCCAGTAGGCTACCTCACTACCATGTATACGATGATATGTACCACCACGCCCCGTATTGGCACTCCCTGCCGTGACTATCGTTACTTCACTGCTAGTATGTGCATACGTGGTTTTGGTCGCGTTATCGCGTGTTCGCTTTGGCTTCATATGCGCTGGCAACGAATCGTAATAAAAACGCGATAGTGACCTCATCTTTTCAGTCGTCACACTATCGTGCGCCAATACCGCTTGGAAACTCGTTTGTGTCATTGCCTCAAGTGTGCCGTCCCACACCACTACCGATGATAGACCCTGCTGTCTAGCCTTGAGTGCTAAATTCTTTTGTCCGCGATTAGCCATATACGTAGATTGGACGCGGTTCGGCTCGAAGTGAACCAACTCCCCCCGCTTATTAATGATCTGCATGTGCTGTGCATAGTCAGCGCGGGTATGTGGTTTATTCTTGACCCGCGTGTTATAGCGGTACTCATTAGCATGTGGTATCAAGTAATCAGGTAGATTGTTCAATCGGTACGCCCGCTTGTTTAAATAATTCTTGCGCTAAATCAACATCAAAGGCTGTCGCTAAATCGCTGTAACTTATTGTGCCAGCGCGTATATCTTGGACAGCTTCCGAACGCCAGTCTTTAATTTCAACATCCTGCTTTTGGTGCGTATACCTATCAGGCATCTCATACTGGCGACGCGCTAGGCTGTCAATGTCCGCTAGCCACTTTGCGAAGCGGTGCTGGTCGTCAGTGTCTAGCGCGGTGATTTCGATTGTCTTACCATCGCGTTCTATCGTGCGCTTAACTGCCAGCAATTTAGAATGCTCATAGGCGGTGTCCCACTGTTCATATAATTTCGATACACGCTTAACCATCCCCGCGACGTGTTTAGCCTTCGCATCGGTTACGCTGGTTTCATAGGCGTTGCGCTGTTGTGCCTCTAAGTAATCATCGTAGGCGTTTACACGGTTCACCCAATCATGTTTAGACGACCACCTATCAATTAACGCCTTACTTTTACCTAACTCTCGTCCGACACCCCTAATTGACCTATCACGCCCCATATCACGGTACACGCAAAAAGCCGAATACGATTTGTCTGTATCCGTTTTCTGACGTTCCCATAGGTGCGCTTTTTTAGTCATTGATTACCTTTATTGCTTAAGCGAGTAGGTCGGGATTGAACCGCCACCCCTGCATATGGTTATGCAGATACTACCTCTAGGTACTCGCATGTGTTATATCTCTTGCCTCGGGTACTGCTGTTCTAATGGCATTATTTGTTTTCTCATAGCACGATCTAATGGATACAAATACTTGTATTTACCTTTTGTAAGAACAAGTTCTGCTTTAGGGTCTTTGTGCTTCCGCAACCAATCAATATTTTGTGTGCCCTTGCCCCAGAGTGAATGTACTTGTCTGCCATGCAATACTTTTCCGTTCACTTTGTATCGAGGTGTGCCTCCGTTTTGTTGCACTTTCCCTACATAAGCCCAATTACCTGCCTGATACACAAGCCCAGTATGTGATTGATCTAAGTCTGCATAACTTACAATAAGTCTCATTGCAGGTGATTTTTTCTTCAATAACTTTATTGAATGCTTGATGATTTGACTTACGGGTGCAATATGTTTCGACAAAGCGACTCGTGACAGCTCACAGACACCCGTCTGACTTAACCCATATGCCTTACCAATATTTTGATTTGCGCCCCTAGAAAATAGAACCACACCAACAAATAACCCACATTCCCACACTCCGCACTTCACAACCTTACCTGCTGGCATTGATTTACTATAATGCCAATGCGTTACAGCATACTTGCTTGCTTGATATGAACAATAATCAACCACTAGTTTAACTGTTGTCAATTCGTGTGTCCTTACCACAATGTGGGCATATAAGCGGTGTTAACAAGTCTAATGATGGCTGTTCACTTATACTAACGGGTGAGAACCCTAAATCACTCAACATCGCGTCAAGATCATCACCATCGTACCCGCTTGCATTTAACAGGCTATCGTCTTCACTATTGGCAAACTCCTGCAATAACTCGACTAGCGCGTATTCGTCAGGCTCTGCTAGGCTAGCGGTGCGATTGTCTGCGACGGCAAACGCTTTAGCTTGCTCATACGTTAAATAGGACATATCAACTGTAAGTAACTCGATGGCATCACCGTTAACACGTATCGCACCGCCGTATGGCTCCCACCCGCCCTTGACCAATTGGCGAACGCTATTTAAAGCGTGATTGCCAGCCATGACTATGTTGTCTTGCCATAATCGTGGTGCATTGAGGAAACCAAAAGCCTCAATACTAGACATAACCGCACCGATATTGCCGTGATTATAATTACCATCCCAATATTTAAGGGTGTCGATGTTTACCCACGTCGCAACCGCAGTGTCAGCTAACGCCATAAAATCCCATGCTATACTAAAGTAAAGGTTAAAAATAAAGGTGGTCTAAGTATGTCAATCACTCGCCAACAGTTAATGAGGGCACGTAAGCTAATCGAAAAAAAGCGATACACACAAGCGCGTAAGGTGCTGTTAATTACTGAACACCCGATTGCCGATAAGTGGCTATACAAAGTTGATGCGATTTTGCAAAAACAAAAACCACGCAAGAGCAATCATGTGTGGCTTTACGTTGCTATGTTGTTATTCATATCAAGTGTGCTGTGCTATGCGCTAATCATCGCGCCCTACTTGGCACAATCGCAACAGGTTATTAATGACGTGTGCGCGAACACTGGCGCGTGTTAACTACGAATCGAAAACACCCACCAGAGCGGGTGCAATCTTAAAGGAACGAACTTATGTTGATGGTGATGTTGCCCACAGTGTACCACGCATGTATTAATTACGTCAAATTTCTATAAACGCGCCCGCTTATAACGGCTTGCTAGCCGACGCGCTTTATTCTTAGCGTTAACGTATTGTGACCAACACGGCTTGCATACGTTGTAATAGCCATTCGGGTTGGACTTCCCCGTCGTCTTGAAGTTATCGCCTTTGTAGAAGTGACTAACGGGCTTATGTTCGTCGCACTTCTGACAATACCAATGTGTGCCGATAGCTTGCATTTGGATGTTGCGCTCATGTTTGGTAAGTCGCGGGGTCAATACAGGGTCTGGTCGTTCCCCCGTCGCTATGTACGCCCCGTATTCCGTTGGAATCGCTTTGGCGGGGGTGCAATCGTCATTGATTTTACGAAAATATGCAAGGTAGTCGTTGTCCATATCGCCCTCCATGTTTTAGGGAAAGTATAGCATAGACCGTTTTTAAAACAAAAACCCGTCGGGGAACGGGTCGTTGTCATAACTTTGCTCAGGGAGATAAAGCATTACAGGTAGCATAGCGTATATCCCAATTTATCGCAAACCGTCACTCATGGTCACGTTCAAAACTGCCTTCGCCATACATAATTCCGTAATCAAGTCGTTCAATCATCCTCTTTATAATTTCCTGAGTTAAATGATTTTCAATCTTGTCCCTACTGTTTAATTGGTCTTCATATCGTTTTAGTAGGTCGATCCGATTGCGCTCTGCATATCCTTTACGCAACCCGCAAGCGCGATAAAAACCAACACGTCTGACCAACCAGTGAAATACGGTGTGGCTAATCGCACGACTTATAAAATAAATACGAAGGTCTACACGACGCAATAATTCACTCATTCCTCGCCACCTTCATGTTCAATCTCATTAACTGGTATTTTGGCTCATTGCTGTCCGTCAACAACTTGTACACTTCCCAGAAATTAATCGCGTCTTTAATCTGGCGTTTCGTATGTAGAATACGGTAATCAAATGAAGATAATATAATTACAGGGTCAACCGCGCTAAAACCCTCCCTAATGGGGTAATCTACAATATCAATTAACCCCATGGTATCGCAACTTGACATATCTCTGGCGATACCCTGAATTGTCGCTAACATTAACCCACGCACAAGCGGATCACCTGATAGGGCGTATTTCTTGGTATGCGCTAAAAGGATTCCCTTATCGCCCATCACTATACCCCATCCTCCAAAACACTTGAGTTGCAATATATACAACAGACGCACCGAAAATATCATCTAGCGTCCCCGTAAGTACCCCAATCGCCATAACTGTGAAAATAGTTGCATGGTACAATCTATCACTCATTATTCCTCACCTCCCAATCCCCCACTAGTCTGTCCTCAATTACGACAGTGTAACCATACAATTTAGTAAGGTCGCTCACGCCCCTGCTAGGGTATACCAACCTCATATATTTTTTGGCAAATGTGGGATGTAAATAGATTGTAAGCTCTGCGTCAGCGTCGAAATCGTGTAATTCTTTAATATCTAAGAACACACCATTTATTAACTTATTACCATCGCGCCGATTGTTGTATGATTTTTGTTCGTCCGGTAGACAGTCCTCGTATTCGCGCCGTGCCTTTTCGTTATGTGCAATCATTTCCGCACATAACCGTTTCATATTCTTTAGGTGTGCCAATAATTCCCCGTCGTTATTCATCACTTACCCACCTTCATGCTCAAATTCAATCGTCCCTTTGTTAGTGCCACTGCCCTTAAAAATCAATCGGTCATACTTGCTCCGTATGGCAACAGGCTCTATGCCATTTAGCTCTATCACCTCCCGACACTCTTTGCCGTTTTCACCTTCCCAAACGATAATCACTTGTGTTTTTTCGTCGTCGTTACTGTCTGAGGTAATCATCACTCCCCACTTTCTCTTGTATTCATGTCTAATACCGTCCCATGACGGTACGGGTTTGTGATAAGCTATCAATTGCTTATGCCAATTTTTGTCCGCAACCCACTCCCCCGTCAGCAACTTGTTATACAATTCTTCTAGTAAGTCTATCTTACCCATCACTCCCCACTTTCCGCACTCGCGTGCGTATTTCAACTTTCATTGCCATTGCTCCTTATCCCCTGCTTCGATGACAAAATCATCAACCAACAGCGACATATATAGCGGTATGCCCTTGTAATCGGCATAGTACCGCAATAGTCTGCGGTTATAGCGCGATAGCCGGATGCAGTGTGGCTTGATGTTAAACTCCGCTAATGACGCTAGCACACGGTTGATGCGCTTCTCTAAGTCGTTCCGTTCGGTACTACGCATTGGGGTTACTCATTACCCGCCTTAATGATGGCATTTAATTCCAACATAGTATCTAGCAACTCTGCTTTAAGCTCTTTGATGTCTTCAATCTGCTTATCGTAATCAATGAGCGTTACGGTGGCAACATCCCGTTTCGGCACATTAACGACGCGCCCACTTGTATCCATAAACATCGCTAAATTGTGCTTAACGCGAATCGGATCGTCTGTATCTATCACCCATCGCTCCATATTTACTAAGTTAACCCCATACTCCTCAATTTCAATCCGCGTGATATGCCCGCGAAACTTCTCTAAATCTGCTACTCTGATTTTAACTTTCATTGCTTTGCTCCTTAATTTTCCAAAGTTTGGATTATTCGATTACCGATTGTCGTTGCTCATCTTCCGCACAACTAAGATATTGTTAATGCCGTCAAAGCCTACCTCTAATTTCTCATAATTCACCTCTACCGCCCTCATTGTAACAAGCGCAATCATGCTATCTTCTGGCACACTCTCACTGGTTGCAATTGAAACGGGGAGTGACCATTTGCCCCTGATCGTATGTATCACTTGTGTGTCACCACGAATTTCAGGCATCAGCACTCGTAGTAAATCGTGTTCGTGTTGCCCTACCATTTCAACTAATGCGCTGTTGTCTGCCACATACGCCAGTCGTTCCGTCAGGTATGTGGCAGTCTGCTTGCGTTTTGCGATAGCCTCCCTAGTTAACCATTCGTTCCACGCATCGTCATTGCTCATTGTCGCGCTCCTTAAAAGTATTCAAGTTCGTCTAGCGTGGTGTTATTTAATTGTTCTTCTTATCTTTGCCCTCATTCTTTCAACAGCCCACGATGGTCTGTCCCTCGACAAGTCAATATGAACTCCTTTATTATCGCGATAACAATAAGCGGGGAAACGCCCGCTTCGCTTTCTTGTGTATCCCCCAAACACAGAAGCTAGATATAACCCAAATGCTTCATAGTTGCCATGCGGTGGAATAGCTGATAATAATGACATAACATCACTTGCGTTGTTGTTGTCCCACCTGAAGATATTCATACTTGGGTTTTCCCGTGTGTAATAAAACGCAGTAAAAAACTCCGTTTGGTTTCCACCTTTTGACATAATTGGTGCTAATTTCAACGAAAGCGCATATAACAATGCTCTTTCATGCCAATCCCCATCGCCTTCAACTTCTGCATACCACCTATCAAACACTAGCTCATTTTTGCTTTTTATTGTTTCACTAGCATATTTGAATCTATCTTCTAATGTGTGGTTATGGGCTTTCCCACCCTTTACAACAATCCCATCAATTTTGAAATTGCTTGCTTTTATTAAATAAACGACTGATGTTTCCATTGTCTGACCTTTTAAAATCATTTACCATCCATCAGGCTCATCACTATTGCCATCGTATTCTATGGTTGGTTCACTTGTAAGATTGTTTAATGTTTCTTCATCGACTAACAACCCACCTACTTCATCGTGCATACTGCGCCCCGTTTCAGTGTTTACATATGTTGTTAAATCTAACCCCAGTAATGCTTGCATCAAAACATCGTGAGATTCTTTTATAGTCTTTTGTATTTCGCAATGAAACTCATTCAGTAGCGAAAATATATATTCGCTATTAGGTGGATACTCGGGGACTGTTTCAGACCATTCCTCCAGTGCCATCATAATTACATCTTTTTGAGTAAACTCATGATCGTCTGGGTTTTTTGGGTTTTTGGTGCTTTCCCACTTTTCGATTAGAGAGACTAAATCAGCCTCCCGTTTCTTGTTGCGATTCAGCTTCGCTTGTATTAATCGAATATCACTTTTTTGTTTTTTCATTACCGTCTGCGCCGTTTCGGTTTTGATTCCTGACTTATCTTATATATTTTTGCAGATGTTGTTTTATCTGCGCCAAACAAAACGCTGTAGTGCATTTCTTCTAGCATCATGTGTTCTAAATCTTCTTTAACTACACCGTCGCTATCCAACGCAGGAAATATAAAATCAGGGTTAAAATTCAAAGTATCGTTATCCATTAAAGACTTCCACATATAACCACCGCCACCACCGGAAATAGTAATGAACCGAAAACGACCAACACCGCCTGCCGTTATAATGGCTGTTCTCAGGTTGTTACGAAATACACGAGTGCTATCCTTTACAATGTGTGCCACATCCAAATTATACCCATTCTGCCAATACTTCCCCGTTTTCACAGTCATACGCATACGCGCATCTAGCGCGAGATTGCCATCCTTGTTATCTGTGAATGACTGAGCGTACTCTTGCAAAATATCAGAACCAATACTTTTCATTATGTCATTGATCCCAGAACCAATAGACGTGCTATTGCCATAATCAACCCAACCAGTTTGTGGGCTGTATGGCGTTACTGATGAGATACCGCCACCGATGTTAATATCCAAACCAAGCCCCTCATTAAACTGCTGTGACATTTGGCGGTAATGGATCCCATCGCGTGTGTAAACAAAATTACGACCTGCTGCTACACCTTCTTCGTAAGGAATCACAGACTTGATTACAAACTTAATCTTTTCACCATTTAATAATTTTACGAAATGGTTCCCAATTACACTATCAATCATCGCATCACGATATTCAATATCACTAGCTGGATGTCCGACTGTTAACCGAATTGGGTTATCACACCCATCTGGGAACATTTGCAACAAAAGATAAGTGAGGGCAACACCATAATATTGGCGAATGTATTTCTCAGCACCTACTTTGATACCCTCAGTTTCTTTATTCTCCGCAGTGCTACCAGCTGAAACATAAGCAGTATCCCAACCACCCTTTACTTTATACCGATATGCGAACGTCCCAAAATCAATATCATGTAATTCCTGATACCCCTTTTCAAAACGTTTGCCCTCGCTTGCAAATTTGCGCTCACTGATATACTTAATCGAATGGGGGAATACGCAAGCTGTTGAGGGTCTACCTTGGATCATTACTTTCCATAGGCTATTGCCAATATCAACTACTATATCGAGTAGCCCGCTTGAGTTTTCTTGTTGCTTTCTTTTTGCCAAAATAGCCTCCTTAATCGCGTATACTTTACGTATACCACTGTATACCGTTAGTATACCACAATTACATACTGTTTAACATTACAATCTCGTTACATCCCACTACCCCAACGCAAACATATCCGCTATACTACCTATACGCTCCTTAGCACTCCCGTCACGAAACGGACTAACCATAATGGCTAGCCCGTTTTGCGTTCACTCGTTATTTGTTTCTGAATTTCTCGGCGTGTAGTTCGCGTTTATCTATCAATTTGCGAACTTCTAACAGCTTCTCAGCAATCGCAAGTTGATATTTTGCGTCTTCATTAGCACCGTTATACATTCCATCTCTGTATGCTGTAGGCTCAAGTAGCGAACCAATGCTATCCCACTGTTGTGCGTTACGTTGGTGGTCATTTACATATGCCTCTAATTCTTCTGTTGATAGCATAGCTATACTTCTCGCACACCGTACCAATATCATCTTTATAAAATCATCATTCATTGTCATTGCCCTTTTCAGTATATTCGTCAGGGAATACCCCGAACTCCGTTTTATCACACCAATCGCATATGTGCATATTCTCATTAGTCGGGTTGCCAGCGCATAGCGAACCGTCACACTCGATTGTGCCTTCACTCAATTCGCTATCTATCATCGTTTTCGCCTCAACTAACAACGCCAATTGCTTATCGCACCACGCTTGCCATTGGTCGTCACCGACACCGCGCCCTTTGCTTTCGTGGTACATCAGGTTATGGAGGCAATCAACAACCTCATAACATAGCTGTATATATCTATCTCTATTCATCACTGCGCCTATCTACGTATATGTGCTTTAAACCCTTGCGCTCGGCGCGATCAATCATGTTTTGTGTGCCATTGCTACTGTTCAGTATAAACGCATAGAGTACGTCGGCATGTTTTATCATCTCCCCATTGCGGATCATACCCGCACGTTTCCCAAGTTCATCCCAATTCGCGGGGAACTCTTGGAATTCAATCCCGTACTCATTGGCATATCGACGCGCTAGGCTATCCACACCACGCGCACCGCCTGAGATAATTCTATGGCGTTCGGGGTCTAACACACTAATGCAATCACGCACCGCTTGACGATCACGCCATTTACGACTGCCTACAATTGCGATTGTGATTTTACCCATCAATCAACCGCCCCTATCGCTCTAAGCGCGTCGTCAACGCTACGCACTACAAATACATTTTGCCCACACCTTATAGCGCGGTCTATCCAATCACGTTGACCATCGGACAGCCTACCCGTTTCCGTTTTCACTTCCAACCAATAGAGCGTATCACGATACCACACGCGCAAGTCCGGCTCATCTGTCCCGTTGTTGCGCTCGATATCCTTTTTGCTATCTACAATCTCATATAGCGCGTTGACGATTTCAGGTTCATTAGCGTCTCTCTTGGGGTTGTGCCTATTTTTGCTCATTCACACTGTCCCATTCCATCGCGCCTAAGTAGGACTTTCCCGCCGTCGCACTGCGCTACATAGTAAATGTACTTTTTCATTCCGCTTGCTCCTCACTATTCATTTCGTCGCGACAACTTAACCACTCGCCCTCAGCAACAAACTGCATGTGACTTATCACCGCTTCCCACGCTAACCTTACGTCAATGCAATCAGCGTCATTGTTGCGCAACCATATACCTAACTTGCCCCGTATCGCGTCAACATCGGCTCTTAATTGGTCGTCTATCTCGTTAAATGCTTCTGTATATGCCCCATCAGGGTTACATACTTTACTCATTGGTCGCTCCCAATTCTTGCCATTCCGCATTTACGCCACACTCGCCAGTTGTACAGCCGTGTTCTAATTCATCGTTTATAGCAAACAGGGGTAAGGTATCCTGCGTTAATTCGTTGATCTCAGCGCGTAATGTTTTAAGCGTCTTTCCTTTTACCTCCCCCTGCCTGCTATCGCGCAAAAAGCCATGTTTCTTAAAATGTTCTGACTTTTCGTGCATACCTTGTTCCCACGCCTCGTACTCTGCGAACAAATCAGGCTTATATGTCAGTGTTCGCTTCCAGTCCCTATTACCTTGCTTAACACAAGCCCCCCCACAATTGGCATGTTTATACCCCCATGTGTACATTCGTGGTGGTTGCAAATTCATTACCAACTTACAATAATCTTGAGATTCATAAACTTTATACACCAGCAACGGATAGAACACATTTATGTTGATTGATTTATAGTTGCGGATTGGGGCTTCTAATCTACCTCTGAGCTTGTCTTTATGATCCATACCTAGCACCATCACAACCGTATAATCCACACTTAACGCCTTGACGTAATCCATTATTGGCTTGATTTTTAATTTGAACGTACACGGTGCAATCCGTTGGTTTGGAATAATGCTTGCATCTTCAGATACTTGTAATGGCGTTCTACCTTCACACAGTCGAGTGATCGGCACTTGCCAACGTTGCTTTAGATCATTTAAGAATCGGTAATTATCTGCATCCTCGACAAGTGTGTCTGCAAACAACATCTCGACTTGCCCTTTGCCGAAGTGCTTTAGCATTAAATCGCCCGCCACCGCGCTAGGAACACCGCTAGACAGCGATACCACAAAGCGAATTGGCTTGCGTTCTATCTGTGATGTGTAATAATCATGCGTCCAGTGTCTCACCTCTTATACTCCCTCACTCATCATTCCATCACGATAATCACGCTTAATCTCATCATACAACACTGCTACGTCGCAACCGTAGCGCGTAATAGTTGAGCCGTCGTCAGTCACCACCGTGACCTTAATGGTGCCAGGTGTAATGCGTTCGGTATCGAATCGCGCTGGTATTGATTTAAGTTGTTTCATTGTTCGTTCCACTTCTACACACTTGTATCGCCATTTTATCCGCTTCCTGCATATACAATAATTCTAGCATGTCCTGCTTCGATGCGAACTGGATACTAACATCGCCGTGTTTCGCTAATTCCTTTTGAGTGATCGTGATTAATTCCTTGTTTTTGTTTGCCTCATTAACGCCGTTAAGCACATTAACGAGTGTCATATTACGACTATAAATCGTCAACTTGTTACCGTATGGCGCATTCAATGCTTTCAATCCTACGTTGATTGCATCCGCTTGGCACTCATAAGCGGTTGCTCCAAACTTGTAACCTATGATAGACTTAACTCTTAAGATGTTTCCATACTCATCTTTTGCGACAAGTAGAACTGCGTAACCGCCATGATTGCTATTGCGTGGTTCTACTTTCCCAGATGTGTAAATTTCAATTTCCATAATCATCCTCTATATCTCTAAATAACGTGGGCTTGCTGTTTTCAATGCTGATTTCAACGCCGATTCTATTTCGTGCTTTTCTAGTCCGATTGAATGTCCAGAGTTTGTCATCTCCCCTGTAACCCAACCCTCGCTTATGCCCCACTCACCGGACATCGTCATGCTGTAAAGATTGCAGGCTGTACGGAATAAGTGGTTATTTCTATCGCCTTCGGTTTCCATATTCAAATTACGCAATTCATCGTCTAAAACAGCTTTTATATAATTCTGTGTACCCGCTTCGGTTTTCGGGAATTCCTTGCGTCGTGCCTCGCGTTGCTGTAATCGGAATTGGCGTTTATCTTCTTCGCGTTGCAAATACGCTTCTGCCATTTGTTCACATACGCTAATCGGCAAACAGCCCCTAAAGTTGACCATCGCACCTTTAGCGTCTGAGCCATAGAAAAAACGGGGAGAATCGTAACATTTACTATCAGGTTTGTAATTCTGGAAATAATCAATCAACGCCTGTTGATAATTTTGGCGTTGTTGACTATCGAACACAGGTTCACTCAAGACAAATATGGCGCGAGTTTTGGCGTATTGCGGTGTATGTGATGGTGACGGGTGCAAACACGTTACATAATGCTGGATAAATTCCACCTCTAATAACTCACTAATCGTCACATTGTCGTCAAAATCTAACGCCAATAATTGAGACGAAATGAATTTCTTGTCATCACGATGATTATCCGTATACGTACCAACTGCCCACGCATAGCCCTTGCACACTTCGCGGATAAACGCCTCGACATCCCAATTTGTTGCTTTAAACGAGTGAGCGAATACGCCGTTGCCCTTAAACCTGTTAAACCCGCCATCTAATTGGATTTTTAACCACGCCTGATTGACATCTTTGTTCATAAACGCACCGGACATACTAGCGCGTATCATCTTCGGCGCGTCTGCAAATACTTTTTCTAGTGTGTTGTGTTGCGTTGATAGCACCCCCTGCGCGTCCTGTATCGCGTTCTCATTACCAGCCTCAACACCGATTACCAACTTAGTCAGGCGTTGCGCGTGTTTCGGGTCACGATCAACACAGTACGCTATTTCGTTTGTAAGCTCATTAATCAAGTTAGAATGGGACATCGTTGGTATCCTTATCAATGTCGATATATTCAAAATACAACGCGCTTTTGCTATCGTAATCCATCCCGAACGGCTCATCACGCGCCGTCAACCCACGCGCTTTAATCGGATAGAAGTCTCTGCTAGCGGATACCCCTTTTTTAATTGCGAGTACCATCTGAACATCGTTGGTCACGAAACCCGCGCCGTCTAAGCACCATAGTTCCGGCGTATTTTTGAGGATATGCTTCTTACCATCCTTATTGTATTGATGCGCCATGAGTACGCCCACATTTAATGATCGTGCCATTTCGACCACTGCGGGCGCGGTGTGTGGATAGTGCTGTACGTTCCCTGTATCGTTTTTCGTGCCTACAATGTGCGGGTTTTTTAGCTTCCACAGACCATCAATCACAACCGACACAACATCATGCTTTTGTTGCAACTCCCGGACCTTACGCTTTATTGCTTCTACTGTGTTGTATTTCGGGCTATCAAACATAAGCACATTCCATTTACTGATTGACGCTTGCGCGGTGGCTAGCGCGTCCCAATCTTGCGTATCTAATTTTTCGGGGTTATGGGTCTTGCTCCGATAGACATTTGACTCCATTTGGATGAAATTACGGTTAATCTGGTCTTCGCTCATTTCCAAGCTAAAAAACGCTATCATGGGTGTTTGCGCCTGTTTGGTACTCAAATCGCCTAAAAACATGCCTACAGCGCGAATAACGGTTAATAGCCATTGTGTTTTGCCAGTTCCGTTATTGCCAACAACCAGACCAACCTCACCGCGCTTTATTCCACCTGACCACTCATCGAAGTTATCAAAGCCCGTTGGGACTGTGTTATTTGTCAATTTGGCTTGCTTTTTTAGGGTGTCAATCGTGCGCTCAATACTTGAACCAATATCGGCGGGTTTTTCATTGGCGGTCAATGTGGCTTTAAACCATGCGTCATTTGATACATCAATCACCTGCTCTAATGGTGTGGTTAAATCTAGTATGCGTTTTTCATTTTGACGTACTGCCTGAACCATCCGCAAGCGTTGGGCGCGTTCAGAGATGATTTTGGCATACTGTTCACCGTTGTCAGTCTTCCCCGGCATTGCTAACAACTTTGTAATCCGTTCTAACACGTCCTGATGAGACATGCTTAACGGTTGCATTAGATTGGTTGCAATCATTCCACGATCCAAAACTTGACCATCTAACACCATGCACACCGCCACACGCCAGAACTCGGCGCAAAATGGGACTGTAAAGTCGCTAGGCTCTACAATGTCGGCACACGTCAGGAATTGCGACTGATTGTGAAGCACCGCACCGCATATCGCGTATTCGTGCCACTCACTAGCGACGGTCTGCACACCGGGCATTGTAATTATATTCGTTGCGTTATCAGGTTGGGGGGTTGCGCTCATGCTGTTACTCCACATTCGTCTAGGTACTCATTCGATTTGGTTTCGGATATGCCACCTACCACCATTAAGTTAACCATATCACGGCGCGTCTTGCCCTTGCCTACCCACTTCTCAATTATACTTCTCGGTGGGAGTGCCAACGGCGGGCGCGGGGCGGGCTTGGGTTCTAGTTGCGCGGGCTGTTGCGAGTGCCATTCACTTGCATACTTCAATAATGCTGATGGTGTAAACCCACCTGAAAAATCTTTACTATCCACATGATTATAAATACCCGTCACATCCTCAAGTAAATAATCAGCTTCTCGTAATTCCTTTGCTACCTTGCCAATTGTAGATTTAAGCGTTTTTGTTAACTTCCCAACATCATAATTAAACAATATCAGTATATGCCCAAACATCTGTTTTTGACTCGGTTTAGAGTCAAAAGGAATCGTGCCGCAATCTTCTGATTGCAACTTTTGTTTCTTTGTGTTTGATAGTGGGTTTGATTCTGTACTGTTCAACTGACCCCCTCCGGTCTGTTCAACTGTACTACCAGTGGTCTGTTCAACTGTACTAGTACTGTTCAACTGACCCCCTGTGTTATTCTTGTTAATTTTACGCGCCTTAGCAGTCTGTTTTTGTTTGGATGTTTTCGATTCGTTATGGCGTTCTGTAAGACCGTTAATGTCAGGGTTAGTGGTAAGTTCGTATTTCTGACCTGCATTGGTTGCTTTGCCAACGGGTATCAGAATATTAAACTTCGCCAGTGGTGCAAGGTTGCTTATGATCGTGCCTTTCGCCAGACCACAACCGTTATAATGTGTGCCGTCTTTAGTCGTAAACCCTTTTTCAAACATCGAAAGACTGATATTCGCTTTACGTGATGAAATTTTATCTTGCCAGCCTAATATGTGGCGTGTAGCGAAAATCAATAACTTAAACTCGTTACCTGACAGCAGGTGCATTAATTCATCAACATGCGCGTTGGGAGTTTGGAATGTGCGGGGTATGTATTTATTGTCACTCATTATTCGCTGTCCTCTTTAATCGCAAACTCTGTTTTTGTGAGCAAGTTTAACAGATTGATTCTGTCTACTCGTGCCTGCGTTTCTTCTTCCTCGGTTTCGGTGTGCGTAACACGAACCCAAGCGGCATCAACAATCACATCAATCATTTCCAATTCAACCAATGCCTTATATAAATCTTTGTAAATGTTATCCATCTCTAATCCTCTCATAGTTGCGTAATTTAGAGGCTGTGCTATAATTGCTGTTAAGCACAGCCCCTTGAAAAGTTTGTGTCTACGAAGCCCCGTGACGACTAATCACGGGTTTTTTTATTTGCTTCACAACACACACATAGTATATATCGTAATGGTGGAATGTGCAAAGTCAGTCGCAGTCATACCGTGTTTCAATCGCCTTATCAATCTCGTTCCACAACTCATCAGGCATAATTATGTCGCCTTCTTTTGCGTGATGCCATACTTTTATAGTCAATACCTGCCACTTGTTTAAGTCTTCATACAAGTTCATAATATGATGGTATTGCGTTAACGATTCCATGTCATGGTGATTGCGTGGAGGCTGGAATGGTGGGCTGTTATCAAACAGTGTGTCACTCATCACTTGTTACCCTTTCATTATTCATGCAAGTCATCAAATACTAATGGCGTTTCGTCTATTGCCACGTCTTCCATTGGCATCGTAGTATCATCTAATGCGATTTCCGCCCATTCGATCCATTGAAGACGTTCATCGCGGTTTATCCCGCCATAATGCCCAGTTCTATCACCATTTATAATCCCGCGCCTCATGCCCGCAATAAATGCAGGTAAACGCTTGCGTCGTGTTGAGTGATCCATCTTTAAATAAGGGTTATTTTGTTTACTCATTATTCATCATCCTTGTCATTGTCATAAGCGTGTTTACCGAAAAACCTCGGCTCACCGTGTTTATCTGTCATCACATCATTTACGGCTTTTGTCTTATTCTTTATATTCTTCTTAGTGGTTATCTTGTGGCTACCCCCCCTCGCTGTAACGCACGTAGTTTTCCCCCCATTTATTCTTGAGAGTTACTAGCGTTGTTTGCCCTGTTAATGTCCGTTCAGTGACCAAAATGTAACCCTTTTCTGCCAATGACGCGCGGGTTGTTTTAACTTTCGACACAGACATTTTTGTCCACTCTGCAAGATGTTTATTGCCAACGGTGGATTTATTATATTTAAATGCAATGCGGACATACCGCATATATAACGCCAGTTCATACGGGTCTAAGTCATCCATTGCCATGAAGGGAATCATTGTAAAATGGCTAGGTTGTATGTAATCGGCGGATACTTGTGTTTTATCCATTATTCGCCAACCTCATCTGTTTTTGGTGCATAAGGGATGATTAATGGAGCTATATAACGATCAAACTGTTCCTCGACCCTAGTCAATGTCTTTTGGTCATACGCTAAGGTCATACGCTCATCTTCTAACCACATCTTAAATAAAGCAATCTCATCAACATGCGCGTTGGGAGTTTGGAATGTGCGGGGTATGTATTTATTGTCACTCATTATTCGTTGCCCTCTTTTGCCTTGCTGTCAATCGACATCGCCACGCCGTCCACACTCTTTAACACAACGGTATTAGCGTCTTCGTAGGCTTGGAATGTGGCGTAAATTTCCTTAGCTATGCCTAACTTGTGCATGAATTCTGCGCTTGCCATAGCCATAGCTGAGTTGTGGTTCATAACAGACAATGATCTATATTGCTCTGCCATTTCGATTTGATCGTTTAGCCACTTGCTAAAATCCATAATCTAATCCTCTTTCATTATGTAATAGGTTGCGCCATTCGCCGGACGTTGGTATAATTCTTGTTAACAATCCTTCAATGACACGTTGACTGTTTTGTGCTGAACCCCTGATTTGCGTCAGGGGATTTTTTATTTACAGCACACACATAGTATAGCGCGTTGTTACGATTCGTGCAATTACCACGCTTTAACCTTCACTATTATGTTCCCCTTGCCTAGCTCAGTACGTGCGTTGTTTAACTCGTGAGCGCGTTTAGTAGCCCAACCATAGGTTTTGTATTTCTTTGGTTGTTTGTGTCCCATGTCGCTTGCCTTGATAAACAAAAGGTCACCTCTATATAGGTATGTTGTCCCGTCATATTCGTAATACAAAATATAGCGCGTCGTGTTTGTTGCTTTTGGTGGTGCTATGGGAATTGCATCGAGATCAAACAGTGTGTCACTCATCACTTGTTACCCTTTCATTATTCGTGCAAAGTTAGTCGGGTTCGATAGGCAATAGTGCCAGCAATTCATCTTGTGATTTAGTTAGTTGTGCAATGAATTCCGTCTCATCGTCACCACACCTTGCCAGCACGGAATCAATACCATCAATTTGCAGGCGAATATAGCCGAAACCGTCGCCGTTTTCATCACGCTTCGCAATTTCTTTTTGCATCCAGTTATCGGAACTCATCATTTGTTATCCTTGTCATTATCATAAGTGTGTTTACCGAAAAATCTCGGCTCACCATGTTTATCTGTCATCACGTCATTTACGGCTTTTGCGAACTCCCACCGATTGAACGGGTACTCCCCAATCACCGCGTCACCCATCGCATCGAAAGCGACTCGTGGAGTCTCTGGCGCAAATCTACTATGCCAGTGAAACAGCAGGTAGTCGACATCGCTATTTGAGGCTTGGTTATTTAGCCAATTGCGGAATATGTTATAAACGATTTCGTAATCACTCACTGGCGTTATCCTCATAATAATCTTCGTTCAATTCGTCTGCGGGATCAATATCGTTCTCTGCAATGTAGGCATTTGATTCGCGTTGTGCCTCAGCAATTACACGTCGCCTATCTGCGAGTGGCAATGCCATGAGTTCGCTGAACGATAGCCGATTGCTTGGCTTACGGCTTAGACTTCTACAGCACCCACATTTCATCACTCGTTATCCTTTCAACCTGCTTATATCTGTAATAGGTTGGATTATTTATCAATGGTTACTTCACTCTTAATTGTCATCCACAAACCATTTGGGATAACAATGCAATCTTCAGTAAGACACGATTCAATCACATACGTCTCATCAGCGACACGCGCCAATAGCGCACGTAAGCGCGTATTCTCTGATTTCAACTTACTGGCGTTGGCTTCCGCCTCTAGTTGGTCATTCAGCGCAACCGTGAGTTTAGCCTCGATGTCAGCGATACGCCGTAATGTGGCTGTGTCGGTGGGTTGATGCTGGTAGTGTTTTCACGTTCTACGCGCCGTCGCCATGCGTTCAATTGTGCATAGTCGATGTTTACTGGCTCATCACCTTTTATTGTCTGTTCGCACACAATACACTTGCCTTTACTATTCACTGTGCAATCACTGCCACAAATAATACAGCGCATCATTCCACCCCCTCAATTCTAACTTTATATTGCCGTCCTGCTGGTAGCTTGTTAATCAAGTCGCGTAACTGTGAGCGCATGTAAACACCGCTAACAATCGGCTCATTGGGCGGTAACTTGCCTTTAAATTCTTGCTCTAATTCTGTGCCTAGTTGCTCATATGTATAAGCGTTGCCGACAGTACGATCTAGCCAGTATAGACCTAGTGGCTTGTCAGATGTGTACCTCATGATTAATCGCGCCTTTTGGAACGTGGCAAAGGGGAACGATAACGTTTCTTGCGCTTCAGGCGAATCGTAAAACGTGGCTAGGTTGGCGTAATCGTAAACAAATGATTTACTGCGGTCAATGGCTTTAGCGAACTTTTCCACACGGCTACTACCATATTCTTTGCCACGAACCACCACTGCGCATAACTCAGCTAACCGCCAGCGCAGGTCGTCCTCATCTTTAGCCAACTGTTGACCGATGGTACACGCTTGAGTAAAGTCGCTTATTACTGTGATGCTTGTTGTTGCCGTCATAATCACCTCAATTGATAATAGCCACCTGTGATAGTGGCTATGCTTGCGTTAGATAGTCGTTACAGGTTAAAGTGTTGACACTCAAGATACATTTTACCGCAGTTAGGGCATTCGATATAATGCGACCCTTCATCATTGCCATATTCCCAGGTTACATCCGACTCGAATATCGGTCTAGCTTGCCACTTAGTCATACACCCATCGCCATAGCCATCAACGGCGCACACATAATCAAATGAGTAATCAGGCGACGGCGGGTCTGTGGGTGCTGGAAATACTAACCCCGTTAGGTTTGTTCTATTCATGGTTGTTTGTTGCTTTCGTCTAATACGCTTATCATTGCTGACAATTCAGCGTAATAATCCTTAGCACTTTCAGCGTCTTTAGTACGTTGCCACGCCAAGTCTTGCAACTCATGAAGATAGTCATTTGCTCTCAGAAAGTCAAAGAACTCACGATGTAACGCTAAATCCGCCTTGATTTGCTCAATGCCCATCTTATCAATATTTTTCACAATATCACTGTGCTTACTCATATCATACACCTCGTTAATGTCTAAAATGGTATTGAGTTTTTATTCTGTGGCGGTTCATCGCCTTGATTGTCGCCACTATCGGCACGATTGCCTAAGAATTGAATATCACGCGCTGTCAGCTCTAGTGACGCGCTAGGTTCACCGTTATTATTGGTATAGCCCCGTGCTTCCACAGTACCAACCACCATGACCTGCATACCTTTGTGGACGTATTGATTGCAAACCTCCGCTAATTGTCGCCAACAGCTAACGGAATACCAATTGGTCTTGGATTGCTTTTCGCCATCTTTAGTCCATGACGATGTTACCGCAACACTGAAACTACACACCGCTACGCCTGACTGTGTGTAGCGTAGCTCCGGCGATCTGCCTACAAACCCCAATATTACTGTTTGCTCCCAACCTGCCATTATTGATATCCTCTGTTATGTTCTTTTAATATTTGAATTCGATTAACTGTGGGCTTCAATAACTGTATTGCATCCTTCGTTGTCCCCGTAAAGTCCTTAGCCCTCGTAACGCCTAATTCACGATAAACATCTTCTCTAGTCAAGCCGTTAACCTCCGCCCAAATCCAGAATTGATCTAAGTCATCTCGTAAAAGTTTTGCCATTATTCAGCCTCCATATTATCTTTATAATAGTGATATACTTTCGATTCAAATGTAAGCAGATCAAAACTAGCGTGCAAATCTAATTCCTCATAATGTTTGTTTAACCAATTCGTGAAGTGCTTTAGTGCTTTGAAGTTTGCTTTGATCTCATTATCCATAGCCTGAGTATAATAGCGGTTAAGGGCGTACTGGATAACATCGGTATTATCGTCTAATACCGACTTGATAGCATCAACGACAGTCTCATATGTTGCGAAGGTTGTTAATGATCTACCTAGTGCCATTTCGAGGTAAAAGATTGTCAGGTCATTATTTACCGCACCGCTAATAATCTTAGAATACTGTTCCTCATCTTGCCACCATAACGCATCATTCGTTTTCGGCGGTGCTTCGGTTGATACTTCTATCTCGCTAGCAGGTTCAGGTAGCTCCTTTGATTGTGATGTGCCACCGATGATAGCATCCCAATTTTGGGTTAACCAACTGCCTAACGCATTGTTATCCCGAACGTTGTCAGGGATTTTTAGAAGGTATCGACCTATCCCAAACATACGGCTTGCACGTTTCAGTGCGTCCGTGATCGCTGATTTCTCGGCTTCATTAGCCTCAATATGTGAACGTTTTTCAATTACTTCACCCGTCTTTTTATTTTTTTTGTCTCTCATATACTGGACTTCTGCTTGCCCTACGCCCCATCGCGTAACGCCCAGGATTGTAAGACCCAATTTGACCGTTACCTTTTTGTCACGATGACAAATTTCAGGTTCAGTCATTGTCCAAGCGGGGTCTATAGCTTCGATGCGCGTTGTGATTTCGTATTCCGATAAATACGCATTGCCTTGTAGCCAGCTGTGCAAACTCTCATGAAATGGTGTCCGCAACATTCTCAAATCATAATCTGTAATCGTCATTTTATTTATCTAGCCCCGCTTGTTTTCTTGCTTCAATAATTGTGTTAATGTAATCAGGATTTTCACTTTCAATAAGCCTTGGCAAAATGTCAAGCGTTGGGTTGTCTGCGAATCTGCAAGGGTGATCTAATAGGCTGGTAATCTCAAAATCATTTGCCACGATAACAGCCCCGTTATCAGCCGTCATAATTGCACGAGTGCCATAATTAGAATATTCCTGCGCCTTTCCATATATACTAAGACCCTGCACCTCATTAACGATTTCCCAGTCCTTGAAATAATATTCAATACTTCGAGAATTCGGTATCCAACCCAATACCCCCGCCTGATATTCAGCAATTATAGGCTTTTCATTGCGCCGTTGCTCATCGCAAACTCCACAATAATTATACTTTTGGAATGGTGGCAACGCTTCTTCTCCACAACTTACGCAGTTCATTCACTCGCTCCCTTTGTTAGATTGATTTACCCTATTATAAGCCATTTGTTGACATATGGCAAGTAATTGACTATAATCAATATTATTAATCGAATGAAGGGACATACAATGGGAAACAATCAAACTAAAGTTATTCGCATACCGGTAACTGATGAAGTGATGGAGGCTTTTGTGAAGTTGCAACTGGCGCATCACGGCAAAACATCAAGTGCAACCAACGAACTACGCAACGCCATATTAGTGAGGCTTGGATTTGAACCGCAAGTGGTGAAGCGTGGGGTAAAGCCACAAAGTACCCCTAAAGATTAGGGGTATCAATTCCTTGACATATGGCAATAAATAGAGTATGATAGTTACAAGATAACAAACAAGGGAGCGCGATACAATGAAAGCATATCCGATAGCCGATACAAAATATGCAAAGACATACACACTAGTAGAAAAAGAAGAAATTAGAGAAGCGATTAAATCAGAGCTTCCAGAAGCCACATATTTGACAATAGATTTTATGGGCGGGGCAACGGTCTACATCTTCGGGGAACACAAAAACGAGAATTATGCTGACGACTTTGCAAACCAATACGGCGTAATCAACGACACAGAAGCAAGTTCATGGGCTGGCGGTATTGGTTCAGAGCCTGTCCTGTATCAATTCTCAATATTGTTTAACGCAAGCCTAGCACCACAACAACCCGAAGCACCGCAAGTTGACGACGCGCCACGCATCAAGACAGGTGACACCGTCACATTAATTGGCGACCCGGTAGAGGGTACAGAGTACCGCGTGCATCTGATATTGCCCAACACCGCTTATATCGTAAATGGTGGCGGTATGAAAAACGTAGACGCTAGCCGATTACGGCTAGCACAGCCACAGTCGACAATCGAAAGCCTGCAAGCTGAGAACGCACGGTTAACGGCGCGGGTTGCGGAATTAGAGGCACGGGTGGACATGCTCAATAGTGCTTTAATCGAAGCCCACACCGCGATTGTGAATGATAATCTTGAATTCGCAAAACTGATTACATCTAGCTAACACGCAAAACAAAAGGGCGGTCAACCCACTCACGAGTAACCGCCCAAATCGATCTAGCAAGGATATAAGAGGATACCATGAATTTAGGAATTATGTCAAAAATGATTAAACGCATAGTGACAAACAAGAATGAAAATCAATTCGTTCCTGATGAATGGATTGTGAATACTAAGACTCGCCAAATCGGGCGGTTTCAACGTCAGGACGGCGATGTTGTACAGATGGTCATCGACAGCCAGACAATCATGTGTGACGTTAAGCATGTAACGCATTTTGGCGATGGTCACTCAGGCACATTCTGCGAAGTCCGTCAGTACGATTACAACGGTAATGTAATTGGCTATCGGCTGGCATTGATTGAAAGTGAAACGACATCATTTGACAGCTTGCTTAAAAGCTATCGCGCTTGGGTGCATAATCCATTCACGACCTGCAATGTGCTTACTACGGTTTACGCGCATCAAATCGCGGTATTCTACGAACCAACATTAGCCGAGGCGGTGCAATAATGACCTATTTGACAGAAGCGAATAAGAACTGGAAGCAAGCGCAATCCATACTAAAGGATGTTCAAATTGACATCTGGTTTGGAATCAACGAAATAGGGCAATATGAGCCAGAGTACCATTACAATAACGCAATAACAAAACTTCAAACCGCATACAAAAACAATGAGTTACGCGGTAATGACGAATCATCATTAAATTGGGTTCAAATCCTGATTGATGGGTTAAAGGATGCCATTATTAGCGAATCAGCCCCGCCACCTGCTAACTCATTGCTGTTGCCATGTGCAACCCAACAAGAGCAACGTAATCACGACTTAGGTTATTTGTACACTTATCAACGGCAAGCATTCCACACACAGAAATACGCGCTGGCATGGTTCACCGAATTTGCGAAACTGGACGCTGACATTGCACAAGCGAAGCAATCGACGGTCACGAAAGGTAGCCCGCTAGCGAAGATCATTAGCGACCAAAAAAAAACTAAAGTGGCACCGATACCGGATGATTTTATGGATACGCCATTTCACGAATACACAATCAGAAGTTTAAGACGTAGGCGGTAAGGGAGTTAGTGATGATCGAATTAGGCGATATTGTACGCCACCAACAGTACGAAGGGGTGTACCTAGTTGTGGAAGCGGGGCTACCGAATAACTGTGTACTCGTATTAGATATGACACTCGGCGGTACGCATACGGCATCAGAAGGCGAGTTAATAAAATTAGACGCAACCGAAAGCACAGCGATTATCAAGGCGTTGGCAATCGGATACTTAACAGCACAACGCGCATTGCCATTAATTAGCTAACTAGAAACCGCACGGGGGCGCGTAATCCCCGCTAGAAAGGATAACGAGTGATGAGTGAGAAGCAAGCAAACTGTCCATCGTGCCATAACCCAGCAGGGTGGGAGACATCTTTCACGGATGTTGAGGTATGGATTTGCAATGAACACGGAGATGAACCATTCACATTCGTGGTGCATCCCGACGGTAAGGTACAGGAGTTTTTAGTTTATCAACGCTGGTATCTCTGGGGTGTTGAGCAATGGGAGAATAACAAGTGATGTTTAAATGGATAATGGATTTAATAAGACCGAAACCAACATTTTGGGATAAATATTTTGACCGCTTTGTTGTGCCTCATTGGGAGCGTGGATTAGAGCATGGCATTTCAGAAGCCGAACTAAACAAGATGTTCAGAGATTGTGTAGATAATTCGACAATGGATACTCTGCCCGGACTATCTTTTCGTGACGCTGTTGATGATCGTATTTACAAGGATAACGAGTGATGAATTGTAAGAAGTGTAAGCAAGCAATGCGAAACGACGGGAAGCAAGCAACCGCTTGGGAGCAAGTCGCTGGTAAATTTGTGCCAACCGCTTGGAGCGAGGTCATTACGTGCGATAACAAGCAATGCACGATGTACAATTGCACGTTCACAAACACGAACTATGGCAAGGTTGACGTAAGTAAATATCAGGAGCGTGAATGATGGGTGACAACGAAGTCCAAACTGAACTAACTGAGCTATTTAGAAGTATGGACACCATACAAAAGTTAAACACGTTAATCGTGCTGATAAAAGATACATATGACACGCTAGAAAAAGCCGAGTTTGTGGATCGCAAAAAAGGGGCTAGCTCATGGTTGCTTCTAACACGCGCCCGCAACTTAGTTAACAATGTTAGGTCACGATACCTTCGCCACAAACACGAAATGGATTCATACTACCAAAACATGGATAACACATATGATGATGGTCAAATGAATGTCCATGACATCATGGATATTTAACACTAAATAATCAACAAACGGGGTCTATGAACATGACTACATAGACCCCAACTTCTAGGATGTAATAAATAAAGAAATTACGTAGTAAACGAAAGCGAGCGTGAATGATGAGCGACAGCAACATTAACAAGTTAGAGGAAATACAGGCGATATTTGAGACTTCAGACAGCGCGGAAAAGAAGCTGGCACAAATTGAGGCGTTGTTAAGCGATCAGGGGAGTCAAATACAACGACAAGGCTATCAAGGCTTTTTATTCAGAGTAAATAACATGGCTGGTTTGTTGCGTGTTAATGCTAATGTCCCAGATTATGTCCGTGTCGTAGCAGATACGCTACTTGCGGAAAGCGAAGCATTGATAAACAAAAGTGAGGGCGCGTGATGGATGCAAAAGAAAAAACAATGTTAGCTAAAAATGGGTACACATTAACCCACGTAGGCAGTGAGTATCGTATCTATCAAGACGGCGTTAAAGAGCCATTGCATGTTATTGGCGATGAAGGCTCAGGCGTAGCCGTACATACATTTTTAGCATACGCCAATGGTGAAAACACCCCCGCGCCCGCTGACGACAGCGAACAGGAGATTTGTTATGGGTGCAATGGCGAAGGGGTCGGCAAAGCAACGGCTAGCGGGCTTATGGAATGTTCACGATGTCAAAATGTATGGGTACGCAGAAACCCCGCGCCCACCGACGGCGACGGGGAATAGCGCGATGTTCCTAATCAAATATACTGGTAACAACAACAGTCACCAACTTTTTAAAGATGACAGCTTGCTATTTGAAGGCACATTTACAGAGTGCTTTGATATTATGGATCAAGAAAAAAGAAATGACTGTAATCAGCGCATAATTGAATATGTTAATTGCTTGGATGTCAGCGATACTTTAAAAGCCAAGTTGTTGAAACTCTCCATGACAGCAATAAATAGCTACCGATGACTATAAATTACTGCAATCAAAAAGACGGTTGCCAGATGGTAGCCGTCTTTTTGCTTCGAGAAAATATTGGGTTTTGCTGATTCTAATATTGGTAGTACCAGAACATCGCCATAATTCCCAACTATAATCGAAATCATACCACATACCCCCCTGTAAAACAAAAACCCCATAACGGGGTAATTGCATTTAGGCTTCCAAAGCCAATTCACCGAATCGAACGGCATACTTGTTCCAAACCTCAATGACCGAGAAGGAATCGAACCTTCATTCAAAATAAAGCATACCACGTTATGGCAATGTCACAAAATCGCTATTCCCATAATCAGGTGCAACGATCTGTAACCCCATGTACCCCATTGACCATGTTAACTCGCGTGTTGCCCAATCAATATCCATCCCGCACTGATACGTAATCACTAGCGGTTCAGATACCTCAAATACGAATACATGGCTATTGCGCCCCGTGTCAGAACGTGGGAATGTATACACCCCACCATCAAACTCATCACTTAAAAAGCGGACAACAACGCCGTAACTGTCATTGCCAAATGTAGCGTCTGAAATATCACACCGTACAATATAACGGTAATTGTCAGATGGTCTTAGCGTAACAACCGGAGATAACTCTAATCCGAAATAACCAGCTAGGAAATTGCCTTCATGTTCATATATACCATCCACGGTGTCGGGCGTATCAACATATGAGCATGGGTAACGAGTGCCCACAATGTTAAATGGTTCGCATACCGGGAAAAAACCACGCGGGTAATTGACGTTTCTATCAACGCCTTCAAAGTGAAACGTTGTTATCTCAGGATTGCCAACTAAATTAGCGTTGGTAACAATCTCTGTGGGCGGGTCTGTTGGTAAACCATCATGGGGATTATTCACGTCTAACGTTGCCAATACCTCTTGCGTGGGCGTAGGCTCATCTGTGGGTGTTGGCGTGGTATCGCGGGTGCATGATGATAATAGTATAATCGTCACGATTAGCAACGCTGACTGTGTGACATGCAATACAACGCGCCCCGTTTTTGATAACTGTTGATAATACCGTTCCCAAACGTTATACAGTTTCATATTTCCTCAATTCTTTGATTAATTCTTCCCAGTCTCCACCTTTAACCACGCCATCAGCTAACGCCTTTTCGATAGTAGGTATTGATTTTGGGCTTTCGATTGTGCTAAGCGCACACCAAACGCCGTCAATAACCGTGTGCAACTCACTCTGCATGAGCGATTCGGCAAATAACCGCAATGTTTCCACACCATCAGGATCTCTAACATGGTGCGGTAATTGAACGAGGCACTCCCTTATGGTTTCATCGTGTCTTGAGACATTAGGTGTACAGTTAATGAACTGTTTGACCGCATCAAGCACAGGAGTTAGACCGTGTTTGTCTACATATTGACACAGCCTAATCGAGAACGCGCTATCATAGCCACTCCTGAAATGCTCATCTTGAGACGTGATGAATATATCCTCAACCATTTGCGTTAACGTTTTGTGAAATCGCGTCATTGAAATCTCCAAAGTTTGGAAACCTGCATTATTGATCCTGCTTTGCTTCGTACTTACTTGTGCCTGTTTTGTAGGATATAGCGGTGTCTTGTGCGGAGTACCCGCCAATTAAAATACCAACTATTGCCACAATACTCGGTGCAATAACGTCTAAATGTTCTGAAAGCTCAGGCACAATGCTACTTAAAACCAATGATATTAAACCGACCACCATTGTGTAAAAACGCTTACTCTTAAATACGTCACTCATGTTTCATTCTCCTATATGATATTGAACAATTTTAAAATAGCGGTAATAACAGGTGCAGAACTTATACCGCCCACGCTTACCGCCACAAATCTCCAGTTAATACCTGCTACGAATTCATATACGCGGTCTAGTTTTTTTGTGGTTGCCTCTAATTCGCCAACCTTGCCTATTATTCCGTCGCTTGTTTTACCGTCGCCAAAGACCCCGAAAATCAATCTATCCATTTTGTTCTGGTTTTCGGTGTGATTATTACGTATCTCTGTAAATGTGTTTTTACCTTCTGTTTTTAGTTCGGTAATGTCAGATTTTATCATCTCCGCACCTTCTTTGTTTTGTCTACTACGCCCGTCAACGGTGGCGAGTTCACCTACAAACGGCAACATTGCGGTGTTAACAGCGTTGGCAATTCCCCGATCAATTCTCTTTAGGATTTCCTCATTAGCCGTATCCATTTTCCTCTTGAGTACGGATACCTCAGTATCGGTATACTCGCGGTTGGCATCAATACGGTTATTGACGTTAGCAATATTGCGCTCAACGTCTACTTTGAGTGTGTTTAAGGTTTCGTTGATTGTAGCTAACTGATTGTGCAATTGCTGAAACTCGCTTGTGTCTACTTGCATAGTAGGTTTGTCACTGATAGGTTCCGGTGTTTTGTTGTTTGCCTTCATTTTTCGCGCCCCCTCAGCGCATATTATAATATTTGTTACATCATATCATGATATAATAGGTGTGTGTGACCTACAGCACGTTTAGGCGTGTGTGGCTCCCCTCGCCACAGTAGGCGCACTTTTTGTTTATCAGTATATCACACTTTTATTACCTGTTGGTAATAGGTGTTATTCGACGACATTGTCTAACTCTTTATTTATATATACCAACACACGCTTTAAGTTATCACCACCCAGAGCCGATAGCACGACACATAATAGTTCAACAACTGCACTTAGCTCACCTACGTGTGCAACAACGGATTGATTGGTCATCACCGATGTGTCTTGCGCTGTGAATGACGATAATGGATTGCTCTCAAAAGTATTAACGCCACCGATTATAGCGCGACTCGATGCGATTGCCTCTTGTCGTTTTTTTCTATTTATTTCTACCAATTGTGCAATTTGCCCCTTTAGTGTGGCATCCTTTGTTTTCAATGTTGCAAGATTATCACCCGGTAAAGCGTCCTGTAATTTTTCTCTAAGGTGGTCTTCCTCTGTTATAGGAATTTTTTTATTACCGCGTACTGTGTATAACATTTTTACCCCTTATGATTCGTAAACTCGATACCCTGAACCGATTGCAAAGTTTCCAGTGCTTGGAGCCACATACAGACTCGTCATAGCTGAAGCAGATTCCCACCACCCCGAACCAGTCCAATCAAACGGGGATGTGAATTCCCCAGAACTGTGATACAAGAAGTTCTTGTAGTATGTCGCATTGTTTGGTCTAAAAATCTCTAACTTCATGAGAACAGGGTGCCCATACGAGCTAGAGAAATAACTTACCCCCGGCGAAAGTGTGGCAGATCCGCCGAGCACGGAATTTGCCGTGATTGTAGTTGAATATTCTACGGAGGTCATGCCATAATAATTTGCTGCGGTTGTATCAGAGTTCGGCCTGAGAATGAGGGAACTGGTTGCAGATGGTTTCATGTATAATTCAAAAACAAGCCGAGTTACATTTGTAGATGCGCTCCATCCCGAAATAGTCCACGATGCATCAGCAGATCCAGACGTTGTGTAAGTCGCAACTGCTTCAGTTAACGCTCCAGTTGAAGACCCTGAATTGCCTGTGTTGACCTGCCCTAGCCAATTTGTGCCATCCCAAACAAGCTGGTAGAATTCGCCGTCTGTTAAGGCAAGGTCAGTACCGCCTGTTAATTGTATATTACCCGTACCATTCTTTAACGTGATCGTGTCGCCTGTATCGGCTGTAATCCACAGTATGGGTCGATAGGTAGTACCTGAAACAACTAATGTATTATAATTTAGCGTAATCGTGTCTAAGTTGTCAGCAGTACCACTTTCGGCTGCAATTGCATGGTACTGTTGATCCACTGTAACCGCCCCACTAGAAATTGTTATAACCGTTTTTTCTTTAACTGCTAATGCAGGCACTCTTGTTAATACGCTCATATTACTGTTAACTCCCCCTCAATTGTCAAATCTCCCAACACAGTCATATCGGATACTAATTGCTGATGTGTGGCACGTAAAAAAATAGCTTTATTTGCTGGTATCGGATTAGGGAATCCGTAAATACGTGGTGTGGGTAGCCATGTTCGTAAATCCTCAATAACATCAACTGCCGATGTGGTGGTTTGTGCGTCTGCCAACCCAATGGCAACCAATGGCGTAAATTCATTGTGTAGTAATTGGTCAAAACATTCATCATAATCAGTTGTGTCAATGTCTATTGATAGCGATTGCTCTGTACTCCCATAGGCAACAGGCGCGTTAGCCAGCCTGTCAAAAAATATAATCACAACCCGATGATTACCTGCGGTTGTTGGAAAGTCGGTCACAATGTCTAATTGATCGTCTGGCAGAGTACCTGTGAATGATGAGAATTCATTAAAGTCGTTGACATGGAACGGGTCTTCTCTAATCGTCACGTTACCACTAGTTGCGAAACCCGAACCCGTCGGGCGCGATAGCAAGCGTATGAAGTTACGTACATCGACCCATTTCGTGCTAGGTTCTGCGAAATTCAGGATTTTAGAATCAATCCCCACTCGATTTGTATAGGTCGGCTCCATGCGGGATATTTTTTCGACACCATCGTAACTATCACGCTGTACCAATACATCCGCATTATCACGCCCAATAATTGGCGATTCAGCATCATAGCGAATCGCGCGTGGTGCTGATAACATTGTTTGCCCGTCAGGGTTTGCGCCCGCGGGGAAACGTACCCAATATTGACCGTCGCCAGCGTGTACATTCCCGAAACCATCGCCTAATACACCGGGGTACTCATCGTTCTTTTTTACACCACGCCTTGCCGATTGTATTTGTGAAAAAACCATTTATAACTCCGTTAATGCCATGCCAGCACCGCAGACGGTAACAAGCAATTTTGCATTCTCATTATCAGTGTAAGTAGTATCATCGTATCTGAATGTCAATTTCGATCCTGTACCCGCCTTAGAGAAATTGTAAATGTGTCCAGAGTTATAAGGCTCTGTAGTCGGTGCGCTACCGTTCAACAGCAACCCGCGCCCCGGCGGGTATGCAATCCCCGCACCCCCATCTTGATACCCATAATAAAAAGCGTCCCCACGCTCATTTAACCCTGTCGTGGTGAATGTAATTGCTAAAGCAATTAATCTGGAATATGACCCATCGCCATCGCTATTATTACGCACCCCACAGTCAATCTCAAAAGCATCAACCGCTTGTGACCCTGTCCAACTTACTATGCTTGTACCTGATGTAATAGAGTTGGGTACAGTTTGTGACGCAACTACCACGCCGTCGAATATCAATTCTTGTGCGAAAGTTCCCCCCGTGCGCGTTTGGTTCCATGTCGTGGTGAATGAAACCGATGTCATAACTAGGCTGGGGTATAACTTAAGTAAGTTAAATCCAACAGCTGTCGCTACAGCGGATGTACAGCCCTCAATGCGGTCATTTATAGCATCGTACACAGGGGTACAACTACCCGAAGGGATTTTATCCGTTTTAGTTAATGTGTAGGGTGATGTTAAATCACCATTACCGCCAAAATAATTATTGGTCTGCGTAGCAGTACCTACAACCCCGTCGCCTGAGACTTGTATATAATATGTTTCCCCAACCTGTGTCACGTTCTTAGTTAATACATTATTGCCAGAGCGCATATTGACATTAAATTGGTCACACCCAACCGCTGGCATGTTTTCGGGGTCGCCGGGTTGAATACCACCTGAACCGCCACCGGGTAAATCAAAGTCGGGGTCTTCCAGTGGGAAGTTAACCAACGGGTCAACTGCCCCCAATCCCGCCCCTATTGGCGGTAAATCAGGTAATGTCAGGTCGTTTATGTTGATGATCTGTGTAACCGTGATGCCATAATTCGCACCGACAGTTACCTCTTCAAAAGTAGCATTAACCTGATATGCGGGTAGCTCTGGGTTATACCCATAATCGACACTTACACATACCCATTTTGTGTTAGAGTCGAAATTCAACCCCCTGATATTCTCGGTATCCGCAACGTTAAACGAATACAATAAATGATCGGCTGGCACTAGCCAATAATAGCCCGCAGGCAAAGTTACATTTATTTGCCCTTTCGGGTTGATGGATGCAAGGTAAGCTGAAATTCTAGCACCTGTCTCGGCTTGCGCTTGGGTTTCGGTTAAATCAGACTTCATAATTTGCTGATTAAGTAGACCCTGTTCCCAGCCCGGCCCGTAATTCTGTGACGGGGCTTGCCCACGATACACGGCAACTTCGCTTGTCGTCGTATTGAACGTACCCGCGCCTATAATGGCGGTGGCGGTTGAATCGGTGTAAATGCGATTGTACCCCCATTCTTCGAGGTCACTTTCACCACCGTCATTAATGTGGAATGTCAAGACATCGGTTAAACCTGCCGTGCCTGCTATGCTTGCTTGCCTCTGAATAGTTGCTCCACCCGAAGCATCGAAAACAAGGCGGGCGTTGATGTCATCTGCTAAATCATTAATCCATTGCCCCATTGCTGACGGTGGGATTACATACTCCCCCCAATCGTAATCGGCAATATCGCTGGGGAGTGTAACCGATGATACGTTTAGCAGGGTTGTGTAATACGTCATGCCATAATACAGCGCACGCCCTACTGTTAATGTCGTGACTTGTCCCCACTCAAAGCTATTTGCGGAGTTAGACAACATCAACCCCGGTCCCTTAATCTCGGAGTTCAGTTGCGCCAAAAAACCCTGAATGTTTAATGTGCCTGTCTGCACTTGCCCAAAAGTCTCGTCACCCCGTGTAATCAAACTTTCCTGTTGTAAGCGACCCACAAATGTGACATTCTGTGTAACATAATTAAACTCACTATCAACAGTGACCGACGCGACATTTAAGTTCGCATCAACGTCTAAGTTCTCTATTTCAAATATGCCTGTTTGCTCATTCACCCACAGAACGCCCTCAGCATTTCCACCTGCCCATGTACCGCTATTTATGTCTATTGCTACCACAATCGCAACAGCACCACTTACGTCGCCCGTTATAGTGTCGCCTATCAAAACTTCATAAGTACCGCCCGACGTAAAAGGCAATTCCTTAACATCGTTGTAATTATCTATAGATGCAATCGTACAGCGTGTCTTATCAAGTATCTCTTCGTAACCGTCCCATATCGCAACAGTGGCGTTAAACCCCTCGTTTTGGGTAGCAGATATAGACACGCTATCGGTGCCAAGTTGGACATGATTAGGGGAGGCTTGACTAACATCAACGGTGAATACTTCAAATGTAAAATATTGGGATACGTTATTGTCATCAGTTGCGGTAATTCGTACCCAACGGTGTGTGGCGTTAGCAGGATCAAACTCGACCACGATATCCTTATCGGCTGTTGTACCCGACGTAAGTGTGCCATCGGCAACATCCCATAGATAGGTGGTGACGCTTGCCCCAACCTCTTCTGCGGTTACATCTGGGTTTAACGCGATTGAAATTACACCGCCATCTGTAGATACATAAGAAGATTGCAATCCTGTAATGCTTGGGGGTAATTTATCAAAAATAATATCATAGTCAATAAAGCGCGTACCATCAACCAGCCTGCGCTCTAAGCGTTCATGAATATCGTAATCATCTAATACAGTCACATAATAAGTTGTCTCTAAGTTTACACTTGTCTCATTAAGGTAGAACGCCGTCCCATCAGGAGCAACCCGAACACGCCCCCTGAATATCGTGGTTGCGCGGTAATCTGTTGATGTGCTGATTAACACCGTCATACCGACTTGAACATCAGCGCGATTGCCCTGATCTGTGCCATCCCAATCGAATTCTGCATAGGGGATAGCACCGGAAACCTGCGCCAGTGGTTGTGTTTGCCAGACAACAGTATTTGGAGTAAGCAATAAATACTGTTGAAAGTTACTATCTAATTGTCGAAGTTGTGCTTGCCTACCTGATGATAACGCGCTTGGGAATGGCATTAATATCCTATATCGCTGTTAACTGGCTAAATGTCCACACCGCATTAGAGAAACCCCCACCGTCAAAATCAGGATCACTATCGGATGCAGAGAAAACTACATATTCCATTTCAAAGGGGTCGTTTAATGTCAACACGGCGTTGTAATTTGTCCATGTTGCGCCGTCCAGTGCTAGCCTAACGGTAACTAACCCCTCGTAATTATCTTTGAGATGTTGCCATTGTGTATAGAGCATACTGCTTCGCCACTCTGTACGCTGTTTCCCAACTCTAGCAACTGTTCCATTAGCGCGGGTAACTCGCAACCCCTTATTGACAAACGGCAACCCCAACGGCTCTACTAACGCCACACCACCAACCTCAATTGACGTTACGGCGACAAGTGACCCCGCGTTATTCAACCCGCTTACAATTTGGTAATCGGTAGTTACAAATCCCATTATTGTATCATCCCTGTTTGCTGTAAGGTATCTATCACAATGCGTTGCATCTGTGCTGAATTAGACCCATTGATAGTTATATTTGCATTATTACTGGTTCTACTGTTGCTTGTGTTTGATATACTTCCCGCGCCCGCGCCTAACGACCCTCCACTTAAACGACTGGCAAGGGCTAATGACTGCTCATAAAATGCGCCCTCGAGCTCTAATTTGCGCTTTAGTGCTATTTGCGCTTGCTCTATTTCGCGCTGTAATAGTGTGCGTTGGTCTTCTAATTTGCGCCGTCCTGCACGGCGTATATCGGATAACTCATCACGTAACGCCTTGCGCGTATCTTTGGCGCGTTGATTGCTGGCAACTCGCGCTTCGCGACGGTCTATTTGGTAACTACGCTTTAGGTCATCGCGCCGTATTTGTTGTGCGTCTAATAAGTCTGAGCGTTCGTCATTGGCGGCGATTCCGGTGTCTTCTAATGCGCGTTGCGTTTCTTTACTTAATTGGTCTATCGCTAAGAAATCACGTTGGGCTAATAAGTCCGATTGATCCCTATTCGCCTGCCTAATAATATCACGTATCTCACGATTGAAGGCAACTATTTGCTGACGTTGCTCTTCCGCACCTTGCTTATCAGCTTCAAGTCTAGCGTCATTATACGCCCGCCCAGCCTGCTCCGCGCCCCGCCTCGCTTCAGTGGCAAGGTCACTTAATGCACGTTTAGCCCCACGCCTAGCATCAGATAGATTGCGTGACGTTTCCTTACGTATATCGTCAGAGGCGTTGGCAAAGTTGCGCCTTGCGTCCTCAACTGCCTCACCTGATTCGCGTATCGCATCAGCTATTTTCTCTTGACGCTTTTCCTCTTCTTTAGCGAGTTTCTCGGCTTCCCTTGCACCATCATCACGCGACCCCGCCAGATCGCTTTCGGCACTTTCCGCGTCATTGGTGGCTAGCCTACCCTCATCAAGCGCACCTTGCAGGTTTTCAATTTCATTACCATAAGCCTCGAATATAGCACGGCTTTCATCAAGCTCATCCATCACCGCGCCGACTTGCGGTTGCAACTCTTCTAGCACACCTGTTAGTGGACCAAACTGCTCTTCTAATTGCCTAGCACCCTCTTCAAGCCTATCTAGCCTATCTTGCTCTAAATCGCGCAATTCGCTTAGGCGCGATATTTGGGCTTGTGCATCTTGGCTGGTTAAACCGTCCACAATAGCTTCATCTAATTCACGTTGGGCATCAATACGGCTATTAAGTTCGTCCGCTCCGCGCTGTGCCTCTTGTTGTGTGAGTGCTAGCGCAGACTGAAACAAACCAAGTCCCGCGCTGGCAAGCGGGCTAATCTGTGCAATTTGCCCCACAACATCAATAATCCCGCCACCACTAGCAAGTGTGTCTGCAACCCCTAAAGCAACATCCCCGAAATCGGAAACATTGCCTCTAAAATCACTTACGCCCCCACTTGTGTTTTGTAGACTTTGGCGTAATCCTGCCAGTTCCCTATCTATTCCAGTCCCCGCGCTTGTGCTTGGTGAAGATGTGCGTCGTGACGAAATACCCGCGCTAATGCCACCGCCACCGCCCGCAGATAGCCTTGCGCGAAGCCCGTCGGCACCCGCTCCGACATTATCAATTTCCTTGCCTATTTCTTTTAGGCTTTTGATCGTATCGTTAATGGACTTTTTATCAACATCAACCTTAAACGTTAATTTGATGTCATTGTTATTGCTCATTTGTTAAGCCTTTTCGTGAGGCGATCACGTTCTGCGAGTAACTCATTGTATTCTGTCAACTCCATAAACGCTGTCCAATCACGCAACAACCACACGGGCTGGTTTGCCAATCCGCCACTAAAGGGCAATATGTTATGTGCTTCAAAGAACGTGTAATAGTAAAACGATTCGTCACTACGGGGCATCCACTTGTCGTACTTATTGCCTATCTTTTGCCCCTCTTTGTTGATTTCAAGTAATCTGTCGTTTATCTCGTTGGGGTCATCTGATAATGTAACATGCCGTGACTTAACCCGCCTAGCAATGGCATTAGCTATAGCGTCCAATATTTCGGGCTGGCGGGCTACTCTTCCGGGTCGGGTATCTCCAAGTTAGCATCCCTTGACGCGCTACGCCATAAGCGCATCAACACAGGGCTACCACTAACTACACTTTGGTACGATTCATATACCTGTTCAACTGTTGATGAGTGTGGGCTAATCCATATAAAGGGTAACTCTATATCATCGCTCTCATCAATCTTTTCAATCGTTGTACGAAACAGCATCCCCGAAAACCACTCTGCGCCTAAGATATAGGCGATATGGAGGTCATCTGTTGTGGTGCCCATATCGCTAGCAATTGAATCAACTAAATTGGCGAAAAACAAATTACCGTGCAAGACATCGGCACCCACCGCCTCACGAACTGTAAAGCGGTGTCCTGCGAACTCAAAGCTACTATTTGGCATATTACTTGCTTCCCCTAGTCAATTAACATGAACTGTTATACATCACTTTGCACACTGCGAATGCGCCGTCTGCGGGGTCTGTACCAACAAAAGTAACTACCCCTGTTGTCGTGCTTACAGCGTAATTTGTCGAGTGTACTAAGGATACCCCCGCTTCCCAAATCTGTAAGGCATCACCGTCATCAGCTACGGGGATTTTGTCTAGCGTGAATGTCTGTGTTGATGCGCCATCGCCTACATATGTCTGGTAGTACACCGGGTACGGCGACCAATACGGGTCACTTTTCCACGCGCTGTCAACACCATAGTTCACTGCGGTTATCGCCTCGCCCCACGGCATTGTACCCCGTTCATTGAATGTCAATTTATGCGTGTAATTGTGTGCGGTGTTGATTGATTTATCCGCAACGCTCAATGGTTGTGCAAAGGCATAATAGTATTCTTCAACAACCCAACCGTTCTCGCCTTCGCTACCACTTTCGTCTGACATAGCAGGGGAGTTGACAACAAAAAAGACGGGCGTGTAGGTTTGGCATTTCCCTGACAGCAAACTAACATCATGTGGTCCCACCGCATTAATTAGTCTATCGGTTGCTTTAATGTCAAATGTTTGATTAAACGACACATAGGTGTCAGTGCCTGTCGGGCTATCGGCACTGGCACTTTGGAAGTTACCCAAGTTGCCGTTATCACCCGGACGTGGGATCGAAACCGCTTCGGGTATTGATGCGCTGAATGAGCTTGCACCTTGCAACGTTCCCATTCCCGAATCCTCGCCCGACGCTAACGTCCCGCTTGTCCCTGCAATGTATTGCTTGCTTACGGTGTCGTAAAGGCACCAATGGACAATCTGTATACCCTGCCCACCGAACTCATTAAGATTATTTGTCATTGCTTACTTCCTCACTTGTTACTTGTGTTTTGGTTGTTCGCTTTGTAGCACGTAACAACTCTTTTTTAATGGCTTTAGTATCGTAACCATTCGCCTTTGATAGCACACGACAATAATATTCATCGCTAAGTTTGATTGTTTTCTGCGGACGTGTACCTAGGTATTGGTTGGTTACGGCACACAGTTGTGGGGTGTATTCGCCATACTTGCCTAATCGTGCATTTTGCTCTGCCATTAGCATTTGATCCTATAAGTTATATCCATATTGAATGTAATTACGTAAAAGTCCATAGACTGTTTGTCACCGATGGGATAGGGTTCTATCTCAGTACCGTTATCGCCTGTCAGTTGAGCCATGACAATCCCATCCACCCCATTGTCGCCAAGTTGTAATCGACGTTTTGTAAGAAATAGCGCGTAAACTAAATCACTTAGATCGTACATGCGGAACTCATTCTCAGCACGCCCACCATCACCCTCTTTGCGCCCGTAAAGTTTTAATTCCCACGTCCTTGTTATGAAGTAGAAACCGCTGCCTTCTTCGACTTTCGCGCTACCCACAGGGTGATTAACGAACAACGGTGTTTGTGGTGGCTGGATGCCTTCGCTTACATACTCGCTAGCTTTTACAGCCTCGCCGTTGTACATCATTGTGCGCTCTATTGCGATTAGCCGTTGCTGTATGTCGTGCGTAATCCCCATCAAACTACCTCGTAACGGTTGCGCTGACGACGGCTTGCAATCTGTGCCAACGCTTGTGAAAATTGCGCCGTGATAACCGCACCATTAACGACTGCGACTTGCTCCCCAACATCATTCCGCTTGTTATACCAATACGCCACCATGCGAGTAGCCAACATCTTCACATCGTTTACTACATTCCAGCGTGTAATTTGGTCGCCTAATGTGTGTGCGCTTGCAGTAAAACCATTTACACCGCGCTCAACGGTCAACACGTCAGGGTCGCCACTTGTCGCAATGGCGGTGATAAACATCAATTCATCATTAATGCGTATGTAATCGTAGACGTTATAACTTGCACCGTCGCCATCGGTTACATCAATCGTGGTCTGTGAATCGGTCAAGTTAGCGATTAAGGTCGTCACATTAGAGTAGGTGTCTGACACGTTATCATGTGTACCCCACTCCCCGACTATGTCAATGCTATCGTCAAAATCTGTGCTTAGGCTTAACCCGCTAGGATCAAGTTGCACTTGCTTATATGGATATCCATTCACACTGCCCATCGCATCAGCTAGGTGATATTCGCTTGCTGTTTTCACAACCGATGAAATTGTTATGCTGTCAATTGCAAGCAGGTCATCTTCCAGATCAAACTCATAAATACCGTCAGAATAAACAAGGCTCTCTTCTTTGAAGGCTTGTCGTGTATAGGTTGTTTTCGTTGCACGGTATGGCACAAATGCGCGTCTAGTTGTTTGCTCTATGATCTTAGATATTTGAAAGCAATATGATTTCGCTAAGGCGAAGTAATCATCGTACTCATCAGCAACCGATTGCGGTGTCGATGTATCCGCTTTTAGCAATTGGTCACTAACCGCTTGCGGTGTTGTGAACACACTTTCATAACGCGATTGCATTACTGTTGCCTCCGTCGCCGTGCGCTTGTAAACGCCCGCCCTCTTATACGTATATTCACTTGATTAATCACCTCGACCTCGAATTCTGCTTTCGCAATTTCCATCCACTTATGCACAGGAATGGTTGCCAACTGCCAGCCTGTTATCTTGTGAAATAGTTGTTGTGGTGCGCTAGCCCGTTTTAAATCCTTAGCGAGTGTACCCACAACATAGCGCGACGCTGGCAGTTTGTTTTCGACTACGATTGCATAACCATTACCTATTCGCTTGCCAACGATTACCCAACTTGTAACAAGTACGCCGGAACGATTGTACGGGATGCCTTTACTAAAGCCGTCAGTTGCAAAATACGCTTTACGCTGTTTGTCAGATGTCCACTCAATCGGGTATTGATTGGGGTACGACCGACGCGGAGGCTGTTGCCCTAACTCGGCTAATAGCCCCGGTGTAATCGAATCCGTTACCTTG
>Ga0316189_10000327_pt1 | contig 47391 bp, 35 predicted proteins | sample LowCovwburrow_MG_FD_204930 | JGI IMG/M metagenome (GOLD analysis project Ga0316189, IMG submission 204930) | Coastal sediment microbial communities from Maine, United States - Lowes Cove worm burrow | ecosystem: Environmental > Aquatic > Marine > Coastal > Sediment | place: USA: Maine... | reverse complement strand
CGTTGAACGTAGACAAGAGCAACTGCAGTTCAAATTTTAAAAGAAACCAGGGGACAACTCCAGTTTGCCTCCTCTGGGGGCAAGCTTCCGCCCCCTTTTAGGGGGATTAATCAATACCACGTCCTCTGGGCGTGGTTGTTTAATCCGACGAACCAAGCTCGATAAGCGGAATCACAATAACCTTAAGTCTTGCACTACTTATCTATCTATTAACCTGGACGTATGGGTTCTGGAACAATCGGCGACGGTCCCCAAAGTTCCAAACTCATGTTGGTCATGTAGGTATACCCTTCATCAAAGACTTTCTGGGTATCTTCGTGATGTCGCCAAGAAGCCCATGCTTGCATGTCAGTGAACTCATACGTCACTGCCACTTGATGGCAGCCCGTGGCCGGACGGTATGCTCGAAACTCAACCACACCAGGAACAGCCAGCAGGCGACTCACAGCAGACTGAGCCCACTCCGGGTAAGCTTCCGCCTTTTCTGGGCGGATATCCCATTTCACTGTATAGATAACCATAGTAATTCACCTCCTTTTTCGGTATTCTTTTTACGTGATGCGTCGATAGGCAGCCGAACAGTAATATAAGATGGACAATTTTCCATCTATGCCGATATTATGATTTAAGTAAATTCGTTTGCCCTGTTCTGACAGCGTCGATAAGCATTTTTCCTGTCAGCTTTAATTTTCCGAATCGACCTTTCTTCTTGGCCATTATGATCTCGTAGAGCTCTTCCCTTGTTTGGGGTGGTCTAACTTCGGTAGGTTTTTTAAAAAGGGATATGGATTCGGTCGGGCAATTGGCGACACAAACACCGCATCCCAGACATCGGTTCAGATCCACCACCGCTTGCTGATTGTTTTCGGAGACGCTCACTGCGCCGACCTGGCACCATTCCTGACAGGTGCCGCAACCATTGCATGTGTTCGTATCCACCAGAGCTTGAAAGTTTGAAGCCCAAAACTCCAACGGTTTGGGGATTTTCTTGTGAATGTCTAACATTCCGCAGCAGCATCCGCAACATGAACAAATGAACTCGGCTTTTTCCGTATTGGACGGCAGAAGAACCAATCCCTGTTTCTGATTTTGTTCTATGATCGACATCGCCTCATTTCTGGTAATCTCTCTACCGCTGCCGCTTAGCAGGACCACCTGGGCCACGCTGCCAATGGCAAGGCAAGTTTCTTTGCGATCCGTTACCTCACAGGATTTACCCTCTATCGACTTTTTTTTTCGGCAAATGCATTCGAAGATGACAAAGGGATCTTCAGCCTGTTGTAACAGGGTCGTTACTTCATCAAACGTACTTACATTATGTTGCGGGTGAATGCTCTTAGAGACTGGAATGGTGCGCATCTGGGGAAGTTCGGTACTTAAAAATTCGATACCAAATTTTATATCCGAGGTATATTCATTGAAATCCTTGACAAACTCTGGGGTTAGTCGTCCAAGTTGAAGTTCGTACATCCCTACAACCAACGGTGCACAGCAATAATGCGTTGTGCCATTCTTTATTTTGGATTCGATTCCGCCCTTCTTCTGAATAAGATCAAGAATCTTCTCCAGTTTTTCGGGTGATTCAACCAGATGCCCAACTTTACCAAAAATCGTGTTTAGCGGCTCGAATTTGTAATTCAAAAAAGAGACGATCTCGGCCTCTTCAGGAGTAAAAATGTGTTTCAGAATTTTTATCTCAACACCTGACCGAGTGGCTGGAAAGCCGACGGGTTGACTATCCAGGTGCTTTTGTAGTTTGATATAAACCTGATCATTTTGCGCCATGCGGTACCTCCATTACGAAGTCGTTGTTATTATCAAGAATTTACCAAGACAGCTTGCAGCACTTTAGTAATTCGTTCACTATCAAAAGGCGATTCCGCGATATGGTCATCTGCATCCTTTAAAATCCGTTCCAGGTTCCCCCAACGGGTATATTTCTTGAACTTATCCTCGCGCCGGATGCCTATGGCCTCAGCAATAAGATTGACATAATTGGTGACACTGAAATCATAATGGGCTTCATCAGCTGCAAAGGTCTGGTTGCAATAGTGACAAACTGTAACTAACCGCTCCGCTCCGGTTTGGGCAGCCTCCTGAAGGCGCTCTTTGCGAATCCGCGCGCAGCTTTGGGGAAACCAGCAGATAGCCCCACTGCCGCAGCAAACCGTGTCCCGGCCATGATGCGTCATCTCCCTTATCGTCACCCCGGGCAACTGCCGCAAAACTTCACGGGGGCCATTGCGGTCGACCCCGGTGTAGGCTGACTTGCAAGCTTCATGCAGGGTAACCGTTCCTGCTGCCGCCCTGGTAAGCGGCAGCTTGTTCATGTTTGCAGCTAGATACTGTGGAAATGACAGGATTTTAAAGGGGATATCCATGGCAGGCGCGATGGTGTTATCAAAGCGACACTGGCAGGTAGGGCACCAGAGCACGGCGGTCTCGGGTTTGAAACCGGCGATGGTTTCCACCAGTTCTTCCGCTCGTTTGATCCCCGCCTCGATTCCGCCCATAAATATATGGCTGTCACCGCAGCAATAATCCAAGCCGGGTAGAAAAGCGTAATCATCCCCGATAGCGTTCATAATATCTAAGGCATTCAGGATTTTTTCCGGTTGAAAGTATACATTGCATCCGGCGAAAAAAACGTAGCGGGCGCTTTGCTTAGCGCCGGCTCTGGTGATTTTGTTGTAATCCGATCCGGATACCTGAACACTTGCCAGGACCCGCTGGGCGCTGTCGGCTTGCTTAGCGTCGCCGTATGCCTTGTTCGCCAGTCCTTTGGAGATATATTCGCCCTTGATGAGCTCATTGACCAGCATTGGGTTAAGCTCCTCGGGACACATATCAACCGTACATTTAAAGCACTCCATACAGGCAAAGGCTTTGGTATACGCCATTTGATTGGGAATTCCGGTTTCCATGAATTCAAACACCCCTTCCTGGATATCCTGGGAGGAAATCCCACTGATATCAGTATAGGGCAAAATCGGACATCCTTCGGCACAAAGCCCGCATTGTATGCAGTTTTCAAGAAAACGTTCTTTTTCCTTGCCGTAGTGATCCAGAATCGTCATTTATATTTTTCTCCAGTTTGCTAAATTCAGAACTACTGACGTGTCGTAAATTTGCCTAAATTTGTCTACAATTTCTGTAGGTTCTCTTAATATCAGGGCCTCCCGAGAGGTTTTTCCGACTGAGGTCAGGAGTCCTGAATTTCGTTAGTTTCCATCCACAAATGGTCTTTTTGCCCAATCTCAGCGTCAATCTGCGCGCTTGCTTGTGCGGTGTAGTAAACTACGCCTCCGCACAAGCGCTTGATTTCCTTAACCTTGGACAAAAATCCTCATTTCTGGATTGGAAACACCAAATGGTGCCCTTCTTTGGCAACGGTCTTTTATGGACGGGCACTCGTTAATGTCGGCGATTCTGCTATTCAAAGGTTAAACTCTGAACAATTGGTTCATATTTTTTGGGGTTCCGCCATGGGTGAGTACATAGAAATATGCATTTGCCATCCTTGTAGGCAGACACTTGAAACGTCGTCATCGCATCGGTGTTATTCCACACCCAGGTAAAATTTGTCTGGTATGCTTGGGTGCCATCTTTAAGCGTGATTTCTTTGTTTAAAGTAACTTTGAGATTCGAACCATCATTGGTAACCATAGTCCTCACCATTCCACCTTCCATCGATATAAGGCCGGGTTGAGGCCTTGATCCAATCCGCAGATATTATTTGCTTATTTTCCCATTTTCCTTGGTTCAAATAAAGCAGCCCGATTTTAGCCATGTCTTTTGGTTGCAGCCGCAGCCCTGCAAAGCCGTTGTTGGTGCACTCCGGGCTTTCTGCCCAATCAACATCTTTAATCCTGAGCGGATCGAACAGGTACTTCTTGGCAAATTCTACAGTTTTCATACCTGAAGATTCTTGGATAATGGCTGAGAGCAAATGAGAAACCCCGTTGCAGTATTGAAAATATTCTCCGGGTGTCTGAGCCATTGGCAGATTTAAGGTATATTGTGTCCAATCGCTGCTCTTTTTCATTGCAATGGTACCGGCCCATCTGTTTGCCGAGGCATCATTGCAGTCTAACCCGGATGCTATCATTAGAAGGTCTTTCAATCTCAACGATCTTTTCAGCTCGTCAAGATTGACGGCGCTGTAAAAAGTAGAATCCGATCAAATGTTAGTTATGAGCTTATGCTCAATACCATTTGGATGTAATTCAAAATAATTTTTCAGAGGTCTAAAAATCCTCTTAAAATGCTCTTTGACAAAGAAAATAGCATGATTTAGCGCGGATTTAGTCTTACTACTGGCCGCACTGACATGATTTGCTGCCTTGCGGACAGCTGCAGCCCTGAAAAGGTTGATTCCTATGGCTTTTAATGTTGCACTGAAACGTACCGCTTTAAAGCCTCGCACTCGAAGCCGTTTGACTCCGGTTCGCCGATCCAATTCGGACATGGTGGCTTCAACACCGGCGCGCCACCGATAGCGGTCTTTGAATTCGGTTGTCTGCTCTGCGGCCCGGCGTTTTGCAATGCGCATCGCTCTTTCATCATAATGAAGATAATAGTACCTCTTTCCCGGCCTAACCGGACAACCATTGATCAAAGGGCACTTGGCACAGGTCTCGCAATCAAAACTTTGAGTAAAGCGGGTCTTCCTTTTTTTGCTAACCAACGGCTTTTGCCCCTCGGGACAGGCGAGCACATGACCTTGGTCAGAAAGCTCAAATTCTGACAAGCTCACAGCGCCTTCCTTTTCTTTGCCCTTTGCCGGAGCAACAAGTTCTACGCCCATGGACTGGGCGGCTTGAGCGTTGTCATCACTACCATAAAGTGTGTCGGCTTCAAGCTCTTTGGGACCGAGGCCTCGTTTTTGGGTAGATTCAATTGCCGGAATCAGCGCCTGCGCATCGCTGTCAGAAGCTTTTTCAACCTCAACTTGGGTGACCAGGTTCAGCGTTTTTGATTTAACTTCTTGATCTTCAGTATCCGTATAAGTCTCCATGACTTGCACTTGGTAGCCCTGCCCTTTATGGCCGGAGTAAGTGACGTCCGGGTCTGAAGGGTTTTGAAGCGAATCAGAAGCGATTTCTTTAGGCTTTTTAACTTCAACCCGCTTTTGATCATCAGATACATTAAGATTGCATTGTTCTTTTAAAACCCTTTCAAGCAGTTTGTAGCTATGCATGGCGCGTACCGGCTTGAAGTCTTTGAATTGTTCAACCAGATTATAAAGATCCTCGGCCACCGAAGCCAACGTCTTAGTTGATTCTGATGGTTTGACCATCGAAAAGCAGCCTAAGGCTTTTTCACTAAAATATTTGTCAATGATCGCTTGATCGACCGTCTCAAATTGCTCTTTATAACCGCGTTTTAAATTGACCAGGAATTTGTGAATACTTTTGGAAAAAATACCAATGCGCCCCAACCGTCGCATATTGGATTTGATATGGACCGAATCGATGCGTTGTTTGTCAGTATCAACGTTGAAGACATCTGCCAACTTAGCGGTAATGTCTTCAAACAAGGTGACCTCCAAGGCGTTTTCAACTGCAATACTGCGCATATTCCACAGCGTCTTTTCACTAAAGTATTTGGCCGAATCCGACTCTTCGGTGATATTTAGCGCATAATGCCATTGGATATTAAACGCCAGTTGGTTGACCGTTTCGACATCCGTTAAATCCAGGCTTTGCTGTAGAACCAGCACGCCAAGCACGGTATGCAATTCCTTTGTCGGTCGGCCAAAACTTTCATCAAAAAAGGGGGCCAGTTTTCCAACGGGAAGTTCACACAAAATGTGCTCTTTAAATAATCCGGCCCAAGACTGATCCAGCAATCGGCGACGCTTTGGGCTCAGAGAACTCCAAGGATCGAAAAGTTCGTCCTGTTTGTGGTTTTTGATGCGAATCATGCTTTTTCCTTTAACATATTGATAATATTACTTCTTTCATATCAAAATGCTAAAGAGAAGTAAAGAGAAAAATAGTAAAATTTAATATTATTTCAGCTTGTTAAATGCTTTTTGGACTTTTTACGAGATTGTCAAGATTGGATATATTTTTATTGGGAAAGAGTTCGGTGATCGTTTGGTTTACATCTCTGAGGTAACCTTTATCAATCGCGATACCGATTAACGCAGCGGTAACACTTTTCGTTACCGAATACGTTTCGTGTTTTTGGCCGTCTTTAAATGGGTATATGTAAGCATCTAACACAAGATATCCATTGCGGACGATGGATACATTCTGAATGAGATATCCCTTTTCCTTTATCGCCGCCATCATTTCAAAAATTGGTTTGGAATGCATGCCTTGCGCTTCAGGAGTAGAGATTTGCCATCCGTTTGTTGGGTAATAGCTAACCGACGCGGAAACGTATGAATAGAAAAATGCTAAACTTATAAAAATGGATAGGAGGTAAAGCGCAAAGTACTTCCTATTTTGAAGTAATTTCATACTTCCTCCTTTAAACCCAAAATTTCCTACCTCACACTCCGGAATGATCGCAATCATACCCGCACGTCCATCGCCAGTCCAGGCTCAGACAAAAAATACACAGTGATCTCAGGAGTAGTTCGGGACCGGGAGGGATCGTTGAGTATTGATGACAAGGCCATCGGCGACGCGGCATGTAAAATTGCTGATGGCCTTGTGTACTAAGTTAGTGTTAGCCGACTTAGGCTGCCTTGATTGCGGCCAAAACCCTTTCAGGTGTAAACGGCATACGCCTTAACCGCCCTCCAGTGGCATTAAAAGCCGCATTGGCCACAGCAGGGGCTAACGGCATGATACCCGGTTCACCGATGCCGCCGATATCGTCATTGCTTTCCACAATGTGAACGTTGACTTCGGGATTCTCGCTCATTCGAATGATCCGGTAATCATCAAAATTTGCCGAGGCCACACCGCCATTGGCAAACTGCACCTCCTCGAACAGAGTGGTGCTCACGCCTAAGGCGACAGCGCCCTGTATCTGAGCCTCCAGGGGATCCGGATTGACCACCGGACCGCAGTCAACAGCCACATCAACCCGGTGAACCTGAATTCTTCCACTCTTGGCGTCCACTGAGACCTCCGCCACTTCCGCGATGGTAGTGCCGAAACTGCGGTGCTGAGCAATGCCACGGCCCCATCCTTTTGGCAGGGGTTTGCCCCAGTTCGAATTAAGGGCTAAATTTTCCAGCACCCGATTGGCCCGTTTGTCATTTGTCAGGCTTTCCAGGCGAAAATTAAGGGGGTCCTTTCCGGCCATATGAGCCATCTCGTCCATAAAGGACTCGGTCGCAAAGGCATTTGGTGCGTTTTGAACGGATCGAAAGGGAGCCACCGGAATGGGCAGATCGGACAACACCAGGTTTACTGAAAAATTCGGGAATTTATAAGTCATGTTAGCTTTTGTGGGTGTCTCAGGTTTATCCCACAAACCCCACAGGCAATACCCGTCAATTCCGTTTTTGGGCTCCTTCCCCAAATGCCTTAGCAGAGAAGAGCTGGAAACCTTATGGTCCCAGACGACCAGCTTGTTGCGTTCATCCAAACCCCCTTTGATTCTGTGGGCCATGGCCGACCGGAAATAGTCTGTTTTCAAGTCCTCTTCGCGTGTATAAACCACCTTGACGGGTCTTCCCGAAGCCTTGGAAGCAATGACAGCCTCGATCAATTGATCCGGTCTGGGCCTTCTGCCGAGTCCGCACCCCAACAGAGTGGTGTGGATGTGAACCTTCTCAGGGGGCAATCCAGAGACTTTAGTTGCCACCATGTGGCTTACTGTTTGGCCCTGGGTGGGGATATATACATCACATCGGTCCGCACGGACATCCGCCGTGCAGGTCTGAGGCTCCATGGTGGCATGGGAGACACAAGGGATGTAATAGGTCGCCTCGTGGGTTTTTTTGGCTTCAATTAATGCATTTTTTATATCGCCCCTTGTGACAACATTGGCGCCCGGTTTTTCCAAATCTTTAATAAAGCTTGCTTCAACCGATGACGTGTCCATCTGGGGATGAGATCCTTTATCCCATTTTGTGCCGAGAGCGTCCTTCCCTTTCATTGCGGCGTCCAAAGTCTCGGCCACAACAGCAATTCCTCGCGGTGTGGGAACCACCTTTTTTACACCTTTAATTGCCATGGCGGCTTCGGCATTAAAGGACAGATGCTTGGCGCCATACGCCGGCGGACGGGATAAAACAGCATAATGCAAGTCCGGCAGATCCACGTCAAAACCAAAAATGGCTTTGCCGCTGACCTTTTCCGGGATGTCTACGCGCGGCATGGCTTTGCCCATGTAGCTAAATTCGCTCTCTTTCTTGAGGATCGGTTCCTGGGGTACCGGGAGTTTGGCTGCCTTGAGACTTAATTCACCATAGGTGAGTTTGGCGCCGGATTTAAGGTTGACGACCGTCCCTTTGATGGCCTGGCACTGGGATGCGGGAACGTTCCATTCCTTGGCAGCGGCATCTATCAGCACGGCGCGGCCGGCGGCTCCCGCCTTCCGCATAGGCCAGTAAAATCCCCTAACGCTAGCGCTGGCAACAGTAAGCTGGTTGTGCAAAATGGGATTTTTAAATTCGTCTGCGGCCGGGGCCTGTATGATTTCGAGCTGATCCCAATCCGCTTCAAGTTCATCGGCAATGATCATTGGAAGGGCCGTTCGAACGCCCTGGCCCATCTCGGAATTGGGTACCATGACCTTGACGACGTTATCGGGGGTAATCTGATAAAATGCGCTGGGTTTGAACCCATCCATAGCACCCTCTGTGGCAGACGCGCTGACAAGTTTGGTTCCCAGGGGTGTAACATAGGCCACGATGGTCAGACCGGAGGCTGCCAGAGAGCCCTTGATGAATGTGCGACGTGTCATAGATGTTTTCATGTTGACGAGCCCTCCTTTCGCATGATGTCTATCGCCGTTTCAACACCCTTTTTCATGCGCTGATAGGTTCCGCAGCGGCAGATAATATCGTCCATGGAATCGAAAATATCCTGGGGAATGGGGTTTTTGTTTTGTGCCAGGAGACCCGCTACCTGCATCATTGTGCCGGGTTGGCAGTAACCACATTGGACAACCTGCTCCTCTATCCAGGCCCTTTTTACCGGATGATCTTCAGGCAACCCTTCGATGGTCGTAATGGTTGCCCCTTCGGCGTCCTCGGCAGCAATCGTACAAGACCTTTGCGGCTCACCGTCAATAAGGACCGTGCATGAACCGCACTCCCCAACACCGCAACTGAATTTGGTGCCGGTGAGTTTTAGATGATCCCTCAGAACCCATAGCAATGTAATGTCTTTGGGAGCATCTACGTTATAGTTTTTGCCGTTCACCGTTAAAGAAATCATACGCGCATCTCCTTTTCTGGTTTAGTGATATGTTAATTTTCACCATCAGACCACTATAAAATTTGTTTGAACCCGTTTTTTCCGTGTTTTTTGACAATACCTCTACTGTCGGAGGTTTTCAAGTCGTTTATCAGGCCATACCAGTTCAGTGTTGCCAACCGGGTACAGCCAAGCAACGGCGGGCCAAGGGAAACGCCGTTACAATATGCGCCTATCATCTTCCGCATGGAAGGCGATTCGTGCGCCCCTTTCCAAAGGCCGCATGATGATCGAGCAGGAGATTATAGGCTACAATCGCCGGACTCTGGTTTCCAGCAGACGATCGACCTGTTTGCGGGCATATTTCCGAAAAAGATAATAAAAAAACAGACTGATAATCTCGTGATAATGACTGGCTTTTTCCGAAAAGTCTTCGGAACACAGTTTTTCGAGATTCGATCGATAATATTTATTGAAGTTATCGACAACATAACCGCGAATAAAATGAGCGATGTCTTTCAGATCTTCGGGATCAAAATCGTCTTTCGGTCCGAATCCCACCCGTTCCATATCGACCATTAATTTGCCGATGGCAACGTCGTCTGCTGAATAAATCTCTTCTTCATCCCGGGTCTCAGGTGAAATGAGTCCCCATTCAATTGCCCTGGAGATCCATTTCCAGCCCAGACCGGTTGCCTCACGAAATGCATCTCTTCCAATTATTTCTGTGGTTAGCAGTCGATCAAGGGGCCGTGAAAATTTACTGTGAAATTGTGAAACCGCCTGGTTGGAGGGGGACTGTTTTTTATAATTTTTCACGATCTTCTTTATTTCAGGAATCGGCAGATAATAGTTGTCTCGGAGGTCTTTGATCAGGCGAATCTGGTCCACGTAGCGTTCATTGTATTCGGCGGCGTTTACACTTGATTTACGGGGTTTGCGCAAAAGGCCCTCACGGATGTAAAAATGGATGGTTTCCTTGGGGACACCGGTTATTTTGACAAGTTTGCCTATTTTCATCGTTCACCAAGCGGATCTGATTAAACTCAATTCATAAGCCACCGGCTATGCCAGTGAGAATTTAAAAGGTTCTACCGTAACCGCGAGGACATGCTTGATGGGTACAAACCTGATCGATGCCGGCGGTTTATGAATTGAGATAAAAAAGAATTTTTTGATCGGTATTCCTAAAATATCATACTCAATTAGTCTATATATGAAATAAATGTCAAGCGAAAAATTAAAAATTTGACTTGACAATTATTATCAATATTATTAATTCATTCTACGTGTATTTAACTGAACGAAAAACATGTAGTGTATTGCACGAAATATTTTTTGAAACCGAAATTCATTGTCTTGGCACTATCAAATTATATATGGGTTGCGGGTCTTTCGATTCGGGAATTGGGATATGGGATTTGGGATTGAGAATTTTGATAGGATGACTTGCGGGTTGCGTATTGCGGGTTGTGGGTTGCGAGTTGCGAGTTGCGGGATGCGGGCAAAAAGGGCATAGAGCATGGGGCATGGGGCATAGAGAAAGACATCGCTCAATGGAACGTGAAGCGCGATGCCCGCAGCGGTGGTTTCCGCTCGACAAAATTACAAAATAGATTTACAAATTATATAATACATAACCGTTAACGAACTATGGGAGGGGTTACAGGCATGAAAACGGATTACCAAACAATCCAGGTCGAGCTGAGGGACCATGTGGCCGTATTCACCATGAATAATCCGCCGGTCAACCAGCTGTCGGCACAGTTCCGAGCGGATCTTGCGGAAGCCTTAAACGAGGCTTACGGTGACGAGGGTGTCAAGGCCATCGTGATGACAGGGACCGGGAAAAATTTTATCGCCGGAGCGGATATCACCGAGATTCAGCACGTCAAAAACAAAGAAGAGCTGGTAGCGGGGATGATGGAAGGGATGAAGTTTATGAATGTCATCGAAACCGGAACCACACCCGTGGTGGCCGCCATTAACGGAAACTGTCTGGGCGGGGGGCTGGAAATTGCGATGTGTTGCCATTATCGGGTGGCCGTCCAAGGTATTAATCTCGGTCAGCCCGAAGTCCAAATTGGCCTTATCCCCGGGGCCGGCGGTACCCAGCGGCTGCCGCGTCTGATCGGTCTGCGCCATGCTCTCGAGATGATTACCGTCGGCAAGCCCATTAAATCCGAGGTCGCCCATCAACGAGGACTGGTGGATGAACTTACCGATTCTGAAAACCTGGTCGATGCCGCCGTTAAAGCCGCCGGTCGATTTGTTGCGGGCGAACTGAAGGTAAACGTCCGGGCTACCCGCAACCGTCACCACTGGATTCCCAGCGCCGCCGAGAAAAAAGCCATGATGGACTTCACCAAAGCCATGACGGCGGCCCAGGCCAAGGGATATATCGCGCCTTTCAAGGCGGTAGAAGCAATCGACAAGGGACTCAGTTATGATATTGACGTCGATCTCAAAAGAGAGGCGGAATTGTTCGCCGACTGTGCCGTCTCTGACGTGGCCAATAACCTGATCGGCATTTTTCTGAATACCCGAGCGGCCGGCAGGCTGCCGCGCATCGAAGGCATCGAGCCGGCCAAGATTAAGAAGGTTGCCATGCTGGGCGGCGGCGTGATGGGTTCCGGCATCCTCAATTTACTTCTCAAAGGCGGTTTCGAGACCGTGCTATGGGATATCAATGATGAAGCCCTGGAAAAGGGCGTTGGCTTGGTTCGCAAAACATTTGACTATCCTATCAAGAAGAAAAAAATGAAGGCGGCCGATCTGGAAGCCATGCTTGAAAGTCAGCTGACGACCGCCTCTTCCCTGGGGGACCTAAAAGATGTGGATCTGATAATCGAAGCCGTGTTGGAAGACATGAAGATTAAACAAGACATCTGGAAAGAGCTCGAGGACGTTTGCAGATCGGATGTGATCTTTGCTACCAACACCTCGGCCCTGCCGATTACCGAGATGGCATCCATTTTAGATGATCCCGGCCGCATGATCGGGCTGCACTTTTTCAACCCGGCCCACCGAATGATGCTGCTGGAGATAATATGTGCCGCGAAGACCTCCGATGAGACCCTTGCGACCAGTGTTTCCTTTGCCAGGGCCATCAAGAAAATTCCCATCGTCGTCAATGACGGACCCGGATTTTATGTGTCGAGGCAGCTAAGCGGTCTGCTGGGCGCCGCTGTCTACCTCACAGCTGACGGTGTCGACGGAGCGACCGTTGAAGCCGCTATGCTGGATTTCGGCATGCCCATGGGGCCTGCGACGCTGTCAGACCTCACCGGAATCGACATCGGTTATCATGTCAGCAAGACCTTTGAAAAAAGATTGGGAAAACGTTATACGGTGCATCCGTTGACGGAAGCCATTTACCAGACCGGATGCTACGGGCGCAAAACCGGTGCCGGGTATTTTGACTACAGCGGCGACCAGCCGGTCCCCAATCCTAAAGTTGTTGAAGTTGTGCAAAAATATCTTGGGAAAAACAATGTCACCCCGAGAGAAATGTCAAAGGAAGAAATCACCGACGCCATGCTGGCCCTTGGCATCAATGAGGCGGCCCTCATGATGGGAGAGGGCATCTGCGATCGGCCCCAGGATATGGATCTGGCCATGATTTACGGCACCGGTTTTCCGCCATACCGCGGCGGGATTCTGCGCTACGCCGATAAATGGGGGCTTAAAAACGTGTACGATACCCTAGTCGGTTTGGAAAAACAGTACGGTGAGCGCTTCAAACCGGCTGATTTAATCAAGGAAATGGCAGAAGAAGGACGAACGTTTTATTAAGAATGGCCTTATTTTGAACTAAATGATGAGCTGACTGATTGCCTGTAGAACTAGTTTAAACGAATAAACTCTTCAACCAAATAAACTCATCAACCAATTAACCAAATACATGGAGGAACCGTTATGAAAGAAGTCGTCATCGCAGGATATTTGAGAACGGCCCAATCCCGCTCCAGGCCCAATGATCCGGCCAGAGACTGGTTTTGTAAGATGAGGGCGGACGAATTATTGGCTAAAATACTGCCGGAAGTCATCAAGAAAAGCGGTATTGAACCCGAAGAAATCGATGACTTTCTGGTGGGCTGTGCCACCGGCGTCAGTGAGCAATGGGCTTACGGCGGTCGTACTCCCTTGTTTTTAGCCAATCTTCCCGAGACGATTGCCGCCAAATTCGTCGACCAGCAATGCGGCTCAGCCATGGCCGGTATTCACATTGGATTCATGGAGATTGCCCAGGATTTTGCCGATGTCGTTCTGGTAGGCGGCATGGAGCATATGACCCGGGTGCCCATGGGCGGCCCGTTGATTGACAGGGGCGCTATTATGCCGAATATGACCATGTTTTTGGATCCCAAGTACCAGCATTGGGACATGATGACGGCCATGAACATGGGACTGACGGCTGAGAAACTTTTTGCCCAGACAGACTATACCAGGGAAGATATGGACAAATGGGGGGTGCGCTCTCAGCAACGCGCAGCCAAGGCACAGGAGGCGGGATTCTTTGAGGGTGAAATTGTCCCCATCGAAGCCGAACAGGCGGATGGTTCCACCATGACAGTGGACAAGGACCAGGCCATCCGTGGGGACACCACTCTGGAAGGCATCGCATCACTGAAACCGGTATTCAAGAAGGACGGTGTCATCACCGCCGGTACCTCTTCACCATTGAACGCCGCGGCCACATCCATGATATTGATGTCCAAGGAGACCGCCAAAAAGAAAGGCATCAAACCGCTGGCCACTATTCGATCGATTGGGTTCGCCGGGGTCGATCCCACCATTATGGGACACGGACCGGTGCCGGCCAGCCGGAAGGCCCTGGACAAGGCCGGCCTTAAGGCATCGGATATCGATTACTGGGAAATCAACGAAGCCTTTTGTATCGTGGCGCTCAATTGCATCAAAGAGCTGGGGCTCGATCCGGAACGCGTCAATGTCATGGGCGGCGGCACGGCCATCGGTCATCCCCTGGGAGCCACCGGTATCCGCCTGACCGGTACGCTGGCGAGAATTCTTGAGGAAAAGGGCGGGCGGTATGGTTGTGCCAATGCCTGTGTCGGCGGTGGCCAGGGTGTGGCGACGATCATTGAGAGAGAAACGTAATAATATTTTCTGCCTTTTCGCCAAAAACCGCGGGTATATTGCAACATAAACTATTGATTAATCTGGTAATGATATACCTATCCGGCAGAAAATATATTGAAAAAACTTTTTTTGTGGGGGTGGATAGGAGGCTGGTAAGCTGGGAGGCTATGAGGCTGGGAGGCTGGTAAGCTATGGAGCTGTGAAGGGTAAAAATGAGCGCTGCGCTTTAAGGCAAAAAATAGGACATATGGAAAGCCGAAATATTGGTTTGCTATCGTATGGGATGATTTCAACTATCTTGAGCTTTCTGGCCTCCGGGCCTCCAAGCTTTCCAGCCTTCTGCGCTTTTTCCGTTTTGCCCGGGAGGTTAGCCTTGCTAGAACCCTTCAATCTGTTTCGGAAAATAATCTTCCAGGCCACCTTCTCGATAGACGTCAGCCGTCGCACAGTGCAGACCGCCGCCAAAGGGGGATACCTCAAATAAGGGAACGGGAATCACCTCAAAGCCGTGTCCTCTGGGCTTGGATTCTTTGCTATTTATCTTTGTGTCTGGTGGCGAAAATATTTTGCCACAATACCCACTGAATTGACAATAATTTAGAGCCTCAGAATTTCAGGTCGCTTATTTTTAGCTTTGAGTCCCTCATCGATCAAGTCCAACACCCTGGCTTTTTCTTCCGGAAACTTGTAACCCTCGTAGCTCTGGCTGAACAAGAGACCGCCGTGCCGATTTAGCCAGTAGTTGGCGGCATGGTCAAAGCAGACTTTGGCAGTAACATCGAGGTTTTCCATCATCAGCTTTAATTCCGTCAATTGCTCGTCGGCCGACAGCAACTGAAAATTTCCGGTGCTCATTTTTTCATGCATCGGGGTTCCCGCAATTGGATTGAACGGACGCGAACGAATGTAGTGCGGGTTGATTTCATTTAGCACTCGGGCGGTATTGATTGCATGGTTCTGCCACATGGCCCTGCCGCCCAGGCCCGGCATCCAGTATTCGGATACCTGAAAACCCGCTTCCATGGCCTTTTTGCCGCCCTTGATATGCCCTTGGCTGTCGACGCCTTTGTTAATTATTTTCAGCAGTTCGTCATCTCCGGTTTCCAATCCGATGTGCACCCTGTCCAAACCCGCTGTGCGAATGGCTTTTAATTCATCCAATTTTTTTTGTGCAATCGTTTTAGACCTGGCATAGGATGTGACGCGGTTTAAGGTTGGAAACGTTTTTCGTAGATGCTGCAAGATGTCCACCAGTTGATCGGTTTTCATGATCAGGCTGTTGGCATCCTGTAGAAAAGCGGTTTTTGCTCCGGATTGGAGCCAATTATACACCATAACAAATCCTTGCTGGTAGTTAAGCTCCGGAGCGGAATTCAACAGTTCGATGGCCGCTTCCCGGGTAATGCTGCCGCCATACCCGAGTTTTCCTGAGATATCCTTAAGATTGTTGCAGATGTCGGCAATCTGATCGATATCACTCTTTACTTCAGCAGGCGTTCTTAGTTCAAATTTTTCCGTTTTATACATCGCGCAAAATTCACAGCGATTCCAGGGGCAGTTGCGGGTTATGCGCAACAGTAAAGAGGCGCTGCCCCCTTCACTGGGAGGGCGGTAAACGCCGACCTCAAAATTGTATTTTTGAGCTGGTTGGGCAGACATCGTGTCTCCTTTAGTTCTATGGTGGACGTGATTAGGACAATATTGTTAATTAATCATAATCACTTGTTGCTTTATTTCAATATTTGTCCTGACTTGCGTGATTGTCTATCTGGTTTGAATACGCGCCGCACACCTGGCAGATGATCCTCGGCGCGACGATGCTGATGGTCATCCTGTTTCTCCCCGGCGGTATATGGTCCATCGGGCTTAGGCGCCGAAGGGAGAATTGAAATGACAGCCATCCTGGAGACAAGGAATCTCAGTATTCAGTTCGGCGGAGTTGTGGGCGTCTCGGAAATTTCCATCAGCGTCGACACAGGTGAAGTGATCGGCGTCATCGGCGCCAACGGGGCCGGAAAAACCACCCTTATGCGCACGGTGATGGGCTTTCTGCCCGTCGACAAGGGAGAGGTTCGCTTCCAGGACCAATCTCTTACGCGATTAATGGCGAATTCACGGGCGCGCATCGGAATCGGTTACATGCCGGAAGACCGCAAACTCGTTCCAAGTTTAACGGTGGAGGAAAACATTCTGCTGTCTTTCTGGGCGACGAAAAACCCTAAGTTGCCAAAACGGCTGCCATGGGTTTACGAAATCATCCCTGAAGTTACGGAATTTTCCGCAAGAAAGGCCATGGATCTAAGCGGCGGGCAGCAAAAGCTGGTCGCCTTGGCCCGGGCACTGTTTTGTGGCACAAAACTCCTGCTGCTGGACAAACCGTTCGAGGGGGTTGCGCCCGCGCTGGCCCAGCGGCTGGCCGAAGTTGTTGCCGACCTGAAAGATCAGGGACAATCCGTGCTCCTGTCGGAATCGGATCATGTCCACTCATCGGAACTGCTCGATCGTCTCTACGTAATTGAGCGTGGGTCCGTCAAGGAGAAGAAGTAAGGATTTCCTAAACATCTATGATGTATAACCGCGATATAAGCTATCCTGTTAATGTGGCTAATTAAGATGATTGAGCTTAGTGAGTTGACGGATTCAACCATTCAACTTAGTAAACTTAATCAACAAATATTTTAGGGGGAAAAATGAATCGTATTACATTATTCAGGACGATCCCGAGGATTGTCATGGGCCCGGGGGTTCTGAATCAATTGGCCGATGAAGTCAGGGCCCTAAAAGCGAATAAAGTTCTGATTGTAACGGATCATGGTTTGATCGATGCCGGGTTAGTTGAACAGGTACAGGCGGTGCTGGAAAAATCCGATATAAAATATGCCGTTTTCGGAGAGGTTGAAGCCGATCCGCGCTATGAGATTGTGGCGGATTGTGTGGAGATGATTCATCGTGAAAAAGCCGATTTTATTATCGGTTTCGGTGGCGGCAGCCCCATCGACATTGCCAAAGTTTCAGCGATCATGGCCACAAACGAAGGCCTGATTAAGGAATATTTTGGGATCGGCCTTGTTCCCAAATCCGGTTTGCCGACCATCATAATTCCTACAACCGCCGGGACCGGCAGTGAAGTGACCCCGATCGCGATCCTTTCCGATCACACCGAAAAGCTCAAAAAAGGAATTGTCAGCCAGCATTTATTCCCCTCCGCCGCGCTGCTTGATCCGGAGCTGACCCTGGGCTTGCCTGCCGATGTGACGGCCGCTACCGGCATGGATGCCCTTATCCACGCCGTGGAGTCCTTCACCTCAAAAAATGCGACAACCATATCCGATATGCTCGCCCGGCAGGCCATGCAGTTAATCGCCAAAAACATTCGAACCGCATACGCCGACGGAAGTAATCTGGAAGCGCGTAGCAATATGCTGGAAGGTAGTCTGCTAGCCGGTATGGCCTTTTGTACCGCCGGAGTCACTGCGGTGCATGCGTTTGCTTATCCGATCGGTGCCGAGTTCCACATTCCCCACGGAGTGGCCAACAGCATTATGTTGGCACCGGTAATGGAATTCAACCAGCTTGGTAATCTGGAAAGATTTGGCGAGATTGCCGGATACCTCGGAGAGAACACATCCGGGCTGTCCGTCCGCCTTGCTGCGCATGCAGCCGTGGAAGCCATGCGGACGCTGGCGGCTGATCTCAAGATACCCGATCATTTGAGTGACTTCGGCATCCAGGATAATGATATCCCCGAACTGGCCGCCGGTGTGATGAAGGTGACACGCCTTCTGGCAAACAATCCGCGTGAGCTCACTCAAAAAGACGCGGAGGCGATCTATCGAAGTGTTCTGTAATCTCTGCTAAATTGGTTTGAGGTGCGTTATGTAAAGGACCAATGATGTCGTTCCTCTTTGCAATCTAACCTCATTTATTCAAAGACCCGAGACCAAAGCTTGAGTCATCTTTTCTGTTTCTTCATCTTTACCCTTTCTTCCCAAGTTCTACTTCAGTTATCCTGTAGATAGACGCATACACAGTCAGCACCGGAAGTAAAACAAACCCGATCTAATACTTTATATCCAGAGAGATACGCTAAAGTCTTCTATAAAACATGACAGAATGAACGGGAAAATTTCTTCACAATTTTATCCATTTTGATTCCTCCTTTGCTTTAATTTTCTAGAAAAAAGTATAAATTAACATTCCGATATTATTATAAAAAAATTTATATTTTGCTTGTTGGCACGTGTCTTGCTGAAGCAATCGGATAGACTACCTATATCGAATTGAATTGAATTGGATAAATTAGACATATAGGAGGATCGTCATGAGTGACTTACTGAAAAAGACAGGTGTAATGATAGCTTCTTTCATGGTCCTCAGCTTGGCGTTTGCTGATAGTTGTCTTTCACTGGAGAACCATATTGGGGAATATAGAAAGGACGTTGGCTTAACCTCGGAGATGTATTTTAACACAAAGTTTTCCGAATATGTATCAGGCAAAGCGACCATTGTCAATGCGAGTTATCCCTACGTAGATGAATCTAATAGCGATATCAACGATTGGACAACTGATAACTACACGAATAAATCGGCCGTTTCTCTCAATAATTTTTATGCGGAATTTGGGAAAGAAAAGCTGTTAGGGGGACTTGGGTTCAAGACCTTTCCAGAGCGTGAAGGTCTCTTAAGTACTTTGAAGGATATAGAGTACCAATTTTTTCCTGTCGATTCAACCCGCCCTTTGAGGATGAAAAGATTCGGCGTGCCGGCCGTTTGGGGGAAATATTATTTCAACCCTGATACTTACGTCAGGTTAGTGGGGTATGAGACCCTCTGGAGTAAAATCTCGCCGGAGGCTGTGCCTGATCTTAAGCATCGGCAGTTGGACAATCCAAACGGAAACCCAGGGTATAGCTTTTTTAGCTCATTGGGCACAAAATTCGATGACACAGATTTTGAAGTTGGTTTTACGAGAGGGTGGGGTTCGTGGCCAAGTGAAGAAATGGAATCCACGGATGAATTCTCTCCAAATCCTTACAAAATTTCTGCAGCATATCTCAAGATCAGAAAAAATTATGACAGTTGGTCTCTGGGTAGTACAGCTCTGGTGAAGAGTGCCAATGAGAAAGCGGGGAGAGTTTACAATAACTCATTTTCTGTTGATAAAAAGTTGTCATTTTGGGGCAAACCGGTATTATTAGGTGTTTCATATCTCTATGTTCAAAGTTTTGAACATAGCCAGCATCTCAGGACCTCGCCCTGGGAAGATCTAGGTAACTCTTTTGGTTTCGGGGCCAGTATTGAAGATACAGATCAAGACGTTCGCCATGGGTTTGAGGGCGTTGTAAATCCTGAAGAACATGGCTATTACTTAATGGGAGTTACTGAAAAGCGGTTATCTGATCTTGTTAAAGTAAGTACTCAGATGGACTTTTTCTACGACGGGCAAAAATATATATCTGATGAATACGATTCAGTTAGAATAGCCGGTCATTTTACATTTTCGTTTTAATCAGGCACTCGTCATTCCAAAAGCGTCCAGGCAATATCGGCGATATCTCTGGCCATGCGGCCTTTTTCCAGGGCTTCGGAGGAACTGGCGTTACCCATGATTCCTCTTTTATAGACTCCTTGCAAAATACTGGCCAAACGAAAGAAGGAGAAAGCCAGATAAAAATTCCAGTTGGGGATACTGTCGCGGCCGGTCAAGCGACAGTATTCCGCCAATAACTCTTCTTCGGTCGGGATACCGGTTGTAGGACCAGCTATACCTTCCAAACTGATACTTCCGACAATTCCGTGATGATAGGACATGCAGCTGTAGCTTAGATCCCCCAGGGGATGGCCGAGGGTTGAAAGCTCCCAGTCCAACAATGCCGCGACCTTAGGCTCGGTGGGATGAGCCAGTATGTTTCCCATACGATAGTCACCGTGCACAATACAACTGGTTTCATCCGGAGGCACATTCGACGGTAGGTATTCCATGAGACGCTCCATGGAGGTGATTTCATCTGTTTTGGAAGCCGCATATTGCTTGGACCAGCGACCAATCTGGCGGTGAAAATAATTACCCGGTTTACCATAATTGTCCAGTCCCAGAGCAACATAATCCACCGTATGCAAGGCCGCCAACACCCGGATCATATCAAAATATATTGCGCGCCGTTCACTCGGCGTCATACCAGGCAGGGTTATGTCTTCCAGAACCCTGCCCCGGATGTATTCCATCACGAAAAAGGTAACACCGATGACAGCGTTATCTTCACACAACAGAAGCATCCGGGGTACCGGGACGTCGGTGCGCTCCAAGGCCTTCATTATTCGATATTCACGCTCCACCATGTGGGCCGAGGGTAAGAGCGTTCCTGGTGGTTTTTTCCGCAGGACATATTGCTTATCCTGCGTACTCAACAGAAACGTCGGATTTGACTGGCCACCTTCAAACTGCAGTATCTCCAGGGGGCTTTCGAAACCTGCCAGATGGCGCGTAAGATAATCGGCCAGTCTGTCTTCATTGAAACGATGGGTATCGCGGACCGGGATTAATTTTTCATCATTTTTCATGATGTCGTCTCCGGTTCCAGTCTGTTAATGACATCACGATAAACCCCTTAGTTGCAACGTTGGGGTAAATTTCATGGATTTATAGATTCGGAGACGAACACATTGTGGCTAACGCTTCGATATGTTCGCTTTGGCCCTGGTGTAGACGGGTCATTTCAATCATGACACCCGCGATCTGGGCTAGCGCTTGAACAAAATTTACATCATCCAGGGTAAACTCCCATTTTTCTGCTGTGTAGGCCCGGATGGTCCCGATGGATTCATCGCCGACCATGATGGGAACGGAGAGAATGGAGGCAATGCCCTCTTTTTTTGCAGCCTCAGGATATTGGATTCTAGGGTCATCGCTTACGTCATACACAGCTACGGGTCCATCTTTAAGTGATTCGGCGATGGAGTGCAAAGCGCTCACCGTCCCCTTGTTCAGATATTCCTCACTCAATCCCGCCGACGCAGCGACTTCCAAATCCTTTGTTTGAGTATTGATCAGAAGCAATGCGCATCCCTTGATAGCCAGCGATGATTTGATGCTCTCCACCGTCAGCTTGATGATTTCTTCGGGATCCTTTGATTTAGACAAGGATTTGGTGATCTTAATGAGCGTTTCATAGTTTAATTGTAAGTTTTTCATTTGATTCTCCTTAAACAATGGGTAGATTTAAACATATCAAATACAAAATCAAAAAACGCTCCATAATCAACCGCGGTTGCCCCGACGAGAACATTGGTATTAAAATGGGAGCGATTTGCTTAGCAGCTTCGGTATTGATGTGAGCGTCAACATCCGAGATTAAAACCTTATAGTGGCAAAATCAAAAAGCATTGTCAAATAGAGAGTTCGGAGGCTTGCAAAAAATATCGTTGACAATTTAAACGGTTCTACGTGGCGGCCTGCTTAAAAGTAGAAAATCAGTGGCCACCAGCAGAGGTGGCCTGGGCCTCTACCAGGGGCCATCCTCATACCCCCAGCTCTGCTGGTGGTCGCTGATTGTCGATACAAATTAACTTATTGAAAGTCAATGGAATACATGTTAAGCGCGGAGAGGTTTAAGTTCATAGAACCTTTTCAGTAGGTATTCCACCTGCAAGCCCGACTTGCTGATAAAAACCGGGATTATAACCGAAAAAAAGTCATATCGACCTTTGTGCTGACGAAAGTACAAAAAAATAGAAAATGAGATTCTTCGTATTTTATTGAGACAGGCATGCGCCATGAAAATATGGCAAAATATACAGACAGCACTGGCGGCAGTCGCCACTCTTTGGCTGGTGTATTTCATCGATTTTTTCCTGCCGATTGATTTGAGGCGGTATGGACTGCGGCCGCGACAACTCGACAGTCTGGCAGGCGTTGTCTTTACGCCATTTTTGCATATCGATCTGCGCCATCTCATTGCCAATTCAGGGATACTTGTCGTTTTACTGACTGTATCGCTGTCATTTAGCCGCAAGCTGACCTTGGGGGCGCTCTGGATCATTATACTCGTCGGCGGCGGGCTGGTTTGGCTGTCGGCCAAAGGGGGCACTATTCATATCGGTGCCAGCGGCGTTATTTTCGGTTTGATCGGGTTTTTGATGTGTCTGGGCATATTTCGCCGTGATTGGAAAGCGTTGATTATTTCACTGGTGATATTTTTACTATATGGCGGCGCCTTGCAGTCTTTGTTGATCTATGTGCCCGGCATCAGCTGGACGGGTCATCTGTTCGGTTTCATATCCGGGGTGCTGGCAGCGTGGTGGACACGAGCCGCAAAGAAAAAATAAAATTAAGGGTGCTGAAGAGGAACTGATGTAATATCGGGTTCTACTCCAGGCGCAGGAAGATCTAAGAGGACGCAAGCTTCCAGAATTTGTTCATATACAATATTTGACAATATCTTTAACAATTGCTAATAATGCGTCTCAGATTGTGCTTTGTCGCTTGTGGTGATGGCTTAAATGGTGTGGAATGTTTTTTTAGCATTGCTGCATCATGTTTTTCCTAAGCATTGGCAAAACTCTCAAATGTAGGACATTAGTGATGACAGATCTTACGCCCCCCTCCGCTGGTATTAAAGAGATCGAAAACACCTGGATCCTCTTGTCCGATGGCTGCCGCCTGGCTGCGCGTCTATGGCTGCCGCCGGATGCCGAAAAGGAGCCGGTACCGGCGATATTGGAATATTTACCCTATCGAAAACGCGATGTCACTGCGGAACGCGATGCACTCAATCACGCCTATTTTGCCGCCAACGGCTATGCGGGCGTTCGAGTAGACTTGCGTGGATGCGGCGATTCCGATGGCATCATACTGGGGGAGTATCTGCAGCAGGAGCAGGACGATGCCCTGGAGGTGATCGCCTGGATCGCCAACCAGCCATGGTGCGACGGCAACGTCGGTATGATCGGTATCTCGTGGGGCGGATTCAACGGTCTGCAGGTGGCCGCCCGTCAGCCACCGGCCTTGAAGGCGGTCATATCGCTCTGTTCTACAGACGATCGCTATGCAGACGACATCCACTTCATGGGCGGATGTCTGCTTACCGAAAAGATAACCTGGGGCGCGTCCATGCTGTCCCGCTATACTACGCCGCCCGACCCGGTGCTGGTGGGGGAGCGCTGGCGTGAGATGTGGCTTGAGCGGATGGACAAAAGTGGTCTCTGGGTGGCCGAATGGCATGCGCATCAGCGGCGCGACGGGTTTTACAAGCACGGATCGATCTGTGAAGATTACAGTGCACTGAAGATTCCCGTCTACCTGGTGGGGGGATGGGCCGACAGCTATTCCAACACTATCTTCCGCTTGCTGAACCACCTCGAGTGCCCGTCCAAAGCGCTGATCGGCCCCTGGGCCCACCGCTATCCCAACATGGGCTTACCTAAACCGGCGATCGGCTTTTTGCAGGAGTGTATCCGCTGGTGGGACCACTGGCTCAAGGATATCGATAGCGGCATCATGGACGAGCCCCGGCTGCGGGTGTGGATGCAGGAGCCTGTACCGCCGCGAGCGAAGTATGATGAGCGCCCGGGGCGCTGGGTCTGCGAGGAAAGCTGGCCGACAACGCGGATTGCCGCGCGTTCATTCGGGTTGGCGGCAGACGGTTTGAGCGAAAAACCGGCATCAGAGGGGATCTTTAGCATCTCGTCACCACAGACGGTAGGCTTATCAGCCGGGAAATGGACCGCGTACGGCACCGAACCCGATCTGCCAACCGATCAGCGCCAGGATGCGGGTGGTGCCCTGATTTTCGACAGCCCGTCCTTGGCGGAAGATTTTGAAATACTTGGGGCGCCCCTGGTCAAGCTGACCGTCAGTGCCGACCGTCCCATTGCAATGGTGGCCGCAGTGCTGTCGGACGTGCAAGCCGATGGCTCGGCCACCCAGGTGAGCTACGGCGTTCTCAACCTGACCCATCGCAAGAGCCATGAATTCCCGCAGCCGTTGGTACCAGGTCAAGTTTATCGGATAACTCTTAAGCTTAATGACATCGCCCACCACTTCCACCGCGGCCACCGCGTACGCCTGGCCATTTCGAGTGCATATTGGCCCATCGTTTGGCCATCGCCGGAGCCGGTGACGCTGAAGGTGGATGCCACCGACAGCCGCTTCGAGTTACCCGTACGACCGGCACACCCGCAAGACGGAAAACTGGCCGATTTCGAGCCGGTCGACGGCGGTCCGCCCCTTCGCTGTCAGCGTCTGACGCCCTCAAAAAGCCAGTGGACGATAAAGACGGACCTGGCCAGCGGCAAACAATGCCACGAGCGTCAGTATGACGGCGGCACCTGCCTGATTACCGACTACGACTGGGAATTCGGCAGCAGCAACCAACGGCTTTACTGCATCCATCCGGATGATCCGCTTTCAGCCCACTGTGAGGTGCAAACCCGACAGCACTATGCCCGCGACCAGTGGCGGATACGCGTCGATTCAAAAGTGGCCATGGACGTGACCAAGGACACCTTTGACATTCGGGCCGAACTGGATGCATATGAGGGTGACGTAAGGGTGTTTTCGTGCAATTGGTCCCAAAGTATGCCGCGAGATCTTGTATAAGGAAGCATGGCTCTGCACCATTGCACCCAACCAAATTCTAAGAAGACGAAAGGAGGAACACAATGAACATCTACAAACCAACTCGGCGTCAATTTCTGACCACGATGGCGTGTGCCGGCGCCTACAGTCTTCTCAGCCCAATGGCCTCGGTCGTCCGTGCCCAAGGTAAACAGGTACTCAAAGTGCGGAATGATCGTGATATCCAGATTCTCGATCCTGCCACCATGGTCGGGGGTGGCGAAATTGAGGTGCAGTTTGCCGTGTTGCCGCGTCTGGTCGAATTCGATTATTCACAGGGCAAGGTCGATCCGATGCCGGGTGTCACGGTCGAACGGATTGTGCAGCGCGATCCCACCCACATCGATTTCAGGCTCAAGGAGGGCTTTAAATGGACCAACGGCTTCGGCGATTTTACAGCAGAGGACGTTAAGTACTCCTTCGAACGTATGAAAACCTCCGACTGGAGCGGCTATTTCGACCAGATGGAGAGGGTCGATGTGCAGGACAAGATCAGCGGCACCATCGTATTAAAGCAGCCATTTGCCCCATTCTGGCTGGTGACCATGGCGCATGGCGTGGGTTGCATTCTCTCGGCCAAGGCAACCGAAAAGGCCGGTGGCAAGTTCACGACCGAGATTCCGGCAACCTGCGGCCCTTACCTGTTCCAATGGATGCCAAAGCAAAAGAACCTCTTTACACCGAACCCGGAATGGGCGGGACCCAAACCCGATTTTGACGAGGTCCAGGCGCTGCTGGTCGAGCAGGACAAGGCGGCCATACTGGCTTACGAAGCGGGTGAAGTCGACTGCACCGAAATCACCTCAGCCGACCACGCCCGCTTTAAAAAAGGCATGCCTGCCAACAGCAAGATTTTTGTTGCCGGGGCCCTGCAGTACTTCTGGCTCGGCATGAACACCGAGCATCCCAAGCTGAAAGACATCCGGGTGCGCAAGGCTATCCAGTACGCCGTGGATGTCGATTCGATCATCCAGGGCGCCTACTCGGGCACCGTTGAAAAATCTTTCGGTCCGGTTTGTCCCGGATTGGTCGGCAAACGCAACAAAACCAAGTACGCCTATGACCCGGCCAAGGCCAAGCAGTTGGTGAGCGAAGCCGGTGCCACAGGCTTGGAGCTGGAACTCAAGACCCTCAACCAGCAGGAGCGCGTGCTGGCAGCACAGATCGTCCAGGCCAACCTGCAGGTCGTCGGCATCAAGGTCAAGGTGCTGCCGTTGGACGGCGGACCATTCTGGAATCTGGGCCAGGAATCGAAGGGCGATCAGTGGAAGGACAGCCAGCTGTGGCTGATGCGCTACGGATCCAATCCAGATCCTTACGAGGCGATGCAGTGGTTCCGGCGTGAGCAAATAGGCATTTGGAACTGGGAGCGCTGGTCCGACGACGAATTTGAAGACCTTTATATCAAAGCTCTGGCCGAGACCGATTCAGACAAGCGGAATAGGATGTACTTGCGCATGCAGGAGATCATGGAAGACACCGGGGCCTACGTCTGGATCTGCCACGAACCGGAGACTTACATTCACAATACGCGCATCACACCCAAAACCGCCCCCGGGGCCGAGATGATCTTCCCGGATTTTAAACTCGCCTGATAGCGGTTCAGGTGGCCGGAGCGCAAGGCCCCGGCCACCGATACCGCTGAGTTAATTGGATCAGCTAACATGTGGTTTTACGCCCTCAAACGCACCGGCCTGGCCATCATCATTGTGATCGTGGCTGTACTGTTACTTTTTTCCCTGCTGCATATGATCCCCGGCGATCCGATCAGCATTGCCCTGGGTCCCCGAGCAACGCCCGAGATCATCGAACGTTACACCGAGAAGATGCACCTGAACGACCCGATCGTCGTTCAGTTCTTCATCTTCCTGAAAAATGCGGCCACCGGTGACCTGGGCCTTGATGTTTTTTCCGAACGCAGCGTTGCCCTCATCGTCGGGGAACAACTGCCCTACACCTTGATCCTGGCAGTTGTGGGGCTGGGCTGGGCCGTGCTGCTCGGCATTCCTCTGGGCTGTATTTCAGCAGTACGACCAAACAGCCTACTGGATCGCATTACCGGTGTGTTATCGGTCGGCACCATTGCCGTGCCCTCTTTTCTGGTATCGATTTGGGCCCTGCTGATTTTTGCCATTCACCTCAAGTGGCTGCCGGTCATCGGCGCCGGCGAATCAGGTGATATCATGGATCAGATCCATCATCTGATTCTGCCCGCCTTTGCCGTCGGTCTCGGTTGGGTCGGCTATCTGGCGCGGTTGGTGCGGGCCTCGATGCTCGAGGTAATGGGCGAAAATTACATCCGCGCCGCGCGTTCCTTCGGTCTGCCGCAACGGACTGTGATTTACCGCTATGCCCTCAAAGTGGCCATCCTGCCGACCATTACCCTGATCGGTATCGGTTTTGGTAATCTTCTGGCCGGTGCCGTCTATGCCGAGATTATCTTCGCCCGGCCGGGTGTTGGAAAATTGATTTATGATATGGTGATGAGCCGGAATTTCCCGGTCATCCAAGGAGCTGTGCTGATCACTACAGCGTTCTACGTGGTTATTACATTGTTCGCCGACCTGATGGTTGCCTGGATGGATCCCCGTGTCCGAGAAAGCCTCCTTTAAAAACGTTACGGTAGCGGCTGAACATAGCTTCAGCAAAAGACGCGAAGCGCTGGTGCTGTTTTTCGGCAATTTCCAAGGCGTGTTCGGCTTGGTGCTGGTGGTCCTGTTTTTTACTAGCGCCATCTTCGCACCGTTGATTGCACCCTACGACCCTTTTCAAATGGACATCCCCGACCGCCTCAGCGGTCCTACGGGCGATCATATTGCGGGCACTGACCAACTTGGTCGTGACACCTTTTCGCGGGTGCTCTATGGCGGCCGGGTGGCCCTCAAAATTGCGGCCATCGGGGTCTCGATCGCTTTTAGCGTCGGTTTGCTGTTGGGGATGATAGCCGGCTACGGACCGCGCTGGCTCGACAATGCCCTGATCCTGCTGTTCGACACCATCCGTGCTTTTCCGACCATCGTGATGGCATTGGCAGCAGTGGCGCTGACCGGTCCCAGCCTGAAGCTGGTGATGATCATCGTCGTCGTCATCGCAATTCCCGGCTTTGGACGTCTGGCACGCACCAACACACTGGCCATTAAAAACCAGGAATTCATTGCCGCAGAGCGTTCACTGGGAGCGCCGCCGGTCACTATTCTGCTGCGTCATGTGATGCCCAACGTCATCGGCCCGCTTCTGATTCTGGCGGCCATGGAGGTACCGGTGGTGATCACCATCGAGGCCGGGCTGAGTTTTCTAGGTCTCGGAGTCCTGCCGCCGACCGCCAGCTGGGGCACCATTCTTAACGAAGGCTACCTGGTGATTCGTGATACGCCCTGGCCGGTGGTCGCGGGGGGTATTCCGTTGGTTTTGACGACACTGGGTTTTACTTTTCTGGGAGAGGCACTGCGCGATGTGTTTGACCCCAAGCTGCGCAAGGGCAAATGATCTATGGAAAAACTGCTGACCATCAGCAATCTGAACGTCAATTTCAAAACGCCGCGCGGACGTGTTTACGCCTTGAGAGACATCAACATCGATGTGACAGCAAACCGCATCTTGGGCATCGTCGGCGAGAGCGGCTCAGGCAAAAGCACGGTGGCCTGGGCGATTACCCGCCTTCTGGCCGGCAATGCGGAATCGCCCACTGGAGAGGTGTTGTTCCAGGGCCAGGACGTCCTCAACCTCAAAGAGTGGGAGTTGTTGCATTATCGGGGCGAAAAGGTATCGATGGTCTTTCAAGATCCGATGACCTCGCAGATTCCGGTTATGTCGTATGCGCAGCAGATGTCCGACATTCAGTATCGGCGCAGCAATACCGGCTCCGCTGAAAAGCGTCGCCGGGCAATCGACATGATGCGTCGCGTCGGAATCCCGGATCCTGAAGAGCGGATCATGCAGTACCCGCACCAGTTTAGCGGCGGCATGCGACAGCGAGCGGCCATCGCAATGGCCCTGATCATGGACCCGGCCCTGCTGATTGCCGACGAGCCCACGACTGCGCTGGATGTCACCATGGAGGCCCAGATTATTCACCTGCTGCGAGAGCTCAAAGAAGAATTGGATGCAACGGTCATTGTCGTGTCACACAATTTGGGTCTGATCGCCCAATTATGTGACGATGTGGTAGTCATGTACGCCGGCGAGGTGGTCGAGTCGGGGGATGCGCATCAGGTTTTCTACAATCCGTCGCATCCCTATACCCAGGCACTTTTGGAGTGCGATCCAGCGCGGGTGCTGAAACGAAGCTTTCTACTTCCGACGATTCCAGGTAATGTTCCCGATTTGCACCTGCCGCCAAGGGGATGCACCTTTGCGTTGCGCTGTCCCAAAGCGTTCAAGGGTTGTGACATTGAAAAACCGGCCGATATTGAACTTGCAGACGGCCAGATGGCTCGCTGCCGCCTGTACGACCGCGCCTTGGGAGCGCCGGCGGCCGCCACACTACCGGATGATACGTCTGCTGCTGCCGACCTGGGCGAACGGTCCGAAAAAATCGCATCGGAAAACCTGCTGGTGGTTGAGGACCTGAGGGTACGCTTTCGTATCATGGGCGCGTTGAAAGCCAAACTAAGCGGTGTGGCCGATCCTTTCATCGATGCTGTGTATAAGGTATCGCTCGAGCTGCGTCCCGGCGAAACATTGGGTCTCGTGGGTGAGAGCGGTTCGGGTAAAACGACCCTCGGGCTGACCATTCTCGGACTGGTGCGGGCCCATTCGGGATCGGTGATCTTCGAGCAGCGCGAGCTGATCGGCCTGTCCGAGGCCCAGTTCAAACCCCTCAGACGCGATATGGCGATGATGTTCCAGGATCCGGTCGGCAGCTTGAGCCCCCGCCTGTCGGTACAGGGCCTAATTACCGAACCTTTTGAATTCGCAGGTATCGGTAGCGGCAACCGGGTGGATGAGGCGATCGAGTTGTGCCGGATGGTCAACCTGCCGACCAATTTTTTATCACGGTACCCCCACGAACTCTCGGGTGGTCAGGCGCGCCGCGTGGGTGTAGCCCGCGCATTGGCGCTGAGGCCCAAACTGATTATTGCCGATGAGCCGACTGCCGGGCTGGATGTCTCGGTGCAGGGAGAGATCCTCAACCTCATGGCTCGATTACAACGCGAGCATGGGCTTAGCTACTTGATTATCACCCACAACCTGCCGGTGGTTCGTCATATTGCCGACTTTTTGGCCATCATGTATCTGGGACGTTTGGTGGAATACGGCAAATGTAAATTGCTCTTTGACAATCCTTCCCACCCCTATACCGAGGCATTGGTCAATGGCGTGCCGCGCCCCGACCCTGACAACCGACGGCCGCTAGTGTCTATCGAGGGTGAGGTGCCGAGTTTGGCCAAACGGCCGCCAGGTTGTGAGTTTCACACACGTTGCACCTATACGGAGCCCATCTGCCGGACGGAGCCACCGCAAATGCTGCCGCTATCAGACGGCCGTTTGGTACGCTGCCATCTTCGGCATTAGCCACGATGCCGATATTGGACCTTTTCAATAATCGAAGCGCTGCAAATTCTACATATTTAAAGTTTTCAGTATCAATGCGGAGGATCTGAAATGCACACATTATTTAAAAACGCCACAATTTTTGACCCACAAAACCGCCGGTTACTCGAGAATGTCGCGCTTCTGGTCAACAACGAGGTCATCGAGGCGATGGGCGAAATTCAGGAAGTTCACTGCCCGCCAAACGCTGAGACAGTTGATTTAAGCGGCAAATGGATCATTCCCGGTCTGTTGGACTGCCATGTGCACTTGGATATGCACGGCATGGCAGACACCTACCAGGAAAACTTGGTGGAGGACAAACTGCGCACCCTGCGGGTCGCTTGTGAGGCCGAAGCCACCTTGAAGGCCGGCTTTACCACCGTTCGTAATATTGGCACTGTAAATGGCATCGACTTCGCCTTGAAGGCAGGGATCGAAGCGGGTTACTGCCGGGGACCTCGACTGATAACCGCCGGTCGCATCATAAGTATGACTTGCTCAGGAACCGAATATTTTGCTGGTATGTATCGAATCGCCGACGGCCCGGATGAATGCCGCAGGGCAGCCCGGGAACAACTCAAGCAAGGGGCCGACTTCCTGAAACTCATGGCCACCGGCGCGGTGATGAATCCCGGCGGGGTGCCTGGGGCGTCCCAATTGGAAGTGGACGAGATGCGGGCTGTTGTAGAGGAGGGCCTCAAGCTTGGGAAGCACACGGCAGCCCATGCCCACGGGGCTCCGGGTATCAAGAAGGCGGTCGCAGCCGGTGTGCGCACCATCGAACATGGAACCATGGCCGACGAGGATGCTCTCGTGGCCATGGCCGAGGCCGGTGTCTTTTTAGTCCCGACCATGATGCTGCACACCCTGTTTGAGGATCATGCCGAGAAGGTGCCAGAATTCATGCTTAACAAAAGCCGGATCATGGAAGACGCCTACAAAGGTATCGTCCTGCGGGCCAAGGAATTGGGCGTTGAGATTGCCATGGGTACTGATGCGGGCACCAATTTTAATTACCATGGCAACAACGCGGCCGAGATCGTCTATCTTGTAGAAAATGAGATCATGAGTCCGTCCGAGGCGTTGACCTGTGCCACCTTAAGCGCGGCCCGGGCCATACAGTTGGACCATCAGGTGGGTAGCCTGGAGTCCGGTAAACTGGCCGATTTCGTGGTGCTCACGGCCAATCCCTTGGCTGATATTAGCGTCCTGGCTGAAAAAGACAACATTGAAGCAGTCTACAAAGGTGGTAAATTGGTACGTTGACACGTATCTTGTAATTAGACAATTTCGCCATTTCAGATTTCTAATTGTAAATTACGTAATCCGAAAATCAGGTATCATCAATCGTCATTCGACCTTGATCCTTCGCAAAGCGTCATTCAATTTTTCCGGCCTGTCTGTTAAAGCCGTTTACACTGGAGGAAAAAGTGCTGCTAAAACGGTTTCTGCGGGAAATGCAGAATTAAAAACCTTCGGCCAAAATAAGGAACAGGTTCATGTTAAAAACACGGATCACAGAACTTTTTGATATCGAACGGCCCATCGTCCAGGGCGGGCTGATGTGGGTCGCAAAGGCGGAACTCACATCTGCCGTCGCCAACGCCGGTGGTATTGGCTTTATGACGGCCCTCACTTTCCATGAGGCCGAGGATTTGCGCGCGGAAATACGCCGGTGTCGCAAATTGACAGATAAACCTTTTGGTGTTAACCTCACCTTCCTTCCTTCTTTACGAACCATCGACTATCCGGCATACATCAAGGTTTGTATTGAAGAGGAGATTAAATTTATCGAGACGGCCGGCAGAAACCCAGAGCCCTACATGGCGCAGCTCAAGTCGGCGGGTATAAAAGTGGTTCACAAGTGCACTTCGGTTCGCCATGCCGTCAAAGCAGAAAAAATTGGCTGCGATGTGGTCAGTATCGACGGGTTTGAAGCGGCGGGGCACCCCGGGGAAGACGATATCACCTCCCTGATCCTCATCCCCCTTACACAGGATGCCATTGAGATTCCCATCATCGCTTCGGGTGGCTTTGCAGACGGTCGCGGTCTGGTGGGCTGTCTCGGTTTGGGTGCAGACGGTATGAACATGGGTACGCGTTTTGTGGCCACCAAGGAAGCCCCGGTGCATGACAACGTCAAACAGGCGCTGATCAATCACGGGGAGCGCGACACGCGATTGATCATGCGCAGCCTGCGCAATACGGAACGCGTACTTCACAATCAAACCGTCGACCAGGTTCTTGAAATTGAACGTAAAGGCGATACTAAAATTGAAGATATAGCTCCTTTTGTATCCGGTCTTGTGGGCAAAGAAATGCTCGAAGACGGGGAAATGGAAAAAGGGGTGTTGTCAGCCGGGCAAAGCATGGGCCTGGTGAGGGATATACCCACTTGTCGTGAGCTGTTAGACACCATTATGAACGAAGCGGAAGCGATAATAAAAAAGAAGTTTGCGCAAGTGATAGCGTAATTGAGTAAAACTCAATTTGTCGGTGGTCTGTTGTTCGTTGTCTGTTGAATTTTCTCGGCATCCGTCATTTCAAAAGGGAGGTAATCAGATTATGGCTCAAAAAGTGTATCAACAATTGATGGAAGTCATGAAGAATCGACGCGGCGCATATGCCGGCATGGACATCCCGGAGTTTTATGAGTTGGTTGAGGCACTCTTTACACCCGATGAAGCCGAGGTCAATAACGCACTGCCCCAAAAACCATCCACCGCCGATGATATTGCCAAAGAGATGGGTAGGGAAATAGGAGAAATAAAAAAAATCCTGGAATCCATGGCCGACAAGGGCCTGTGCCAGACCTTTATGAAAGACGGACTCAGGTTCTATCTCGGGGTGCCTTTCATGCCGGGGATTTTTGAATATCAGTTCATGCCGGGACGCGTCACAAAAGGAGATAAAAAGATAGCCAGACTCATTTATGCTTATAAGCAAGCCTATGAGGCAGCCAAAGGCGAAATCAAAATAACATTTCCCACAACACGGGTGATTACCGTGGACAGGACCATCGATGCTGGCAACACCGTCCATACCTATGATCAGGTCTCGACCTATATAGATAAGTACGAGTCGATTGCTGCAGGGACGTGTTTTTGCCGTCATGCGGCCAAATTACGGGACGAGGACGTCCACGGAATGCCGATGGATGTGTGTATGTGGTTCGGAACTATGGCCGAGTATGCCATCGAAAGATTAGGGGGAAAACGACTGACCAAACAGGTAGCCAGACAGGTGCTTCATAAGTCCGAAGCGGCTGGACTGATTCACATGAGCCGAAATACCACCGAGGATATTGACTTCATCTGCAACTGCGATCGCTGGCACTGGGAGGCCGTGACAGGTGTGTTAAAACAATCCAAACCGGCGCTGTTTTTCAATTCGGGCTTTGAGCCTAGAGTCGACCCGGATCTTTGCACGGCCTGCGAGACTTGCATCGAGCGATGTCCGCCGGAAGCTTTGGCCATAGGGGACAATGAGGTTCCGGAAGTGAATATGGACCGGTGTTTCGGATGCGCGGTCTGCGCTACCGGCTGTCCTTCGGAAGCCATTACGATGGAGACCAAACTGGGGTTTCCAGCACCGCCCAAGGATCCGAAAGAATTGATTACTTCGTTAAAGGCTAGTTTTGCGCAATAGGCCTAAAATTTTTGGGCTCGAAGCTTCATCCAATCTGGTTGGCTTTGCAAGGGTCCTAATGAAAGGGGCTTTCGTGGCGGCGGGGATAACCACCACCGTAATATGATTAAAATTATTTTTTAGATTGATAGTTAAGCACTGGCTGCAATTCATTGGAGCAATTTTAGATTTTGGATTGCGTATTTGTTATATCGCTTTGCTCTATCATTTTATATTTAATTGATCCGAAGACGGACCTCAAATCTAAAATCCCAAATACAAAATTTGCAAGGAGATAGCAAAGATTATGACAGTTGAGAATAATCCGTCTGATTGCGGCATCTGGAACAAGGAAGGCAGTTGCCTGATACCGCTGGCATTAATGGAGACGTTGCCACTATACCATCGCGAAACCATTCCCACCGATTATCTGGACATAATGGGGCATATGAACATTAGATGGTATTTTGATCTGTTTGCCAAATCCGGTAGGAAGTTTTTTGCATCTTATGGATTGGATGATGATTACTTTCGAGGCGGAAAATTCGGTGTCTTTACTTTGAAGCAGTTTATACAGTATTTCGCCGAAGTGCACGTCGGACAGACGGTTGCTATTCACACGCGTCTAATCGGTCGGTCGGAAAAACGATTTCAATTCATGCAATTTATGATAAATGAAACAACCTCCCGACTGGCTTCCACCTTTGAAGCGTTGATTACCCACGCTGATTTGAAACTTCGGCTGGCCGCCCCGATGCCCGCCCAAATAGCGCAAAAATTTGATGCCACCCTGTCAAAGGATGAAACGTTGGACTGGGAGGCACCTATTTGCGGAGCGATGCGGTTGTAGCATAAAGCACTTTGGTGAATTAACCTATAAACAATGTTGCAACTGAAATGTCCAGCTAAAGCTAAACACGTGATATCAACCTAAAGAAGCCTCCCTCGTTGACCTATGACAACTCCTAGAACACTCCTTACAGCCTGGAATTTAAAGCCAAAGAAAAACATGGGTCAGAATTTCCTATCCGATCCCTCAACAGCAAAAACCATTATTTCCCGGGCACAGTTGGCATCAACAGATGTGGTCGTGGAAATCGGCGCCGGTTTGGGCGCCTTAACCATTTATCTGGCTCAGGTGGTTAAAAAAATTTATGCCGTGGAAAAAGATCGGCAGCTCATTGGCCTGCTAAAAACAGAATTGCTTGCGAATCGGATTTCTAACTGTGAAATTATTGCCATGAACATCCTGCAAATGGATTTGGATGCCATCACCGATGCGATCGGGAGTAAACTAACGATCATCGGAAATCTGCCATATGGTATCTCATCACAAATTCTCATCAAACTCATTGAATCAAGACGGGGCATTGATCGGGCGATTCTCATGTTCCAGAAAGAACTGGCACAACGCATTACCGCACAGCCCGGCGGCAAGGACTACGGCAGAATAACTGCCATGCTGAGGTACTGCGCCGACATTCGGGTTCTTGCAAACATCAAGGCTGCGGTCTTTTATCCCCCGCCCAAGGTGGATTCCACAGTTATCGAGGCCCGGTTTAAGTCCACGGCGATGTACGGACCGCACAATGAAGCCATGTTGTTTGCGGTGATCAAAGCAGCCTTTGGCAACAGACGAAAAACGTTGAAAAATGCCCTGACCGCAAGCAGACTTGGGATCGATTCTCAAACCGCCCTGGAAGCATTGAAGTCAGCTGGGATTGATCCAGCCCGCAGGGCTGAAACACTTAATCCAGCTGAATTTGTATCTCTTGAAATTTGCCTGAGAGAAGCCATGGAAGGACGATTGACGAGGGACGAAGGACGAAGGACACATGACAAATTACGATATCCAAATCTCAAGTAAAATCAACCGACAATTGTTTGGGATTCTGAATTTAGATCATTGTGGTTTGTTATTTGAAATTTTTTGATTGCTGAAACCTGACACCTTACCTTCCTTACAACATGTTGTCAGATAAAATCCAATAACCGCCCAAGGCGGATCAAATTCCCCAATTCCTAAATTCCTAAATTCCTTAATCTTATTCATTTTACCTTGACCCTGCAACCCAGTAGTATTAGTATACGACAATCTCAAAAATTATTAGAGTTCATCTAAGAAGGAGGCTAAAATGGCCGTAAAGGTTTTTATCAAGCGTCAGGTCCCGCAGGACAAAGCAAGGGCGATGATCCCGCTTTTCAGGCAAATGAGAGCATCTGCTGCGACACAATCCGGCTATATTACCGGCGAAACATTGAGGAGTCTGGATAAACCGGAGGAATTTATCGTCATCAGCACTTGGCAATCATCCGAAGACTGGAAGAATTGGCTGCAAAGCAAAGAAAGAGAGGAAGTCCAAGGTAAAATTGATGATTTGTTGGGCGGTGAAACCGAATACGATATTTATCATTATGGATTTTCGGAGTAGTTCACCGCAGAGACACGAAGGACGCGGAGGGTAATTTATTGATTTCCGCTATGATTTGATCGTTTTATTTCCCTTACGCATTGGTTTTTTTTAATTCTACCTTTTATGTTTGCTTCGCCCTCAAGCCAATCGACAGAAAGGAGGATCCGGCTTCCCTTTGCGTTCTCAGCGACTTTGCGGTGAGCCTTCACATGAGCTCAGCAATTGACACGGTGCGATCACCGAGCATATTGACATAACTTCCCATTTCATTGTCGTACCAGCCGTATATGACTGCCTGGGTGACCGGGATCCTGATGACGGTCTCCCCGGGATTTGATAATAAGTCGATGTTCAGTCCCGGTATGTTGGCAAGGTCGATGGCCGCTTCCGCCGTTCGGGTATGGGTTTCGTGGCCTTCGATGGTGGCGGCCACTTTGGGCAGTCCAATTATATCTCCGGATACATTTTGCTTACCCGTGTAATATAGGTAACTCTGGGTATTGTCGGCTGCAGCCTGCCGGTAAATATCGTTGATCATTTCTCTACTGACATAAGTCCCCGCCGGTTCTTCCTGGAGGTTGGTCACGAGTATGATTAGTGACCCGCTGCTGGTGGGAACCCTCACCGATTCGGCAATGAATGCTATTTCCTCCATCTCAGGGATGACCAATCTGAGCGCCTTGGCAGCCCCGGTTGTGGTCAGGATGATATTGTTCATGATGCTTCTGTTTTTTCGCAAATCGGCCTTGCCGGCTTTGGGCAGCCGATCCAAAACTTCCTGGGACCCCGTAGCGGCGTGGACCGTTGCCATCGAAGCGGACATGATTTTTTTAGATCCGAAAGCATTAATCAGTGGTTTCATCATGTGGGCCAGACATGTGGTGGTACAGGATGCATTGGAGATGATTTTATGCCGTCTGGGATCATAGTCGCTGTCATTGATCCCCATTATCGTGGTCACAGCATCCTCCGGCATGTTGGTACCTTCATTTTTGAGTTTAAAGGGGGCGGAAAGGATCACTTTATCCGCTCCCGATGCCAGATGACCCCTTGCGGTTCCCTGGGGATGATTCAATCCTGCAATGGGGTCAAGAAATTGACCGGTGGTATCGACCACCAGCCTGACATCATGATCTCCCCAGCCAATTTCGGCCGGATCCCGGTGATGTCTTAAAAATACCACTTTGACGCCGTCAATCACCATCGAACCACTGCCTTCATCCAAATCCCCGACAACGGGCTGTCCCATATGACCGTAAAGATAGCCATGGAGCCAGCCGTAGGTCGAATCCCTTTCGACATAGTGAGCGATATCCGCGAGAGATGCCCCAGCCTGTCGACCGATATTGACCACGATTTCATCGAAGTATTTACGCGCCACGTGGTGCCAGACAGTCAATTTTCCGATTCTGCCGAATCCGTTTATGCCAAGTTTCAATCCTGAGTTGCCAGCATTCGACATATCTCTTATCCTCCATCCCTTTAAGCTACTGCATTTGTATGTGCATGGAAATGGGTTCAAAGGTTCAGGGTTCACCGTTCTGGGTTTTTTTATGGAAATTACTCCGGCTTAAAGCTCAAGGCTCGGGGTTATTTAAACCATAACCAGGTACCTGTAACTGTGAACCCTGAACCCCTGAACCTCTGAACCCATTACGTTTCCTTGACCTTAATCAATCCGCTAAACACAGACCCCTCCTGGCCATCAATGCTGATATGATCACCGGATTTTACGAAGGCCTGGTTAAACGTACATTCTTTCCCTGATTCATCGCACGCCAGATCTGCGCATCCCACCACACAGGTCTTGCCGAGCCGATGTGCCACCACGGCGGCGTGGGATGTCAACCCGCCGCGGGCCGTCAGCAAACCGTCGGCGGCATGAATTTCCCGAATGTCGTCCGGTACGGTATCACTCCGGGCAAGGATCAAATGAGTACCAGGTTCCAGCCGTCGCCAATCGTCAATCTCTTCGAGACTGAAAACCAGCCGTCCACTCATGGCACCGCCACTCACCCCGATTCCATGGCCCAGAAAAGCGGCTTTGCTCTGCTCATCTATGTCAAAAGTCAACACTTTTTTTCTTTCCCGGATGGTCATATTGCGGGTCTGCAGCAAATATAATTTTTCAACACGGTCGTCTTCAAAGGTAAATTCTATTTCCTGGGGGCTCCAGTTTCTATTGTCGATCAAATCATGGGCCCAGTCCTTCAGCGCCTGATAGATCTTTGGGAAATGGGTTTCCAGGGTAATGTCGGTCTCCCGCAATTCAATTTCCTGCTGAAAAATCGAAATGGGATTAGTATTGACCAAGCCGGCAACAACATCCTCGCCCTGATTGCCAATGGTGAAGTCCCCCCACAGTTTTAAGGTATCCCCCGACCACCTGGGGTTATGGGTAAAGATTACGCCGGTGCCGGACTGGCGGGAAATATTGCCGTACACCATTGCCTGAACGGTGACGGCCGTCCCCCAGTCGTCTGAAATCCCCATTATTTTGCGGTAGGTTTTGGCTTTGGGGGATTCCCAGGAATCAAGGACTGTTTTTATTGCCAGATATAGCTGTTCATAAGGTGTCTCCAGAATTTCAATTTTTGCGTCCCTGATCAGCTCCCGGTAGGCCAAAGCGACACCTTTCATCTGTTTACCGCTAAACCCTCTTTTATATGAAATCCCCAGCTTATTTTTCCAATCACTGATAATGGCGTCGAAATCATCGCGCTGCAATCCGAAGGCCATTCCATAACATTGTAAAAACCTGCGATAATTGTCCCAGGCAAACCAGGCGTTGCCGGTTTTTGAAGCAATACCTTCGGCGATATCCTCGTTGTTGCCGACATTCAACAGTGTATCCATCATCCCGGGTTGGGAAATCGCCGAGCCGCTCCGTACTGACAAAAGCAGAGGATTTCGGGGGTCGCCAAAATTTTTGCCGGTTGCTTTTTCCACCGCGATTATATTCTGCGCGACCTGATCTCTGAAATTTTCCGTGGCCGGGGGATAGCTGTCTATAATCTCCCGACAGCGAAAGACTTCAGTGGTAATGATAAACCCGGGTGGTACGGGGTATCCGAAATTTTTCAGTTGAACCAGATTGACGCCCTTGTTACCCAATTGGATAATACCGCTCACACGGTTCCGGGCGGAATCAATCGAGGTCATCGCATTCTTTGGGTCATAGAGCAGTAATTTCTGCAATTTGTGCGCCGGCAACCTGTAGGATTGCTGGAACAAGGTGGTTAGAATTCTGCTTAAAAATAAATCCAGTTGCTGAAGCCCCAAAGATAGTGCGATCTGCTCGCGGAAGAATATTTCAGACACCCGATGCTGCAATTTTTCACGATCTTCCAGATCTTGATCGGGAAGAAATTTTGGCAGTATCCGGTCAAAAGAAATTTGAGATAGAATCCGATTCAGATTCTGGCCGTGAACATTATGGAAATGGTCATGGATGATGTTCTTGACCGCCTGGGCAAAGCCTTTAAAGATATCCAAATACTGGGTTTGAGTGAATCCTTTGACTTCCAGGGAATGCGCCAAAAATTCCAGCTGACGCTCAAATTCAACGGATGCGATGCCATCCAGTTTCAAGGCTTTGTCAAGCAGCCTTAACAGGCTGTATATTTGGTAAAAGGTGGCTTTGGTGATCAAATTAAGATCGATATCCCGGATTAGCTCCTCGAACAGTACATTGACCAGGGTCTCAATCCGAAACATAAGCCCCATACAATCGAATTTCATTTCATGGTAGCTTCCATACATGGAGGGTATATCAATCGTAATATGCCTCTTTTTATAGATATTTTCTTTGATTTCAAACGATTGATCGGACAAAATGACCTTTTTCAACTTTTCCATATAATCCAGCAGCATGAACAGCTTCTTGGTTAAATCGGGCTCCTTCAAGGCCTGTTCCGCACGGCTGAAGTTCGGCAGCGCCTCAGGCCTTAGCTGGGCGATATACCCGCCAATCTCAATGTAATCAAAGCTGTATTTTTGATAAAGTAATTTATAGAGGGCAATGACCAGCTCAACACGCTGCCGATCAACATCGGTAATATTCGGAACCTCTTCAACCAGTCGCTTTGTTTCTTCTTCAGAGAGGTTCAGTAAATCATTCGGGATGTTGTTACCCTGAGCCACCAGATGAGCGAAAGCCTCGTTGACACCGTCAATGAATTGCCCCCGGGTATCAATTTCATCGTAGATCGATGACGGGATATACGGTTCCAGGCAGGCTTTGTCTCGGGTTTCCCAGAAGTGCAGGGTTGCCTCTATAAACGGAACGATGCGGTTGCTGCTTTCAACGTGACTTTGTTTTCGCAAAAAATGTATGAGTTTATCCCGACGTTGGGTGCATTCATCAAGATTGGTGGATATTTCTCTTAATTTTCCCTCGGCGCCGATATCATTAAAAAAGGCCGGAAATAGCCTTGTGAGCTGTTTGGCAAGATTATATACCGGGCTGATATGGCTATTTAAAAACCGGGTAATGTCACGGGGAAAAATATCAGTGTCTTTGATGAAAACACCGCAAAGAGACAGGTGAATAATCAGGCCCGAGAGAAGACGAGTCGACCACTTTGGGTTTACCTCAATCAGCTCAAGCCAGGTTCTGATGTTCAGGATGTGCGCGCTGTTGACTTTGGTTTTCCTGTCATCGTCAACCCCTTGCGGCATTGGCGCCTGGAAACCCAAATCAATAACGGAATCAATAAAAAAATTAACAAGATCGATTTCGTCGGTATTATATACACCTTTTCCCATATTCAGGACACTATTCAATGCCGTGTTCTGGTACATTCGGGATTGCTCTTTTAAAATGGTAAAGGTTTTGCTGATCAGCGACTGGATATTGTAGAATTTTTCATTCTCGATTATCCAGGTAAGAGTCTGGTTAATGTCCCGCAGGGTTCCTTCGTAGATAAGAGATAAACCGTCAAGACTCATAATACGAAAAAGAAAAATTAATTTAAAATGGTGGCCCAGGTCTTTTTTATCTCCAATTTGAAGTAGCTGACGGGGGATCCGTCGGTAGGCTTCCACAATATGTCCGAAGCCGGGAAGTTCGAGCAGACGGGTTAAGACCTCTTCAGACTCGATGCGTTTATCCCGGATGCTCAAATTCAGCTGACGCTGCCAGTCTTTCAGACGGCGATGGGATATGGATTTGAAAAATTCATCGAAGCTGTAATTTTGTCCGATTCCAACGGCTTCTTTTTCAAACCATGTCTGAGGATCGGCTTTATTGAGCCAATATCCGTAAGTATGGTGGTAATATTTGATCAGCAAGCGATTTAGGGCTTTAAAATTGGTGCAGGACTCCGGGGAATTCTTTAAATAAGTCTCCGCCAGTCGATTGATTGGATAATAGCTCCTGACGAAAAGTGAAAATATATCTTCCGGGAACCTGCGGATGCGGTCAAAGGTTTCATCAATAACTAATCTAAAATCCGTGAGATACGAATCTGATTCTTTTATGGTTTTTTGCAGGAACAGCAATATGTTATCAACAGAATCCCCTCTTACTTCCGCCTCTTTGCAGGATTCAACGGCATTGATAAAAATCTCTATCAGCAGTTCTGCCGCTTCCGGTCCCCTGGGATGGCTTTTGAGAAGATGAAAGTATTCCAGTGAATATTTTCGTGCTTCTGCGACAATGAATCGCCAGTTCTTATAAGGATGGGAAAGCTCCGCCAAGAAGGTATTCAACCCCTCCATCAAACCGTAATATTTGGACATTACTTCCTGGAGGACGGAATATTTCGCATCTACGTCGACATCAACGTGGTAATCGGCCAGGTTAACCTCGAGGGCTTCAGATTTTACTGTCAAAAGTGATATCTCCTGAATAGAACGGAAAGTTGTATCGGAGCTATATAGTTCTTACCAAACCGCTATATGTCAAGACTATCAAAGCTGATGCCAGTTTTCAAGAAAAGGATTGGATATCCCTGGTCCACGTCATTTAAACAGGTAATTGTTTGGGAAAAGCGAGTTACTTGCTTATAAAAATCATGAAAATTCCAAACAACAAAATCCAAATATCAAACAAACACCAATGACCAAAACTCAAAATTCAAAACAGGCTCAATGGTCGCGGATCATCTTTAAAGAGACCGGAATGTTTCGGTTATTGGAATTTCGGAATTGGATATTATTTGGGATTTGAGATTTGGGATTTAAGTTGGTTTTCAGAGAAGCAAATCATTTTTTACCTGAGTCAGTCAGAATCTACTATGACGTCACCCTGTTGAATATCCTAGCGTGCCAGCGCCATCAGCCGATACACCACCATGCCGGCAAGCCAGGCGACGTCTTCCGGCGACAGGATTTGACCAATGGTGCTATCAAATAGGATGTTGGCTTCCGCCGGAAATTCATCGTCCGCTTTCCATAGAATCAACTGTAGCGGCACTGCCGGTAGGACCTTGAATTCAAAGGCCGCATCACCGTTTTTAATTTCTGTTGCATGAAGTTTTACGGCGGCATCGGAGAAACCTGATAAATTTTGGCCAAACACTTTTTTGAGGGGTTCAACGGCCCGTTTTACAAATGCACCGAAGTAAAATGCGGCACCTGGGATTTCGCGGTAAGATACCCAGTTTCCGGTTGCCTCTGGGATCTCGGTTGCCGACAAGTAATGTAAGACCAAGACCTGTTCCTGAAGCGGTATCTCCTTTTTCCCCTCGGTCATATCCTCGAACTCAAACCGCGGGAAACCGACCCGATAAATTCGGTCGAGAAAAGGGATGCGAAAGGTGTTTGCATCCGGCGACTCGAAGCCGGAGCGTTTTAAAATAACCGCGAAAGGCTCTTGGGACAGTTTTTCGATGGCCAAATTTCTGGCATTGATGTAGTCGTCTATGCGGGGCATGTTATTTTCCCTGTTGCGGGTTGCGAGTTACGGGTTGCGGGTTGCGGGTTGCGAGTTGCGGGCAAAAAGGGCATAGCGCCTATAGAAAAATTCCGAATTCCAATTTCTGTTTTCTGCTTTCTGTCATCCGTAATCTGTCATCTGTATCTTAAGATGAAGAAAAAAGCCCCGCTCCAGAGGAGAAGGGCTTTTTTCGTAGTGAGAATAAGTTCTGGTGTTGGTCGTCTAGGTTCAATTGCTGCGAGATAGTGTCCTTCACTTAAACCCGTACCACGCAACGCGAAACCCGCAACACGCATCCCGTTTTACAGCTCCAGCCATGAATCGGAGTACAACGACCTACCAAGAATAACATCCACGGTTTTTACGTAATCCTGCATCTCCTTGGAAAGTGAACCCATATCCGGAGCGTTTTCGTCCATAACGCTATAAATCAGATCCACGACATCCTGACGCTGTCCCTTGGCGATGGCTATAAGCTGATCATCCAGGGGATCGGCAATCACGGAATGCATACCGTATCTTTGGAGCATTACCATGTATGTCTGATTGAGAATAGGGCGCAGGTTATCCGGTGGTCCGTTGGAGATATTGGAAAGACCGCAAGTGCTTTTTGCTCCCGGTGAAATCTCCTGCAGCATTTCCATAAACGCCATCAGGCTCATGAGCTGTGGTTGTTGAATGTTCACCGGTGTCACGATACCGTCTACCCAGATCTTCTCATTGGGAATGCCGGCTTCATTGGCAAAATACAGCAACTCGACACACAGCGCCGCACGTTCATTCTCGTCCCGTGGCAACCCTTCCGGTCCCCACATCAATGCGATAAAATCGGCATTATGTTCCACCGCCAGCGGAACCATGGGTTCATAGCGTTCCGGGCGTACCATGATGGAATTGATCAGCGGGGGTTGGGCCGTATCCTTGTAGACTTTAAGTGCTGCCGCAATGGCATCGATATTGGATGTATCCAATGCCAGCGGAATGTCATCGACGACTTCCTGAACTGTCTGAACCACCCAGGGCATGAGCTCATGGCCATCCTTTTTGGCGGGGCCGAGGTTGATGTCGATGTAATCCATTCCTTTTTCCCGCTGAAAAAGGGCCTCCTCCTGGATCGGCTTGGGATCACGCTGCTTATACGCGGCGCCGATCTTTTTGGATATCACGTTTAAACTTTCACCTATTAGTAACATACAACCTCCCTTTTGAATTATGGTTTTCTATTTCGCCTTAAGGAATCCGGGAAGATGAGCGGCTTCTCTGGGGCCGACAGTAATCTTCCAGTCGGGCAATTCTTCCTCCACATCACCAGCAATGGCGGCGGCATAGCCGGGAATAATCAGTTCCTGATTTTTAACCTTATCCGTGATGCCGCTCTTTTTGACGAACATTCCCACTTCATCGCCGGCAAATTTACCGGCCGCCCAGGCGGTCATAACGGAAAGCCCTTCGGAATCCTTGATCAGCAACCAGGTCGGAACGCGGCTGCCTTCAACTTCACCGGAAACGATGAAATAGGTCAGGGCAAAATTCGTGGTGACCATCACCGGCGAGTTTTCATCCGGATTGTTAATCTCATAAATACCTTCGGTGACCGTCATCGGCCGTTGCGGATCGGTATAAATATTCAATCGTTCGAGTAATAGCGGAAACAAACTTTCGCCGGTAAAGTCTGAAAGAACCACAATTCCGCCGTACTTGGCAATAAACGTTCCCGCGATTAATGTTTCCATATCCAGGTTCGATGCCATCTCACAGGGAAAGATAATGCTCGGGAAGCCCAGCGCCCGGTTTACATCTTTAAGGGCTGCGCGCCTCAAGGCGATCTGGTCTTGATGGGATTGTTTTATCTCCCTGGCACCGGAATCGATCACTATATCTTTTAGGCCCTGTTGGGTGAGCTTTTCAGTCAGCGGGATGAGTCCTTCGACGGAGTCGGCTTTAACCGCCAGCGGCAAGTTATTGTCTTTGGCAAGTGCGCCGTACTCATCAAGGTTTCCCTCAGTTGCCGCATACATTAGCGGTCGTTTAAAGCCGCAAACTTCGATGCCGGCTTTCATAACGGCCGGATCTTCCGTCATCAAAGCCAAATTGAATTCAGAAGTTTCAGCAATTTTTTTGGCTGTGCGGGCAAATGCCGCTTTGTCCCCGCCGGCATCCTTGAGTACAATCAATTCAGGTCTGAGATTCAGGCCGACCCTTTCAAATTGAAAGGCATTCCAGGTCTTTAGTTTGGTCTCAAGATCTGCGTCGGCGATGTCCGACCCTACCGTGGCGGCCAGAAGTGTCGGGTTATAGAACGTTTTTTCATGTCGGTACTGAACGGTTTCACCACCGGTGGTGGCGGCCCGTACGCCTTTACCGATGGCCACCGGGCGGATCGGTGGGGCCGAGGCTTCTGACAGCTTTTCTTTGGCTTCCTCCGAGACATAAGGGCAACTGTCCAGTTCCGCTTTTCCGGAAGCAAGGTTCATGGCAAAGGCCAGGCAGGTGGGGACACCGCATTCCTTGCAGTTGGTTTTCGGCAAGAGTTTAAAAATCTGAATACCGGTTAATGCCATTTTTTTCTCCTTAAAATATCGTGTTACGAGTTGCGAGTTACGGGTTACGAGCAAAAAGAGCATAGAGCATAGAGTAAGACATCGCTCATGACAGAAAACAGATTATGGATTCCGGAAATCAGATGTTTTCCGTCCTCCATTCTCTGTTTTCTGTCATCTGACCTCTGTCATCTGTTTTTACCCGATGATCGGATCCATATCCAGGGCCGGATGTTTTTTCTCCTGCAGGAAGGGTAAAATTTCTTCCTCGGTGACGCCCACGGTCTCGTCGGCAATCCGGTCAATCAAATCGGGAATTCCGATTTCTTTGCCTCTTTTGAGGATCCGCTCTTTGATCTCTTCTTTGAGAATTTTAGGCATCCAAACCATCCGGGCGAGTCCACCGTCACCGGTGATGAACTTGCCCTGGGTGATATTGAACTTGGAATGGCCCACGAAACCCGGTGATGATGCACCGCCACCCATGACACCGGCCAGAGTGGTGAATTTCATCCCGCAGGGGGTTTCGCCCATGTAATCGCGGTTGACCGTCATGACCCCGTTGCAGGACGGCAGCATGGCGGCAATACACTCGCAACATCCGCAGGTGGTCATCGGATCGATCACCATGGAATAGAAGTTATAATGGGTGACGGCTCCCCTGGATGCCTTGTAAACAAACTCGTTGACCCCTTTCCACTGCCCCAGCACCGGATCCAGGCATTCGCCTTTTTCGATGGGCTGATTCGGTCCGGTGGGGTTGATCTCGAAAGAGGCTTTGCAGTCCATCCAGTTGTAAGCGCCGCATAGACCGGTACGTTCGGGGCTGACCGAGCAGACGTGATTGGGGGCAAACGACTGACACAGGGTGCAGGAATAATAGGTTTCCACATCCTCGTCGGTCATCTTCTCGACCCGCTCATCGCGCATCTTATACTCGGCCCTGGCCCTTTTGGTCAATGCATCCACGTCTTTTTTCTGGGTATACAGGGTGATCTGAACCTTGTCGAGGATGCTTCCGAAATCCTGGTGAAACTTCGCATGCAGGACAACCCCGATGTCTTTGAGGGTAAAGCCTTTTTCTATGGCGGCTTTGCTGATCCGAATCCAGGAGATATCGCGCTGGCCGATATGCATAATGCCCTGGATATAGTTGATTAAATGGTGAATCTGTCGTTCGATGATCGGCTCGAAATCCGTTTGGAATTCCCGGCCGGCAACTTGGGCATAAATGCCAAGGGGAAATGTATCACCTTCCTTAAGATCACCGATATCGGGGCCGATGATCTCTACCTTGGCATCATCAATTTCATTCATCTCTGCCATCTTGCAAAGTTCGGTGCACTGG
>Ga0316189_10000326_pt1 | contig 47503 bp, 41 predicted proteins | sample LowCovwburrow_MG_FD_204930 | JGI IMG/M metagenome (GOLD analysis project Ga0316189, IMG submission 204930) | Coastal sediment microbial communities from Maine, United States - Lowes Cove worm burrow | ecosystem: Environmental > Aquatic > Marine > Coastal > Sediment | place: USA: Maine... | reverse complement strand
ATTCAAAACCAGAATACTCGCTAAAATCACTGCTCTTACTTTGATCCAGTTCATCAATAAATTTGATTTTAATAGACCAATAAATAATTTGAAAGTTGCTATCATTTAATTAGCACAACGGGTTATAGATAGTATTGTTTTGTTCTCCTATCTTGATTTTTATAATAATTGCGCAATGGTAAAATCACCTCAACTTAAAGAGACATTAGTCACGGCATGTGTTCAGATCATTGAGGAAAAACTGGAAAATGTTGATCAGGAACTCGCATTGCTCCAGAAGTCTGCCAATGAAGAAACCAAAAGCAGCGCAGGAGATAAGTATGAAACAGGTAGGGCGATGCTGATGCTCGAAAAGGAAAAACTGTTGGGACAGAAAGACCAACTATTCAATCAGTTGAAGCCCTTAAAATCAATCGATGTAAAAAAGCATTGCAGTAAGGTGGAATTGGGAGCCATTGTTTATACAACTGGAAGCAATTACTTCATCGCCTCAGGGTTGGGGCAAATGGTGGTTAACGAAACGACCTTTCTTGTGGTTTCTGCGATGGCTCCAATCGCTCAAAATATGTTGGGGAAGGTGGAGGCTGACGAATTCACTTTCAATGGCAATACATTTAAGATTTCGCGGATCTGCTAAAAAAGGAAAGCCCATGGTCATCATGGGCTTTTCAGAATTGTGAAAAATGAAATCTTTCGCTACGCTTCCTTTTTTCCAAGCATTAGCACCTCATTCAGGTTGATTTCTGTGATATATTTGGTTACGCCATCTTTCTCGTACGATCTGTTCACAAGTTTACCTTCAATTGCTACTTCACTTCCTTTCTTCAGGTAGCTCTCAACAACCTCTATTCTTTTTCCCCAAACCACAATGTTGTGCCATTGCGTGTCTTCTACTTTTTCACCTTCATTGTTGTAGTAGCTCTCGTTGGTAGCAAGAGAAAATGATGCTTTCTTCTTCCCACTGTCGAAAGTTTTAACCTCTGGATCCATACCTAGTCTCCCAATTAATTGCACAGTGTTTTTTAAACTTGTCATACTTTTTTATTTATTTTAGAAGTAAATCCTCACGTCATCACCATGAGGTTGTCATTTGACGATGACAAAAGTTGACTGACAGAATTCCACGCTTGGTTTTTAAATATTTATAGTCGCTTATTAATCGTTTGTAGTCGCTTTTAATTGAATTAATATCTGTAACTCAATTCTTTATGAGCGTGATTGAAAAAGTATGCCTCGAGTGTCAACGACCAGTTTTTGGAAGAGCCGATAAAAAATTCTGCTCCGATGGTTGTCGCAATGCCTTTAATAATAAGACGAATGCCCCTGCAACAAATTATGTCAGAAATGTGAATAATATTCTAGGTAGGAATCGGAGAATTCTCGTGAGTTTAAACCCTGATGGTAAAAACGAGGTACATAGAGAACTTCTATTGAAAAAAGGCTTTGACTTTGACTACTATACACATAGCCTGACCACCAAATGCGGAGAGCATTATCAATTTTGTTACGAACAAGGATACCTCCAAAAAAAGGATGGTTCAGTCCGCCTCACTGTGAGTATCGACGAGCACTAGCCCGCAATCGTACAGGTAGCATCATCTTAGAGTGATCTTTTCTAATTTTCTTTACGCCGAAAGAACTTTTTGATCAGCACCACCATCATAAGGGTAACTAACTGAAATGCCCAATGCGCAAAGGATTACCTAACCGAGACAAAAGTGTAAATTAGATGCATGCGGAAAGTTTATTAGATATCACCATGCTGCATGCAGACACGCTTATAAGTAATGCCCAAAAGGGAGAGGAAAAGGCACTTAACCAACTGGTTAGCCTTTGGTACAAGCGTATTTACAACTATGTCCATAAGTATTGCTCTGATGATGATACCGCCGCGGAAATTACGCAGCAGACATTCATCGCAATGTTTAGGAACATAAAGAAGCTGAAAGACATAGACAGGTTTAAACCCTGGCTATATCGAATAGCAACCAATTTTTGCTACGAGGAAAGCAGGAAGCAGAAGCGCAATCGAACCGTTTCTCTCACGGTTACCAAGGAGGATGAAACGGAAGAACAGATAGAAGTTGGCGAAGCGAAGGGAAATTTTTTCAACCCAGAGCGAAGCTTTCAGCAGACAGAGATAGAAGGTATTTTACTCTCCTCGCTTGGCGAACTAAACGAAGATCAACGAACGGTGGTGATCATGAAAGAATATGAGGGGTTGAAGTTTACAGAAATAGCTGAAGCGCTTGATGCTTCGGAAAACACGGTAAAAACCAGACTTTATCGTGGGTTAAAGAATTTGAAGGGGATTTTGGAACGAAAGAACATTACCAGAGAAACAGTACATTATGAGTTATAAACCAGACGAAGCGACGTTGACCTCTTATTTGTATGATGAGTTGTCAAAAGAAGAACATAAAAAGGTAAAAGCTTATTTAGCTGCTAATTCTGAAGCTAAGAAAGAGTTGATGGAAATTCAATCGATGCAGAAGTTCATGGGGAAGTTTGAGGACAAAGAAGTTACTGAACCATCTTTTGTATTCGACAATTCCCCTACTGTGGTGGTGTCTAGGGGCAAGTCAAGTAATTACTTCATCAGGTCTACGATTGCAGTTGCGGCAAGCCTCAGTTTGCTGATACTAGTTGGTTATTTCACACAATTAAGAATCTCCTCTGGTAATGATGGGTTGCTATTAAGTTTTGGTAATTCGGATTCTGAAGAACTAAATACCAGTCTTAACGAGGAAGGCATCAAGAGTTGGATGAAGGAAACACTTGCAGCCAACAACGAAGATCTTCTGGGCAGAATTAGTGAAGTAGAAAGTGGATTCGATGCAAAGACGGAGCAACTCCGAGCAGCTAATTCAGGAACCAAACAGTTGGCAAGCTATAAAATTGATCAGGATATCGTCGATAAATATGTTAGCCAGATCACGCAGGAAAATAGAGATATCATTTTGAATTTGATGGAAATTTCGGGTCGTAATCAAAAGCTGTACATGGACGATATGATGCAAGATTTTGCAAAGTTTATGGAGTCCCAACGGCAAAATGATCTGGAAGAAATACAAGGACACCTTACCAGTTTTGTGAATAGCCAAGAGGTAAACCCAGTGGAAGATTATCGAAACAGCGAATAGCCTAACCAGGAAATGAGTGAATGTCAAAAACTAAAAAAAATGAAAAAAATAACTAGAATAATATACACACTAGCTTTTGCTATGATGGTTTCGGTGACTGCGGTAAGTCAAGGGATTGATCAAGAACGAATGGATCGGGATCTGAAAATAGCAGAGAATATACTGAGTACGCTATCGAACAATGATCGAAATATTTTTTCTCTTTCGAGGAGCATAGAGAGTAACTATATCCCTGACTATGGTGTCATTTTCAGTTTACCTCAAAGCACCTTGGTTTACACATCTAGATCAGAAGGTGGAGTGACCGTAGTTGCACCGAGCCCCCCAAGGCCTCCAAAGGCTCCAAGATCTGGCGGTAGTGGTTCTTCAACATCCTCTTATAGCTATGTGATTGCGGATAGCGATGATAGTGATTCCAATGTTAAGATAATAGGTGCTGAGGAGTTTACAGAAAAAACCAAAGAGCTGCTGGAGGAGAACATGACGACATTTTTAGTGGATTACGCCGACCTGATTGGGCAGTTGAAACCCACTGATCGAATCTTGATAAATGTTAAGAATTCCAAGAATCAGGTTTGGGTTAGTAGCGGAAACCTGAGTGCAAAGCAGAGCACAGGGAGAACAGCTGAGATTTTGAAGAGTGACTTGATAGCCTACAAGCAGGGGAAATCCTCGAGAGAGGAAACTATTAAGAAGGTGAAATTTTCTGACCGTAAAGGAGAAACTAAGGAAAGAGATCTGGAGCTTTTTTCCAGCATTTTTTCTAGGCTTTATGAATCAGATATGTCATCTACCTATTACGCTTCGAGCAGAAATATAAACTATGAACGACTAGAAAATTTGGGAGCAATTTTCTCGATGCGAGTATACTCTTCCTCTGAAGACAACGGTCGACACACCATTCGTACCACTGGCGAAAGTGGCTTGACACGTGAGCAACGAAATGAAAAAGTTAATGCCATGTACCCAGCGTTTGAAAAGGAATTCAAGGAAAATATGATCGACTATGGACGAACGATCAAAAGCATCAAACCTTCTGAGATGCTAATGTTCAAAGTGAGACTGACCGAGTGCAAGGGATGTGATATGCCAAGAAGCATAGAATTGACTGTTAAGGGTAGTACATTAAGTGGCTTTGATAGCGGAAAGATTAGTAGAGACAATGCCCTCAAAGAGATCACCGTCAAGAAGACAGATAACTAGCGAAATTCCCAAATAATACATAACGAGGCCTTATCCTGCTCCAGGGGATAAGGCTTTTTTCATATCTTAGTTCCAAACTAAGAATCCATGCGAACCCTAACCCTCATCACTCTTCTTTTAACTTCATTTTTTCTTTCTGCTCAAAAAATCACCATCACTGCTGATCGACTTTTTGACGGAATCAATATCCGGACAAACTGGGGCGTTGTCGTGGAGGGAAATGTCATTGTCGAAGTAAATGCGATAGGCAAACTTTCAAAAGGAGATAGCACTATTCATTTTTCAGGAAGTACACTAATGCCGGGAATGATCGAAGGTCATTCGCATGTGCTTTTGTATCCATACAACCGTGCCGAGTGGAACGATCAGGTGCTCAAAGAATCAAGAAGTCTTCGTGCGATCAGAGGAGCCAAGATGGCAACCAAAAATCTTTACGCGGGATTTACAACAATTAGAGATTTAGGGTCTGAGGGGGCTGGATATGCAGACGTTGCGATTAAGCAAAGCATTGAGCTTGGGATCATTGAAGGCCCCCGAATGCTGGTCGCTGGTCGAGCCATTGTTGCAACAGGCAGTTACGGTCCAAAAGGATTTCATCCCGATTTTGAAGTCCCTCTCGGTGCTGAGCCTGCTGATGGGGCCAATTTACAGACGGTGGTCAGAGATCAGATTGGAAAAGGTGCTGATTTTGTCAAGGTATATGCTGATTATCGCTGGGGGCCAAACAATGAAGCTCGACCTACATTTTCCATTGAGGAACTGAAACTAATTGTGGAAACGGCAGCTAGCAGTGGCCGAGACGTGGTAGCCCATGCTGCTACCAATGAAGGTATGCGACGAGCAACCTTGGCAGGTGTTAAAACCATCGAACATGGGTCAGATGTTTCCGATGAAGTTTTGCAACTTATGAAAGAAAGAGGGGTGGCCATTTGTCCAACGCTGGCTGCCACACATTCCATTCAGCAATACTTTGGGGGATGGGACGGGAGAGATGAAACCGAGCCTGAGGCAATAAAAAGTAAGCGAGCAATGTTCAAGCGAGTACTAAACAGTGGTGTGACTATAGTGGCAGGTGGAGACGTTGGGGTGTTTGAGCATGGAGAAAATGTCAGAGAATTGGAGTTGATGGCTGATTACGGAATGAAGGAAATTGATGTACTTCAATCTGTGACTTCCGTGAATGCTAAAGCATTTGGTTTGAACGATCTTGGGCAATTAAGAGTAGGTTTTTTGGCTGATATTATTGTTGTCAAAGGAAACCCAGAGAAGGATATAGGCGACCTATACAACATCGAACTAGTGATGAAGGACGGGAGAATCATTGAGTTAGAATGAGTGGTATCCGAGAAAAGGCTTTGTTTAGATGAGAATAAGTGAAGATTTTACCCTAAATCCCCTAAAGGGATTTCCGCTCTCCCGTTCAGGGAAGAGGGTGTTTTTGAAATCACGAAAAATCTTTTCTTATTCCGTTTAAACCATCATTTTTTAGACGAATAAGAATTAGTCGGATATCATCGAGTTGGAATGACAATATTTATCTCTCCTATAGAAAATTTGGTTTGCACAACCATATGAAAAAATCAACAAAAATTTCAGCCATACTTGGCGTGTCCCTGGTGATCATCTATGTAATGATCACCATACTTCTTCCACCGAAGCTTGATCAAAAGTTTAACTCTATTGCCATTGCTGCACCTTACACAGTTTCGGCAAAAGCACAAGAGGTTTACAATTCTCTGGACTTTGTTGCCGATCTCCATTGTGATGCATTGTTGTGGAAACGGGATCTTCTTGAGAGGAATGATTTTGGCGCGGTAGATATTCCCAGAATGTTGGATGCCAACATAGGCATTCAGGGATTTACCATCGTGACGAAATCTCCGAAGAACATGAACTTCGATAAGAATACAGGTGATACGGATCAAATTACCCTACCCTACATTTTGCAGGGAAGGCCAATTTCCTCTTGGTTTGATCTTTGTGAAAGAGCCATTGCTCAATGTGAGGCGCTACAAGAATTTGAGTCAGAATCTGATGGCTCATTCCGTATCATAAAGTCGGTAGCAGATTTGAATGCCTATCTGACTGATAAGAAACAAAACAAAAGCATAACTGCAGGATTTTTAGGAATTGAGGGAATGCATGCGATCAACGGTAACCTTGACAATATTGACAAATTGTTTGATTCGGGTGTTCGGATGATGTCGCCTACTCATTTTTTTGATAACGAGCTGGGAAGTTCAGCTCATGGGGTTCTTCACGAAGGCCTGACGGATTTTGGCAGAAATGCAATTCGAAGATTGCGTGAGAAGAGAATTATTCTTGATATATCACATTCATCGACAATGCTCATCGACGAGATTTTTGAGATGGAGAGCGGACCTGTTGTTTCTTCTCATACAGGAGCGCAGGGAGATTGCGAGACGGTTAGGAATCTGAGCGATGCGCATCTCATAAAAATCGCAGCGTCTAACGGGCTGATAGGTATTGCGATGTTTGAGCCAGCAACCTGTGGAGCCTCTCCTGCTGCAACCGCCAGATCTATAAAATACTGTATTGACCTGGTAGGGGCAGACTATGTTGCGCTGGGTTCAGATTTTGATGGAGCCATTAGAACACATACAGACATCACGGGAATGCCTTTGTATGTCGAGGAAATGTTGAGACTAGCCATTTCAGAAGAAGACATCCGTAAGGTAATGGGTGAAAATGTCAAGCGATTTTTGCTTAATAATTTACCAGAGTGAAGTGAACTTCGAACGGACGGATCAACATCGATTCCGTTTAGGTTTCTCCCGAATCAGTAGTTTATTTCTGTAAGCCGTTTATTAATGGTGAGGACAGGAATGGAAGAATCTTTTATCATCTTAGTTGCAAATGAATGCTGGAAGAACCTATACAACCCAGAGCGCGCCTCAGATAAAGTGATCACCATGCCTGCGTGAATTTCGTTGGCAAAATCCATCAGCGCTTCGTTTTCATTTTTGGCGTGAATTACGTCAACAACGTAATTCTTTAATCCAACTGCTCTGGCCACCTTGTTCAAGTTGCTCATTAGAGAATGCGGTTCATCGGACTTCACAACGTTGATTATATGCACATGAGCATCGAGACCTTCGCAAACGGTTTTTATTACATTGAATAACTTCTTGCTGTATTTCTCGTCCAGAAGGTCAAGCCCGAGTACAATATCTTTAATTCTCTTATCAACTTCATGCTGCACAGAAAGTACAGGCACATCAAGATGCTCAATTAATTGTTCGGTATGATTTCCAGAGAAGAACTCTTGAACACTCGCTTCTCCCGTAGTGCCCATCACGATTAGATCGGCTCCATGATTTTCAACATAATGCTCAATCCCTTTCAAGAAACCACCGCCCAATTGCTCGCCAGTAACTGTTAGTCCGTCCTTTGAATACTTTGTCGATAACTCCGCCAATTTGTTCTTATTGGCTCTGAAAAGCTGGGCGCTAAATAGTTCATCCTCAGTGGCCCCCGTTTGATGTGCCGCGCCAGTCAGGTTGAGCGTAGTATCCCCTAAGGGCATATTTTCCAGGTGAACAATCGCCACCACTGCATTGATTTTCTTTGCCAGATGCACGGCAAAATCAACGGCATGATTGGATAATTTTGAAAAATCGGTTGGGACTAATATCTTTTTCATATCGGCGCAATTAATATTTGTAATGAAATTAGATACTGTGTCGTACTTATATCATGGAATTTGTCAGTCTTTGACTTGTTTAATATCAGTTTCCCTTTGTGTGAGAAATTGGCGGTCGTTCTGTATGGTTGCTAATTAGTTTTAGATCCCAAGACAAGTTGGGGTGACAGTTTCAAAGGCTACTCCAAGGCAGAGCCTCGGGGAATTCTTTCCGATTAAAACCCGTTTTGATGATACCGCTCTGAAGCGGCTCTTATTAGCATTTCGCGATGGTTTGGATGAGCAATCGAAGTCAGCAATTTGGCTCTTTCCACCAGATCTTTTCCAAATAGATTGACTGCCCCAAACTCTGTTACCACCCAGTGCACATGAGCTCTGGTCGTTGTAACGCCAGCACCAGACTTTAGCAGCGGTGCGATTTTGCTTTCCCCCTTTCGCGTGCATGAACTTAGAGCGATGATTGGTTTTCCCCCCTGAGAGAGTGAAGCACCTCGTATGAAATCCATTTGTCCGCCCACTCCTGAGTATTGGTAGGTGCCAATGGTGTCTGCACAAACCTGACCCGTTAAGTCTATTTCAATTGCGCTATTGATAGCAATTACTTTGGGGTTTTTGCGAATTATCGCTGTGTCGTTGGTGAAAGAGGCTTCCTTGAATTCCATCGCCGGATTATTGTCTATGAAGTCGTAGAGCTTTTTGGAACCAATAGAAAAACAGCTGACAATTTTTCCTGGCAGGACTTTCTTGTATTTACCCGTTATGACCCCTTTTTCGACAAGTGGTAAAAGACCGTCTGAGAACATTTCCGTATGGACACCTAGGTCTTTGTGATTACCTAGTTGCGCCAGCACCGCGTCGGGAATTCCGCCGATACCCATTTGAAGGGTAGATCCGTCTTCAATTAGTGCTGCAACATGTTTGCCGATCTGCTTTTCCTCATCAGAGAGTATTCTTGAAGGCACTGTAAACATGGGCTCGTTACTCTCTACTCCAAAATCAATTTGATTCACATGAATGAAACCATCCCCATGGACACGCGGCACATTCGGGTTAATTTCAACGATTACATGTTTGGCCGCTTCAATTGCTGCTACTGAAACATCCACGGAGGTGCCCAATGAGCAATACCCATGGACATCTGGCGGAGAAACTTTGAGCATGGCAACATCCACCTTGTGACTTCCCGATTGAAGTACCTGATAGATTTCACTTAGAAAAACAGGAATGTAGTTGGCTCGCTCGTTCTCATTAATGGCTTTCCGAACGTTTGCTCCTACAAAACAGCTATAGAGCGTGTATGGACTGGAAGCATCGGTAATGTAATCTGCATCGCCCTCCGTGTGAATATGGATGAGACTTATATCTTTTACGGAACAGTTCTTTGTAAAAGACTTCAGTAGTGCTCCTGGCGTCATCGCGGCACTGTGTACAAATACATTATTTCCAGACTTTATAACTGAGAGTGCTTCTTCCGCTGTGGTGATTTTCATGTCCTCAAAGTTATTTCCAATAAAGTATTTGAAATGGTAAACCGAGAACTATATCTGAAATGGTTTGCACAACATGATAGCCTTTGTTCGTGCCCTCACGACAGGTCACCAACTAACCTGAAATAGTATTTTTGTTCCTTAAAAGGCCAACAAGGGTGAGAAAGGCGAAGACTCCTTTACTTAACATCATCGAACTTGCGGTAGCTGTGGGATACTTTCTTTCAGATAATTGCTTTAACCTTGAATCAATGAAACAGATCTTGCCAGCATTTTTACTCTTCCTTTCGGTTTCTCTATTTGCTCAAAACACCTGGCAATCTGCCGCCAAAAAGTACCTCGCCGACCAACAGCTTTATGGCACTTACTTCATGGATGAGGGCATTATGTTTGACGAATACATAGACCCGCTGATCACAAAAATGGTGGAGGAATTTGAATCGGGAAATAAAAACGAATACCTGCTGCATCTTTTGTCTGTACTCGATCCACAGAAAAACATCAACGGTCATGAAGAGCATTTGGAAGCGGCGTTGCGAGCTTATTCTAAAAATTCCGTCAACCAGGCATTGCTACTCCTTGAACTAAGCAGCATCACCCACTTTATAGATACTCCACTTGACTATAAGGACTTGCTCAATAGAGCCTCCGAGAATCTTCAATCACAAAAGAATCAGGATTGGAAGTTGAACATCTATCTATTGAAAGAATCTGCGCTACTTTATGATGTAGACGATTTAGATGATGCGAGAGCCGAACCCATCGCCCAATTGAAAGAAGCAATTCGTTTATGTGAGCTGCATTTAGGGTCAGAAAACATGCTGTATGGAGAGTTGCTTGAAGACTTATCCTATCAATATAGTTGGATAGGAGAAATAGAACTTGCCACCAAATACGAAGAAAAGGCCAACTTATCCAACGCATCCATTTCTGGAGCTAACCAACTCAACAAGAAGCTCTATGATTATGAAGATCCTGAACTCACGGACAAAGGTTTGTCAGAATCACAGAATAGTCTATTTCTACTTGCACAGCTTTTTGAAAGTACGTCGGGTTCTTTTTATTCAAAAAGAATGGCACTGCAGCTTTATGATGCTCTTTTTAAGTCATTCAAAACATCACAGGTTCGTTTGATGGCAGACTTTGCAATTAACATTGGCTTAAGGCATTTGGAGTTAGAAAATTTCGCTCAAGCTGCTTCCTATTTTCAAGCAGCCAATACCAATTACGACAAGATTGAAACCAACGACATTAGCCTAAAAATACATCATTACAATAGCGTGATGCAATTGGGGGTGGCATACTATGAAAATGGAAATTTCAGGGAGGCGTTCGACATATTCAGCAAAATATTTGAGCTTAATATTTCCTATATCAACAAAGTGGTCGTCCATAACCTGATCCTGACAAGTGATAAACTGAAAGACAGGGAAAATGTTAAAAAATACATAGAGGCTTTTCTGAAACTCAATGATTCTGTCGATGATGAAAATCCGGAGATTTTTAGAAAATATGGGCAGATAAATGTGGCCGCAGGTCATCATGATCAGGCATACAATTTATTTAAGAGGGCGTATGACGAATATTGGTCACTGGCTGCATTCAGGCAAATGGATGAAGATGAATTGGAAGACTCTGATTTTGAAATGGGCAATATAGAATTTGAAGATATGGTGTTGGAAATTGGTGCCACCAGCGCAGATTTTACTTTATATGAGGGTCAGAAATTACCTATAGAAGAGGGGTATCAGCCTCTGTTGAGTGATCTTGCTTTGAGTGCTTACAGAACAGGGCGGTATAAAGAGGCCGCATTCTATGTTGGCGGTTTCATCAATGAATACTATACAGAAGTACAAGTGAAGCGGGAAGAGGCGAGCATGTCAGGGTTTCAGTACGGTTCGGATCTGAGTGATATTTATCGACTCAAACAAACCCTTTTCCCAAAATATGAGCTCTTCCACAACATCATTTTAAAAGACCAGCATGCTACTGAAGAGCAAAGAAGTGAAAACCTTCAATTGGCTTACAATCGTATTTTGGATTCGAAATCAAACATCCAGTTTGAGCTGCGACACATGAGAAAAACCATTGCAGAATCTAGCGATTCTACATTAAAGGCGACTTACAATTTATACCAAAAATACCGAGAAGAACTATCTGAAAATGTATTGGAAAAAACCGAAGATCAGGCAAACGTAAAAGTGAAGCTTAACAATCTACGCTTAGAATTATCGGCGATGTCCGCTGCATTCAAACCCGTTGACAAACAGTTTACTTTTTGGACAGACGTGAAAAGCACACTTAAAAAGAATGAAGCAGCCGTGGAGTTCAATCGAGTTAAAGGCATTGATAGTGACAGTATTTATTACCTGGCATACATCATTACACCAAGTTCCAAACATCCCGAAGTGGTTGTTTTTAAGAATGGGAATTTCATGGAAGACAAGGCAATTGTTAACTACAAAAACTCCATTCAATTCAAATTGAGAGATGACCGTAGTTTCGATACTTTCTGGAAGCCCATAATACCGCACCTGAAGGGTGTCAAAAAGATATTCATTTCACCGGATGGCGTGTATCACCAGCTCAACTTGAACACACTGATGAATCCTGAGACCAATGAATATGTGGATGAGAAAACGAATATCATTCAGGTGATCAATACCAAACAACTGATCAAAAGGACAAAGAAGAAAGGAAAGATCAAGCGAGCTACTTTGATAGGCCGACCAGCCTATGATCTGGATGACTTTCAGATAGACTCAATTTTGAGTGGAGAAGAAAGTAAGGAAAGGGCACTGAGCAGAGCGCAGATTACCAGGGGAAAAATTGAAGACTTGCCTGGCACTGAAGTGGAAGTGAGAAATATAGAGAAAGTACTGCTCGGTCAGAAAATAGAAACAGAATTGTATCTGGGTGCTAGGTCCAGTGAAGAAAATTTGAAGAAAGCAGAGAGCAATTTGTTGCACATTGCCACCCATGGATTCTGGTTTGAAGAAGATGGCGAATCAAATGCTGATGCCATGTTCCAGTCGGGGTTGCTGTTTGCCGGAGTGAAAAACTTGGCACAATCAGCCACCAGCAACTCCAATGATGGTATTCTGACAGCCTATGAGATACAAGGAATGTCTCTGGAGCAAACTCAGGTGGCTGTACTTTCAGCTTGTGAAACAGGACTTGGAAAAGTAGCGGTGGGAGAGGGTGTCTATGGTCTGCAAAGAGCCTTCATCATTGCTGGTGTAGATCAACTCATCATGAGTCTGTGGAAAGTAGATGATGATGCTACTCAGCAGTTGTTTTCTATCTTCTATAAAAAATGGTTGACGGAGGGCAAGACTGTTTCGGAAGCCTTTAAGGAAGCTAAGAAAGTACTCAGGAAAAAGTATAAGGAACCCTATTATTGGGGAGCATTCGTACTTATTGACTGATGCTGTTTCTTGGCTATTTAGTAGAGGGTAGCCCATTAGTTAATTGATTCGTGCGGACACGATCCAAAGGCGGGAACATATTTTTTCATGATTTCAAAAACATCCTCTCCCCTGGAGAGGAGAACGGGAGTCCCCTTTAGGGGATTTTGGGGTGGATTCTTCAATTGTTACATAAAAACAAAATCTTTTCTCGGATACTTCAAATTTTCTATTCTAAATCTTCATAAAAAGCTTGTAAGTGTAATGCACGTTTACGTACAAGTTCCTTTTCATACGTTATAATGGCTACACGCACCAAAGTGCCACCTTGATATAGTTTTTGTAAGTAAGAGCCATATAATGCTACATCTGCATTATGAAATACATCCCATTTTTCTTGAGTATCTAGGAGTAGTGCCACATCAATTAATTCACTTTTCTCTTTTATAAGTTCTAAATAATTGTTCATTTCTGTTTGCCAGGCTTTTAAGGCTTCATTTTCGCATTGCATTGCTGCATTGGTTGTTGGAATAGAGTTTTCTTGACATTGCGTATTTTGAATGTCAATGGAATGCTTTTCATTTTGAGAAAAAACATTGCTCGCAGAAAATAGCATTGAGAATAGAATAGCTATTTTAAAATACGTTAGTTTGTTTGAAACCCTCATGTGACTATTATTTGTTTTGTTCAACATTCTTTTGTTAATCTCCCGCTAGTCCAATGTCGTTAAGTTAAGAATTTTAGTCACAGAGGCTTTTCTGGAATTCCTCAGTGTATTGTTCTTCCATGCTTTTGTAGATCCTTACATATCCCTGTGTTTGTTCCAAGATTGTGTAAACCTATTTCAGGGCAAGACAGGTGGTCTGCAAATTGCTACGATATGATCTGAAAATATGCGAAAGTGATACAACCAAGAAAAGTATAATATTTGGCGTGAACGCTAATTTCTTCTCTCTAAATATCAAATACAAAAGACGTACTTTTTAATCCAGCATCCCAGCGCTATTATTTTGGTCTAGCCACTTGATCCTTGATTTTGTATTTCCTGCTCACTGGATTAAGGTGGTTTCCATGAAACTAAGCATTTCTAGCGCTGGGAGGATTTTTTTCAATTTCTTCCAAATTTGTATTTTTGGCATTTTCAGTCAATTGTTTGAAAGGCTTAGTCAGCTAAAGTGTATTTGTTCTTTCTAATATTGTTTCGTAAAAAAAGAAGTCTATTTAATCTTAAAATTTCAACTATGCTTAAAAATAGAATAATCATTAGAGCAGTAGCATTAGCTACCATCCTCATGTTATTTACCATCGTTCAAGGCTGTGGAGAGAAGGGAAATAAACCCGAAAAAACGGATGACTTAGTGGCTAAAGTTTCTCTCTCTGAAAAAGAAGCAGAACCTCACATTCATAGTAATTCACTACAATCAGATACTGGTAAAAGAATATTAAAACCAGAGGATGCTAAGCAATTGTGGATATTCCCAGAAAGTAAAGACAAGCTAGGCTCTGGAGGATTGCTTCAAATCTATATGGATTCCGAAAGCCATCCCGATGCTTCTTCTGGTTTTGCAAAATATGAGTTGGGAGTAGGTGGTGCCCTACCAGAACACAAGCATAATAAAACAGAAGAGATTGCTTATTTTCTTTCGGGAAAGGGTATTGTAATAAGTTATGAGAACAATCAGCGCAAAGAAACAGCTGTCGAAGAGGGATATGTATGGTACACGGCTCCAGGAGAATGGCATTCATTCAAGAATACAGGAAATGAACCTTTGAAATTGGTATTTGCTACTGTTCCAAATGCCAAACATGGTTTGTTGACTTTCTTTAAAAAAGTAGGGGTAGAACCTGGGAAGCAAGGCACTGCATTAAGTGCAGAGGAATTTGCAAAACTTGCATCCGAAAATGACTTGATCTTAAAGCCTGCAAAGATTGATTAGAAACGTATTTTTGGCTTTGAATTGCCTAGCCAAAGTACATGATCAACCATGTATTCCTGAATGGTTGGTTGGCAATTACGCTTGGGAAAATAAAAATATAATCTTAGGCGAGGTGGTTCTAGTAAGTTGATTTCTCTAAAAATTTTAATGATAAGTTTACTCGAAAACGATGGACAACGGTTACGACATAGCAAAAAACACTCCTACGTTCAAGAAAATTGAAGTGTCGTCTCTTATGTTTTCGGAGTATCGATGTATGGAAGAAAAGTCGATGTTCACAGCCTGGTCACATTTAAATTACTTCATATATGTACTAGAGGGTAAAAAGAAATGGCGAACGTTAGAGCATAGTTATATGGTTCATGCCAATGAGGTGCTTTTTGTGAAAAAAGGCGCTAATACTATCCATAAATTTTTTGATTCGGATTTTTGTGCGATGGTAATTTTTATTCCCGATACCTACATCAAGGATTTTATTTCACAAAAACCAGAAATGGGTGCTAATCAAAAAAGCAATCTTCCAAGTGATAGCGTAATTCCCCTAAAAATGGATAGGACATTAAGCACCTATTTTACTTCCATGATGGAATATTTTTTCAATCAAGAAAAGCCTTCAAAATACTTGATGGAAATTAAATTCCAGGAATTATTGGTCAATATTTTGTCATATTCTTCGAATCCTAAAATTGGAAGTTATTTCAGGGATATTGCACAAAATGAGAAATTGTCAATCAAAAATATAATGGAGCTTAATTTTATTTATAATCTGTCTCTGGAAGAGTTTGCCAGACTAACGCATCGTAGCTTAAGCACCTTTAATCGTGATTTTCATAGTGCCTACGGCACATCGCCAGGAAAATGGCTTACTAAGAAAAGACTCCTTCATGCTAAAAGATTGTTGGAGAATACACATCAGAAAATATATGAAGTGGCTTTTGATTGTGGTTTCGAAAGTCCTGCACATTTTGCAAGAGTATTCAAGAATGAAAATGGTATAACTCCTTTAAAGTTTCAAAAAGCGCAACTGTCTGTTTAGGCATTATAGAAATATTTCCAAACCCTACTTATGGTAACGAAAACCCCATCAAAGAAATGGTTGAATCTTATAGACCAGCTTGGAGAACAATTAGCAGCAAATGGAATTACTCATGATCAAGCCGATAGCTTTGTAGCTGATAATTATCATTTACTGAAAAAGAATGGATATCTAACAGCAATGATTCCAGAAGCATTGGGTGGTGCTGGAGTTTCCTATAATGATATGTGCGATATATTGATGAAAATCGCCCATTATTGCCCTTCTACGGCATTGGCACTTTCCATGCACCAACACCTCCTTGCTGCAAATATCTGGAAATATACACATCATGGCACAGGAGAGGAATTTCTAAAAGAGGTCGTTGAAAAAAATCTAGTATTGATTAGTACGGGTGCACGTGACTGGCTGGATTCCAATGGAAATATGATAAAAACCGATAGAGGTTATCTCGTCTCTGCAAGAAAACAATTTGCCAGTCAATCTGCGATAGGAGATGTCTTGGTTACCAGCGTACCATATAATGACTCAGAAAAGGGTTGGCAAGTACTACACTTTACAGTGCCTATGAATTCTGATGGTGTACAATTATTGGATGATTGGCACACGCTGGGAATGCGTGGTACAGGTTCACAGACCGTAACCCTGGAAAATGTGTTTATTCCGGATGACTCTATAGTGATGAGAAGAGCAAAAGGCGAATTCCCGATGTTTTGGAATGTGGTACTAACTGTCGCATTACCCTTAACCATGGCTCCCTATTTAGGAATTGCTGAGAAAGCGATGAAGATGACTCTAGAAAAGTCAAAAGTAAAACAAAGTAGACCGCTGCATATTACTTTTTTGCTTGGAGAAATTTACAATAGCCTTACCTTGGCTCAGGTGCTACATAAAGACATGATTGGAATAGCCAACAATTTAGATTTTCAACCTGAGGATAGAATAGGTATCGAAATATTGGCTAGAAAGACATTGGTTGCTAAAGCATGTAAGGAAACTGTTGATAAAGCCATGGAAACAGTAGGGGGACAAAGTTTTTACCGAATATTTGAACTTGAACGACTCTTCCGGGATGTACAGGCGGTAGGTTTTCATACATTGCCCGAAAAGCAACAGCAGCATTTTACAGGAGAATTTTTATTGAAATAGCAACATACTTAATGCATAATCTAGGACTAGCGGGGCTAGCTGCAACATACACCTAGGGGCTGCTTCGCGAAACGAGCCAATCAGGGTGTGGTCTTATTTCTATCCAATAACAGCTTTCCAGCTAAAATGAGAATAAATAAATAGTTGGCTCCAAAAGCAATCCTCTGTGATATTCCAGGAGTGTTTTCCGAAATAAAACTCATTGCTAAAATCATAATAAAAGGTATCAAGGAAGTAGAAATTGCCGTGTTCTTCCAACTCTGATTTTTTTTCAGTTGCCACCATAAAGTGAAAGCACATAATAACCAAAACACACCTCCACCAAGCGATCCAATTGAATGTATCGTGCTACTTATCGATTGCCTATTTTCCATATTGACAGGAAAAAAACCTGCAAGAGACATAAATAGCCCTGAAAGGAAAAACAAGTAAAACGGATATGATTTTACAGAATGTGAACGGAATTCTTTTAAAAGATTCAAACTGAAAATTGAAATTAATATTCCAGGTAGTATATAACCAAGAATATTAAACGTCCATTTGTTTGGGGCATCGATTGAACCTAGTTCACTAACGGCTTTATGAAAGTGATTGTAACCATCTATTCTTAATTCTGCCATTACAATAATTGTCGATATACTTATGGTAACAGCAATTATTCCGATCAATCCATTAGTCCTATTGTTCATCCTTTGATTTTTTTTCAAAAATCGGAGTTTAGGGATGAACATCCTTTGACATAGATCAAAAAATCAAAATGCTTTTCGGATTCGACTCAAGGTTTCTTGGGTAACCCCAATATAGGAAGCAACCATTCCCAAGGGCAGTCTATGTAAAATAGAATTGTAAATTTTGCAAAAATGGACATACTTGTCTTTGGCTGAAGTAAACTGATAAGATTCCAATTTTTCTGATAATTGGATGTAGGACATTGACATTGATATTCTCCCAAACCTCTCCATTTCTGGGAAATTCTCAAATAAATACATTAAATCATTATAGGATAAGGCATAAACTTTAGAGGACTCAATTGCCTGAAGATAATATTGGTCTGGTTGGCTTTTCATAAAGCTTTGAACTGATGTTATCCATTCTCCTTCTGAAGCAAATACATCCGTAATTTCCTTGCCATCCTTCAAATAGAAGCTTCTTAACAATCCTTTTTTAATCCAGTAAGTACTTTTGCAAGTGAATCCAGCTTTATGCAAATATTCTCCCTTGTCAATTGAAACCTGGGTTGATTTTGCTCTTAGGTTTTTCTCAAGCTCTTCGGGTACATGAGTTAATTGCCTAAAATGGTCTAAATATTTTTTCATTTGTAGACTAATCTAGCGGATTCCTGATTCCAGCCAAAACGGTGTAGCCGCATGTGTATAGTTCAATGGGTTTGCCTGAAGAATGAGCAATTGCACTCGTTTCAACGAGTGCTAGCGGGCTTTACTTTTTGCTCTTTTCGAATTCCCAAAAAGCATTAATGATTTTCCAGTTCCCTTCTTGTTTCATGAGGTGAATATATTCAGTCCATCTACTTTTAGGGTATCCTGTTCTCAGACTTGCACTAGCCATATTTCCAAAGACAGTAATATCTTCTACAACATTATCTTGATTTTTTACTTCAAACTTTCGTTTCGTTGACATAAGTTCTTTTAATTTCTCTGGAGGAAAATCATCACTTAACATCCCGTTAGGATTTAGTCCTCTTTTAGCAAGTCTTGGATGTAATGATGCATTCATTGCATCATAGTTGTTTTCAAAAAAATTTTCTATGTAGTTCAAAATAGTCTTTTCTATTGCAGCATTTTCGGTCGTGTTCAACTGAGCGTGAGAAGGAGTTGCAAAAAATAATACGATTATTATGATAAGTAGATTTTTCATTGTTGTCATTTTTTTTAGTGGATTATGTCAATATTGTTTAATACGTTAAATAAAAGGAGCTTCGAATTACGATGATTTCAATCCCCTGTTTGATCAGGTAACCATATCTCTTGTTTTCATCTGGATTGATTTAGTGTGAAATGTTCCATTTCGGCAAATGGACATGGTTCGACATTTTGCATGTTCATTGACCATGTGACACTGGTGATTTTCCACTGATCATTGACAAGCAATACTGACCAGTATTCCGTCCCCCAATTTTGAATGTCACCTCCTTTTAAGAAGCTATAGTCAAATGATACAGTAGCAAAATCATTTCTTACCTCAATCTCAATGTTGTAAAATCGCTCTTCCATACCATCGCTTAGATAAGTATAGAATTTTTTGATATTGCTATCGTATGTTGAAAAACCTGGTCTTTTCTTTTCAATGTTAAGTTTGGATTTCCCTGTATAAATAGCTGACCAGGTAATGTTTTCATTTAGAAAGAGGTTGTAGAATTTTTCGGGATTATCGTGTTCAATGGTAGAAGTCCTGAAATCTTCAATAAGTTGGTAAAGAGCAGCTTTGTGGTCAGCTCTCTGAGCCATTGATAGCGTACTAAGTGAAAGGATGGTAATAAGTAGAATCGATTTTTTCATGTGTTTTATGGCTTCTGTTGAAGAAAGTTCAATCAACCTTTTGAGTACTATGCTGGCAATCAATTTCAATAACCAAAGAGACCTCTGATCATTTTTTCCTTTACTTCACTGACCTGCTCAGGCATTGTGATTCTTAAGTTTTCATTTTCAATTTTAGCCTCTAGTCCTGCCATGGATAAATATTCGTCTATTGGAATTCTATCTGCTCCTAGAACATACTTGTTAAAAAAATCTGTTTGATCAAGGCCGCTGTACGCCGATAAAGAACTTAAAAGTTCATCTAAAGAATATGTCTCATTGGTTCCTCCGTATTTCTGAAATAACCCTCTCATTAAATCATCAAGGGTCTTTGTGTTTTTTGTTTCGCTCCGAATGATTATGTCCTGAGCAATACCCACGAATAAGCCACCTCCAGAGATAATGCCCCAATGATCATGCTTTTCAGCCCCATTGGACATGGGGATTTTACCAATTCCCTCATCGGTACGGTAGCGCTGATAAAACAAGTCATTCAATATACCTAGGTAGGACTGATCGTTCAAAAGCCCAAAGTTGTGCATTGATTTTAAGGTGTAATAATTAGTAATCCCCTCTCTGAACCACTCAGTGCTGTCCCCTTCAGGAATGAACGACTTACCGTTCCAAAGGTGAAAAAACTCATGGGAGAAGATGAATCTGGATATCATTTTGGACATTGGGTCTCCTTTCCTATCAATCAAAAGACTGATATTGTTTCCAATTCCTTCACCGTCTGTTTTGTCAGACGAATTGATGACGACCACAGATTTACTAAATATTCTGCCTCCTGGTAATCTCGGGGTTCCACCCATGAGATCAATGTAGTAGTCAAAAACACTTTCCGCCAAGGTTTTGAATTCCTCTTTCTGGGCTATGATTTCATCGCCTCCAAGCGCAAAGACCAGTTCAAAATTTTTTCTTTTGATTGATATTTCCTCATGAAGACCAGCAAAAAGAATGGACTCTGACAATGCTGTGATGTTATCGGCTGTATAGGAAAATTGTTTTTTACCTCTAGCATTCCAGGGTGTAGTGATGCCCCAGTTATTTGGTAGTTTAAAATCAACATCGATCGTACCACCATTGTTTGGGACTAAAATGAATAATGATCTTCCAGTATAGAATACGCCCAAATCATTGGCGTAAGCAGCCGCATCAATTCCGCTACTCCATTCATGCTCCTCATGATCGAGTTTTACATCATATGTTAAGGTTATTCTTTGTTCGAGTGGAGAATGTACCCTCCATTCTGCGCTAGGTAGTTGTTCAATATTTAAGGATTCCCCATCTTCACTAAACGCTCTTAGATTGTGCACAAATGTTGCCCATCGGTTTGGTAGCTGATTGGCACCAGGAGCCATGGTGAGTGTGTTGTCCAATAGAACATATGACACCTGGATTGTTGCTAGTTCAGGATTATTTGAATCTATGGAAACAGAATAAGAAACTTTAGAAGCTTTAGCATGCGCATTGTGAAAGACGAATAGAAGAAGCAACACAAGTTTCCAGTTTTTAAAAATTTTCATAATTGTTGTTTTCAGCGTGTGATCAAAAAAACGGTGATTATGTATTCTTGCACCAAAAAAAGGAGACCATTTTGTTACGAATCATGATTCATAACACATTCATCCATTTATGCGAGAGAATGTTCTGACCCACATGCACCTTTGGTGTCAGGCCAGTTTGTCGCTTTAGATGCTTTGTAGAATGCGGAGTTTGATTTAAAACCAGATGCAGTTGGTCAAGGGCATGTTGGTATAATTCAGAGAATCTTACTAATGCTATTCAAACTTTTATTTGTTATTTCTTAAATACTTATCACTATGGGTTTTAAAGTAATTCGCGTGCCTTCACATTATGGAGCTCCTAAGAAAGGCACAGATTTTGGACCAAAGGCTATTTTTGAAGATTTAGGATTAGATAATTATTTAGCAATCAAAGAGTGTAATGAGCTTACTATCAATCCAATAGATGTTCTCACAAGTGAGTCGAGATTAGAAGAAATTGTTGAAATTAATACTACGTTAAAACAGGAGGTGAGTGAATCTGTTTCGAAAGGCTTAACACCAATAGTATTACATGGGGATGACTCCTCTATAATGGGTACCGGGTTTGGTTTGTTGGAAACCAAGAAAAATTTTGGCATAATATACTTTGATGCTCATGGAGATATAAACAGTCCTAAGACCAGTTTATCAGGATGTTTATTTGGAATGGGACTATCGCATTTAACCGGCGATGGATTTAATGAAATACTGGAAATATCAGATAACAGTATTTTTTTACCTCTTGGCAATATTTGTTTGGAGCCAGAAATTTGGATCCAGGAGAAAAAATATTAATTGATAATTCGGATGTTCAATTATTTAAAGTTGAGGAAATCAGAAAAAAAAATGAAGTTTGCGAAAATTTATTGAGAGCTCTAAATGAAAAATCTATTGACGAGGTCTATATCCATTTAGATCAAGATGTAATTGATCCATTATTTAGTGGTGCTTCATTATGTCAAGAAAAAGACGGGATGTTGCCTGAAGAATTATATTATATGCTCCGATTTATAAAGTCAAATTTTACTGTTTCAGCAATTAGTTTAGGTAATTATCTCCCATCCATTGATTATGACAAAAAGACATTAACCGTTATTGAAAAATCTCTACGCATTTTAGGTGTTAATTAATACTTAGAAACTCCCCATAGAAGCAGGTAGATCTTCAAAGGAAGTGTACAAAAAGGCTGTTTAAATTAAGAGACTTTTCAATTGATTTCGTTTGTTTTCAATTTAGTGTTTTAATCCTCCTTCGCGTTCGCTACGGCGGACGAGAAGAGTGGTTTAATTCCTCGGAGTTCTACTCCGAAAATGTGGCTCAGAGTTCTACTCTGTGGTATAATACCATTTAATCAATTCTTAGATTTAATGCTGTTTCTATTTGCATAGGCAATGGATACTTTAATGGGTAATCAGCGGACAGGAAACCCACTATCAACGGAGCTAGATTATTATCGAAAGCTTCTGGAAACAAATCATGAGAGCCATTTTTGACAATTAAAAGTCTGGAATTTTCAAAATTACTTATTACCTCCATTCCATTTCTTATTGGGGTTCTCGCATCCTGGCTACCACAAATTACCAATAATGGAACTTTAGATGTGAAATTTGTTTCCAGTTCATTATTTAAATCTTTAAGAGGTAGCAAATCACACACTTCAAAAATTACATTGTTTAGCGCATCTCCAAGAATGGCATCTTCAGCTTGCCGAGATGCTTCTTCCTTCCTTTTTGTAGTAATTGATGAAGAACAGTCGGTTAGAGAGGCCATTAAGTTTCCAATGTTTCCGTTTGCTCTTCGCAAGCCAATTGATCTATTGGCTAGCCAAGAATAATCACCCGATTTCATTTGCAAATAATAATACGGGAGTTCTCTATATCCCATTCTACCGAGTGTCATTGCCGTAGCTAATTGTAAATCCAGCTTCCCAACGACAATTTCAATCTCTTTCCCAGTTTCAGGGTCTAACGCTTTAGATCTTACTGGATTTTTGTCAAGATTATTAAGAGTCTCTTTTACCAAAGAAATAAAAGAGGGAATTTTTTTTGAAAGTACTGAATCTGCTTTCACCAAGTCGGATAATTGTACAAGAACTTTATCAACTTCATAAGGAAGTTTGATGGTATGTTGTAACCCTTCAGGGCTGTCTAAGGAGGCCCTATCCACCTGGTTTGGATATCTTTTAATATAAGTGATCCCAAGATGACTTCCGAAACTCCCTCCAAATAGAATAATTTTTTCATAGTCTAATGCTTTCCTAAGCGCCTCGATATCATCTGTCATGCTCACAACATTATATCCTTGCAAATCACTATTTCCTTCTTGCCAGTAAAAGCTGCATTCTTGGATATAAGTGCGATATGCCTTTGTAAAACTCTCTTGGTCTAATTGCACACCTAAGGGAAGGCTAAAAGAATTTTCACAGCTTAAGCTAGGACTTGAATTTCCATTTCCTCTTTGGTCGAATAAGACTATATCACTTCGACTGCCGAATAAGGATATTGGTGTGATAATATCCTCCATTTTTTGCATAATTGAAGGATTGTCGCCAGGACCACCTTCTAAAACAAAAATAGGGGGTAGGGGATTGGAGGACTTTGTTTTTAATCTAAAAAAGGGGATTTCAATAAGCCTGGATTTAGGATTATCACGATTTTCTAAGACTTGTATACTTCCAATTTCTCCTAAAAAACTTTTCCCATCATTTGCAACCACAGTATGTGGCTCCATTGATTTTAATGCGTAAGATTCGTTTTGTCCTTTGCAACTTAAAATCAAAAAGAAACTAGCTAATACATGGGTGATTTTATTTTTCATTGATCTATTTTGATTAGAATATTCTATCGCCATTCATTGGTATGTTTATTTCAAATAATCCTTATTCTCTTCCAAATCAGGAAGGAATTCCTTCAGGAGCTTGCCTGCCAAAGGAGTCACCGTACCAATTAATCCTTTTATCACCAATTGCACATTGTAGCGGAAATATTTGAATATGGAACTTTCAGAGGCTTCAGCATGCACACGCATATAATGAGAGGTGAATAAAAGGAGTAACACAAGCTCCCAATTAAAAAAAATCAAATAGCCTTTTTCAGGTATTTGATCAAAAAAAGGTGATTATGTTATTCTTGAACTAAGAAAAGGAGACCATTTTGTTACGAATCATGATTCATAACACATTCATCTATTCTCCGAGAGAATATGCTGTTCCATAAAAGCCTTGGGAGTCAGGCCAGTTTGTTGTTTGAATGCTTTATAGAATGCGGAGTTCGATTTAAAACCTGATTCATTGGCCAAGGCCATGATGGTATAACTAAGAGAGTCAGGAGTGTCAAGTCTTCGAATCACTTCATTCACACGATGACGATTGAGGTACTCATTGAAATTTTGTCCGTACTCATCTTTGATAATCGCGGAAATGACACGTTCATTTGTTCCAATTTTGGTAGAGATATTTGAAAGTCTTAAGTCTTGATTAAGATATATTTTTTCTCCTTCGAAGAGGTCTTTCATTTTCGTAAGCCAAGTCACCTTTTCTTTTTCACTCAACCCACTTGTCGAAGACCTGTTCGGATGAAGCAAAGGGTCATTAAAACTCTTGAAAAAAATTGATACTATAACAATGGTAAAAAGTAAGGTGACATTGTGCATTATTTCATGTGGTATTGGGAAGACAAACCTTGATACGATGGTTAAAAGAAAATTCAACAACCAAATAGCAGCAATTCCAAATACCAACCCTCGAATCCAATTGAAATCCCCGGCATGATTAATTCCTTGGTCTCGGATAAAAAAGCAGCTATATCCCAAATAAATTAGCATGTGCACATTCCAAAGCCAAGGCATCATTATAGCGTTTGTGGCTTGCAAAAAGAGAAGTCCGTCTTGTGCATTCAGACTGGACAGTCCAAAGAAAGTGCTTAAGGGCAGATAGATGATGAAAGGAATAAAGTGATAGAGGTGTTTTGTCCTCCAACGCTCGCCAGTATTGTAGTTATTCACCAATATATAGAAGAGCGGCCCTATTAAGAACAATACTGAATTTGCAATATCTTGAAAGAAGGAATTTTCATGGACAATCCTAGAAACACTCAACAGTGTATTGGTCATGATTACTGCCAAGACGACGAGGACAAAGCCAATTATGAAATTTAATTGATTTTTTGCACCTCTAAAAAAGAGAACTAAAGCCAACATTAGTGCTTGAACTACCCCAATGAAGTTTAACAATAATGTGATGGTTATGACTATTTGCATAATACTGAAAAGTACTACTGTTAAACCCCAGATTCAATGGTCCGGTTGCGGAAAACTAAAAAAACACATTATACTCAACTGATTTTTGTATCTATAATTTCAATGTCACTAAGTCGATAGGGTAGCCTTTGTTCATTTCCTCACGACAGGTGGTAGTTTGTGTATGGATTTGTTGGTTTTCACGAATCACTAGGAATTAGGAGACTAGCAAAAGGTTGTCAAATACCTGAGCGGCAAATTCTAATTAGTTAATTGATTTGTGAGGACACGAACCAAGGCGGTTGAATTATAGTTAATTCAATATATTTGAACATTCCAATCAGAGTATTTAAAGCAGATGAGAAGCGAATTCCACGTTATTCAAGATATCAATCAGCCCGAACTTATCCGCATAAGCAAGTCAAAAAAAGACCTCAGATTACATGTTAGGGTATTTACATTTAACGATGGAAAGCATGAGATTGGTTTGATTCCATCCCTGTCTCTTAGCAGCTATGGTAATGATAGAGAATCAATGGTCCTAATGTTGCAAGAAACATTGGATGATTATTTAGATAAATTGCTTGAGCTAAAGATAGAATTGATCGAAGCTGATCTGAGTGCGCACGGTTGGAAAAAGCAGCAATTTCATTCAAAAAACTTTGACGGACCATACATAGATAAGGCTGGTATATTAAGAGAATTTGAACTTCCAGAGAATACAGTCATGGAAGAACAGATGATCACCGCTTAAAAACTTCCTTCATTGTCACCTTCACCTTCACCAATCAAGACCAAATGCTTTCATGCGTTTTTGAAGGCGCACGGTTGTGTGCAAGTTAAAGGAGCCAAGCACGACAAGTGGAATTGTCCTGGAAGCATAAGATCCATAACATTCGGAAGAGGAGATAAGGAAGTACCATATCTACATGTTGCGAATAATGTTCGCAATATGGGAATGACAATGAATGACTTCAAGAAGTGGGCAAAGAAGAACTGCTAACATAACTTGGAAATACCAGTAGAGACCAGCATCGCGACCGCAATAGCTGCTCTGTCTTACGAATATCCAACAATCCCTTTCCACCACAGCAATCAAAGGCATGCTGTATTTCCAATAATTTGCCTCATGGACAAACCCAGTATTTACAAGGTTCATGTGTAAATAATTTAACCGCTTATCTATCATTTCAATGTCACTAAGTCGATAGGATAGCCTTTGTTCATTTCCTCACGACAGGTGGTAGTTTGTATATGGATTTGTTGGTTTTCACGAATCACTAGGAATTAGGAGGCTAGCAAAAAATTGTCAAATACCTGAGCGGTAAATTCTAATTAGTTAATTGATTCGTGAGGGCACGAACAAAGGCGGAAACAAGCAAGTAAAACGACACAATCAAGCTAACCATATCTTATAACTCTTTCCTTCTATTTCTTTTTGGTAAATAACCTGAGGAGCAAGGTGCGTTTCTCGGAGTTTTTTCTGCAGAGACTCATTGTTCCAATGACTGGAATCTAATTTATCGAGAACAGGAGTTGGGATTAAACACTGTAGATCAAACGCCTCATCTGGTGGCAAAGTGAGCGCCATCAAAGTTTCGCTGGCATCTGATATTTCAACATGCAATGCGTTGGCTATGGTTCGTAGCTTTGGTCTCTTTTTGTATTCCTTCATTGGTGGCAAAGTGAATTCACGTGCTTTTTGCAGTACAGATTCCCCAATGGCCTTTTCCAATAGAATCCACCAAGGCAATTTTGCATTCAATTGAACTATTTGGCGTATTATGCCCTGAAATGCTCGCATCAGAAGAAGTAGATCCGACGGGCCAGCAGACCTAAACCACCATTTTCTGTCTTGTAGTATCACCTCAAACCCCCGTCCAATATTCCATGTGTTGCCATCAAAGGGGTCATCTGTTATAAATGGCTTAAGTAATATGCGACTTAAGCTTGGTAGCTCATGTTCGATATGAGCGAGCTTGTCTGTATCAAACCCCATGGCTGAAAAGCATGACATAAAGGAGATTTCTGTATTTTCCCTAAGGGCAAGAATTAACTTCAAAAGTGCCAATCGTTGTGCTTCTGAGATGTTTACGGTACTCCCAAAATCCAAAAGTACAACCTCGGGTTGGCCATTTTCAGAATGTCTAAAATAACAATTGCCCATATGAGGGTCACCATGTACTTCACCCAACACGAAGATGCTCTTCCACAGTGTCATCAATAGTGTCCGAGCAATAATTAGTTGATCTGAACGCTTCCATTCCAGTACCTCATCGAAATATACTCCTTCCTCCCAGTTTTGAACGAGAACTTGTTGGTTGCAGAGAGCAGGGAATACTTTCGGTATACACAAACCATCTAATACTAATTCTCTTTTAAACCGAGCTTGTCGCCGAGCTTCCGATTCATAATCTAGTTCCTTGTACAAATCCTCCTTTAAAGTCTCTTTATATCCTGAAATATCTATCTTCCAACGCTTGGCTGGCCCCATATTGGGCATTAAGCCTGCTAATCCGACTTCCGATTTTATGGTCTGTTCTATTTCCGGATATTGTATTTTAATAGCGACTATCTCACCATCATTCAGTTTCCCTTTATGCACCTGACCCAGAGAAGCTGCTGTTGCTTTTTCATCGATGTGCGCAAAATTTTCAAGACACGGTTGATCTGGATGTGCAGAAAACTGGGATTTAAGGTCTTTTAACTTTCTCTGAGGTATCCCTTTGAGCAGTTGGGTAAATGCGGAATTTTGCCCAACATCAGCGACCACCTGGCCGATTTTCATAGACAAACCGCCTGACTTGGCCAGATGCTCTGAAATCTTTTCACGTATTTTCTGTCGGGACTGTTCTTTTTTGGAGATTCGAAGTTTTATGATAGAAATTAAGAGCTGTAGATGTCTTGCTACACGCTGTATTCGCTCGATAATCATGGATCTTCCCTTTCAATAATACTAATATCTACCTCCATTTCCTGCAACCTTTTTAATAGGTTACTATGTTTGTTTTTTGGGGTGATGTCTATGAATGATTGCGTAGCAATATTAAAAGACACTTGAAGGTCTCCCTTTGCAATCGTACTGGATTCCGCCCTTTCCACCGCTTTTTTACGAGCCTGTGGTCTAAAATTCAGAGGGACTTCTTTCAGTAGTAATTGAACAATGGAGATGGCATTCGGCTCCCAATCTAGTGAGACAGGTAAGTCAATGTGAATACCTAAGTCATCTTCAGTAAACAATTTGTAAAGTAAAATATCGATTCCTAGTTCACCTGTGAAAAGAACTTGGTGACGAAAGGAGGTCTTTTTTTCCGCAACGCCTTTTTGATCAAAACCGATATTCAATAACTTTTTGGAAGCTGTTTCTAAGTCGTCACTTTGGTAGTCCAGGCAGAGGGTCTCGTTCTGAACTGCATTCGATTGATGTAATTGTATGATCAGAATGCCATTGGTGACAGTAATCGAACTAGTACTCACATCAGATTCGGCAAAATCGAAGTGATCACATAAAAGCTGAGAAGTTGCTTTTACGTCTAATACTTCATGATTTATACTCGAAACAAAATTCATCAATTGGGAAGCAATCGGGTGATGGACTGATCGTCAGATTGGAAAAAACTACTTCTCATTTTCCAGGTGCGGGCTCCAAAATAATCCATATAGTCCATGATCCAATGATTCCAGACCCTGTTCGGATCGCTATGCCAGGACCAGGAAAGGTTCACAAGTGTGGAGAAAAGTTGATTGCAATGCTCGTCCAGATCGTAGGTTGTTTGTTTGAAGGTGGGTTCTTTTACCTTTTCTTGATAGGGGTCAACGTACAAACGAACTCTCTCTAACCCAAGACTCTTTCCGTCAATAACTCGAGATTCCAATATAAGGTCAACACGATCTCTATACCTTTTGTTATTCACTCGACCAAGGCTAATGGTCACTCCTTCGTATTTTACTCCATTATCTAAGAAATCATGAGTAAAAATGTAGCCCATCAAAGCATCTTCATTGCCAATTAAGTCTTTGCAGAAATTCAACGAATCGAGGGGCATTTCGGAAAACTGATTGGTGAGCACATCCATGAATTGCTTCATTAGGGTGCCATCTGCCGGCCATTGGAGCTTAAAGCTTTTAAAATTGACCAGATCAGATTTATTCCACGGTCTGGACCATCCATATTTTTTCGATTGGCGATAGGATTCCATTCCATTCATTAGCCTGGTCATAAGAGACGAAGGCTTATTTTTTTCATTCAAAGTTGACCTAACCGCCTGGTACTCTTCTTCACTTTGAATTTTGGGACTTACTTCTACACTCATAGTATTTTAGTTTAGTATTTCCAGAGTTTGCTCAAAGAAAAGTCTGGTTCTCAACAGCTAGACTCTAATCGTTTCACTAGATAGATTTCTTATGCAAAGGTGTAGGTATTACTCATTTGATGGAGTAGAGGATGACCCATTTTGAATTAGGCTATTTACCTAGTTTGTTTCAGGAAGCTTTTTCTCCCATACAGCAAGTCTTCCAGTGTCGGCAATGAGTGATGGCACCACCCCTAGCGCAGATCTTCCGACAGTTGGCTGTGCTGAACAGATGGAGCAATTACAATTTCTTCAGCTCTTTGCTTTCACTTTTGTCGGTCTCTTCGAAAATACTGATGGCATACCCTCCGCCAGGCGCACAGAATTGACTCAATTTTGATTTACTCGTCACCACATATTTGGTGATTTCATAGGCCTTTGTGTTGGTCTGATAGTGTGCGTCTTTTGCATCACTGTAGACTGTTGCAACGTATCGTTTGCCAGCATCTAGGAAATCAAATTTTATGTTGGAGGTTCTTGCTTCGCCATCGTTTGTACGGCCTACGAACCAATTACTGCTTCCTTTTTCTTTCCGAGCGAAGGTGACGAAATCTCCGGGTTCAGCTTCTAGTACTTTGGTGTCGTCCCAATCGATCGCAACATCTTTGATAAACTGGAATGCATCGAGGTGCTTATTATAAGTCTCTGGTAAATCGGCAGCCATTTGCAGCGGGCTGTACATGGTCACGTACAATGCCAATTGCCTTGCCAGCGTCGTGCGGACTTTAGATCCATTGTCGGGGTTGTATTGGCTTACATCCGCCTCGAATATTCCTGGAGTATAGTCCATGGGGCCACCGATGAGTCTGGTAAAGGGAAGAATCGTGGTGTGATCTACGTTGTTGCCACCAAACGCTTCGTACTCGGTACCTCTTGCAGATTCGTTCCCTATCAGGTTGGGGTACGTACGACTAAGCCCGGTTGGACGAACGGCCTCATGTGCATTGACCATGATTTTATATTCCGCCGCTTTTTTGATTGCATGTATGTAATGATTGACCATCCATTGTCCGTAGTGTTTTTCTCCACGCGGAATCATGTTTCCCACATATCCACTTTTCACGGAATTGTAGTTGTTGTCCACCATAAATTGATACGCATCATCCATGTACCGCTCATAGTTTCGTACCGATCCGGAAGTCTCGTGATGCATCATAATCCGAACTCCTTTGCTCTTTGCATAGTCACGTAACATGTCGACATCAAAATCAGGATAAGGTGTTTGAAAGTCAAACACAAAGTCTTTTGATTTTCCAAACCAATCTTCCCAACCTTCATTCCAGCCTTCAACCAAGACTGCATCGAATCCATGTTCCGCAGCAAAATCGATATACTCTTTTACATGGTCATTATTTGCGGCATGCCTGCCGTTTGTTTTTGTTTTAGAATAATCCGTTTCACCAAGCTTTATGCTGGCCATGTCGTTGTACGCCCATGAACTCTTTCCAGTGATCATTTCCCACCAGACGCCGATGTATTTCACGGGCTTGATCCACGAAGTGTCATCGTAAGAAGTTGGTTCATTGAGGTTGAGTGTGATATTGGAAAGTAAAATGTCTCCTGCATTTTCACTTGCGATGATGGTTCTCCAAGGCGTTTTGCTAGGAGTCTGCATGTATGCCTTGTTGCCTACTGCATCGGGAGTAAGATGCGATAGAAACGTCATGGTCTGCGCATCAAACTCCAGGTGCATGCAGGAGTATTCGATGAGTGCCGCTTCGTGAAGGTTGATATAAAGCCCATTTGCTGTCTTCATCATCAGGGATGTCTGAACGCCTGGTTGGGTAAATGGAGTCTGGGAGGCATTGCCAGTAATGGCGGTGCTCATCAAACCAGGAATCTCCGACAGTTTGGAGGTTGTGTAGTCGTACTCCTGAGTGTCGTAATCGCCAGGTAGCCAAAATGCAGTATGATCACCCGCCATCGCAAACTGCGAGCGTTCTTCTTTGACTACAAAATAGTTGAGGTTCTTTTGCTCAGGAAATTCATATCGAAAACCAAGTCCATCATCGAATAGTCTAAAGCGGATGGTCATGGTACGGTCAGTCGCATTTTGATTCAAAACGAAGGCCATTTCATTGTAGTTGTTTCGAATCTCTTTGGTTTCGCCCCAGACGGGTTCCCAGGTTTCGTCTACACTATTGGTCTCCGTGCTCGCAATCGAGAATCCGTCCATCAATGATTCTGTCCCTACCAGTTCCAGGCCTAGGGTGCTTTCTTTTATGATGGGTTTGTCATTAAGCGAGAGTTGATAAACGGGGACTCCTTCCTTTACTTCAAAGTTCATTTTGAAATTACCACTTGGAGCGGTCAATTCTTGAGCCGAAAGGGAAAAGGAAAGGGTAAAAATGAGCAGGGTTAGTAGATGCAACTTCATGATGAGGTGTGTTTAGGCTACTATAATACGATTTTTTCCCCGTGATTTAGGGATGGAAGGAGGGGTTAATTACCGCAAACCTTTGCGGTGAGAAACTAAGCTAGTAAAGATTCGAACACCAGCTGGTCTCCCTAATTCGTCCCTGGCGCGGATCTTCTGGAGTAGGCAGTGCTGATGGCGTGATCCGTGCAATGGATGGGTGCTTCAAAATATGAAAACGTAGATACAATCTACGCTTAGGAGGGATTAGCGATTCTCCTGAGTTGACATGATTTGCAACCATTTTTCTCCGTCCCATTTCCAAAAATCTCCTAATGGCAGTTGCTCTCCATCGACATATTCCTTTCCGCCAAAGAGAAATCCTTCTTTTGAACTGCGATCAAAGGTGAACCCAAAACTATGTCGTGCAGACGGTCCTTCGTTGGCAATGGTGGATACTTTGCCTCCATCAATTTTGAATGTATTCTTTTGGAAGTTGTACCTATAGTTTTTCCCCCCGAAGCCTACGACCTGCTTGCGCTCACTGTCGTATATCATACTGTAGTGGTCTAGCGAAGAGTTCTCATACGGCCCACCGACCTGACTCCATTTACCGTCAAATTCCCAGATATCAGCATACTGTCCATTGATCCATAGTCCGCCATACAGAATGACCTTTTGTCTGTCTCGATCATACGTTACTGAATGAGAGGCTCGTCTGGGCGGTGACGGGGTATCAAGTTTCTGCCAATCTCCCGACCAATTCCAAGTGTCACCAAGAACTTCAGTGCCGTTCCATCCTCCAAATCCAAGAATTATCTTTTGACCACTCAGATAAACAATTTGATGATGGTCTGCCTTGTATTTGCTCTCTTTTTCAAGCTGGTTCCAATTTTCACCGTTCCACTCCCAAAGATCTGAATATGTGACACCCTCATTGCCTCGGCCGCCGTGAAGAATAACCGTCTTTCGTTCTTCATGAAATGTGACTGCACAAAATCCTCTGGGTTCGGGGCCTGTGACTGACAGCTTACTCCACTTGTCTTTTTTCCATATCCAGGTGTCAGAGAGATAAACACCACCCCTTTGAGTTGTACCACCAAATAGCAAAATCTGATTGTTTACTGGATCATGGATAAGTACATGTCCCCATCTTGCTTCAGGGTTGTTATTGGCATCTTGAGCATTTGTTTCTGGCAGCGGCAAGAGGAACAATGCCAATGATAGTAGTAGGGTATAAAAAAATGTGGTGGTTGATTTATTCATTTGCTGCCTATACTTTAACGCTCCAGGTTCGTATGTCCCGTACTCCGCCCATAAAAACTGAACTAGAAAAAATTCGCATGCATTGCAAACTGGGACTAGCTTGGCTCCCGTAGAATCTTTTCCATTTTTCGACCTTTCGCTAGTTCATCAACTAGTTTGTCCAAATATCTTGCTTGTTTCGTCAAAGGAGTTTCTATTTCTTCAATTCGATAGCCGCATATCACTCCTGTAATAAGCGGAGCATTCGGATTCAATTTGGCTTTCTGAAAAAAGGTTTGAAACGTTACTCTCTCATCAATGAGATCTTGTAGTTGATTTTCATCAAAGCCTGTCAGCCACTCAATTACTTGATGCAACTCTTCTTTTGTTCTTCCTTTCTTTTCGACTTTTGTGGTGTAGTGCGGGTAGACCGAAGCGAATATCATTTTTTCTATACGCTCGTCATGTTCGGGTGTTGTTGTCATACCTATGCGTTTTAAATGCTTCCGAGTGATTCCAAAGTAAATGGTTTGCAGGTGCAAATACAACTGCGACTCTGTTGTCTCGTCCTGAAAAAAGCTACCTCTTTACTTACCACCATCCCAATACTTTCCACCAAAGAATACCGCTACCAAGCCAAACAACCAGATGGAAGAGACTTATAATAAATCCGATTTTAAACCATTTTGGTGCTTCAACATATCCTAGTCCAAAGTAAATGATAACTGGTCCAGAGGAATAATTGGTGGTGCAACCACAAAGACAAGAGAAATAGGCGAAAACGGCCGCTGCAACTAATGGTTGACCACTGACAGCCAGGCAAACTGCAAGGAATGGAGCTGCCATGGAGGCAATATGGGCAGTCAGCATTGAAAAGAAATACATTGAATAGAAGTAAATGATTCCTAACATGATAATGGCAGTTAAACCCGATATTCCGAGCATGGAATTTTTGATTATTCCAACAAACCATTCAATAAACCCATATTCTAAAAGCATGTTAGCCATTGTTAGCAAACCACCCAACCAGATCAAAGTGTCCCATGCCTTTTCGTTCTTAATCACTTGCTCCCAGGTCTGAGTTTTGGAGAGGAGCAAGATCGCAACTCCAATTATAGCCACTGTTGTAGTGCCTAGACCATGAAGAAATTTTGTGGCCCAGAGAAGTACAAGCATCACCAGGACTGCCAACATTACTTTTTCATGGAGGGTGGTCGGACCCATGGCTTTCAATTCTTTTTTGGCCTGAACTTGAGCTGCTTTACCATCAGTCAGCGTAGGTCTTACCAAGAGGTGCATTAATTGGGGTAAGAACAGGAGCGACAAAACTCCCGGTACGATTGCTCCGAGAGCCCAGGTTCCCCAACCAAACTCGATACCAAATACGGCTTCAACAGCTTTAGAGACAAGTGGGTTTGCGGCCATACCTGTCATGAACATAGATGCTGCGATCAAATTGGCATGACTACCAACAAGGCTGAGATAACTTCCAGCTTTTTCTGGAAATTTTAGATTGGTCGACCCGAGGGAACGGGAAAGCGAATCAACAATTGGTGCATGAATACCACCACCTCTTGCAGTGTTTGAAGGCATCACAGTAGCGAGAATAAACTCCGAAGTACAAATGGCATAGGCCAAACCTTTCACGGTTTTTCCCAGGTTACTGACAAGAAGTAATGCAATTCGTTTTCCAAGTCCTGTATTGATCATGGCTCTGGCTAGTATGAAAGCAGCTACCACCAACCACACCGTCGAATCTGCAAAACCAGATAAGGATTCCTTGATCGTTAGTGTTTTGGTAATCAGCAATATCAGAAGCCCGACCAGCACCATCATTCCCATTGGAAAAACCTTCAAAATAAAGCTAAAAATCACCGCGATGAACACGCTGAAAATGAACAATCCCTTAACAGGTACATCAATGCTACTTCCCCACATCAGGACGCTACAGCCAGCCAGAAGACACAGTCCTATTTTTATTGCGGTTGATTTATTTGATTGCATTTGTTGATTAAATGAGGGTCGTTTTCTTCCTGACAGTTTCTACCCCCTCAATCGTTTCTTTTAACAACATCTTTTTGACTTTTCATCTTGAAAAACTTCCTGCATATTTTTCACCATGCCAAATGGAATGGCTTCAAATTTCGCGCCATTGTTGGTGTTATCACCAACAATTATCAACTGGCTAATTCAGTGATTTTGCTGTTGGCATTCTCTGCTCACAGGACTAAGATAGTTCTCGGAAACTAAACACTAGCTGATGCTCGCGCTGGGAGGGGTGGATTCAAATATGAAAGCGTAGATACAATCTACGAATAGTGGGGGATCGCTTCACTGCCTACCCGATGCAGCAGGCGGCGTTCGCGATGAGGTACTCCTTAACTTAACGACATTGCACTTGCAGTAGCAGCGGTAATGCTTCCAATAATAAATGCAATTCTGAGTATTCATTTTGTTTGTTTCTTCCTCATTTTAGAGGCCTTGCAAATCCAAATTTTCAGAATCTTCCATGGCTACTCTACATTTCATTTTTTTCTGAATCACCTTAAAATGATGCTGGTCTTCTTCAGTTACAAAAGTTATTGCATCACCAGCGTTTTCTGCACGACCAGTTCTACCAATACGATGAACAAAGTCTTTTGGAGAACGAGGTAATTCATAATTGATGACATGCGGTAAAAATTCAATATCGATACCACGAGAAAGTAAATCGGTAGCTACTAAAACTCTCAGTGTTCCAGCTTTGAAATTGGCCAAAATTTCTGTCCTTCTTCCCTGGCTTTTTTTGCTGTGAATGGCTGTTGCATTGACCTTATTTTTTTGCAGTTTCTCGGCTACCAAATCTGCTTGATAGACGGAGGAAGTAAAGATCAAAACTTGTTGCCAATTGTTCTCTTTAATTAGGTAGCGCAATAAAGGGCCCTTTTTCTCCGGCTTTACGGAGTAGGCCAATTGCTTAATGAGGCTAATGGTATCTGCTTCAGCCTCGATTTTGATTATGGTAGGATCGTTCAATAACACATTTTCAACCTTCTGAACATCAGGACTTAAAGTAGCTGAAAACAGTAGATTTTGCCGCTTTTTGGGCAAGAGTCCGAAAATGAGATCCATCTCTTTCTTAAACCCCAGGTTGAGCATTTTATCTGCCTCATCCAAGACTAGCGTACTCAACTCAGAAAAATGAACAGCGTTGGACTCTTGCAACTCCAGCAATCTGCCTGGTGTAGCCACCAACACATTTACATTTGACAGGGATTTCATTTGTGGGTTAATAGAGGCTCCCCCGTAAACGGCAAAAGATTTAAATGGAAAAGGCAATGCCTTGCCAAACAGACGAAACACCTCTTCCACTTGTATGGCCAACTCTCTGGTTGGCACCAAAACAAGTACATCGATATGTCTATCCTTTGTTTTGATTTTATTTTTCAAATTCATCAAAACAGGTAGTACGTAGGCGGCCGTTTTTCCTGAGCCCGTTTGTGCAATTCCTAGCAGGTCCTTGTGCTGCAAAATAGTGGGAATGGCCTTTTCTTGAATGGGGTAGGGCTTTTGGTATCCCTGCTCAGTAATTACTTTTAACAGATAGGGAGCTAGTCCTAATGTTTTGAAAGGCATAGAAAGTCTGTTGTTTTAAGAGAACAAAGGTAGGGGTTAGAATTGGCTTGGGATGTAGAAAGGTGTTGACGCATAAACAAGTTCATCAAATCTTATCTGACTGCCCTTGCACATATCATCAAATACTGCAATTAGGAAATTTGAACTTTATTCGCATACTTACGTATCAAATACTGCAATTAGGAAACTTGATATGATTGAATACAAATTAGGTCACTTTGAAGAAATCGTCTTACTCACGGTTTGTGTTTTATATGAGAACGCATATGGAATATCAATCAAAGATGAGATTGAGTCCCGAATAGGGAAAGGAGTAAGTGTGGGTGCTTTGCAGTCTGCCTTGCGAAGGATGGAGGAAAAGGGATATCTGGAGTCCATGGAGGGCGAAGAGACACCAGAGCGGGGGGGTAGACGAAAGAGATATTTTACCATTACCACTCATGGAAAAAACGCATTAAAGGAGACTAAAGATTTAAGAATGGAATTGTGGGATTCAATCCCGAATGTGGTCTTCAACTAACACAGTTATGAAAAGATTTGCGAATAAGATCTTATCCCTTTTTTGTCGTCCTGAATACTACAATGACATTCGAGGTGACCTGGAAGAATTATATACACGCAGAATTAAGTCTTCCACAAAATTGTATGCAGGAATCAAATATTTCCTTGCTGTACTGATGCTAATGCGTCCGTCTTTAATGAAACCCATCAAACTACTAACATCTTTAACTAATGGTTCTATGATAAACCAATATTTCAAAGCCTCGGTAAGAAGCTTTTCAAAACACAAGACCTACTCCACAATTAACGTATTTGGTTTGTCTGTCGGAATTGCTGCCTCAATTTTGCTCTACAGTTATGTAAGCTTCGAAATGTCGTTTGATAAATCATACGAAAATAAAGATAGAATTTACAGAGTGACTAATCATTCAAAACGAGGGGACAGAATTCGGGGTGGAATTACAGGGTCCGGTATGCTTGCCCCAGCTCTGAACAAAGAGATTCCAGAAATTGAACTGGCAGGAAGAAGGCATTATTTTGGTCGACCAGTTATCCAGATTGGAGATACAAAATTCAGGCAAACCCAGTGCTACTATGCGGATCCAAACCTTACCACAATTCTCGAATATGATTATTTGTTTGGCGATGAAAAAAAAGCGCTAGAAGCACCTAATAGTGTAGTTATTTCAAAGGCGACAGCCAGGAAAATGTTTGAAAACGAGACTAAGGCTTTGGGTAAAACTATGCTGGTGAACCAAGTTTTCATGCAAGTGACGGGTGTAATTGAAGATGTAGCTGCAAATAGTAATTTTGTTCCGCATATGCTGGTTTCGATGAGTACTATGTCGAAAATTGGATGGAATTGGATGGGGCATATAACGTATGTGCTTCTAGAAGACAATGTGCCTTCAGACGTAGTGAATGATAAAATGGCGATGATGGTAGATCGTTTGAGTCTTGGAGATCCAGAAGAGGGGATTTCTGTTTGGTACGACCTCTACCCAATTTCCGAAATCCACTTGTCCACTGACGATAATCAAGAGGGCCGAGGAAACCGAAGTATGATCTATGCTCTTTCCCTTATTGCTGTTTTTATACTGCTCATTGCAAGTATCAATTACATGAATCTGGCTACAGCAAGATCTTCGCAACGGGCGAAGGAAATAGGAGTTAAAAAAGTAATTGGGGCGCTTCGAAGACAGATTTCATTTCAGTTTCTTGCGGAGTCATTATTTGTGTCGTTTATATCTGTGGTTATTGGTGGTTTGCTCGCTTTATTTCTAGAGAGCTCTTTTATCACCATGACTGGAATTCCCTCCTCCATCAATTTCTTCAGTGTTGATGTTATACTGAAACTTGCTGGTCTGGGACTTGCCATTGGCTTGGTTTCGGGAAGCTACCCAGCAATCATTCTTTCGTCTTTTAAACCGGCGACTATTCTTAAAGGAGGGCACTCAAGTGTGGGAAGCCAGGGGCTCAGAAGAGTTCTTGTTTCCTTTCAGTTTGTAATCTCAATCATCTTGATTGTCTCTACGATTGTGATATTCAATCAGATCAACTTCTTGCAAAACAAAGATTTGGGTTTTAGTCAGGAAGCGATCTATGTAGTCAGGCTTGGAAAGCCCGATTCCGAGGGAGTATTGAAACAGACTTTTTTACAAAATCCTCATATTAAAAATGTAGCCTCAAGCAACCTGATGCCGGCCACTGGTGATTCTGGTGCTACGTTTAGTATTCGCGATGAAGATGGTGAAGCTTCTGAAGACATTGTGAGCATGGCCACCATAGATGACGATTATCTGGATTTGATGGAAATCGAGCTACTCTCAGGCAAGGCATTTGCTGCCGATAATGGTACCAATACTGGTTCCATCATTGTGAATGAAGCCATGGTGAAAAAATATGGATGGAAGGAACCACTGGGGCAATCTATTTCAATAGGGGGTAATGAGGAAGGAGATCCTATGGAGAATTTTGTAATAGAAGGAGTGGTGAAAGATTTTAATATGCTAAGCCTGTATAGTCCTATTAAACCGTTTGCATTTTTTAAGAAGCCAAAATTCAACTGGGGAGCTCAGTATCTTCTTCTCAAGCTCGATGATCGAGATTTGATGGAGACCATTTCATTTATTCAAAACGAATTTGAATCCTTCGATCAAGGAAGTTTGTTTTCTGGCAGATTCCTGGATGATCACCTGGAAAGTATTTATCAAAATGAAAAGAAAACGGCCAACGTCTTTCTTGTGTTTGCATTGCTGACAATTACCATTGCTTGTCTGGGACTTTTTGGTCTTGCTACTTATTCGTTGGAGCGACGTACCAGAGAAATCAGCATTCGAAAGGTCTTGGGGGCGAAACTTGGCGATATCGTTAAACTGGTGTCCGTAGAATTTGTGCTTATTATTATGGTATCAAGTCTGATAGCAGCACCTTGCGCGTATTTCGCTATGAAAAAGTGGCTGGGCAAGTTTAGTTATCATATTGACATATCTGTTTTTACGATGCTTACAGGTTCATTGGCGGTACTTGTCATCGCACTGATGACAATCAGCATTCAGGCAATAAGAACAGCTAAATCCAATCCAGCCTGTACCTTAAAATGTGAATAATCTATCTATGATTCTACTTCTCTTCTAGCACAGATAATCTTATGGGAGCAAGTGTTGAGAGGGTGATCAGTGCACTAGTTCCAAACGAGCGCCAGCTTGGGGTGTATCTAACTCCATGGATGCTACCTGGTGCAGTGAGGTGCTCAGAGAAGCAATTGATGAGCATGGGCTACACCAGAGATCTTCAATACTGATCAGGGTAGCCAGTTCTCATCGCTACTCTTTACTGATGTACTCAAAGCCGCTCTGTTTTACTATAGATTAACCAAAGAACAGTGCTTTCCATCACCAAATAAGCAGTTGTCTTGGGCCATTGAGCCCTTCAAGCCTGCATATCTGATCACAGCAGGTTAGTCAGTAGCTCCAATTCCGTCACTCATTCTATTGCAAAATCCATAGTATGGCCACTTTCGTTCAACAGCGGATTCATGTTGGGTCGTGCCGACCACACGAATCCTTAGTTATTGGCGGTAGTTTTTTGTATCAAGATCTTTGATATTTAAAATTCTTTGAGTTGATCTTCGAACCAGGAAGTCATTGGTGATTGTTTCGAAATTGCAATTCTAAGCCCTTTATTGAAATATTCTTTGGCTTTTTCAGTCTGACCGTCCTTTAAATAGGCCTGAGCTGCAAACCCATTTATTTGTAAGCCTTCAGCGTAGGTTATTAATCCAAATTCATAAATATCAATTGCTATTTTGTATTTTTTTTGCTCATAATAATAGCGTCCCATATTTACTAGCTGAGCATAATCAGGAGCAACATTAAAATTGTATATTTCAGATAAACTTTCTAGTGCTTTTTTGAGATTTGAAAAATTATTTGAACTATAATGATGGTCAATGTTCCAATTTTGGAATAGAAACTTAAAGCCATTATGCACAGCTGGTGTAACAGTGGAAAGATGGTCTTCTTCAAACAAATCGAGATAATCTATTTTAAAATTTGTGCTGTTCTTAACATCAGTTTTGAGCTGAAGATATTGATTATGCATAATTTCCCCATCCCCATCTAATGTGGCTTCATTTGCCATTGTTACAAAAGTTAATTTACTTTTTTTAAATGACTGTCTATTTAGCTTATCTCTCCAGCTGAGAGCTAAAGATTGATTATCCCACCACAGGCTTGGACTAATGGCTAAATAATTATTAAAAACATCAGTTGTGTCTTCTACAAGGGTATATAAGGCGAACATTGCTCCAATTGAATGCCCCACGATTGTATTATGATTAGAAGAAGGATATTCCTTATTTATGTAAGGGACTAGCTCATTAGACAAAAAGGAAAGGAAGTTTGGGCCTCCTCCTGTTTTCATATAATCAACATTAATATAGGTTGGAGAATAGTCATACTCTCTATGTAATCCACTAATACCAACAACAATTACATTTGGCATTAAACTTGCCCTTGCAAGGGCTTGTGAAATACCAACAACATTCAAGAAATTATGTTCTCCATCAAGAACGTAAATCACTGGAAAAATGGATTGTGAATTATCTAAACTGTTCTCTTCTATTTTAGGAGTGTGAACCCAAATTTCACGATCATCTGATAAAATTGTCGATTCGAACGAAAATGATTCATTTATTAGAGTTGCCATTTGTTGTGCATTGACACCATTTATATATGTCAATAGCATGATTAATGATAAAAATGTTTTAGTCATGTTCATTTATATAAAAGTATCTCATTTGATGATCAATCCCTTGTAAAAGATGGCAGGAGATGATATTTTACGTTCTATGTACTTCATTGAATTACTTACAACGGTTAATATAAGCCCCTGTTTTAATGGGGCTTATATCTTGTGTGTGCCTTGAATGGTGAATGTAGCTCATGAATATGAGTGATCCAATGGGTGAGAGTCCCGTAAGCGCTGGGGTCGTGCCTGGAAGCTAAGCAAGTGGCACGCGTGTCGCTGAAGCTCTAGCGTAAGCACAAGCTGGTTCACCGTGAGGTGTGCAGTGAAGTAAGCCAGACTGCAGTGTCTGTACTGACGAACAGAAACTACATACAGAGGCTATGAGATTGGATGAGGTAGCACATGATACTGAAGTCCTATACCTCGCAAGAGGGATCGAAATAGTAGATGTAGCAGGCATAGACACAAGGATATTCACCTTACCAAGGGAGATCTCGAACCGTACGGGTTACGGTTTGAGAAGTCAGCAGAGGCCATAGTAGTCAGGGGATACGAGCTGTCAAAGAAGGCAGAGGTCTCACAAGCTGATGAAGGGCTGAACGTAGAGTAGACTGAAATTTGATTAGGAGGTCTATCCGCCTGTGCGGATGCTAGCCTAGTCAAAAAGTACAGAAAAGCCCTGACTGGTGTAAAGAGCGGTCTTGGTATGCTCTGCGAACCGCCGTATACCTGCCTTGCCGGCAGGCGAGATCCGTACGTACGGTGGTGGCGCCTATGCTGAAGCTTTAGCGCAAGCATGTGAGAGGTGCACTGACGATCATTTGGTCTCAGCCACCTACTCGATTGGCTGCTGCCTTTATTCTTCAAATGTCTTTCTTTCCAACTTCACGGCAACATATGCTAAAGCTAAAGTTTTCTTATCAATCAAGTCGTCTCTGTAATAATGGTCAAGTCCGAGTTCTGTAACAACAAAACCTTGTTTTGTAATTTCGTCAGCTATAGGAGTTAGCCCATCATTAGGTCCAAAGTCCTTCATTGAGCAGTACCTGTTTTTTATCTCCTTACTAATGTTTGTTGCTAATGGCGTTCCGACATAGTGAATTATTTTTATATGGCTAGGCAATTTGAGTTTTTCAAATTCAGAAGTACGCATGTTGTAGCTAATATCCTTTACTATGTCTATATTTTTACCTTTTGTCCATAACATGAATTCAGCAATCCAACATTTGGGAGCTTTAAGATAACTGTCCGCTATCGGGCTGCCACGCAAGATACCACCTACACTTACCCAAGATTTTATTGAACTTATTTCTTCTGGTTCTAAAATATCTCCCAATGCTATTGCTGTTTCAAGTCCGCCTTTGCTAGCACTTACTAGCATAATATTTTTGTGTTTTTTATTTATGGATTTTAGTTTAGAAGCAATTATTTGTGCGTTTTTTTCCGATAATCCCCACTCTTCAATTTCAATAAGTTCATTTGATAAATTGAATTTATCTAGTATTCGCCTTTGTCTCGCAAAATTCGCTCCTGTTGTTGTGTCTTCCTTATAACCAAGCCCTGGAATAAAAACTATATGGTAGTCTTTTAACCCATTATATAATTCTTCTTCGCTTTGATTAATACTTTGATAGTAAAGGTCTTGACAAAATTTATTATTTGAATTGTTATAAAGTCTTTGTGCAAAATAAAACGTAGCTACATCATTTGAGTACTCTTTGCTTATTTGTGATAGTGTCTCTGTATTAAGTTCATAGGCATCATACTTATTGAAAAAACTATGAACTAATTTATCATTAGGTTTTTCAATAAGAGTTTTCGCAAACTGGTGGTCAACAGTAGTCTGAATGAATTTCCCGATAAAATATCCTTCTGCTGTCAGTGTATTTTTCGGCAAACAACTTGCTCCTAATAAAATGTATGTCATCATTCCAATTGTTAAAAGTATAATGAAGTGAATTGTTCGTTTCATTGCTTACGTCTTTTTTTAGGTTGCAACAAACGGCCAACTAAAATGAGTATGCGCCCCAGTAGTTGGAAGCATCGAAGCTTCTGGTTTGCACTATCATATCTAATGGCTCAGTTCGCATATTCATTTTAGTGTTTGTGTGTGCCCAGCATGGGCATCTGGTATCTAAGATACCAAATTATTCCAGAGGGCGGAAGACCCTTATGCGCGGGAGTCGTGTCCCGAAGCATTAGCAAGTTGCACGCGTGTCGCTGAAGCTCTAGCGTAAGCACAAGGTGGTTTACCGTGAGGTATGCACTGAAGCCTGCCTGTGGCCTTTAGGCAGGGAAGCAAGACTGCAAAACCCGGTTCCAACGAACAGAAACTACATACAGAGGCTATAAGGTCGGATGAGGTACCACATGATACCGAAGTCCTATACCTCGTAAGAGGGGTCGAAATAGTAGATGTAGCAGCGATAGACACAAGGATATTCATCTTACCGAGGGAGATCTTGGAATAGATTCGGTTTCTATGAGCCAAGAAGTCAGCAGAGGTCATAGTAGTCAACAGGACATGAGCCGACACCGGAAGGATAAGGTCGGAATACTCACGGGGTTGATGAAGGACTGAACGTTAATCTTCCTGAAATTGAATTGGGAGAGCTCTGCTTAGCCCTTTACAAAATTAGGGGATAGCTTCACTGGTGTAAAGAGCGGTGATGTGATGATTAACGAACCGCCGTATACCTGCCTTGCCGGCAGGCAGGCGAGAACCGTACGTACGGTGGTGTGAGAGCCTCAACGTGATGGGTTTATAGCCCGTCACGTCGGGCTACTCGATTATGTGGCGTTTTCCTTCCTTTTTAAAAAATTTATCCAAAAGTCTCTAGTTGCAAGGAATGCTTTTTCAAAGTCAATAGAGTTATGTTGATTGATTTTGATAATGAACTTAGGAACTTCGTAATCATGCCTAGAATATGCGGTTGAGTATTGTCCCACAGTTGTTGCAGTTTCAAATTTCAGACTTTCATCATTTAGGACGCAATGTTTACTCCCGTTAGCTATGAATCGCATGCACTTTAACTCATCGCACTCTTTGATTATCCAGTTCTGATATTTCTTAAGACCACTTAGCTGGAATTCTTGGCCATTCTTTTTTATTCTAACTTCATCTTGATAAGCTGAATGTTCTGAGTAGAATTCATGATAGGTCCAATCTGTTAGATGCCAAGAGGTTATCGCACAATTAATCGCATGTCTGGGGTTCAAATGTTGCTTATCAAAGTTCTCGTATTCTTGTAGAAGTTTATTTAATAAATCTACTGAAGATGTAATTTGGAACGAGAGCTTGGTTTTCATTGAGACTTCTTCAATTCCAAATGTCTGCAGACAATCTCAAAAAGTTCACTTGGGTTTGCCTCAACAGCTAATGCGATAAGATATAGTTCATCAGCTTTTACGTTAGCACGTTCGTTGTTAGTCAGTTCGTGAAGTCTAGTTGTTCTAATACCTGTCTTCCTCGAAACCTCTGCTCTATTTGTTGAACGCTTTTGCAAATACTCTCCAAGACGTGTCATTCCTTCATTTTAGATATTAATCTATTTTGAAAGAATTGATATTCTCTTAAGAGTAATATTTAATTTAAAATATATTACTTTTAAAGTAATAAATATTATGAATAAAATAATTCAATTAAAATAAAATTAAACATGGAAGCAGTTGACCTCCCGTTCTACAAGTTATCTGACAGTCAGGATTTGATCTTGTTCCTAATCAAGAAGGAGCTGCAAGGATCGAAGTTCACCAGAGAGTTAGACCGTCTTGGCTTTGATTCAGGAGTTTACTGTTCAGATTTAGCCGTTGTGATTCTGTCGTTAGCTGGATTCACTGGCAGGACTGACGAACTCTGGGACTGGTTCATGAAAATGCTGGATTCATACGCCGAGAAAGTTGACCTATGGGATACTGATACTGCTAGGGAGTTAGCGCTGGATGTTTACTTGGAATTACGCACCAAACTGAAATCGGAGAGTGGTGCCACATAACGCTCAGCTAAAATCCGTAGGCTGGATATCTGTAAATATCGGGAAAGTATCTTATCCCGCAAACCTCTTCAAACTCCTCAGTAAGCCGATGGATTTTTAGCGACTGTGTGTGCCTTGAATGGTAAATATAGTTTATGGAGTGAGAGTCTCCTATACGCCTGTCGAGAGGAAGTATTAGTAAGCCGCAAGGGTGGTATAGGTGACTGTACATCTGAAGTAAGCGGAACTACAAATGGCTGAACTAACGAACAGGACCGGGTCGCCGGGCGACTGGATACGGAGGCATGCTGTACAGGGTAAGCAAGCACATCTTTGTGAAGCCCAAAACTCGATGTTTTGTACAGTATGTAGATCCAGTAGTGTTAGCCAGAAGGTAATTTACCTTACCTGGGGAGATCTCGGACTCCACGAGATGGAGACTGAGAAGTCATCGGACCGCCGAAGCGGCAGAGGTCATAGTAGTGAACAGGACATGAGCTCCGGCCAACCGGAGAGTTCTCACGAGTTGATGAAGGACCGAACATTGAATTGTGTCTTAATTCGGATAGGAATGTCGAGTAATCGAGATAGCCTACCCTTAAGCGGACAAGGAAAAGGGAAATGATAGAAAGAGTATTACAGCCTAAAAACCTTTATACAGCCTACCACCGTGTGGTGAGCAATGAGGGTTCGGCAGGAATAGATGGCATGCAGGTACAAGATTTGAAGTCTTATATAGACCTCAATCGCAACCCTATTATCACTTCTATCCTAAACAGGCAGTATGTACCTCAATCTATCCTTGGAGTAGAAATACCCAAGAGTAATGGGAAAACCAGATTACTGGGAGTTCCTACGGTAGTAGATCGATGGCTTCAACAGGCAGTAAGCCAACAATTAGCGACCAGATTCGAATTGGATTTCGAAGCAGAGAGCTATGGCTTTCGTCCAAGGAAGAACCTACACGGCGCAGTGAGACAATCCCTGAAAAACATCAATGATGGCTATCAGGATATTGTGGACATTGACCTTAAAGGATTCTTCGATGAGGTACAGCACTACAAGCTGCTACAGCTGATCTACAACAAGGTAAAATGCTCCACGACTCTGTGGCTGATCCGCAAGTGGTTGCGAGCGCCTATCCTGATAAAGGGGAGGTTGCAACGCCGCAGAAAGGGAATGCCACAGGGAAGCCCCTTGAGTCCTTTGCTGTCCAATATACTATTGGATGAGCTGGACAAGCACCTCAAGAGTAAAGGCCAGAAATTCGTTCGGTATGCAGACGACTTTAGTATCTATACTAGGTCAAAAGCAGAAGCCCGAAAAGTAGGGAATGAAGTCTATCTATTTCTAAAAGATAGGCTGGACTTACCTATAAATAGGGAGAAGAGCGGTATTAGAAGACCCAACAATTTTGAGTTGCTAGGGCACAGTTTTGTGCCCACTTACCAACGGGGGGAGAAGGGTAAATACCAACTAGTGGTGAAGAAAGGTAGCTGGGACAACCTAAAACGTAAGCTCAAAGGGATCACCAAGAAAACCTTGCCTTACAGCTTCGAGGAAAGACTTCAAAAGCTCAAGGCAGTATGGATGGGTTGGGTAAGCAATTACCGATTGGCCAGTATTCAGGTCAAGCTCAAACAACTCGATGAGTGGCTGAGGAATAGGCTGAGATATTGTATTTGGCATGATTGGAAGAAACCTGAGCGGAAACGAAAGAACCTGATCAGACTAGGGTTGGATTGTGATAGGGCTTACGCTTATAGTAGGACAAGAATGGGAGGCTGGGCGGTTGCCCAAAGTCCTATACTAAGAACTACTATCACGTTATCCAGACTTAGGAGGAGAGGGTATATGAGTATGTTG
>Ga0316189_10000324_pt1 | contig 47573 bp, 38 predicted proteins | sample LowCovwburrow_MG_FD_204930 | JGI IMG/M metagenome (GOLD analysis project Ga0316189, IMG submission 204930) | Coastal sediment microbial communities from Maine, United States - Lowes Cove worm burrow | ecosystem: Environmental > Aquatic > Marine > Coastal > Sediment | place: USA: Maine... | reverse complement strand
GGTGGTGGCCGGGAACAACCCTGCCTGCACGTGCTCGACCCCGAATGGCACCAGCAGCAGCGCAAGCGCAAGCAGCGCGACGAGCCGCGCGGCCTGCATCCACCAGCGTGCACGCGCGTGCTGTACCGCTCGGCTGATCGCCACCAAGGTCAGCACCACGGCCCACGTCCACTGCGGCGCGTTGGCTTCGTGACGCGCCAGCGCCAGCCCGATCAACGCCACCGATCCGACCCGCCAGCCCACCAGCCTGCCGGTGGCCATGGCGAGCACCAGCACGAAGAACAGATCAAACAGCGACCAGCGCTCGATCATGGAGCCCTGGGCTGTGTCGACCCCGACGGTGCCCAACAATCGGAACCCGGGCGGCAGGTACAGATGTGCGGACAGCGACACCACGTCGGTGTCCCAGCCGACGGCTGGTAGCGTACCTGACCGTGTGGGCAGCCGTGACTCCGCGACGACCTCGACATCGGCCTCCCGCAGCGCCACCCCGGTCGCGCCCGCCCTGGTGTTCGTCACCACCTGGTCTTGTTGGTTCACCGACGCATGACCGAGCTCGGTCGGCGCGAGCACGTTCAGCCGCCACCCGCGTGACATCCGCCCGCGGAACGTGTCGCGCACGGTCAGGCCGCCATCGTCGAAGCCGACCCACAGCTCGCGCAACAGCTCCAGCTCGTTCGGTGCCGGATCCGGATCTCCGCGACGCAGGGTCTCCAGGTGCAGTGGTGTGTCGACCGCGACCTGGTAGACCGGCAGCCCGCGCCACGACTCGGGCAGGGTGGTGCGGGACGGGTCGACCCCGACAGCACCGGTGATGTCGATCGCCCGCGCGCGCTCGTCGGCCTGCACCGCCCAGGTCTCGACCTCGGGCCAGCCCGCCGTGGGTGCGGGGCGGGACAGCTCGGACACGGGCCCAGCGTGGACCGCCTCGAAGCGCAGCTCGAACGTGCCGGGTCGCACCTGGACCTGCAGGGTGCCCGTCGGGGTGAACCGTGCGGGCAGGTTCGCGGTCAGTGAGACGGGGCGGGTCCCCGACACCAGCACCTCGCCGAAGTCCACCTCTCTGCCCGTGCCCGAAGCGCGGAGGACCACCACGGTCTCCACCACCACAGGCACGCCGTCGGCGATGCGGCGGCTCACCTCCAGCTCGAGGTGCTCCTCCTGGGGGTTGTCGGTGGCCACCGAGCCCAGGCGCAGCCCCTCGGAGTTGATCCGTGGTCGGTCCACCTGCGCACCATCGACCGACAGTTGGATCAGGCCGACCAGCTGAGGCACAGGAAGGCTGCTCGGGCGTGTCGTGTAGCCGAGGGACCCACGCAGCACATGGGTGCCGGGTCGCAGGGTGGTCACCGGGCGGTCCCCCACGGCGAGCACGGTCACGGCGCGGTCCTGCGCATCGCGGATGCGTTGGGGCCAGGCGCCTGGGCCGCCCGGGAGCGCGACCACGGCGTCGCGGTCGGTGTGCACCGACAGGACGAAGGTGCCGCGATCGGCGTCGGCGACGACCTGCAGTGACCCGGGCCACACACAGGCGCGCCCGCCCTTCGCGAGGGGGCACGCCAGATCCGGGTGTGCGCTCTGGACCCAGGGGACCCAGTCTTGCAGCTCCGCTGGGAGCTGCTCCACCGCGATCGGCGCGACCGGAGCCGGCGCTTGCTCCGGTACGTTTGCCTGGACCTGCACCTCCTGCGACTGCTGGGCGAGCACAGGGGTTGGGGCGAACGCGCACCACAACAGCACCACCAGCAGACCGCACCCACTCGCGCGCAGGCGGCGGACCGCAGAGACCCAACCCATGTCGCACTCCCGGGCCAGTCTACCGCCCAGCGCTGCTACAGCCAGGCGCGCAGCTGCTCTTCAGACAGCCGCGCTGGGTTGCCCCACCATACCATCTCCCCTTCGTCGAGCACGGCGGCTGGTGCTCGCTGGCTTGTACGCGCCGCCGGTGCCGCGCCTCCCGGTCCACACGATCGAGGTGGACCGTGTACACCGCCCGGAACATCCACACCCGCAACGCGCCGTCTTTCCGCAGCGTCTGCACCCGGCGCATGCCCGCGATGAGCCCCTCCTGAAGCAGGTCCTCTGCGTTGTGCGGATCGCGGGCTAGCCGCCTCGCAAACCGCGCGAGGTCGTCGAGGTGGGGCTGCGCGAGGCGTTCGAATCGTCGCTGGCGGAACCAGGTCAGTGCGCTCCCGATCGGGTCATCGCTCTACAGACGGAGCGACTTCCCGATCGGAGCCAACAGGACCCCGATCACCGTGCAGGCGCGAACGTGCCGTCCTGCGCGATGGTGGGCGCGCTGCCTGGGAAGTCCTCTTGCGACAGGCTCCGGACCAGGTCGATCGCGGCGCCGCTGTCGTCGGGCTCGGGCACGCCCTCGCCCACCTGGCGCACCGGGATGATCTTGCCGGAGACCAACTTGCCTTCGTGATCGAGCGTCGCCTCGAGCACGAGCGACAGCCCCAGAGGGCCCGAGAGGTTGAACCGGCCATAGGTCGCGAAGTTGCCGAGGCTGTAGGCCACCAGGTGCCCGTCGATCAGCTGCATCCCACGCGGCACGTGCGGACCGTGCCCCAGCACCAGGTCGGCGCCCGCCTCGATCACGCGCTTGGCGAACACCCGCAGGTGGCCGCGCTGCTCGCCGTAGAAGATCTCCATCTCATCGGGCACGTGGAGTGCCTTGCTGCCTTCAGCGCCGCCGTGGAAGCTGACGATCACCAGATCGTGGGTGCCCTTCATGGCCCGAACCATGCCGGCCGCGGCGTCGTGGTCGTTGATGTAGTGGCTGTTGCGGCTGCTATGGAACCCGATCATGCCGACCTTGATGCCGTCCGCGTCGAACGTGGCGAGCGTGCCCGGCCGGCCCGAGTAGGCGATCCCGAGCTGCTCCAGCGTCTCCTCGGTCTGGGTGCGGCAGGTCTCGCCGAAGTCGGCGGCGTGGTTGTTGGCCGTGGACAACAGGTCGAACCCGGCCTGCTTCAGGTAGGCGCCATAGGCGGTGGGCGTACGGAAGGCGTAGCAGTTCTGCCCTGGCTTGCACTTGTGGGTCTGTCCGCCGTCGCACAGCGGGCCCTCGAGGTTGCCAAAGGTGACGTCGGCGTCGGTGAGCAGCGGCCGAACCGTGTCGAGCAGGTTCGCGCCCTTGTTGGGAGGCAGGAACCCGTCGGGGAAGTCCGTGCCGAGCATGATGTCGCCGACCGCGCGCAGCCGCACCGTGCGGCCCGCAGGCAGGGGCGGACGGAGCGTCGCGGGCGCGCCAACAGCAGACGCCCTGGCGAGCTCCTGGCTCTTGAGGTGCCCGCGCGCTGTAGGAAGGTGCTTGTCGACCTCGGGGTGACCCGGTTGCAGCGACCGGACTCGCTCCCAGTGGCGCACTACCTCGGTCCATTGCCCTTGGGTCCAGTACGCCCACCCGATCTCCCAGTGGCATCCGACGTGCGCATCGTCGATGGTCAGGCAGGTCTGGTACTTCCCAAGCGCGGTGTCGACATCGCCGCCGCGCTGCGCCGCCATACCATGCTCAAGGAGTTCCGCGGGGGTCACGGCGAGCGCCGTGCCGATCAACAGGATCCACATGCTCCCAAGATATCGCGTCTCGTGCAGCGGATGGTCGGTTGCGTCAGTGGGCGGCCCGGATTCGCTGCGAGAAAGCGTCCGTGCCCGCCGCGGCACGGGCGCGGGCGTTGATGTGGTGGCGTGACCGGGTGGTGGCGAAGTCTGCGTCGGTGTCGATCAGACCCAGGTCGAACGCGAGCGCGTCGCTGTAGCCGGGCAGCCACACGCGGTAGTCCAGGCCGACGTCGGCGACCTGCTGCAGGTGCTGCGCGAGCACCGTGGTGCAGCTCGCCGAGACGGTGTTGTAGAACTGCGGCTGCTCCCACACCGACTGCGCCCCGTCGAGCAGCGACAGGAAGAACGCCCGTGCTTGTTGCGGGGTCGCCCGCATCGGGTGCAGGTACACGTCGTCCGCGCGGTGCACGGCGCGCAGCTCGATCAGATCGCGCTCGTCACCGATGACGTACATCAGCTCGAACTGGCGGAACAAGCCCTTGAGCGGCCCGAACGACTCGCCGATCTCCTTGCGGATCTCGACCGAGATCACCAGCGGATCGTCGTGGTCGAAGCGGAATGACACCAGCGTGTGGGCCACTGCCTCGTTGTCGGTGAAGCGCTCCACCGCGAAGTCGACCCCTTGCAGATCTCCGAGGTCGATCGTGCGGTCGACCCAGGCGGCGTCGTAGTCCTCGGGGCTCCGGTAGCGGAAGGCGCGGGTGTCGAGCACCGTGACCCGGTCCCCTGCGCGCTCGACCCGGGGAAGACGGGACTGGTCCCGGGTCCACGCGCGGTCGTGAGAGGGCCGGATCGACAGGAAGTAGCCCACCGCGACTGTGAGCGAGAGCGCCGCGAGGCCAGCCGCTCCGACCATCGCCCCCCGCTTGCACGCCACGACTCCGATGGCCGCTGCCCCTGCGAACACCCCCAACACCCGGAGCATCCCGATCCCCGCGGGACCGCCGCCGCCCAGAAGCGCCGCCGTCCCCGCCCAGGTCGCCCCCACTGCGAGCGGTACCCAGACTCCTGCGTTGCGCCCCCGCTTCCAGCCCGTCATGCGCCCAACCTATCGCTCCACAGCAACCGGTCAATTGCCTAGTTTTACCTTGGAACATTGCACAGGTGCGACACCGGGTGACCCGGGTTAGGTTGCCGGACCTTCCGGCCGCTGGCCACCAACTCTCCCCCAAGGCCTCATGGACGACTTCGCAAAGCACGTTGTGCCGATCCGCATCGAAGACGAGATGCGAAACTCGTACCTCGACTATTCGATGTCGGTCATCATCGGCCGCGCCCTGCCCGACGTCCGGGACGGACTCAAGCCGGTCCACCGGCGCATCCTGTATGCGATGGACCGCGAGGGCCTGCAGGCCGGCAAGAAGTACAGCAAGTGCGCTGGCGTGGTCGGCGAGGTGCTCAAGAAGTACCACCCGCACGGCGACTCGGCGGTCTACGACGCGCTCGTGCGCATGGCCCAGCCGTGGAACCTTCGGTACCCGCTGGTCGACGGACAGGGCAACTTCGGCTCTGTCGACGGCGACCCGGCCGCTGCGTACCGGTACACCGAGTCCCGGATGACGCGGCTCGCCGAGGAGCTGCTGGTCGACATCGACAAGGAGACGGTCGGGTTTTCGCCCAACTTCGACGGCGCGGTGCTCGAGCCCAACGTGCTCCCTGCGGCCTTCCCCAACCTGCTGGTCAACGGCGCAGACGGCATCGCGGTGGGCATGGCCACCAAGATCCCGCCGCACAACCTCGGCGAGATCATCGACGCCTGCGTCGCGCTGATCCGCAACCCGGAGCTCGAGTACGAGGAGCTCCTCGATCTGGTGCCCGGCCCGGACTTCCCCACGGGAGGCACCATCTACGGCCGCACGGGCATCCGCGATGCGTACGCCACCGGGCGCGGCCGGATCATCGTGCGCGGCCAGGCCCGCTTCGAGGACCTCAAGAACGGCCGGCGCGCCATCGTCATCGACGAGATCCCGTACCAGGTCAACAAGTCGCGCCTGATCATCCAGATCGCCGATCTCGTCAAGGAAAAGCGCCTCGACGGCATCTACGCTCTGCGCGACGAGAGCGACCGCAAGGGCATGCGCATCGTGGTCGAGCTCAAGCACGACGCGTTCGAGGAGGTGGTGCTCAACCACCTGTTCAAGCACACAGCGCTGCAGGGCACCTTCGGCGCCATCTTGCTGTCCATCGTCAACAACCGCCCGCGCGTGCTCACGCTGCGCGAGATGATCCAGCACTACATCAGCCACCGGCGCGAGGTGGTGCTGCGGCGGACGCGGTTCCTGCTGCGCAAGGCCAAGGAGCGGGCCCACATCCTCGAGGGCTACCGCATTGCCCTCGACCACATCGACGAGGTCATCGCGCTCATCCGCGCGAGTCGCTCGGGTGAGGAGGCGCGCGGCGCGCTCCGCGACCGGTTCGGGCTGTCCGAGGTCCAGGCTCAAGCCATCCTCGACATGCGGCTGCAGCGCCTCACGGGCCTCGAGCGAGACAAGATCGAGGAGGAGTACAACGAGGTGCTCGGTCGCATCGCTGGCTATGAGGAGATCCTGGGCAGCGAGTCGCGCCTGATGGGCGTCGTCGCCGACGAGCTCATCGAGGTCCGCGCGAAGTACGCCGACCCGCGCCGCACGCGGATCGTCGATGCGCGCAGCGAGCTCACGATGCACGATCTGGTCGCCGAAGAAGACCAGGTCGTGACGATGTCTCACCTGGGCTACATCAAGCGCGTCCAGCCGGACGAGTGGCGGATGCAGCGCCGCGGCGGTGTCGGCAAGAAGGGCATGGACACTCGCGAGGAGGACTTCGTCACCTCCATCTTCGTGGCGAACACCCACGCCATCCTGCTGGTGTTCACCACCGGCGGAAAGGTGTTCCCGCTCAACGTCTACGAGGTGCCCGAGACGAGCCGCACCGCGCGCGGAAGGCCGATCATCAACCTGGTCCCGGTCCCCAAGGACGAGGGCATCGCCGCGGTGGTCTCCGTCCGCGAGATCGCCGAAGACGACCGCCGCGACCTGCTGTTCTGCAGCAAGCAAGGCCTGGTCAAGCGCACGCCGCTGTCAGCCTACAAGAACATCCGGATGGGCGGGCTCATCGCGACTGGCGTTGCCGAGGACGACGTGCTGCGCGTCGTGAAGCTCATCAACCCAGAAGACAACGTCGACATCATGATCCTGAGCCTGGAGGGCCAGTGCATCCGGTTCCCGAAGGCGGGCCCCAAGGGTGCGCCGGTGTACGGTCGCACGGCCCGCGGTAACAAGGGCATGCAGCTGTCCGACACCGATGCGGTGGTCGACATGCTGTTGCTGCCGGCCTCCGACCTCTCCGGCGAGCCATCGGACGACCCGGACGACCTGTCGGTGGAGGACCACCTCGAACCCGCCGTGGACGACGCATCGCCGGACGACGAGCCCGACTCCACGCTCCTGACTGTCACCGCACTCGGGTACGGAAAGCGCACCCCCATGGACCGCTATCGGATCCAGGGGCGCAACGGAAAGGGCGTGATCAGCCACCGCACGGGCGCCGACGTCGGCGGGGTGGTGGGCGCGCGCGAGGTCACACGTGACAATGAGCTGATGCTCGTCACGGACACCGGCCGGGTGATTCGCATCTCGGCCGGCGAGGTCCGCCTGGTCAAGAGCCGGAGCTCCAAGGGCGTGCGCCTGATGCGGCTCGAAGACGGCGAGAGCATCGTCGACATGTCGCTGGTCCCGCCCTCAGACGATGCGCTCGAGGAGTAGGCTCGCGCTGCTCATTGTCGGCGTCGTGGTCGGCGCGGCCGCTCTGTGGGCGCTCAGTGTCTCCCCGGTCGCTCTGTCCAGCGCCGACCTGCTCCTGAGCCTGGGGATGCCGCGCCGCGCGGTGGTGGTGTACGAGCGCGTTGCCCGCAGCAACGTGCGGACCGACGTGCGATCCCGCGCGCTGGACCGCGCCGCGATGATCTACGCGGTCCAGCTTGGCCAGCCCGAGCGCGCCCTGGACTGTCTGCAAGACTTGATGCGGTCCGAGCTGTCGCGCCCCGCGCGAGCGGAGGTGCTTGCGCGGATTGGCGCGATGCAGCGCGACGCCGCCGACCCGGCCAAGGCGGCTCAGCGCTTTCGGGAGGCACACGACCTGGACCCGGCCGCCGCCGCCGCCGCCGCCAGACTCGCCCAGTCGGCACGCGCTTCGTTGGCGGCGGGCCAGCCTCGACGCGCGGACCGCTCTTGGCGCCGCCTCGCGGACCGCCACCCGGTGTTTCGCGGGACGGCGAGCCTGGAGCGGGGTCACCTGAAGCTGCGGCGGGGGGATGTCCGCGGCGCGCTGCAGCTGTACCACCGCGCGGTCGACACCTCATTCGATTCTGACGTCCAGGACATCGCCACGCTCGGGATCAACACCTGCCGAGTGCGCCTGAGACAGTAGCGTGCAGCGCCGTCAGAGGAGGAAGACGACGGCTCCGACCGCTGCGACCGCCAGCACCAAGGCGACGCCGGCGACGAAGGAGAGCAGGAACTGGCTGACCCAAGACCACCCCGATCTGGCCGGCTCGGCCGCTGGTTCGATCCCAGAATCGCGCTTTCCGGTCCGGTCTGCGAAGCTGCTGTGGAGCGGTGCCGGTGTTACGGCGCGGTACGGCACCGCCGGCGCCGGCGTGTCGAGCACGATCGCGTCGTTCTGTTCGTCGCCCCACACCAGCGCCGACATCTCAGCGCCGCCCATCAAGACGGTCGCGGCATCCTCGCTCTCGTCGTCTCTGCCGTAGTGGTTGCTGTGGTGCATCAGCGGGTCCCTGTCGCGTGCTGCCGGGTGCCAGGTCGACCGAGAATGGGGCGGCACGGCGTGTCCGAGCCAGTCATGGCCCTGGTCTGAACAAGAAAATGCATGACCTTGGGTGCGCGACGTGCGCCTGCGGGTGCGGGTTCGAACGCCAGGTGATTGTGGCTCCCCTCGGATTATACGCCAGTTCATTGAGCGAAGGATCCAGGAAGGCCTCGTCCAGGTTGAAATGATCGTCCGGTCTGATGCACAGTTTCACGCTGTCTGCGCCTTGCCCCAGGATCGGTGCCAGGACGTCGCGGACCGAGGTCGCGGGCAATCCTTCCGCGATCGCCAGGGTCCGCGCGGACATCAGTCGCGCAAGTCCCGCTGCGCGCGCGGTGGTTCTGAGCGGGTGGGCCCGACGTGCGTTCGCCTGGTCGACCAGCGCTTCGATCGCCGACGGCAGCTTCGTGGAGAGGTTGGGGTCTTGCGGTGTGGTGGTGAACGACCCCGACCACTCTGTCGACTGCCCGTCCCAACTCTCCGTGCGGGCAGTCCAGGTGATCGTGCTGCCCCGGCGCAGGCGGGCCTTGGGGATCAAGTGCTTGGCGGTGTCCGGGCTGCCCAGCGCCGAACGCACCACGAAGTGGGGGACGACGGTGCCATCCTGCCGCACCTCGGACTCCTTTGTGCGGTCTGTGGTCCAAATGGTGATCGGGGATCCCACCGGCCACAGGCGATCTGGAAAGTGGGCCAGCGGCAGGGGGTCGGGGACCTCCCGGCCCTCGAACGCGACGTCGGTGATGGTCGCTCCGTCCGGCGGCCATGACATGGCGGTGGATCCGTCCGCGATGGCGATCTCGGCGACCCAGACCCCGCCGAGGTTCGCGACCCCGATCCGCTGCGCGTTCGGGTGGAGAACAGGGACCCGGTGGTACGGCGCGCCGACCCAGTGCGCGACTGCGTCCTTGGGGGTCAGCGGCGGGTGAGACGTGAGCAGGACCTCGGTGGCGCCGCCGCGATCGACCGGGTCCTCCCCGAGAAACAGGGGGGAGGCCGGGTCTTGGGTGTGTCGCACGGGCTGGCGGTCGGTGACGCGCACGTACGCGGCGTGCTGCAGCGCAGCGAGCGCCAGTGGGTCGTCCCAAGCCAGCGCGGAGAGCCCGGCTGTGGCCCGCAGCTCGTTGATCCAGGCGGCGGCCTCCGCGCCGGCGAGCAGTGCTCCGTGCGCCGGGCGCGGCGGACTCGGTGGCACCTCGTCCATGCGCAGAAGCGGCACCACTCGGGGTCCGGCGGTGGCTCTTGGGAGGACCGTGTTCGGCAGGGGCTGCTCTGGGTCCTCCGACCACGCGATGAGACCGATACCACCCTTCCAGGACACTCCGGAGCGTTGCGGGAGGGTGGCGAGCTCGGCGGCGATAGAACCGGCGAGTTCGCGGTCCATTGGGAGCGCGAGGAAGGTGGTGGCCTGCCCCGACGGGCTGCGGAGCCGCACCTGCTCGCCAGAGGACCACACGGGTCGTTGTCCGGAGCCGATCGGCACAGCGTCGGGCCACAGTCCCACGCGCACGTGGTGGGCGCCGCCCGCGCTGCACGACAGTGTGCTCTGGGCGATCCGAAGGTGCTCGATGATGCCAGCGTGCGTTGTGGGGGCGGAGGCGGCGTCCTCGGTGGGGTGCAGGTCGGCGAGGGGACCCCGGTAGATCGCGGTTGCGCCGGCCCACACTTGCAGGTGGTCCGCGGTGCCACGGGCGGAGAGCCGCCCGGCGATGCGCGCCACGATCACGCCATCTTCACCGCGGGAACCCACCATCGGACCCAGGTCTGTACACAACGCGAGCAAGGCGACCACAGTGCATCTCCTTCACCGGATAGTAGACCCACGCATGTCCACGTTCATCTCGCTCGCGCCGCAAGCCCGTACGTTGTTCTACCTGCAGTCGGCCAGTCGGTTGTTGTTGTTCTGGTTCCCCGTGATCTTGGGCGCGGGGTTTGCCGGCGCGTTCCTGTGGGCGCCCGCCCCGGCGCTGTCGATCATGTTTGGCGTGCTGTTTGTGCGGGTGATGCTGTCGCTGTGGTGGCCCCACTTGTCTTGGCGACGCTGGGGGTGGCTCGAGCGCGACGAAGAGCTGCTGATCGCGCGCGGCGTGCTGTTTCGCAGCATCACTGCCATCCCGGTGACCCGGGTCCAGCACATCGACGTCCGGCAGGGTCCGCTGGAGCAGTGGCTGGGTCTGGCGCGGGTGTATGTGCACACTGCCAGCGGCCTCGGCGCGGACGGCGTGATTCCGGGCCTGTTGCGCCCGGTCGCCGAGGGACTGCGCGACCGGCTGGTCCGCACCCAAGCGGACGGGGACGATGGGGTCTGAGACCCCGTGGCTGGGGCTCCATCCGGTGAGCCTCGGGGTCAACCTCGTCCCGCGGATGTGGGCCACGCTGCGCGGTTCCTGGCCGCTGTTGCTGGCGCTGGTATACGGGCGCGCGACCGGAGAGGGCTTCTTCGAGCTGTGGCTGATCTCGGTGTTCTTCGCGCTGGCGATCGGCGGCACCATCGTGCACTTCCTGACCCTGCGCTACCGCGTCGTAGACGGCCGACTCGAGATGAAGTCCGGGCTGCTCAACCGCCAGGTGCGGGTGATCGGTGCGGAGCGGATCCAGAACGTGGAGATGGTCCGCAATGTGTTCCACCGGATGTCCAACATGGTGGAGGTCCGGATCGAGACGGCGTCGGGCACCGAGGTGGAGGGCTTGCTCTCGGCGCTGTCGGTCGACGATGCGCAGGCCCTGGTGCGGGCGCTCGAGGAGGCGCGCGGCGAGTCGCGTTCCGATGAAGAGGCAGAAGACGGCGAGCTGATCGTGTCCAACAGCCTCACCGACCTGCTCTGGTACGGGGTCACCGAGACGCGCCTGGGCGGCCTGGCGGTCCTGCTGGGCGTCGGGCTCGAGGTGTTCGGGCTCGACGCGCGGAATGCGGATCCGAGCGGCCTGGAGCGCACCGGACGCTTCGTGGCCGGGTTCGGCGGGCCGGCGCTGCTGCTCGCGGCGGTCAGCGGGGCCTGGGTGTTGGGCACCGCCACCGCGGTCGTCCGCCAGTACGGCTTCCGGGTGGTGCGCACCGCCACCGCGCTCGTGGCGGAGCGCGGGCTGTTCACGAAACGCCGGGTCGTACTGCGGCCTTCGAAGGTGCAGGTCGTGACAGTGTTTCAGCCGTGGCTGCGGCGTCTCGCCGGGTTCTCTTCGGTGAGCATCGAGACCGCGGCGGCGCGCGAGGGTGGCGATGGCACCCAGCGGTCGGAGGCGCTCGTGCCGGTGGTCACCAGCGAGACGATGGCGAGCGTGCTCGACGCCGCGATCCCGCTGCACGGCGTCGATCCTGAGAAGGCACCGCTGTTGCCTGCCCACCCGCGGGCGCTGGTGCGGGCGCTGGCTGCTTCGAGCGGGAGGGCGGCCGTGTTGGGAGCGCTGGTGGCGGGCTTCTTCTTCCCGTGGGGGCTGCTCGCGTTTCTGCTGGTGCCGATCGCGATGGGTCTCGCCTGGCTCGATCACCACCACCAGGGCTGGCTCGTCACGCCGGAGGTGATCGTGAGTCGCCGCGGCTGGATGCGGCGGCGGACATGGTGGATGGGGCGCAACAAGATGCAGAGCGTGGCGCTTCACCGGGGTCCCATCCTGCGGCGCTACGGGCTGGCGATACTCTCGGTGCGCGCGGCGGGGAGCCGGGTGGAGCTGCCGGCGATGGCGATGGACGACGCGCTGCGCCTGCAGCACCGCCTCCTGCGGGCGATCCCGTGAACGTCGACTTTCCAGCGAGCTACGCCTCTGCGCGGGACGGATTTCGGGCGCAGGCTCAGGCCATGGGCGCGTCGCTGCACGCACTTCCCATCGACGCACCGGGCCCGGACGGCTTGGCACTCACCATCGACGTCGCGCACCTCGGGTCGGCGGACGCCGCGCGGATGGTGGTGGTCTCCTCGGGCGTGCACGGCGTCGAGGGCGTGTTCGGGTCGACAGTGCAGCGCGCGGTCCTCGCCGAAGGCCTCGCCCAGCGCGCCGCCGATGCGGGAGTGGCGCTGCTCATGCTGCACGCCCTCAACCCGTTTGGGTTCGCGTGGGGCCGCCGCGTCAACGAGGACAACGTCGACCTGAACCGGAACTTCCTGACCGCGGGGCAGTCGTTTGCTGGGTCTCCTGATGGCTACGCCGCGCTCGACGCGTTCCTCAACCCACCCACCGCGCCGAGCGCGACCGATGGTCTGACGTTCTTCCCCCGAGCCGCGCTGCGCATCGCGCGTCACGGGATGCCGGCGCTGAAGAACGCGGTCGCAGGCGGGCAGTACGACTTTCCGCGCGGCCTGTTCTACGGGGGATCGGGCCCGACGCAGACCCAGGACCACCTGCGCAGGGTGCTGCCCGAGCTGTGCGGTGCGGCCGAGCGCGTCCTGCACGTGGACCTTCACACGGGGCTCGGCGCCTGGGGCACCTACCGCCTGTTCGTCGACCACGGCTGGGGCAGCACAGGGCTCGCCTCGCTCCGCGGCTGGTTTGGACCCGGGGTCGAGCCCTGGGAGCCCGAGCAGGGGGTGTCCTACGAGATCCGCGGCGGGCTCGGCGCTTGGTGCAAGGAGCTGCTGCCCGGCATCGAGTACGACGTCTTGGCGGCCGAGTTCGGGACCCTGCACGCGCTGCGGGTGGTTCGGGCGCTGCACCTGGAGAACCGGGGCTGGCACATGCTCCAGCGTCAAGATCCGCGCGGGGTCGCGCTGCGGCGGGCGCTGGTCGACACGTTCGCGCCCCCGGCAGCTTCCTGGCGACGACAGACAGTGCCGGCGGCGGTGGCCATCGTGGCGGCGGCGGTCGCGGCGCTCGCCCCGGCCGGCACGACCTGATAGTCGCGGCGTGTGCAGGTTGTGGATCCCGAGGACCCCCGGCTGAAGCAGCGCCCCATCTGGGGTCTGCTGATCCTCGCGCTCCCTGTGGTGGGTGTCGCGGTCACGTTCGTGTTGTACGCCGGGATGCTGTGGCTCGGGTTGTCCGGTCGCGGCGCGTCCGGCGACCCGATCGTGCTGGCGTTCGATGCCTGCCCCGAGGCGCGCCCGCTGCTGGCTGCACGGCTGCAGGACATGGGGCTCACCGACGCGGCGTTCGAGGCGCAGGGCGACGGGGTCATGATCACGCTGACCCCGACGGGCGACGCGGAGGTGGATGCGCAGCTGCCCGAGACGCTGGCGATGCCGGGCGCGCTGCAGATCCGCGGGGGCGATCTGCTGCTCGGCACGAACGCCGATCTGATCGACGCCACGGTCCGGCTCGACCTGATGATGACCCCGTCGGTCCTGCTGCGGCTGAAGCCGCCGGCCGCGGAGCGCCTCAAAGACCATGTCCGGTCCGACCCGGGCGGTCAGCTGCGGTTCCTGGTGGACGGCGTCCAGATCGGCACTCAGTCCAACCGCAACTCGGTCGCGGTCGGGGAGCTGGAGATCGCGTCGCTCGATCACCCCGGCGACCGTGCGCTGATGCGCGCGGTGGCGGCGTGGTCGGTGGTCCTCGATCACGGTCCGCTGCCCTGCGCGGTGCAGCCTCGCTAGCAGGGGACTCTCGATCTCGCAGCGCTCGGGGAAGGGCCCCCACCGGGGGCCGGACTTGCCCCGAGCGATGCGACCGAGGGAGGCCCGCAACGGGCCGAACGGCAACATGAGCCAGCAGGGCGCGGGAATCTCCGGTCTAGCGGAGACCGACCGGAGAATTCCCGAGCACTGCTAGGGGCGCTTGCGCGGGGGCGTTGTCATCCGCAGAGTGACGGGGATGAGCCCGGGGAACGTCTCGGCGCGCCGGGCCCATTGCCTCAACGCGCGCTCGTTGGCCAGCCGCGCGCCATCGAGGCGCTCGATCGCGCCCAGCACTCGGTCGGCCTGACCGGCGCCGGCGAGGTGCTGTGCGTGGGCCTGCGACTGGCCCTTGAGGGTGGAGACGTAGACACGGCCGGCCTCGAAGACCTCCAGCGGCGCCGAGGCTGTGCTGACTGCCCGGTGCGCCTGCTGCAGCGCCGCCCGGTCGCCGCCGAGCTGTACCAGGTCGTTGATGATGGTGATCTCGTCTCCGATCACGTTCTTGAAGGTGCGCTGCGTAGCGAGTGCGGTGGCGCGCGCGTTGGAGACCCAGGAGGTGAGCACCAGCAGCGTCACGATAAACGTGCCGAACACCAACGCCAGCCGCAGCGCGGTGGTGGGGGAGCGCCGCACACGCTGCGCTGCATCACCCGGGTCGGTGTCTTCGGTGCCCCCGCGGAAGGTGGCCGGCGACGGGGTGAGGATGGGCGGCTCGATCGAGGGCGTGTTGCGCGGCGTGTAGGCGGGCCCCTGCCGACCCGAGGGCAGCGGTGTGCGCGGGGGCGGGAACGTCAGCGCGGGCGGCTCAGCGGCGGTGGGGGCGTGATCTGGCGCGAGCCGCGGAGTGTTCTTCGGGACCTCGGGCAGCGCGTTCCGCAGGTCGAAGAGCGCCTTCGCCAAGTCCTGGACCGACTCGTAGCGCTGATGGACCTTGTAGGCGGTGGCCTGCATCAGGATCGGGACCAACAGCTCCGGGATGCCGTCGAGCAGCTCGGGTTCTCGCTCGGCGATGAACAGGTTGGTCACGACCCGGCCCGTGAGCAGAGTGTACAGCGTGGCCCCGATGCCGTAGATGTCGGTGCGGACGTCCGCGGACTTGGGGTCGGTGCGCTGCTCGGGCGCCATGTAGCCCAGCGTGCCCATGGCGTTCTGCGTGTGCACTGTGGAGGCATCGGGCACATCGGTGCTGCCGTCCGGTCGCATCAGGCGAGCGATCCCGAAGTCGGTGACCTTGCACTGGCCACGGCGGTTCAACAGCACGTTGTGCGGCTTGACGTCCCGGTGGACGACGCCGAGTCGGTGGGCGGCACCGATCCCCTTCGCGATCTGAATGGCGACGTCGACCGCCATCCGTGCGGGCATCGAACCGTACCGGTCGACCCAGTCTTTGAGCGATCCGCCGTCCGCCAGCTCGAGCACCAGGTAGGGGCGCTCAGCCTCCACGAGGTCGGTCGCATCGACGATGTTGCGGTGGTCGAACCGCAGCATGGTGCGGCCCTCGTCGACAAAGCGCTGCCGGGCGCGGGGGTCCTCGGCCTTCCGCTGCCTGAGCAGCTTGACGGCGCACCACACGCCATACTTGTGGTCCCAGGCGCGCCACACCTCAGCCGTGCCACCCTCACCGAGCTGCTCAGTGAGAAGGTACCGATCGTCCAGGATTGTTGTGGTACTGCCTGTCGTCACGCGCCCCCTCGCGCGGCAGCTTATCAGCCCGCTGCCTTCGCGCCGTCCTGCGCTTCATTGCCGGTGGCCGCAGCGGGGATGTGCTCGAACGTGAGCTGGCCGTCTGTTGCATCGACGCGCACCGTGTCGCCCGCTGCGAAGTCCCCTTCGATGATCGCGGTGGCCATCGGGTTGAGCAGGTGGGTGGTGATGGCACGCTTGAGCGGACGGGCGCCGAAGGCCGGGTCGTAGCCGATGTCCGCGACCACGGTCCGGGCCGCTTCAGACACGATCAATGCCAGGTCTCGTTTGGCCAGCATCTCCTCGACTCGCACGAGCTGGATCGCGAGGATGGCGTCCATGTCGTCTCGCGTGAGCGCGTCGAACACGATGCGGTTGTCGATCCGGTTGAGGAACTCGGGCCGGAGGTGGATCATCAGCTCCTCCTCCACGGCGCGCACGGCCTGCTCGCGGTCGCTTCCGGCCTCCAGGATCCTGTGAGACCCGAGGTTGCTGGTCATGATGATCACCGTGTTCTTGAAGTCGACGGTGCGCCCCTTGCTGTCGGTCAGGCGTCCGTCGTCGAGCAGCTGCAGCAGGATGTTGAACACATCCGCGTGCGCCTTCTCGATCTCGTCGAGCAGCACCACCGCGTAGGGCCGGCGGCGCACGGCCTCGGTCAGTTGACCGCCGTCGTCGTGGCCGATGTAGCCGGGGGGCGCTCCGATGAGCCGGGAGACAGAGTGCTTCTCCATGAACTCCGACATGTCGATGCGGACCACGGCGTTGTCGTCGTCGAACAGGAACTCAGCCACCGCCTTGGCGAGCTCAGTCTTGCCCACACCCGTGGGACCCAGGAACAGGAAGCTGCCGATGGGGCGGTTCTGGTCCTGCAGGCCGGCGCGCGAGCGGCGCACCGCCTGGGACACCGAGACCACCGCGTCGTGCTGTCCGACCACGCGCTCGTGCAGGTTGTCCTCCATCGCGAGCAGCCGCTGCATCTCGGACTGCTTCAGCTTGTTCACCGGGACCCCGGTCCAGCGGCTGACCACCCGCGCGACGTCCTCCTCGCTGACCTCCTCGGAGAGGATCGCGCCGTCCGCTTGGATCTCGGCCAGCTGCCTCTGGTGCTCTTGCAGCTCGGTGCGGGCCTGCGGCAGCACCCCGTAGGTGATCCGACTGGCCTCCTCGTAGTCGCCGCCTCGCTGGGCCTTCTCGCCATCGAACTGCAGCTCGTCGATGCGCTCCTTGAGCGCTGCGATCTTGTCGATGGCGTCGCGCTCGCGCTTCCACTTGCCCATCAGCTTGTCGAGGTCGGCCTGTTGATTGGAGATCTGCTCGTGCACCGCCCGAGCGCGGTCCCCAGACGCCTTGTCCGTCTCGCGGTCGATCGACACCAGCTCGATCTTCAGGTTGGCGATCTTGCGCTCGAGTCGGTCGATGTCGGCTGGCTTGGACTCGATCTCCATCTTGATGCGGCTGGCGGCCTCGTCGATCAGGTCGATCGCCTTGTCGGGCAGGCTGCGGTCGCTGATGTAGCGGTCGGAGAGCACCGCGGCCGCGACGCACGCTTCGTCTGTGATCTGGATCCCGTGGTGGCTCTCGTACTTCTCCTTGATGCCGCGCAGGATCTGTACGGTTGCCTCCACAGACGGCTGCTCGACGAGGACGGGCTGGAAGCGGCGCTCGAGTGCCTTGTCCTTCTCGACGTGCTTGCGGTACTCGTCGAGTGTGGTGGCGCCGATGGCGCGCATCCGACCGCGCGCCAGGGCTGGCTTGAGCATGTTGCCGGCGTCCAGCGACCCTTCGGCCTTGCCCGCGCCGACGATGGTGTGCAGCTCGTCGATAAACAGGATGATCGCGCCCGAGGCAGCTTCGATCTCGTTGATCAGGGCCTTGAGGCGCTCCTCGAACTCCCCGCGGTACTTTGCGCCAGCGAGCAGGGCGGGCAGGTCGAGCGCCAGCACCTTCTTGCCCTGCAGCGACTCGGGGACGTCGCCATCGGCGATGCGCTGAGCGATCCCCTCCACGAGCGCGGTCTTGCCGACCCCGGGGTCGCCGATCAGCACAGGGTTGTTCTTGGTGCGACGGGCAAGGACCTGCAGCGCGCGCCGGATCTCTTCGTCGCGGCCGACCACGGGGTCGAGCTTGCCGTCCGCGGCCTGAGCCGTCATGTCGACGGTGTACTTGGCGAGAGTCTCGTACGTTGACTCCGGGTCGTCGCTAGTGACGGTCTGTCCGCCGCGCACGTGCTCGATCGCCGGGAGCAGCTTGTCGCGGGACATCCCGATCGCGCGCAGGGTCTCGCCCGCCTTGGACGCCCCGGCGGCGATGCCGAGCAGCAGCGTCTCGGTGGCGATGTGGCTGTCCTTGAACGCCTTGGACTCAGTTCCGGCGACGTCCAGCGCCGTCTGCAGATCCCGCGCGACGGTCGCCTTGCTGCCGCCGGAGACCTTGCTGTAGGTGTCGACGACCCGCGCGGCTTCGCGCTCCATCGTCTCGATGGGGATGCCCAGGAAGTTGCCGATCCGCGGGACGACTCCTTCCTCCTGGACCACCATGGCCAGCAGCAGGTGACCGGGTCGGACCTCGGGGTTGTTGCGTCGGCCGGCGATCCGCTGTGCTTCTGCGATCGCCTCGCGCGCTTTGACTGTGAACCTCTCGAAACGCAAGGGACCTCCCGGGGGTGGGGCGTGGCCGGGGCCTGGTGAGTGGTGGGCGCCGGCGAGATAGTTCTGATCTGCGCACGGTGCGGGCGATGACCACCCCCGGTCGGGTAGGCTCCGGCGATGAGCGGCCTGGCCTCCCTGTTGCCCCCGATCGTTGCGCTCGTGGTGGCTGCCGCGTCGCGACGCGTCTTGCCTGCGCTCGCGCTGGGCGGCATCACCGGCACCGTGTTGCTCGCTGCCCAGGACGGCGGTTGGTGGACCGCGGTACCAGCGGGTCTGCTCGGCTTTGTGCGGCTGGGCATCCTGGGGCAAGCCGCGGACGCAAGCCACGCGCAGATGCTTGTTCTGATCGCGCTGATCAGCGGGTTCGTTCACCTCCTAGACGCCTCCGGTAGCGCTCGTGCGCTCATCGGACGCCTTGCGAATCGGGTCCGCACGCCCGCTCAGGCGCAGCTCGCGACATGGGCCGGCGGTCTGGTGCTGTTCTTCTCCGACTTCGGCAACGTGCTGATCCTGGGTCCGATGTTCGGTCCGCTGTACGACCGCGTTGGCTTGTCGCGTGAGCGGCTTGCCTGGATCATTGACACGACAGCGGCGCCGGTGTGTGTGCTCGTTCCGTTCATCGCCTGGGGTGTGTTCGCGGCGGGGCTCATCGAGGCGGCGCTGCCTGGGTCGGACGGCTTTGTCGTGCTGGTCTCGGCGTTGCCGTACCAGCTCTACCCGTGGCTATCGCTGGCCTTCGTGCCCCTGATGGCGCTTGCGGGTCGCGCGTTCGGACCGATGGCCCGCACCGTTCCTCGTACCGAAGCCCTCCCCGCAGCGCAGGCGGCCTCCGACGTGAGCGCGGGGCCGGCGTTCGCCGCCTTCTTGATGTTGTTCCTGACCTTGATGGTGGTCGGCGCGACAGGGATCTACACCGATGGTCGGGTCACTGGCGAGGGCGTCCGGGTCGCGTTGGGGGCGGCGTACCTTGTGGCCATCGGGGTTCTCTGGGCGGGCCTCGGGGTCGGCGCGGATGCCCTGTGGCGCGGCGTGGGCAACAGCGCCCCCCTGCTCGGCTTGCTCCTCCTCGCCTGGACCCTGGGGGAGGTGTGCGGCCAGCTGGGCACCGGCGCCTTTCTGGCGAGGACGCTCGGTGACGCGCTGCCGGCGGCTGCTGTGCCCGTTGCGATCTTCCTGTTGGGGGCCGTGATGTCGTTTGCGACCGGCACGTCCTGGGGCACGTTCGCGATCCTGATGCCCATCGGCATCGGCCTCGCGCAGCAAGCCGGAGTGCCCGTCGCTGCGGCAGTGGGGGCGGTGTTGTCGGGCGGTGTGTTCGGGGATCATGTCTCGCCGATCTCGGACACGACCCTGTTGGCCTCGGCAGCGGCCGAGACCGACCACGGGAGCCACGTCTCGACTCAGCTGCCGCTGGCGATCTCCGTGGGGATCGCCAGCGGGGCGGGGTTCATCGTGGCGGGTACGGCAGGGGCCTCCGCGGGATTCGCGGCGGGACTGATCGGGCTCGGTGGTGTCGTGGCAGCGTCACGCGTTTGGGCCCGTGTCAGAGATATGTCGGAAGAAGTCCACAAATCGAGGCTCGAATGACCTTCTTGAGCCACCGGTACTCGGGCGCGATAGAATGCCTGCTACGTTGGAGACACAAATGAACGTTCGAACACTGCTTATAGCCCTTCCAATCTTTCTTATGGCCGCGTGCGACGGCGACAAGGACAAGGTCATCGACGTGACGACGCCGCCGGAGCCGGAGGACACGAGTGACAGCGCGCCGCCGCTGCTCGACCTCAAGGGCATGGCTCCCTCGATCGAGATCGGAGAGATTGCGCCTTTCCCGGGCGCCGATGAAGGGTTTACCTATGCCTTCGCCTTCCTGTCGGACATCGATGGCGGTGTCCTGAACAACGCGGGCTGCCTCGTCCAGTTTGGCCCCTGTCTCGAAGCGTTCCCGGCGGTTGGCGAGACGATCACCCCAGAGGTGGGCACCGAGTACCTGTACGAGTGGTCGTTCGTAGACGGCGGCGACGTGAGGGTCGCCGACCAGCTGCTGACGCGAAACAATGCTGCCGAGGGATCTTGGTACTCCGGGCTTGGCGGCTTTGTCGGCGATGGAACCGGCAGCCTCAGCTGGGACGGCGACATGGCGCCCTACGAGGGCACCGACGTGGTCAACTTCCCGACCAGTCTGGTCGTTACCGAGCCAGCTCCGGCGGAGGTCTTGTCCATCACCACCGAGCTCACCGTCGACTTTGCGTGGGAGCCGGGCACCGTGGGGAGCCTGTACGTCCACGACACATTCGAGACGATCACCGGCCTGGATGATTCCGCGGGCGCCGTTACTTTGAGCGTAGCCGATCTGGGTTTGCGGGCTCCCTTCGACAGCTCTACCCTGGTCTTTAGCCGCATCAATCACCAGGAGATCGAGACAGCCGGAAGCACCGCCCAGGTGATCTCCCGGTCCGACCACCTGTTCCAGGTCGAATACGAGAACTTCGATGACTGGGTCCAGCTCATCTCCGGGTCGACTGTTGGCGATGACTGCGCTGGGGCCTTGGTCGCCCCGCCGCTGCGTTCAGGCGACTACTGGGGCGACACCTCAGAGGCGACGGACGCGCTCACACTGCCGGAAGACAACACGACGAACGGTGGCTTCACTGCCTATGGCAAGGAACACGTCGTTCCGATCGACCTGCTGTCGGGCCAGACGCTGACGGTGTCGGTGCGAGGCGGTTCCCGGTTCGACGCCTCGATCTACCTCCTGAACAGCGCGTGTGACGTCGATGCTCCCCTCGCGGGCTCCGATACGACCCTGAATGGGGATGTTGAGGCGTTTGAGTACACGGCCGCAGCGGACGAGAGCGTCTTGCTTGTCTTGGATGCGTGGTTCGGGTACAAAGTGGGCACCTACAATGCCACCTACCTCGACCAAGGCGGCGTGTACGCGCTGGAAGTCGACGTCAACTAAGCGTGGCAGGTCGTCCCGCTCGGCACGCCCGGCGTGACAACGCAAACGAGCGCTTTCGCCAGGGACTGCTGGCCCAAGCGTCGGCGCTGTTGCGCGAGTTCGCCAAGCAGCTGGTCGAGGAGCCGGACGCGGGGGAATCCGTTGCGTTCGAGCTTCGCCGGCTCGCACAGAGTGCGGAGACGCTTCAGCTGTCCAGCGTCGCGCGGGCAGCCAACGAAGCGGCACTCAACCTAGAAGAGAACGTTGGCGGGGTACGATCGCTTCGACGGGTCGCGAACGCCATTCGCCACACCGGCGGTCGGCTGCGGTTCGGTCCGCTGGTGATCGTCGGCGTCAAGGAAGAGCAGGCGGCCCTGCTCCGCGAAGAGCGACTGCTCTGCTCTGAGCCGGTCAGGCTCTACCCCACCCTGGCCGCGTTCGCCTCCGGTCTGCACACCGAGCAACCGGCCGCGATCGTGCTTGCCGCCACCGAGGTGTCCGCGGTCGGTCAGCTTGCGTCGCGCGAGCGTTTTCCGGTGTTGGTACACGGCTCTGCTGGTGCCGTGGAAGATCGGCTCGCGGCCATGGCGGCGGGCGCGCACGGGTTTCTGGTGTCGCCGTTCGCGCTGGCTGAGGCCACCCACCTGGCCCGCTGGCAGGCGCAGCCGCAGCCGACCACGATCGAGGTGCTGATCCTCGCCGATCCTGATCCCGCGATCGATGCGCTGGGCCGCGCGTTGATGGACCTCGGGTGTACCGTCGTGCGGGCGGCCAACCCCACGGGGCTCGCGACCGCCCTCGAGGTGGGTTCGCCGCGGGCCGTGGTGCTCGGCGCCAGTGTGGGAGGCCGCTCAGCGACGGCGCTCGCGTCCGTGATTCGTGGCCATCCGCGGTTCAACCAGGTCCCCATCCTGGTGTGGGGTCGTCCTCGAGATGCCCCGGCGCTCCGGGCGGCCGGGGTCGATGATGTGATGCGCGCGAGCGCCGGCCCTGGGCTGGCCGCTCAGCGGGTGCGCGATCGCGCGGTGCGCGTTCTGCGTCTTCCGTGGCGCCGAGATCCGGTGAGTGGGATGGCGAACCGCCTGGGGTCCCTCGACGCACTCGACGCCGAGCTTGCCCGTGCAAGCCGGTCGCAGGCGGTGTTGTCCGTGGTCCTGATCGAGCTGGTGGGGCTGCGTCACGCGGTGCAGGAGATCGGTTCGGTGGCCCACCACCGCGCCCGGCGTCGTCTGATGGGGCTCGTGGACGTGTACCTGAGGCAGTCGGACGTGTTTGGTGAGCTCGACCTCGGTGAGCTGATCATCGCGATGCCCGACTGCAGCCGCGCGACGGCGCTGGCCCGAGTTCAGCGCCTCCAGGAAGCGTTTCGCGAGCAGACGGCCGATGATCCCCACCTGCGCGATGTCCGCTTCGCTGTCGGGGCCGCCGAGAGTTCGGCGGGGCTGCAGGATGTGGCCATCCGGGCTGAGCGCGAGCTGAGGGCGTCCGGAGGGCGCAGCTCGTAGGTCTCAAAGACACCCCGGTCAAGAAGTCGTGGGGCCTCCGGTGCGGGCCGATAGGAGGCGTTGGCTCATGGCTCGACCTCCTCTTCGGGTGCCCACTGCGCCATTCGGCGCGCCCTCATCGAGGCGATGCGACCGAGGGAGGCCCGCAACGGGCCGAACGGCAACATGAGCCAGCAGGGCGCGCGAATCTCCGGTCTCGCAGAGACCGACCGGAGAATTCCCGAGCACTGCGAGCAGCGCTCGGGGAAAGGCCCCCACCGCGGGCCGGACTTGCCCCGAGCACTGCTAGGGAGTCGGGCCAAGGAGGCGCTGCAGCGCTTCGCAGTTCCCGCGACCACATCGGGCCGCAGCGGTCATGCCGTCGACGGTCGAGGTGGCCTCCAGCAGCACGGCGGCGACATCGAGCCGCTGGGACCGACTGGAGAGACCCTCGATCGAGTCTCCGAGGGCTTGCTCCGGCAGCGGTGCGCAGCGGTCGAACAGCCAGGTGTGAAGCGGCGCGGCGTCGGCCAGCCACGTTGAGGTGACCCCCGCGCGCTTGACCGCCAGGTGGGACGTCCGCAGGCTGTCGTCGCCGTGTCGGATCACGACCTCGAGGGCCAGTCCACTCTGGAACCGCGGCGCTGCGATCGCACCAGGGGGGGGGCCCGGGAGCATCTCCGCCGGATTGGTCCATTGTCCCGCCCCCTGAAACTTGCTCGGCAGGATCTCGCAGGACGCGGGGCGTGCCTGCATGACGACCAGGTCGCCCGATCGCAGCGTAGAGCTGACCCACTGCGGCGGGGGGTGCGCTGCGGGCAGCGGCTCCAGCACGGTGTAGGACTCCACCTTGCGGCCGGCGCTTGCCTTCGCGGTCGCTTGGGCGGGCTGGCTCTCGGGATGCTCCAGCAGGATTCGGTGCGGGCCCGGCGGCAGGGCGAGGATCACGGGGGTGGTGCCGCGGGCTCCGAGGTCTCGGCGCTCCAAGAACACCGTGGCGCCGGGCGGGTCGGTCACAACGGAGACCTGCGCCACTCGGGGCTGCAGGCGCGCGAGGGCTTCTTCAACGGGCGCGTTCTTGGCGTCCCCCGTCGCGTCGGCGTCTGCGTAGAACCGCCAAGCGAGGTTGAGCTGATCGAGCTGTTCGTAGCAGCGAGCGATGTTGAACGCGGTGTTGCGGTTGGGCGACAGCCGCTGGCTGTGCAGCAGATGACGGAGCGCGGCGTCGAAGTTCGCGCTCTGGTACTCGTCGACGCCCACCTGGAACAGCAGCTCGGCCTCTGCTGCGAGGTCGATCGCCGTGGCACCAGCGGGGATCGTCGCCGGCGCAGCGTGCGCCGCGAGCGACAGCCACATCCACACGTCAGCGCTCCTCGCGGACGGGCAGATTGGGCTTGGTTGAGGGAGCCGACAGCGGGGGCGAGAACCGGCGGACATCCAACCGAACCGCCTTGGGGTCTGCCATGCTGGGCTGCAGAGCGACCGAGTGCTGCACTGTCGTGGGGCTCCACGGCTGGCGGATCGTGTGATCCGCATAGCCATCGAGCTTGATCCGGAACTCACGCGGCGGGTCGGTCGTGGCGCCGGGGAGACCCAGGGCGATCGGGGTCTGCCCGAGCCGGGTCTCTCCCTCGAACACCTCGGCGCCGGCGGGGTAAGTCTGCAGCGTGAGCACGGCAACGGGCATGGCCGCGGTCGCGGGTGCCTCGACGGTCGAGGTCGGCGCGGTCGCGGACTCAACCATCCGTGACATGCCAACGAGCACCATCGTCGCCATCAGTGCAGCGCCGGCGAGGACGAGCACCAACGTAGACAGGTTGGGTGGCTCGATGGTCCGGCGCGGACGCGGTGCAGGCGTCGTAGGCAGGAGGTCGAGCCGCCGGACGGACGGAGCCGTTCGGCCCAGGGAGGGGGGCGTGTTCTCGAGTGCAGGGTCGTAGTTGAGGTTGCCGTCGCGCGGCGAGACCGTCCGGTGGACGGGCGGCGGTGTGGTCGCCGCAGAGGGCGGCGGCACGGGCACCCAGGTAGCGGCGTCGACCGGTTCCTTCCGGAGCTCCGCCGCCGGGCCTTCGAGATCGCGGAGCAGCTGCAGCATCGTGGACTGGCGCAGCCCTGGGTCGCGCGAGAGCGCCCTCATCATGGTCGTGGACAGATCGGGGGGGAGGAAGGCGGGCAGGGGTGCCGGGCTGGTTCCGGGTGCCCGGCCGGGCATCTCGCTGCCGCGCCTTACCAGGAACGGCGGGCGTCCGGTGAGCATCCGGTACAGCAGGGCCGCGAGGGCGTACACGTCGGAGCGCTGATCGGGCGCCTCGCCACTGAGCACTTCGGGGGAGACCTCGGCCAGCGACCGCCCGGTGCCCCGGCCAGTGTCCACGCCCGCGCGCTCGAGTCGGGTGGCCATGCCGCCGAAGGCGAGCCGGACGTGGTCGTTGTTCCCGGTCAGCAGCACGTTGCGGGGATCGAGGTCGGCGTGCACGAGGTTGTGTCGGTGGACCTCTTCGAGCGCCTGTCCGATCTGCATGGCGATGCGCAGCGCGTGATCGGGCGCCAACGTGTGGTACTCCGCGAGGCGCTCTTCCACGGTCTGCCCGTCGGGGTGCTCCACGACCCAGTAGCCGCGAGTGGACTGCGGGATCCGGCCCGCGTCCAGCGTTGCGGCCAGGTGGCTGTGGCGAATCAACGACCACGCGTCGCGATCGGCCTCCAGGTACGCGAGGAACCGCGGAAGCGGCTCGCTGCCTTGGTACCGCCAGACCGCCGCGAGGACGGGTCCGTCTGGTCCATCGCCCAGGTATCGGTGGACGTCGCCAGCCAGGGAGACGCGCGCCCCGAGGCGAAACTGGTCGACGAGCAGTGTGCCCGGCGGGAACAGCCGGGGCTGTTGCGCTTCGGAGATTTGGTCGGCGTGTTCCACGAGCAAAGGATAGCGCGTACATCCGAGCCGGCGGCTTCAGTACGGTTACTTCCGTGGTACGAGGCAGTGATGCACAGCATCCCCTTCACGATCGAATCGACCGACGGTACCGCCCGCGCTGCCACCATGCAGCTTCCGCATGGGATCGTGCAGACCCCAGTATTCATGCCCGTGGGGACCCAGGGTGCGGTCCGCGCGGTGCCGGCCGCTCTGCTGGCGAGCACCGGGGCCCAGATCGTGCTGGCCAACACCTACCATCTGTCGCAGCGACCCGGAGAGCGACTGGTCGCCAAACACGGAGGTCTGAACGGGTTCATGGGCGTGCAGCTCCCCATCCTGACGGACTCGGGCGGGTTTCAGGTGTTCAGCCTCGACAAGGACGTCTCTGAAGACGGGGTCACCTTCGCCTACGAGGTCGACGGGAAGAAGACGTTCCTGTCGCCCGAGCGATCGATGCAGATCCAGCAGGACCTCGGCGCCGACATCGCCATGGTGTTCGACGAGTGCCTGGCATTCGGGACCCCGCTTCCGTACGCCCAACAGAGCGTGGACCGGACGGCGCGTTGGGAGGAGCGCTGCCGCGAGGCGCACACCCGCGAAGACCAAGCGCTGTTCGGCATCGTGCAGGGGGGCTTCTGGCCAGAGCTGCGGGCGCGTTCCGCTCACCAGATCACCGCGCTGGGGTTCGATGGATACGCCGTCGGCGGCCTGTCGGTCGGCGAGGGCCACCAGCGAATGATCGAGGTGTTGGACTGGACGGTCCCGTTGCTGCCGGTGGATCGACCGCGGTACCTGATGGGGGTCGGGCGTCCGATCGACCTGGTGGAGGCCGTGGCGCGCGGGATCGACATGTTCGACTGCGTGATCCAGACCCGGCACGCGCGGTCGGGGGTGGCTTGGACCTGGGCGGGCCGGATCCGCCTGACGGACAAGCGCTATCGCAACGACATGTACCCCATCGACACCCAGTGCAGCTGTCCGGTGTGCGACCAGCACAGTCGCGCCTACCTCAACCACCTGTTGCGGGTCGGCGAGGTGCTCTCGTCCACGTTGATCTCGGTGCACAACATCGCGTGGTTTCAGCAGTTCATGGGCCGGATGCGGGCGGCGATTCGGGCAGGCACATTCGAGGCGTTCCGTGCCGAGGTCCACCGGATCTACCCCCCGGATGCACCGCAGCACCAGGCGGCGCCGGGCAAGCGGAAGCGATCGGGTCGTGGCGGTCGGGCGGAATAGAGTTCGCGCCCCGTTGTTGTACGGCCGGCTCTGGCTGTATAGACCCGGGCCGGAGGTGAGTGCTTGGCGTCGGACGACCTAATCGAGATTGAGGGTGTGGTGAGAGAGGTCTTCCCGGGAGGGCACTTTCTCGTAGAGACCGATGCGGGCGGCAACGTGCACGCCCACCTCGCCGGCAAGCTGCGGCGGTACCGCATCCGCGTGGTGCTGGGCGACCGCGTCACGGTGGCGGTCTCCCCGTACGACCTGTCCAAGGGGCGGATCGTCTTCCGCCACAAGTAGGCAGGCCGCACCAGCGCTTCAGTCAGCGGGCTCGTCGGCCAGCAGCTTGTAGGCCAGGCCGCCGAGTGCGCCGCCCACAAGGGGGGCGAGCCAGAACAGCCACAGCTGAGCGAGCGCCCAGCCACCCACGACGATCGCGGGGCCGGTGCTGCGCGCCGGGTTGACCGACAGGTTGGTGACCGGGATGCCGATCAGGTGGATCAGGGTCAGGCACAGGCCGATGGCCAGCGGCGCGAACCCAGCGGGCGCGCGGCGGTCGGTGGCGCCCATGATCACGAACAGGAAGAAGAAGGTCAGCACGACCTCGGCGGTCGCCGCGGCGGCGAGCGAGTAGCCCCCGGGGGAGTGCTCGCCGAACCCGTTGGCTGCGAACCCACCCACCTCGAACCCGGCGGTACCGCTGGCGATGAGGTAGAGCACTGCGGCGGCGGCCATGCCGCCTGCGAGCTGTGCAGCGATGTACGCGGGCAGCTCGGCGCTGCGGAACCGGCCGCCGACCGCCAGCCCCACCGAGACGGCGGGGTTGAAGTGGCCGCCCGAGATGTGGCCGACGGCGTACGCCATCGTCAGCACCGTCAGGCCGAAGGCCAAAGACACGCCCAGCAGTCCGATGCCGACCTCCGGGAAAGCCGCCGCCAGCACCGCGCTACCGCAGCCGCCGAACACCAGCCAGAATGTGCCCAGGAACTCCGCACCTGCTCTGCGTCGGATCGTCATCTGTGTTCTCCTTTTGATGGCGCGTTGGCCGGATCGTGTGCCATGAAGACACGGCGTACCGTAGCCCGGTCACGTTCGGATGTAGATCGGATGGGATAGCAGCGCGTGTGCGCGCGGCGGAGGCGCTGGTTGTCCAAGACCGATGAGCGGATCCTACTGGTGGGGCTCGGCGGGGTCGGGTACCACCTTGCGCGTCGGCTGTCACAGGATGGTCATCACCTCACGATCATCGAGCAGGAGCCCACCCAGATCGCGCGCGCCGATGCCGAGCTGGATGCGCGCTTGATCCCCGGTGATGCGATGGATGTGGCCTGCTGGCGGCGCGCCGAGGCATCGACGATGGGCACGCTCATCGCGGTGACAGACAACGACGCGGTCAACGTCCTCGCTGCGCAGATCGGCCACCATCTGGGCATCAGGCAGAAGATCGCGCGCATTCGGTCGTTGGCTGTGTGGGAGGAGTCCCCGCTGATCTCCGCCGCGGACCTGTCGATCGATCTGGTGATCCGGCCCGAGGAGCTGGCCGCGGAGGAGATTCACCGGCTGCTCAAGATGCGGGCCGGCAACGTGGTCGTCGATGTGGGGGAGGGCGAGATGCAGGTTGTGGCCACGCACGTGACCCCATCCTCGCCGCTGTGTCGGCACAGCGTGCGCGAGCTCGCGGCGCTGAACGGCCACCTGGACTTCCGAATCGTGTGCGTCGCGCGCGACATCAACACGATCATTCCCGACGGTGACTTCAAGATCCTGCCGGACGACCACGTCTACATCCTCGGCCACTGCCACGACATGCCCGCGCTGATGAAGCTCGCCCAGCTGACACACGACGCGCGGCACAACGTGCTGATCGTAGGGGGCGGGCTGATCGGCGAGCGTGTCGCGGCGCTGTTGCAGGACACCTACCCGGTCACGCTGCTCGAGCAGAACGCCGAGCGCGCCGAGGTGCTGTCGCATCGCCTGCGCAAGACGGAGTGCTTGCACGGAGACGGGTCGGAGGCCGACGTGCTCATCCAGGCCGGCCTGATGACCACCGACACCATCGTCGCTGCGACCAGCGACAACGAGACCAACATCATCACCAGTGTGCTGGCGAAACACCTGATGGAACACCGCAGCCCCGACCCGCACTCCGAGCACGTCAAGACCATCGCGCTGGTGCAGCGGGAGGAGTACCTGGTCCTGGCCTCGGCCATGGGCGCGGACGTAGCGGTGAACAAGAAGGTCCTCGCCAGCAACGAGATCCTCCGGTTTATCCGTCGCGGTCAGGTGCTCGCGGTCGCCCACCTGCACGGCTGCGACGCGGAGGTCGTCGAGCTCGTCGCTGATGCTGGGTCCCGGGTGACCCAGCGTCCGCTTCAGGACCTCGACCTGACGGGCATCATCATCGGCGCGGTCTACCGCGGCGGCGCCTGGAAGATCGCGACCGGGACCACCCGGTTGGCCACCGGGGAGCGCGCGGTGGGTATCTGCAGCTCGCTTCGGCTGGGTGAGCTTCAGGCGCTGTTCCTGTCATGAGGCTGCACCCGCGCGCCATCCTTCACCTCGTTGGCGCCCTGCTGGTCGTGACTGGTGGCGCGCTGGTCTTGCCGGTCATCGCGTCGCTGATGTACGGCGCGGAGGGGGACCTGTTCGCGCTCACCGCCACCATGGGGGGCAGCTTGGCGTTGGGCGTCCCCCTGTACGTTGGGCTGCGCAACCACCGCGACACTCTCTCTACAAGAGACGCCGTCCTGATCGCGACGCTGGGCTGGGTGGTGGTCTCGGCGGTCTCGGCGGTTCCCTTCGTGCTGCACGGGTCGATCCCATCGTTCACCGACGCGTTCTTCGAGATGATGTCGGGGTACACGACCACCGGATCGACCATCCTGACCGACATCGAGGTCGTGCCGCACGGGCTTCTCCTGTGGCGCAGCGAGACGCACCTGATCGGTGGGATGGGCTTTCTGACCCTCGCAGTGTTGCTGCTGCCACACGGGGTGAGCGGGCTGCGGATCTTCCGCGCCGAGTCGAGCCCGGGGCAGGTGGTCACTCGCGAGCGGTTTACGGCGCGCAACCGTGACGCCGTGGTGTGGCTGTGGTCGATCTACCTGGTGCTCAACGCCGCTTTGGTCGTGCTGCTGCTGGCGGGCGGCATGTCGCTGTTCGACAGCCTGTGCCACGCCTTTGGCACCGTGAGCACATCGGGGTATTCGTCGTACAACACCAGCATAGGGCACTACGATAGCGCCTACTTCGACTGGGTCATCACGCTGTTCATGTTTCTCGGCGGCACGACGTTCATGCTGTTCTACTACCTGGCCCACGGCAACTGGCGGGTCCTTCGGAGCAACACCGAATTTCGTTGGTACCTCGGCCTCGTGTTGTTCTTCAGCGTGGCGGTCGCTGCGATCCTGTGGGGGCAGGGCGGGCTCGATGCCGCCGACGCAGCGCGGCACGGCGCGTTTCAGGTCGTCTCCCTGATTACCACCACGGGGTTCACCACCGCCGACTACGAGACTTGGCCGCACGGCGCCCAGATGCTCTTGCTCGTAGCGATGTTCATCGGCGCGTCGGCAGGGTCCACAACCAGCGGCATCAAGGTGGTGCACTATGTGCTGATCTGGCGCTTCATCGTGGCCACGCTCCGCCGCTCGTACCTTCAGCCGCTGGCGGTGGTCTCGGTGCGCCTCAACGGTCGACGGGTCGATGCCAGCGTGGTCCATCTCGCGCTGATCTATTTCGTAGTGAACGTGTTCATGGTGATCGGAGGCGGCGTGTTTATGTCGATCGTCGACGGAATGGACATCCAGACCGCCATCACATCGGTGATCGCTACGCTGATGAACATCGGGCCTGGGTTCGGGCAGGTCGGCCCGTCGCACAGCTTCGCCCTGGTCTCTCCGGTCGGAAAGTGGTTCCTGTCGTTCAACATGCTGGTTGGGCGGCTGGAGATGTTCTCGGCGCTTGTGCTGTTCTACCCCTCGTTCTGGACCCGGTAGACAGCGCCGATCACGTCGTCGACGCTGCCCTGGATGCCGCGCGCTTCCGTGTCGACCGTGACGTCGGCCCGCTCGTGCTGCGGGCGGCGCGCGGTCAGGATCTCGCGGAGGCGCGCGATGGCGTCGGGCATGCCATGGGCAGGTCGGCGGTCTCCTTGCGCGGCGACCCGCATGAGGTGGGCCTCGGGGCGCGCCTGTAGCCACACTGTGAGGGCGCGATCACCGAGCCGCGCCCACAGCCCGGCGTCCTCGACCACCGAGCCGCCCAGCTCCAGGATCGCGGGACCCGGCTCTGCCAGCAGCTCCTCGAGCACGGTTGCGCACAGTTGGTGGTAGCCGGCCCGGCCGCGCAGCTCGAAGAGATCCGACAGCGGCATGCCCGCCAGGGTCCGCACGCGGTGGTCCACCACGATGAACGGCGCGTCGAGCGCCGCAGCGGCGCGCGCCCCGATCGTGGACTTGCCCGCGCCGCGCACACCGATCAGCGCAACCTTCGCGCCCCGCCCCGCAGCGGAGGGGGGGGGCGTGATTCCCTCCACCAACCGCTCGAGCGACACCTCCAGCGCCGCTGCGACCTCAGCGAGACGCACCACCGAGATGTTCGCCCTCCCCGACTCCAGCTGACTGACGAACCGCTGCGAGATCCCCGCGTGCGAGCAGAGCGCCCGCTGGGTCCATCCGCGCCTCAGTCGGGCGGTCCGGATCTTGGCGCCGAGCGCTGTCAGGATGGCGTCGGGGTCCCGCATAGCAGCACTATAATGCTTGTAGCGCGGACCGTGAAGGAATCATATTGCCTTGCCCAGCCAGGAGAACCGATGAGCGCCATCGACTACAGCGACCGGATCCCGAACAACGTCAACCTCGCCGGCGATCGGCGCTTGAGGAGGGCGCTTGAGAAGTGGCAGCCGATGTTCTTGGACTGGTGGCGTTCGGTCGGTCCGCAGGTCTGGAGCAACGACGAGATCTACCTCCGCACTGCTATCTCCGCGGAGCCAGGGGGATGGGCAAACTTCGGCCATGTCCGGATGCCGGACTACCGCTGGGGCATCTTCATGGCCGCTCCCGAGACAGACCGCGTCATCCCGGGCGGCGACGACGCAGGCAAGGCGGTGTGGCACGATGTACCGGGCGAGCACCGCAACGCCCTCAAGCGGATCATCGTGGTACAGGCCGACACCGAGCCGGCGAGCGTGGAGCAGCAGCGCTGGCTCGCTGCTACCGCCCCGTCGCTGTACGATGCGCGCAACCTGTTCCAGGTCAATGTCGAGGAGGCGAGGCACCTGTGGGCAATGGTGTACCTGCTGCACGCGCACTTCGGACGCGACGGGCGCGACGAGGCGGACGAGCTTCTGGAGCGCCGCTCGGGCGACCCGGACAAGCCGCGTATTCTCGATGCGTTCAACCAGCCCTGCGCAGACTGGATGAGCTTCTTCTGCTTCACCATGTTCGCTGACCGCGACGGGAAGTACCAGCTCGCCTCCCTCGCGGAGAGCGCGTTCGATCCGCTGTCGCGGACCACCCGGTTCATGCTGACCGAGGAAGCGCACCACCTGTTTGTGGGCGACACCGGTCTCGACCGCATCATCGCGCGCTCCGCCGAGCTCACCCGCGTCGATCCGGCGGGCGACGCGCGCAACCAAGGCGGGATCGACCTGCCCACCATCCAGAAGTGGATCAACTACTGGTTCAGCTATTGCCTCGACCTGTTCGGTTCGGAGGTCTCCACCAACGCAGCGGACGCGTTCGCGGCAGGGCTCAAGGCGCGCTTCAAGGAGGCGGCCAACTACACCGATCACGACGCGAAGAACGAGATCCGCGAGCTGCAACGCCCCACGGCGACGGGCGGGCTCGAGACCTTCGAGGTCCCCCTGCGCCTTGCGATGAATGAGGTGTTGCGCGACGACTACATCACCGACTGCGACAAGTCCCTGGTCCGCTGGAACAAGACGCTGGCGGACGCGGGTCTCAGCGACCGGCTCCGGTTGCCCAACCGGCGGTTCTTCCGCCGGCAGGGGCTGTACGCGGACGCTGCCTTCGACTTGGACGGCCGCCCGATCACCGCGGCGGAGTGGGACGCCCGGGTGGACGACTGGCTGCCCACTGACGCGGACAAGGCCTATGTCGAGAGCCTCATGGTCCCAGTGCACGAGCCCGGAAAAGTGGCCCACTGGATCGCACCCCCGCGTCGCGGCATCCATGGCCACGACCTGTCGTACGACTACGTGCGCGCCGAGGCCTAGCAGTGCTCGGGAATTCTCCGGTCGGTCTCTGCGAGACCGGAGACTCCCGCGCCCTGCTGGCTCATGTTGCCGTTCGGCCCGTTGCGGGCCTCCCTCGTTCGCATCGCTCGGGGCAAGTCCGGCCCCAGGTGGGAGCCTTTCCCCGAGCGTTGCTCGCTAGAGGCCGCGATGGCGCCATGTTGCTGCTGCGGCGAGCAGTCCGGCCACACCGAAGATCCCGGGTGCCAGCAGCGGGCTGGCGCCGAACACCGCCTCCCACCAGACCTCATGGCTCGGCGCCTCGGGGCGGATCTCTGCCTCGAACGCAGCGTTGTGTTCGAGGTGCTCGAAGACCCCGAACGCGCCGCCGAGGAGCAAGACCACGGCCGCTGTGCGCAGGAGCCGGCGCGTCCAGCCGCCACGCCAGCGTGCAAACGCGATCAGCGCTGGCAGCATCGCGCCGGTGAGCAGGAATGGGAGCCACTGCACCAGGCTGCCGGTGTGTCTGGCGATCGCGAGCTCGGCGACAGTGCCGATGAGAGCCAGCGCGCAGCCGGCCAAGAGCGCCCGGCGCAGACCGGTCTCGGTGGTCACTTCGCTAGCAGGGGGTAGGCGGCCGCGGCTTGCTCGGGAGTGACGTGCGCGCCCAGCGCGGCCCGGAAGGCGTCGGCCGAAGCGAAGGGACGCGCCGCGATCAGCGCGGTGGCGGCCACCTCGTCGAGGCCGGGGAGCTGGGCGAGGGTGGCTGCGTCGCACTCTCCGATCTCGATCGGCACGAAGGCGCCCTGCTCGAAGCCGGCGATGGTCTTCGCATCGACATATTTAGCCATCTCCTTGCGGAACTGGCGGATCGACACGTAGGGTCGGTACTCCATGAACTCATGCACCAACCGATCGGTGGCACCAGGGATCGCACGGAGCTGTTCTTCGGTGGCGTTGTTCAGATCGACCTTCGCGACGGCGGGGACTGCGATGGGCGCCGGTGCCTTGGTTGGCGGTGTCGGGGCCCCGGTCGGTGCAGAGGAACAGGCGAGCAGCGCAGCAATCAGCATGGTGACCTCTGGTGGGTTCGGCAGAATATCCGGGTCTCACTTTTGCGTCGCTGCGGTGTCCCATTGAATGCGAGGGCGCGGGATGCGTCGACGACGAGAGCACATGTTGGGAGGACGACGGATGGAACGTACACTTTGGGCACCCTTGGTGCTGATGCTTGCGAGCGGATGCATCATCGTGGAGGAACGCCGTGTTCGAACGATCGATGGCGGGGAGCACCCCTGCATGTTCGATCGGGACTGCGATGGGCTCACGGACGACGAAGAGGAGCGGCACCCGACGGCCGACCCCGACGATCCGGACTCCGACGACGACGGTCTGACCGACGGTGAGGAGGTCGACCGCGGCACCGATCCGGGCCTGCCGGACACCGACCATGACGGCTCGGATGACGGCGATGAGATCCGGCTGGGCACCGATCCGCTGAACCCGGACACCGATGACGACGGGCTGGGCGACGGCGACGAGGGGGTGATCGGCACGAACCCGCTCGACCCGGACACTGACGATGACGGCGTGCTGGACGGTGCTGAGGTCGACCAAGGCAGTGACCCGCTCGATCCGCTGGATGACGGCGGCCCGGACCTCACGGACACCGACGGTGACGGCCTCATCGACTCGGTCGAGGACGGCCTGGGCACCGACCCGCTGCTGAAGGACACCGACCAGGACCTCCTCGATGACGGTGACGAGGTCACGCGCGGGACCGATCCGCTCAACCCGGACACCGACTACGACGGCCTGCTCGACGGCGGCGAGGTCGAGCGCGGCACCGATCCGCTCTCCGACGACACCGACGAAGACGGGCTGCTCGACGGCGAAGAGGCGCTGTACGACACCGATCCGCTCGACCCGGACACCGACAATGACCGCCTGCTTGACGGGGACGAGGTCGAGCGCGGCACCGATCCCACCCTGCCGGACTCCGACGGGGGTGGGTCGGGTGACGGCGACGAGATCGACGCGGGCACCGATCCGCTCGATCCCGCGGACGACCTGACCGAGACGACCGACCCGGTCGATCCTCTGGGTGGCGGCGGCGGCGGTGCGGTCCGTCCTGGCCTCGACGAGCCCGCCCGCAACGGCGGGAACCGGACGATCACCAGCGGGGAGGGCTGCGCCTGCGACAGCACTCCGTCTGCACCCGCAGGTGGGCTGGCGCTGGCACTGTTCTCGCTGGGCCTGTTCCGACGCCGGCAGTAGGCGCGCTGCGTGGGCCCACGGGGTCCGCTCGGCGGGCCCTAGCAGTGCTCGGGAATTCTCCGGTCGGTCTCTGCGAGACCGGAGATTCCCGCGCCCTGCTGGCTCATGTTGCTGTTCGGCCCGTTGCGGGCCTCCCTCGGTCGCATCGCTCGGGGCAAGTCCGACCCCCGGTGGGGGCCTTTCCCCGAGCGCTGCCCGGGTCACCCACGGCGATTCCGCCCGCGACCGGCAGGGGCAGGACGCCGACCCCGTCCTCGATGAACGCGATCACCGGGCCATCCAGCCTATTCATCGGCCGGCTGCACGGTGATCGGGGAGCTCGGGCCGCCCGTCGGCGCCACCACGAGAGGCGTTCATTCTCGGCCGCCTAGCGGACCGGGTTCACGGCGTCGGCCCAGGTGGCGCCGATGCCTACGTCCACCTTCAGCGGAACCCGCAGCGGAATCGCCTCCTCCATCGCCGCCACCACGACCTCTGCCGTGGCCGCTGTCTGGGGGGTCGGCACGTCCAGGATCAGCTCGTCGTTGACTTGGAGGACCAGCTTAGCGCGGAGACCCGCGGCGGCGAGTCCCTCCGTTGCGCGCAGGATCGCGACGTTCATCAGGTCGGCGCCCGACCCTTGGATCGGCGTGTTGACGGCGATCCGCTCGCCGTGCGCCAGCAGCCGCTGCTCCACCTGTGGCCAGTCTGCGCTCAGCAGTGTGTGGCCCTCGCTCGCGACGAACGCGCGCCGGACCTCCAGAGACTCCGCGGTGCGCACCGGGGTCCGCTGTAGATCGGGCGCGGTGGTCAGGATCCGTCCCGAGGCGCTCACCGTCTGGCAGAACGTGGGGTGGATGCGCCCGTCCTCGGCCACCGGCAGCGCCAGCTCCTCGAACAGCACCGTGCCGAGGTGCTTGTGAAACCCCGGGTTGAACGACCGCCCCGCCAGCCGCGCGATCCACGCTCAGCGCGGCGGACCGCGGGGACGTTGTACGCCGCGACCAGCGCGTCGACCGCGGGGAGCTGCTGGCGGAGCAACGGCGGCATGGATGGGCGGGTCGCCTTGTAGCCCGCGAACGCCTTCGCGCGCGCAATTTGGCCGCCCGCCAGTGGTCTTCAGGTTTGCTGGGATGGCGTGGAACGCCCTGTACAACAGGCCGGTTCCGTCCACGAGCACGACGCGCTGACCGGGCACGGGACCTCCGCTGCCATGCTATCGTGCGGGAATGCTGTTTCTCCATGCGGGCATCGCCGCCGCCGCGACGTGGGACGTTCCGGCTGACTTCGCCACGATCGACGCAGCCGCCGCAGCGGCGGGGAGCGGCGACACCGTGCGCATCGCGGTCGGCACCTACAGCGAGTCGGTCGACGTTGTCGGCAAGGCCCTCGTCTTCGAAGGCGACGGCGCCGTCACGTGGCACCCGGGCAGCACCCGCTCTCTGCACTGCACCGGAGCCGCTGCCTGCACCGTTCGCAACATCGCCTTCGACGGTCAGGGCTCCGATCGCGCGATCTTGGTGGACGGCGACTCCGACCTCGTGGCCGAGGGGTGCACCTTCCACAGCGGCGCTCAGCAGCACGGCGGTGCGATCCACGTGCAGAACGCAGGCCATTTGTCGGTGTTCGACAGCACGTTCGAGAACAACCACGCCAATGGTCAGGGCGGCGCCATCCGCATGGTCAACTCGGGCGACCTGGTGATCGAGCGCTCCACCTTCCGCAATGGGTCCGCGGGCACCGATGGCGGCGCCGTCCGGGTCCTGCAATCGGGCAGCAGCGACATCGTCGCGGTGTGGTTCGAGGGCAACGACGCCGGTGACGATGGCGGCGCGCTCGCAGTCAGCGGCTTCGGAGCTGGCGCCACGTCGGTGACGGGTTCGTTCTTCTGCGGAAACACGGCGGCGGATGAGGGCGGCGGGGCTGTGCTGCGCGACCGGCTCACGACCATGCAGGGAAACGTCTTTCTGTCGAACTCGGCCAGCAGCGAGGGCGGTGGCGCCTACTGCAGCGGAAGCACCCTGAGCACTGAAAACAACAGCTTTGTGGACAACGACGCCGCCGACACGGGCGCTGCACTGTTCTCCACCTGCGTTCATGTCGGCGTCAACGACATGTTGACGTTTCACTCCGGATCGGTCGCCCATGGCGATGTTCTCGGCGCCACAGACTACTCACTGTTCTGGGCCAATGCCGACGGCGACACCAACGCGCCCACTCAGACCAACGCTGTGTTGGCCGATCCACTGATGGTCGCCTCGCCGCCCACAGTGTGCGACCCGGCGCAGGTGGCCCCGCTGGCCGGCAGCCCGCTGATTGACGGCGGAGATCCGGCCCTGAGCGATGTGGATGGCACCCAGTCGGACGTCGGCGCGTACGGGGGCGCTGTGCCCTTCACCACGGCCGGGAGCACGCCGCCAGACGCCGACGGCGACGGCTTCTCGGCGACTGACGGGGACTGCGATGATGGGGATGCCGCGGTGTACCCCGGCGCCAAGGAAGTCCCCGCGGACCAGCTGGACTCGGACTGCGACGGCTACGAGCTCTGCTACGCCGACGCCGACGCCGACGGCTTCGGCGAGTCGGTGCTCGTGCTCTCGCTCGATCTGTTGTGCATCGGGCCGGGCGAGGCGCCGCTGGCCAACGACCTGTGCCCGGACTTCGACGATGCCATCGACGGCGACGGCGATCTGCTGCCCGATGCCTGCGACGACTGCCCGGTCGACAACCCCAACGACACCGACAACGACGGGGTGTGTGAAGGCGTCGACGTCTGCCCGGGCCTCGATGACAACCTCGATCTGGACTACTCAGGTGTGCCGGACTGTCTCGAGGGCGTCACCACGATGGGCGGCATCCCGGGCGACGTGGACGGCGACGGAGTCCCCGATTCAATCGACGAGTCCCCGCGCAGCAACGGTGCAGATGGGCAGGTGGCGTCGCCCAAGCCGCCCTACGGCTGCGGCTGCGCCTCAGGCGGGAGTGCGCCGGCGCTCGGGGCCTGGCTGGCGGTCGGGCTGATGCTCGTGCGCCGCCGACGCTCACTCAGCTCGCGCAGCGGCAGGCTGCCGATGAACGTGCGCTTGCCCAGCTTCACACCCAGGTTGCGCAGGATCGCGTAGCTGGTGGTGAGGTGGAAGTAGAAGTTGGGCACGGCAAACTGGCGCACGTAGTCGCGGCCCACCACGGTCTGGCCCGGCAGGAAGGGCAGCGTCAGCACGCGGGCGGCCCCCGCGTCCACAGCGTCCCGGTCTGCGGCCTGCAGGTAGGCGCTCACCTCTGCGATCCGGGCGCGCAGCTGCGGCAGCGTCGCGGGACCGTCCTCGTGGTTGGGCGCGTCGACCGCGGCGAGCCGCGCGACGGCCAGCTTCGCGGTGTCGGTGGCGGCCTGGATGTTCCGCGTGAGGTTCAACTGATCGGGGTACAGCCGGGCGGTCAGCAGCGCGTCGAGGTCGAGTTCACGCGCGGTGGCGAAGGCCTCGCCCTCCTCGAGCCAGCGCTCGAGGCCGCCGAGCATCTTGTGGAACTGCGGGACGAGCTCGTCGTACATGGACATGGTTCTTCCTTGTGTTAGCGACACGTCTCGCTGACGATCGCACCGCCCACGATGACGCTGCAGACGTGGGTGGTGTACTCGAACGGGTCGCCGTCGAACACCGCGACGTCCGCGCGCTTGCCCACCTGCAGGCTGCCCGCTCGATCGTCGATCCCCAGGATGGTCGCGCTGCCCAGCGTCGCGGCGTGCAGCGCGCGGTCGCGACCCAAGCCATGGCCTGCCGCGATGGCCGCCTCGAACAGAGGGACCCGGACCTTGGGCACGTAGCCCTCGAAGCCCGTCATGACCCCGACCGTGACCCCGGCGTCGACGAGCAGCGCCGCGTTGCGGAAGCTCGCGTTCGTGCGCTCGCTGGGCCCCCAGCTCCGCAGCATCATGGGACCGACGAGCACCGGAACGTCCGCGGCTGCGATCTGGTTTCGCACCAGGTACGCCTCGGCGCCCCCCGCGAGCACCGCGTCGAGCCCGAACTCTTCGGTGATCCGCAGTGCCGTGAGGAGGTCGTCGGCGCGGTGGGCGTGGAACAAGGCCCGGCGCTTGCCGCTGACGACCTCGGCGAGCGCCTGCAGACCCAGATCGACCTCGGCACGATCGCCGAGCGAGAGCCGGCGCCGCGCCGCGTACTCCTGAGCCTCGGTCAGCGCCTGGCGAATCAGTGCGGCGGTGCCCATGCGAGAGCGGGCCCCGTCGCCGGCGAACATCTGCTTGGGTGCGTCTCCGAGCGAGAACACCATCATCCCGTCGGCGACGAGTACCTGTGCACCCGCGGTGTCCGCCTCGGATGTGACCACCGCCGTGCGACCCGCGACCGCGGCTCCTGGCGAGGGGCCGACCTGCAGCGTGGTGGTTCCGTGCTGCTGGACCCAGTCGATGAGCGGCTCCCACGGATCGAACCCGTCGAGTGCGCGCAGCCGCGGCTGGACCGGCGCCGAGGTCTCGCGGTGGTCCTGGTCGCCCTCGATGTTGTGGATGCCGGTCAGCCCGGCGGTCGACAATCCATCGACCAGCCCGGGGGTCACCACGGCGCCTGTGATCACGGGCACGCCGTCGGGGATGGCGACCTGGGAGGCGGGTCCGATGGCTGTGATGTTGCCGTCCGCGATCAGCACGACCCCGTCGGGGATCATGGGGCCGGAGACCGGGTGCAGGGCCTCTCCTCGGATCGCGAGGTCGGTGGCGGCCGCGGGCAGGCACAGGGCGAGGAGCAGGCTCACGGGGCCTCCGCCGTCGGGTCGGGGACCCGGTCTGCTTCGTCGTAGCCGCCTTCGGCGTACAGCGCGTCCTGCGGGCGGCTGCGGTCGAACACGACCTCGCCGTCGACCCAGGTCTGGAGCACCTCGGTGTACACCGACAGCGGTGCTCCGGAGAGCACGGCCAGATCGGCGTCCTTGCCGACCTCCAGGCTGCCGATCCGGTCGTCCAGGTGCAGCTGTTCGGCGCCTCCGAGCGTGACCGCGCGCAGCGCACCGGCCTCTGACATCCCGGCGCGGGCCGCGAGCCCCGCGGACCGCAGGAACAGCCGGGAGTCGGTGATCGCGTCATCGGTGTGCAGCGACAGCGGCACACCGCGCTGCTCGAGGACCGCGCCATTCTCAGCCCGGAACTCCACCGCCTCTTCCTTGCCGCCGGGGCTGTCGATCATGATCAACGAGCACGGGATCTTCGCTTGCCCGATGGCGTCGGCGACCTTCCACGCTTCGCTGACGTGGTGCAGCACGATGTCGAGACCGAACTCCTCGCGCAGGGCGAGGATGGTGGCGACGTCGTCAGCGCGGTGGGTGTGGAAGTGGACCGTGCGCGCGCCGTCCAGCACCTGGCGCAGCGCCTGTGCTCCCAGGTCGGAGGGCGCGGCCGGTGCGTTTGCCTTGCGCTTGCGCTTGGTGGGCGCGCTGGCTTGCGGAACGTCGAGCAGGTGCTGCCGCAGCTGAGCGGCCGCGCCCATTCGGGTCTTCGGGTAGCCGCCGCCGCCGCCCTGCGGGTTGGTACCGTTGGCCATCTTCATGCCGCCGCAGATCTCGGTCCGGCGGTCCGAGCAGAGCAGCATCTCGTCGACGGTCGCGACATCGCGCAGCTTGAGGTACGCGGTCTGCCCGCCGATCAGGTTGCCGGACCCGGGCATCACGTTGACGGTGGTGAGGCCGCCGGCCTGGGCGAGCTGCACGCTCACATGGGTGGGATCGAAGCTGTCGATCGCCGAGACCTGCGGCGTGAGCGGCGAGGAGCCCTCGTTGAGGCCCGCGCCGCCAAGGTGGGTGTGGGTGTCCACCAGACCCGGGATGATGACCTTGCCGTCGAGCTCGTGTACGACGGCGTCGTTGGGGATCGCGACCGCGCCGCGCGGGCCGATCGCGACCACCGTGCCGTCGCGGACGACGAGCGCCGCGTCCACCACCGGTTCTGAGGAGACGGGGTGAACCGTGGCGCCGACGAAGGCGTGCGTCCCGGCGACCGCAGGGGCCGCCAAGAGAACGATCAAGCTAGTGATCGTGGCCATCGTCCTTGCCGTGCGCGGGCTCGCCGCTCGGCACTGCGGCCGCGCTGCCGATCTCGAGGAGCTCGACGTCGAACACGAGCATGCCCTGGGGCGCGCCGGGGCGGCCCTTGTAGGCGAGCTCCTCGGGGATCCAGAACCGGGTCTTCTCGCCCTTGGCCATGAGCTGCAGACCCTCGGTCCACCCCGGGATCACCTGAGACAACGTGAACGTCGCCGGCTTGCCGCGCTGCACGGACGAGTCGAACATCTTGCCGTCGGTGGTCCAGCCTGTGTAGTTCACCGTGACCCGTGACGAGGCGTCCGCGCGCTCGGGCTCGCCGTTACCGGGTGTCAGCACCTTGTAGTACAGCCCCGAGTCGGTCTTTGTCGCCGCGTCGTTCGGAGCGCGGACATCGGGCGGCGTGGCTGGTGCGTTCTTGAAGTCGATGAGCTCGAAGTCGAACACCGCCGGGCCCTCGGGAGCGCCCGGGACCTTGGCCAGCTCGGCCGGGAGCCACAACCGCGCCTTCTCGCCCTTGACCATCAGCTGGATGCCCTCGGTCCACCCGGCGGGGACGTTCTTGGCGGCGAGCGGCACGGTGGCCGGCCGGCCCTGCGCCGTGGTGGACTGCAGGAGCTTGCCCTCCGCCGTCCAGCCGCTGAAGTGCACGGTGACGGTAGCGTTCTCGGCCGGGTGGTCGGTACCCGTGCCGGCGGAGAGCGTCTTGAACGCGAGCCCCGACTTGGTCTTCGTGGCGTCCGCCGGCGCCTTGGCGACGTCCGCGGGGGCCTCGGGCGGCTTCTCGAACTTGATCAGGTCGACGTCGAACACGAGCATGCCGGCGGGTTTGCCGGGACGACCCTGGTACGCGAGCTCTTCGGGGATCCACAACCGGGCGGACCCGCCGGGGGCGATGAGCTGCAGACCCTCGGTCCAGCCTGCGATGACCTGGTTCAGCGAGAACGTGGCCTCGCGACCGCGCGTGACCGAGGAGTCGAACATCTTGCCGTCGGTGGTCCAGCCCGTGTAGTTCACGGTGACAGTCGCGCCTTCGCCGGGCTTGTCGCCTTCGCCGGCCTTGAGGACCTTGTACCGGAGGCCGGACTCCGTCGTCAGCGCATCGTCGGGAGGTGCGGCGACGTCGTCGGGCGCGGGGATCTCCTTGGGGGGCGGCGGCGCCTCTGCCTTGGCCGCTTCGTCGTGGGCCTCGGCGTCAGCCGTGGCCGCGTCGTGATCGGGGGTCTCTTCACCGCTACAGGCGGCCAGAAACAGGACAACTCCGAGGGCAGCGCGCACCATTCCTCCAGGCAATAGACCCCGCCCGGTAACCGCTCTCGGCGCAGGCCGCCCGGAAGCCTGGCATCGCCGGCGCGCTCAATGGTAGTGTGTGCTCGTGCTCCAGACCGGACAACGCGTCGGCGACTTTCAGGTTGAGGCGGCTCTGGGCGAAGACCCGCTCGCCTCCACCTGGCAGCTTCGGGGACCCAGCGGAGAGCGGTGTGTCCTTCGACTGCTGCAGGTCCGTCTGCCTGCGTTTCAGGAGCGGTTTCGGCGCTCGGCCGAGGCGCTGTCCGGGGTCGTCCACCCCAACCTGGTGCATATTCGCGCCTTGATCACGCACGATGGGCTGCCCGCCGTCATCACCGACTTTGTCGACGGCGCGGATCTCTCGGCGTGGATCGGTGGCCGTGCGCACCCCAGCCACGAGGTGGTCCCGCTGTTCCAGGGCATCGTCCGCGGCGTGGCGGCGGCGCACTCCGAGGGGCTGTACCACCGCAACCTCAAGCCCACGAAGGTGCTGATCGGGGCGGACGGGGTCCCCCAGATCAACGATTTCGCGCTGGGCAAGGCCACGGTCATCGAGACGGACACGGCCGGCGCCATCACGGAGATCGGCACTACGTTCGGCACTCCCAACTACATGTCGCCCGAGCAGTTCCGGGGGGCCGCGGGGGTCGACGGGCGCGCCGACATCTTCTCGCTGGGCGCGATGTTGTACGAGATGTTGTCGGGCAAGCGCGCGTTCACCGGCACGGAGATGATCCTGATCTACCAGGCGGTGGTCGACGGCGAGTTCGATCCGCTGCCCTACAACGTGCCGCCCACGCTGCTCGGCTTGGTGATGGACCTGCTCGACCCGGACCCGGATGCGCGTCCGCAGACCACCGCCGAGGTGCTGGCGCGGATGCGCGAGGACCCGGACGTCGCCGCGATGATGCTTCCCGCCGAGCCGTCGCGCATGCCGGCGGGTCACGACGCGAGCGCCCGGGGCATGCCTCGGCTGGCGCGCCCCAAGGTCGTCACGGCCGAGAACCTGCGACCCGTCCGGACGTCGCCCGTTCACGCCACGCCGGCGCCGCTCGATCTTCGTCGGGTGGAGGAGGCGCGCTCCCCCCACTCGGGCGCCGTCGCGGTCGTGCAGGAGGAGCCCGAGCGCGGCGACCGGCTGCGCTTCCGGCTGGCCGTGTTGTTCGTGATGGTGGTGGTGCTCGCGGTGCTGGTGACCGGACTGGGGGTCGCCATTTTCCTGGCGGAGGGCAGCCTCCGCGCCCTGATCAGTCGTTTGGTTGTTCCTGCGTGAACACCACGAACCGCTTGCGGACGTCCACCGCAAACGGGCTGCGGATGCCCATCAGCGGAGTGTTCGTCGCAGTCGCCTGCACGGCGAGCCAGGCCTTGCGGTTGTTTTCGACCGACCAGACTGCGCTTAGCGCCACTTCGCTGGGGTCGAAGCCGGCCTGCTGCACGGCGGTCCGCGTGGCGGCCAGGGCCGCGTTCTCGATCTCTTTGCCGTTTCCGTCGTCGGGGACGAGGAACTCTGCGCCGACCCGCGCGCCGTCCTGGACTGCGCGGGCGAGCGACTGATGGGCCAGGGTCCACATGGCGCAGTCGACCGAGCCGATGATCAGGAGCAGGACGAAGGGCATGCAGAGCGCGAACTCGATGGCGCTCGCGCCGCGTCTGCGGTGGGGATGGGGGGCGGTCATCGGCGGACTCTCCGTTGGTACTCGAGGCGGACGGTTGCGGTGATGAGAGAGTTCTTGGGGACCGGGATCAGGCCCGTGAGAGAACGGCGCGGGACCCGCAGTGTGCAGCGCAGGGCGCGGTTGGGCACCTCGCCGACCGCGGTGGTGCTGGCCACGCAGTCGGGGCAGTCGCCCACGCTCTCGCTGAATCGCATGGACACGTCCTCTTTCGAGGCGCTCAGGACCCCGGCCAGCAGGCCCTCATTCCGTCCGGGGTCGGCCATCGCACCCTTGCGGCAGGCCTGGTTGACCGCCGTGCGGGCGGCGCCGCGCTGGTTGACCTGCCAGCCGAGCTCCATGGAGGCGGTGACCAGCACGACGAAGAGCGGCATCAGGATCGCGAACTCAACAGCGTTGGCGCCGCGGCGATTGTATCGGGACATGGGGGCCTCCTACTCGACCAACGCGAGGGGCAAGGACTCGGCGATGTCCGCCATGATCGAGATGAGATCGCGGCTGTCGGCGGCGCGGAGGAACGATCCGTCTCCCTGTGCGACGAACTCTAGCCACGGTGCCCAAGCGACGAAGCTCACCGCCCAGGTGTGGACCTCGTGGTCCTCCCAGGCCACGGCCGCGAGCTCCTGCGTGGCGCGGATCACGCGATTGGGTCCGCGCTTAGGACCTTTGATGAAGCGCCAGCGGTCCTCTTCGTAGCCGTGCTGTGAGCGGGTGAGGTGTGGTCCGGTGCCATACGGCGCGCCGTCGGTCAGGAAGATGGCGGCGCGGTAGGCCCCGGGATCGATCTGTTCCGTGAACATCTGCAGCGCCATCTGGTAGCCGATGGCGTGGTCGGTTCCGCTCTCATCCTGGTACTCGCGGAACATGTTCGGGAAGCAGCCGCCACTGGGATTGCTGAAGTTGTCCGTATTGCTGCCTTTGTGCACCCGACACCCCTTGGTGTTGTTGGCAGGCCTCCCCGCCTTCGACACCGTGCGGACCTCGTTCCAGGTGTCCCGCACGCCGGTGCGGACGGCTTCGTCCACGGACATCAGGGGCGTTTGCTCGACCCCGAAGCGGCCGGTGAACACGACCAGGCCGATCTTGTCGTCCGGTCCGGAGGTGGCGACCACCTGGTCGAACACCTCGAGCGCTCCGGCGCGGGCGTTCGCGAAGTCTGCCTGCTTCCACGAGTTCGTGATGTCCAGGACCACGATGATGTGCCGGCCGACGGCCGAGGAGGTGGCGTGGAGGTCGAGCTCGACCGTGGGCCGTCCCCACAGGCCGGCGAAGACCAGATCGACCTCGGTGTCGATGGACACCTTCACCGCGTTTCCGCCGCGGTTCTTTACGACGAATCGTTGCTCTTCGAAGGTCCCGAACTGGATCTTGGCCAGCGTAGGCGGCTTTCCCGCCACCCGGTTGCGCGCCAGTAGCTCCTGCACCACCGTGGTGGCTTCCCGACGGCTGCCGGTGGAGCGCAGTCGCATCAGCGCCGCCTGGGACGCAGCGTCGGCGACCGACTGCCCTTCGGCTTCGGCGAGTCGGATCAGGGAGGTGTCGACCGCAAGTCCGGCGAAGCCGAGGAACAGGCTGCTCGCGACCCCGAACAGTGCGGCGTAGCTTCCTCGGCGGTTCTTTCGTGTCATGCACGGCTCCCGGTGTGCTGCGATGGGCGCTCCTCGGATCAGGGAGACGCGGCGCGCAGCGCGAGCCGTCACACGTTGGTATCGATCGGGGGCTGTCCGGAGCTTGGCGTCGCCTCATCGATCAGCCGCTCGAGCTGCTCGCGGGTCATCGCCCACTCTGCGGAGCGCCGCGTGCCGTCCGCGTCGACGCGGGTGCGTCGGATCGTTGTGCCTATGGGGGCGACGTCGACCTCGAAGTACTCCTGCCGCGGCGCTGCCGTGGGGAGGGAGCGCAGCGTGGCACCGCCGAGCGTGGGTGCAATCTCCACTGGATGCACCGGGTCGGGCAGCGCGCGCAGTCGGTCGGGCAGCGCATTGGCCTCCTCCACGATGTCGCACGGCACGTCGCGGGCCACCCGCACCTCGCGGATCCGGACCCCGATGGGGCCAGCGTCGGTCACATCGACCTCGGCGCTGCCGTGGTCGCGGTCGATGTGGACCGTGCCCGGTCCGTCCAGTTCATCCAATGCGTTGTCCAGGGCGGTGTCGCTCAATCTGTCGGCTCCTCGGGCTCGGGCCTCCGCGCGCTGCGCGTGACCTCCGCGCCGTCGTGGCGAAGCCGGATGGGCTTGCCGTCGAGGTGGGTGTCGAGGTGGACCGGACGACCCCAGATGGCCTGCAGGTTGCCCATGGTCACGTGGGCCCAGTCCAGCTGAATGTCGAGGCCCTCGTGCTGGTGGAACATCCGCAGCTCCCCCTGGTTGGCGTGGTTTCCGTCGACGATGTAGACCCGCGGCGTGCCCCGGCTGGCGAGCATCTGCAGCAGCTGGGTCTTCACGTCCTCGAACTCCCGGCTGTCGATGATCCAGGTGCCGGCCTTGGCGTCGTACTTGGTCGTGAAGAACCCGAGCTCTCGGCAGAAGTCCGCGGTGAGGAAGGTGTCGAGGAAGGTGATGTCGTTGTGCGTCTTGCGGACCTCGAAGATCTTGTCTCTTCCCAGGCCCGCTCCGGTGTCCCAGACGCGCTGCTCGCGCGGATCCTCGCAGTCCAGCCAGTCCTTTCCATACCGGCCCTTGTTCCAGCGCTCCTCGATGTGGCGGAACAGCTCGACGCCCATCTTGTACGGGTTGAGCCGTCCCGGCTGTTGGTAGACCGTGCCTGAGTGGTGGTCGGCGTAGTCGATGACCTCGTCGTCCGACAGAATGTGCTCGGTCATCAGCTTGGTGTGCCAATAGGTGGCCCAGCCCTCGTTCATGATCTTGGTCTGGCCTTGCGGTGCGAAGTAGCGCGCCTCGTCGCGCACGATGCTCATGATCTCCTGCTTCCAGCGGGGCAACTGTGCGTGTTGCATGATAAACCCGAGCACATCGCGGACCGGCTGCTCGGGGAACGAGCGCATGCGCTGCAGATCGTCGTCTTTTCGCTTGCGCTGGGCGGCCAGGAACTCCGGCGGATTGATGTGGGGATCCATGTAGGGCTTGGCCGGCAGGCGCCCCACGGAGTCGTCGTCCTCGGCTGCCTCGATGTCGGCCTCGGTCACCGCGCGGTCCCGCTTGATGTGGGCCATGTACGGGTCGATCAGGTTGTCGATGCTCAGCACCTGGTCGATGAACGCCTCCACCTCGGCTTGGCCCTGGCGGTCCATGATCCGTCGGACCTTGCTGGCGTGGTTGGCCATCTGGTCGAGCATCCG
>Ga0316189_10000323_pt1 | contig 47675 bp, 83 predicted proteins | sample LowCovwburrow_MG_FD_204930 | JGI IMG/M metagenome (GOLD analysis project Ga0316189, IMG submission 204930) | Coastal sediment microbial communities from Maine, United States - Lowes Cove worm burrow | ecosystem: Environmental > Aquatic > Marine > Coastal > Sediment | place: USA: Maine... | reverse complement strand
CTTTTGAGATTTGAATAAATCGTATGCTTTGGGATTCCTGACTTTTTACTAATGCCGCCGCGCGTATCCATGCCATTTGACAGAACATCAAGTATCGCTCGCTTTGCCTCGATAGATTTTGCTATGACACTGGGGTTTCCTGATCCGGGGCGGTCTATAATGCCGGGTAGGCATTTCTTATGGCCTTCGGATAAGGCAAGAATTTGCATAGCGTTCATTGCTTCGCCCTCATTGCAAAGCCCGCGTCTTTTAGGATTTGGTCGCCATTGGCCCGCTGTTCCTTTGTGGCGGTTTCCGTTTCTGGTTCCGTTGGGTTTTTCAACGCCTCCAAAAGCATATTCCTTTTCTTGGTCAGCTTATTCAGCTTTGGCATTAACTCAAACCACGTAGGCCAGAATTTATAGGTTTCTTTGAAAAGAACATGATAAACAACATCGGCGGGGTATCGTGCAAACTGTGAAACATACATTCCGAGCCTGATTTCCTCATCGTCACCAACGCGCTTTGCAACAAGCGTTGAAAACCCTGCTATCCAATCCTCTAGCATTTCATTTGTTGCTGGCATCATAAAATTCCCCATCAATGTAATCGCCTCGTCCAGTTCCGTCCCGCTGGCTTCGATCCGGCTTTCCCCCCATATCAGAACTTCGACGTTCAGCGACGATAGCCGCGAGAGAAGGATTTTGTCCGTTTCGAAAGGCCTTTTTCCCGTTAGCCATTTGGCTATTTCTTTTTGCTTGTGGGCCGTAGGTGCGGCAATATCGTTGCCATGTTGAAATCCACCCCCTTTCTGATCTTTTGTCTTTTCTATCTGTCCAATAGATAATGAACCCACTGATTTCATCTTGTACCTGCCTTTCTGGGAAGCCGTTTTCGATTGCGTATGCTATTCCTTCTTGGGTTGGGTGCCATTTGTCAGGAATAGAATGTGTGTTTTGAATTGGTTTTTTTGTGGATACTTTAGTATCCTTTTTACTTCTCTTCTCTTCTCTTCTCTTCTCTGCTAGACTTTCGTTTTCAGCATCCGCTAGATCTAAGGTATTGATTTCGTTAGCTTGGCGTCTCAATTCGGCAGTTTTTTCACCACCTTTTTTCCCGTGTTTTGCTGCGGTTTCACTCTGGTTTTGTTTCAGTTTTGCTTCGGTTTTAGCGCGGTTTTGTGTTATTTCTCCATCTGTGATTGTGATTGTTATGTTTGTATTGGCGTCTAAAGAGGCTAGGGCTTTGCGCACGGCAGAGCTTCCCATGTCTTTAATCCAGCCTGCAATCCACTTCGGATCATTGTTGATTGTCCCGCCGTGTTGGTAGATTAAATCAATTACAATTGAATAAACCGCGTGTTCTTTTGAGGTTAAGCCCTGCACATCGCCAAGGTAGGCTACAGGCTGTCTTTTATACCAGTCCAGGCCGACCCTACTCATGCCGTCCGACCTCTATATTCATTACCTTTGCCACGCACCATAGATAACTCTTCATACCAAAATCGTACTCTTGGTGGTTCGTTGAAGAAACAAGCATACGGACCGTCATTTATCCCGTCATTATATAACCGTGAAGCTTTTCGTAGAGTTCGTCCGGATTGCATTGCCGTATCTACTATCAAAACCTGTTTGTTTGGAATTTTGCATTTAAACGGCACAAATGGAATGGCCATGAAGTGAGAGGCGTAAGCGGACGCAATAGCCCCACTTCTACCCGGCCCTGTAACATAATCAAAACCTTGATATGTAGAAAGCGTTTCGATTAGAACTGATCTAAATTCGGCTTCTGAAATTGTTAAAGTCACTGTGCGCTCTTTCTTTTTGCGCATGTGGTTGACACTTAAGCCCTCGCTGTTGTATCATTCACATGCAGTTTATAGTAAAACTACCTTACGTCCACCTAACGTATTTATCAAGCCCAGTAATTCAGTTTGCTGGGTTTGATTTATTCTACCGTCCAATAAAAACCGTACCCTCACAAGTCCTTGATTGGTCGAACAAGTACCACGCACAATTATCTTTGCCCGTCATCTTGCTGTCAGGAATCCATTTAACGCGACCAACGGACACAATCTTGTGACAGTATTCCATGTATGGGGCTGATTGTTTTGTGTGCATCCAGTCCGCATCGAATAACAACCATGTGGGGCCTTGTTCAGAAAAGTGTTCTATTGCTGGGTGCAGTATTTTCCGATCCCAAGGGCTGTTTGAAATGAACGTACATTCGACATTGCCCATATCAACATCCCTGAAATCAGCGCGGGTTATGCCTTCTGCTAGTGGCTCAATGTCTGTTGCAAGAATACAGGTGCAGTCGTCTCTCAACTTGATTATGTTCCAAATTAACTGACCGTCGCCAGCAAACGGCTCTACAAAGTCAAACCTTCCCTTAGGTAGATGGGGTATTAACGGCTCAACTGCCGCTAGTGGCGTGGGGTAGAAGTCGCGCTCAATGCGCTTAAAATCAGATCGTTTTCCCATTGTGTATTCCTTTCAATTTCATTGTGGCTTCCAACTGTACTTGGCCCGAATATCCTGACACCACTTTATCGCGGCCTCTTCACTGTCAAGAATAACGTGATGCCCTGTCCAAGTGTTTAGGAACTTTCTCTGGGCGTCCGTAAGCTTGGCCTTGGGGCCGTTCTTTATTTCGACCAATAGGCTGACCCCCCTAAATCCGCAAAGGGCGTCAGCGGGCTTGTCGATGGGGTATACGGTTATCCCGTGGGCCTTGATGATGCGGAATATAGCGGCCTCGTTTATGTCGCGCTTGTTTTTGATGTGATGTCCGCGCATTATAGGTCAAACCCCTCTTGTTTTGGTTGTGGTTCTGGTGCGTCAACAAACATGTCAGGCTGGCGCGTGGCTTCATCAACGCGCTTGCAAGCAATTTGGAAATAATCTGGGTCTAGTTCAATGCCCGTTCCCATACGTCCTAGTTTTTGACAGGCAACTAAGGTTGTGCCGCTGCCCATATACATATCAATAATCGTTTTAGAGTTTGGCGTAAGCTTTAAGCACCACTCCATCACCGCCACTGGTTTCTGCGTTGGGTGCATATTTCTGACACCACGCTCGCTATCCCTGACCATACCACACCACCTATGGTTCAGACCGCGAACAGCACATCCAAGATTAGTCCATGCCAACTCCGCATGTCCCTGATCTATTTTTGTGTTTCCATCGGCTTTAAACCACACAAGCCAAGATTTTTCATTTGGTAGCTTGTCTGCGTAGCAATTTCCACCCCACCAAATCTGCACATCAGCAATATCTAGGAAAGGGCGCGGGTCAAAATCCATATTTCCTGTGTCGCCTATAATCTTATGCTCTGGGCCAAAATTTCTAGTAAAACTGGCTGAGTTTATTGACCCGTTTCTGCTGGGCTTGTAGCCATATCCATACGGAGGGTCTGTGATACAGGCATCAAACCTACCGATCAAGGGGGCCACGGCAAGACAATCACCCAATATGAGCCGCTGTCCACCTATGCGCTCTTCTTTTATGATTGCCACTTTCGAAACGCCTTTCTAATTATATATATCCTAACCGTAGACAAGGCCCAGAATAAGCCTGTTACGCCGATTGATTGTTGCGGGGTAGCAATCCACCCAAATAAGGGCCAAAGCCACCACACGGCCAGAATAGACACGACAAGGCCGATTGTGCTGCTAGTTATGCTTTCCAACTTATCCATTCTTAAACCAGTATTTTAAAATGCCATTTCTACGCAACATTTTAACATGTATCCGAACCGACGTTACGCTGCATTTCATCTTCAGGGCTATGTCATAAACGCCCAGCCCTGATTTTAACATGGTGTTTACGCTATGCCCCCAAGCTTGCGAGCCGGGGCGGTTTATTCTATCTGGCACTACCAGCCCCTTTTCAGTATAAGGGCGGTAACACGCTGAATTGACATTTCGGTTTGATGTGCTGCCTGGCATTGCTGCCGCGCCCTTTGTCGATCGAGGCGTTTGATTAACCTGTTGCGGTTTGCATAGAGTGTTTCGCGGGTGGGTATGAAAGGAAGTTCCATATCATTTTCCTTTCGGGTTAATTAGTTCTGCAATCTGATCAGGCCAAACCCACCATACGGGGAAAGAACCATCTTCTTCGGCGCGCTGGAAATCGCCACCATTTCGGCAACGCCTGTTCTTTTGGTCAAAGCAAAGTGCTGTAAAATGGTAGCCGCGCCAGCCTTTAGGTGGGCCTCCATGTGCTGTATCGTTGTATTCTGGGTGAGAGGTTAATTTTCTCGTGGCGTAGACAATCCAACTGCCGTGGTTGGCAAACGACTGTCCCTCAATAGGTATATATGGCATATCATTTCCTCAATGGTGGGATTTCAGAAGTCCCGATGATGTTTGTATCAAGGCAGGCTACGTACATGCGATCCGGTACGCCGTCTGGAAAGTACAAAGCGATTTTAGCGGGCATGTCTTGGCCGCATAGTATGATTTCCCCTGTCTCATCCTTATAGGGATACCGCCGGACAATCATCTGCTGGCCCGTTTCGAAGTTTATAAATGTTAAGATTGTGTTTCCCTTCGTTTAAAAGGACGGGGCATTTAAGCCCCGCCAAGTTTCAGGCAGAAATAATGGGGTGTTACAGCTTTATCCCATTGTACTTGTTACACACTTACACGCTGTTTATTTTGTTTGTTGTTTTAGCCATAGCCATAGCCAGAGCCATAGCCAGAGCCAGAGCCATAGCCAGAGAAATCGCCATAGCCAGAGCCAGAGCCAGTGCCATAGCCATCGAAATCGGCATAGCCATCACCATCGCCATAGCCATCGCCAGAGCCAGAGCCATCGCCAGAGCCAGAGCCATTTGTGACTTTATGAATTAAATCAAGACTGGGCATGAGTTATCGCCGTTTGAATTGATTGTGCCGCTTTTGGTCTACATAGCGTTATCGAATAATCTTCAATAATTGCCTTTGCTTTTACGGGCGCAGAAACGCGGCTATCTTCGGAAAGGCCGTGGTTGGCCACACCTTCATACCAGCATTCCGTCGTGACTTTTGGCTTATGGTGCCATAAACGGCGGGCCTGTTTAAGAATAACGCCTGTTTTATCGGCGGCTTTTAAAAACCCCGCGTTAATTCCTTCGTTCCGTGAACGTATAATGACGTATTGCCCCACGTACTTATCGGTTAGTTTCTGTTTCATTGTTCTGATCCTTTCCGTGATCGCTGTTATTTTGTTGGGGCTTCGTGACCACCTGCCCCAGTGGGTGTTAAAAAATGGCCAGTAAGCCAACTGTCACAACTCGGTCGGGGCCTTCATGACTACCTGCCCCGTGGTTATGGATGCGCCTTTATCACACGCCGTCACGAATTAGTGTTATGCCTTGTTTTTCGAGCAAATGTTCAATGAGGTTTGCAAACCCAACATCTTGAACCTTCGCGACAACGTCCTCGTTTCCATCAAGATAGATGTATTCATAAAGTCCGTTTGGCCTTTTTGAAGCTCTGCGTAGTAATTCGTCAAGCATTATTCATTTCCCTGTTCGGTTGGGATTTCAATTCCCAAGTAATTGCAAAGACCCCGGATTGTGCTTTCGTTAAGGTTAGGCTTGCCCCTCATAGCTTTTGTGACTGTGATTTTAGACATGCCCGTGGCTTCTGCTACCTTGTCGATGCGTCGGTCTGACATTGCAAACTTTATTTGGCTTAGAAGAAGTTCCTTTTGTGTGGCGTTCATTTACTTGCCTTCCTGTGCTGTGTTGTTGGGGCGGGGTAAGTGCATCCAGCATTCAGGGTCCCACCCCAATTCACGCTGATACAATGGCTCTTCCATACCAGTAACCCACACACCGCCTGTTTTTTTCATAGCTAGCCCGCCATGCACTATGACAGGTACACCTTTGGGAGCGGACTCTATGTCATAATTCCAAGCACTCGCCGCTTCCAGTTCTGCAATACGGGCAGATAGGGCGAGTATGAAGCTTTCCGTGTGTGGTAGGTACGCTTGCTTTTGCAGCCACAATATATGACGCTCAACCGCCCCTTTTGATATGTCAGTCATAACGTCTCTTTCCTTAAGTTCTACCCGACCATAAAATAGGCTGGGTACTATGTCAACGTATATTATTGTGTTTTCTGGTATATAATTTAGTTGACAGGGCTTTTATAATCCCTATACTGACGATAACGAAAGGGAAACAACATGTTTAAACTACCATCAGATTTGTACTTGGTCTTATCGCCTGAATACCTAAGCGAAATTCGCGGGGTGTCTAAAAGTGACGCCATTGACCAAATGTTATCACACGGGCAAGCCGGCGAACCGTTCCGCGTTTTTCACATTACAATGGACGCCGGGACAAACCTGCCAGAAACCACAACCGATGTCACCGAGGATATGACGCGCGAATTGATGGACGGTTATTTCTTTGCATCTGACATCCCGCAATGGTTGGGTGACCTGGATGAGTGCTATTTAAACGAATTGAAGGTTTTGTAACGAGTGAATGAGTAGCGATTAACGCGGCGGGCAACTGTCAATGTCCGCCGCGCAACTTAACGAAAGGGAATACAATGACCAAGCTAAGAATTACAGGTGGTAGAGGATTTCATCTCTCGTTTGATAACGGAGTAACAATCTCTGTTCAAATTGGGGGTGGCAATTACTCGGATAACTATGATTTTCCCATTAGTCAAAGCGATCAAGATGAGCCGTTGCCGCCTTCTAATAGGGCAGAAATTGCAATATGGGATGGTTCTGACAATTGGGCAAACTTAAACGGCACCAACGCAGGCTACAGAAACGAAGTGGCAGGCTATGTACCTGTGGATGATGTTTTGGATATTGTGGCAATTGTTCGCGCTATTCCAAACCCCGCGACACAAAAAGATATTGAGACCGCGCTTGTAAGTTGGCGCGATAAATTCAACCCATAAAGGGAAACCAATGACCCATCTTGAACTATACGCAGCTGTAACTTTCACAGTGTTTATCATCGTCTGCTTTACTGCGGTAATCGGGCCTTATTTAGAGGGCAGAGAATGACACATACAAAAGGGCCTTGGGTTCCATATTTTGATGAGCGGCATTTTGGTGCGCAAATTCACAGTCAAGGCAAGTGCAACCACTGGATAGCAAATCTCAAATGTGAAAGCTGTCCCGGACAGGCCGAAGCCAACGCCCACCTAATAGCAGCAGCACCAGATATGCTTGAAGCTTTGAACGTAGCAAAACAACTTGCAGAAGTGGCGAGTGATTGGAATTTGGATGAAGTCGAAATAGATGGCAAAATGCAATCAATCTACGATGTGACCAGTATTTTCAGGGCCGCAATCTCCAAAGCGCGAGGCAAATCATGACCGAAACAACCGACACCCTTTGCCCGAATTTCAACAAACGGTATTCAAAGTGCGATCTAGGCAACGACTGCACTTGTTACGTGGACGTTCCAAACCATGTTGCAGCGTCTAAACCGAAAGGACACCCAATGACCGATACAACAGAGTTAGCCCCACTGCCCAACGAGGCCGAACTGGTGAGTATTATTGATAAGATACTCACGAACGAGCCGACAATAAGGGGGATTGCACCAGCAATCATCGCCGCCCTGCGTCCTTTCCTGAATGCCGACAAGCGGGTGCTGACAATGGCTGATTTCCCAAGTGACGGAAACGAGGAAGATCGTTGGATTTATGATTGTGAAAACGGATGCCCATCTTGTGGCGGCTCTGGTCACAAAGATGACTGTTTTCCAAAAAGTGACGGCAAGCGAATTGCGGAGTTGGAAGCGGCTCTTGAAAGCACCTCAAAAGGTTTGGAAAACGCAAATGTTGGATGGCAGTCTGAAATCAAACGGGCCGAAAGACTAGAAACGGCTTTGATAGAAATCTCAAACGGGGATTTAGCACCACGAATGGCAGCTAAAATCGCCCTTAAACAAGAGGACGAGTAGATGGATATTGCAAAGAAATTACGCTGGAAAAGCCGCCCATCACGACCCGACGATATTAGTTGCCGTACTCACTTTGGCGAATATTCCATTGCCGATATTCACGGTACAATCAAAGCAATTAGGCGTCACGTTTGGGATAACGACTGCCAAGATGATATAATCGGATGTTACCCAGATTACGAGAAAGCAAAAATCGGAGTGCAAAAACACCTTGACGGCTTGATCAAAGGGGTTGCCTTAAAGTCAGCACTTAAACAAGGAGCCACGAAATGACCCGCGCTAACCTCATCAAAGTCGCAACCGATGCAATAACTGGACAAGGTTCTGATCCGCAACACCTGGCAACGCTGGCAGTTGACGCAATCCTAGCCGAACTGCCCCTGACAGCACAGGATAAACGCATTGCGGAACTGAACCGTATGGAGGATGCCATAAACACAATCCTAGATGTATGGTTAGAAACCCGTAACGTTGAAGATACTCATTTTGAGCAAATGCACGCCGAAATGAGGTCGATAGAAGCTGATCGCCAAGCACCCACCCGTGACAGCGCACCCGTGGTTGGTGAAACCAAACCCGATATAAACAAAGACTGGAAGGGTAATGCACAAGCAAATGCAGCGGCCTTAAACACCCTCTATGAATACGTTGGTACGAATGTCGGGGCTATACCCGCACAGGAACACATGAAACACTGTGCTGTTGATCCTGTCGTTTTGGTTAAACATATAATCGAGACTATTCAAAGCCGCCTAGTGCTGAATGACGGCAAGACGACTAAGCCAAACGGCTTTTGGAAAGTAACGCATAATGACGATCCGCCCCTGCCCGACGACGTAGAGAAATACCTGCGAGAGACGATGGGCGATGGTGCCGAAGAAGTCTGGGAATGGCCGAAGGGAGACGTAGAATGAGCCAACGATATTGCAAGCAATGCAAGAAAAGCACCACACACCGCGTCACCGTGAAAAATGACGCATCAGGGTTAGAGCGCATCGGCTTCGCTGTTTTTACGCTCGGCGTAACTGAACTATTATTAACAACACAGTATTCCGAATGCCATGAATGCGGAAATACAATAGAGGAGTAGGCAAATGACCGATAAAACCAAAACCGACCACCCCACAGAGGATGGGTTTCAAAGCCGCGTTAAGCCGTGGCTTATGAAATGCTTTGGTGAGAAAATATCAGCAGACAAATCAGAACGAAACCACCGCTTTTTAGAAGAAGCTTTGGAATTGGTTCAAGCCTGTGGATGCACTGACAATGAAGCACACCAGCTTGTAGATTATGTCTATGGTCGTGACGTTGGCGAAGTAAATCAAGAGGTTGGCGGCGTGATGGTTACTCTCGCCGCGCATTGTCTTGCTCATGGTGTTGATATGCACAAAGAAGGCGAAACCGAACTGGCAAGAGTTTGGACAATGGTTGAAAAAATACGTGCCAAACAAGCCGCAAAGCCAAAGCATTCACCATTGCCACAATACACCGCAGCGGATGGGTTTGATGAGGATGCTTTATTTGAGGAAATGCGCCGCAGAATTGACCTACCAAATATTAGAGAGAATGAGGACGATTATTTACCGATACACGACACTCAATTAGGTGTTGAATTTGCTCTTGAGTACGCCGCCCCCTATTTAAACGCAGCCCTTGCCTCGCGGGTGAAGGTCAAGCCGCTGGTTTGGGTGCAGCACTCTAATGATAAGGTATGGCAAGCCGATACACCTTATGGATCGTATGTGGTTGATTATTCTTCCCCCAGTGGTGCAATTATCCTTATCACACCAGACGGTAAATCAACCTCTCACAAAACCCCCGAAGCCGCCAAAGCCGCAGCCCAAGCTCACCACGACAAGCTTGTGTTGTCACAGGTTAGGGCGACGTGATGCTTAGTGCCACTACTTTTTTCATGCTCACATCCTTGTTGCTGTTTAACATATCAACGCTGTTCCATAAGTCAAAGAAGTACAGATCGGCAACGATATGCGCGGTGCTTTCATTGTTAATTCTTATTCTCATTCTTGTGCAGATTGTGAGGGATTGATGAAGTTTAGTGAAATGACATTGCAGGAACTTATGCAATTAACCCCGACTTTTAAATGTATGTGTAAGGAACCTGTAACCTGCGCTTACGGGGACGTTTGTTTTACCTGTCGTAAACATATAGGAAACCCCACCCCATGACCACACCTAAACGCATACAGCGCAAGCAAAAAAGGAAGTGTGATGATAAATAAAACCCTTCTCAAGAAGCTAAAACTAAGGCTTACACAATGGAAAGCGGTTGATGGAACAAACCACTTTCCTGCAAAACATGCGCCTAAAATAATTGCCGCCTTGGAAAAACAAATCGCAGGAATAAAGACCCGCCACTCCTCCACATCCCAATAGAGGATAAGAATTTGATGCGCAATTCCTCCCTTTTGTCGCATCAATAGGCCCGGCGATTTTATTTCCCTTTTATCGCTGGGCCGAATTTAAGGCTTGCGAATAAACTAAATTAACTGTAGGGTAATGAGGTGAGCGACACAGCAAATGTCCTCACCCCGATCAGCCAAACGAAAGGAAAAATGGCCAATGGAACAAAAGCTACACAAAAACGCGGAAAGTGGCAATACTGAATTAATGGGCCACAACAACCCGCCTTCACCTATTGATGAGATAACCTCGCAATATTCAGACGTAATTGAAGAGTGCGAGGTTTGGCTTGATGGGTTTGAAGTCGAAAACAAAACCCAGATGGATGCCGTTGACGCTCTTTCCAAGTCGATGAAAGAGGCAAAGAAAGAGTTAACGCTTGCTGAAAAGGCGGAAAAAGACCCGCTGCATAAGGCATGGAAAGACAAGATTGCAGAGTATAAGCCGACTCTTGATGATTTCACCCGCATTATTTCGGGCCTTGCTGCGGCACAAACGCCGTACAAAAACAAACTCGCCGCAGAAAAGGAAGAAGCCAAGCGCAAAGCATACGAAGAAGCCAGGCGCAAAGAAGAAGAAGCTGAAAAATTAGCGGCACAGGCCAGCGAAACGGACATTGATGCGCAAAGGGAAGTAGCACAGGCCAACGCCGCCGCCTTGGACGCTAAAAAGGCCGCTGCAGCCGCAAATAAAGACAAGGTTACAGGCTTGCGAACATATAAAACCGCAACCGTGACAGATTACGCCGCGTTTTTTAAGTGGATGCAGCACAATGACAAGGCTTTGGTTTTGGCTTGGCTTGATGAGCAAGCAACCAAACAAATGAACGCAGGACATGCCAAAATTGACGGCGTAGATATTACCATTAAAAAGAAGGGATACTGATATGACCGATAAAAAAGAAACAGCCGAAAAGCCAACGGGTCTCGATCTTCTACGTGGGCCTTTCCCCGCAAACCAGATTTCAAAACTTCCGAAGCCGACTAAGAAGCAGACTGATACTTTAAGGGATGCTATGAATAAGAATGATTTCAGCCTTGGTATTCGGTGTGCAGATTGTGGCGGCTGGCACCACAAGGATGTTATTCACCTTGATTATGTCGGACATGCCGCACTAACTGACCGCCTGTTGGACTGTGACCAAACCTGGAATTGGGAACCATTGGCCTTTGATGAACGTGGGCAACCTTGTTTTGATAGTATCGGTGGCATGTGGATCAAGCTTACAGTTTGTGGTGTTACGCGCCTTGGCTACGGCAACCCAGACGGAAAAACTGGCGGCAATGCAATCAAGGAAGTCATCGGGGATGCCATGCGGAACGCGGCTATGCGGTTCGGCGCGGCTCTTGATTTATGGCATAAGGGTGAATTGCACGTTGATGATGATGTGGAACAGACAAAGCCAGATCCGACACCGCCTAAAAACTCCGCCGGCAAAGGTATGCAGACCGCTTGGAAAGACTCTGTTGACGATAGCCTAAAACCAGACGCCACAGACGCAGATAAAGCCGCTGCATACGCCGCCGCAATCATGCACGATATGTCAAGCATGAAAAGCGTTAAAGGCTTGGATGGGATATGGGATAAACGCAAAGCCTACATCAACAAATTCGAAACAAGCTATTCAAACCTTTTTGACGAAATCGTGGACACGTTCGAACGCAAGAAAAACGACATACAAGAAGGGAAGGCAGCATGAGCCGCCCCTGCAAACCAGTCCGCTATGGGGACGAAGACTTTCCAAGCCTGAAAGCCCTTGCCGCGCATTGCGGCGTGACCGCGCCTTCAATTTATTTGGGAATAACGCGGGGTACTTGGCGGGGTAAAAAGGTATACTACACCGAAGCCTCGAAAAACGCACAGGTAAACCGGGTATATATCAAGCAGGATCAATTCAAATGGCTGCACGAAAACAAACCAGAAGGGGCAAGCGTCGATGATATGCTATCCTCAATTATAAACAATGCAATGAAAGCTGCATAACCAACAAAGGAATATGGATCAAAATAATGGCAACTGACCTACAGTTCATAAAATCAAGCCACGGCCTTATGCCATCAAGCCCTGATGCCGTGGAGTGGTTTGAACGCCTGAAGTTCGGCACTGTCTGCATTGCTAAGATGACTGTTCCAAGGAATTATAGATTCCACAAGAAGTTTTTCGCAATGCTGAAGGTAAGTTATGAATCTTGGGATAATCCCGTTATTCAAACACCGTACGGTGAGGCGCAATGCACAATGGAAACGTTTCGCAATGATGTTACAGTGCTGGCCGGATACCACGAATTGACGGTAAACACCAAAGGCGAGGCAAAGTATAAAGCCAAGTCAATCAAGTTTGCTAAAATGGATGAAGACGAATTTGGCAAGCTATATAGCGCGGTTGTTACGGTTATTCTAAAGCATTTCCTGCCGAATTGGGCCGGTTCTGATATGGATCGTGCGGTTGATAACTTTTTGGGCGAATTTGGATAAAACAACTATTGGAGAATGACGATATGTTAAACTTAGCGGGGACGGGATGATGGAATATTTAGAAACGCACAGACTGCGCAAGTTGGTAAAATTACTTGAGCCATTGCCCGCAACCGAAAGGGAAGGCGGCGATGATTGCAGTGTTTACCTTGTGGCGATCGGCAAAGACGAAACCGCCAAGATTGTAATGCACAAAGACGCGGTGAAGGCTTTGGAAAAAGAATGCCCGAAGTAACAACGAATTTCAAGACAGGAAAGCGCGTAGACGATCCTAAGTATAGGAAATACGTTCGCTCTTTACCCTGCGAAATTTGCAAAGGGTTTGGCTTTGTTCAATGTAGCCCTACCGAATTTCACCATACAAACACGGATAGATTTTCACAGGCGAAAACGTCATGTTGTGAAGGCATTCCGCTTTGTCATTCCCATCACCATAAAATGAGGGCTTACCCCGGCGATGAAACCAAGTTCGGAATACACAATGACAAAACAGCTTGGGTTGAATTGTTCGGGCCTGATACTGGATACATCAAAGCGGTTCAAAGCCGCGTTAAATCAGAGTTTAACTATACCCCGAAAAGATAAGCCGTGGTTAATCCGAAACAACAACCATGCCGGATACCTGGTATCGAATACCATCATCGCCTGACCATTCCCAGCTTGCCTTTAGCTTATCACCTTTTTCAAGTTCAGGGCAGTCATCGCCTACCCATTCATCTAGGCTCATTGTCAAAACGCTATCTTGTTCATAAATACCAAAGCCACCACCGCTGCAAACATAACGCCTACCGCGTGTGACGTTAGCCGCCCAAGTTGCTTGGATAATATCAGACCCGAAAACCCTATGCGATTGCGTGACCATTCCATCCTCATATTCAATGGATATAAGCCGCATTCCAACTGTGTCTTTTTCGATATAGTCACCAACAAGAGACCCGGCACCAAGCCCAGCCAGTGTCATGCACCCAACTATGCAAGCCTCTGCTATTCGTGTAATCATTGCAGATACCCCCAAGCCAAAAGGATTTCTTTGCCAAACATTGCCATGCCGCCAGCGAACCCCATTGCTAAAACCTTCCAGTTACTAAACACGAATACAGGAAACTTGACAACAAACCATCCATCATGCGCTCGTTGAACCCCTTCCCATATGTGTTTCCAGTCGTCTTTTGTTTCGGCCGGGGTTCCACGGGTTGTTAAGTCCTTGTTATTCTCACCCATGTTAAGCCCCGATTGTCAATAAGTAAATCTATCTAATAGTTAGTATCTTATACGCTATTCACAATTATAGCGATAGCCTCGACTTTGCCGTTCGCGCAAGATTCATATTCCTTTGCAGCCTGCATCAATTTGTGAAATCAAAACGCGCCCTGTTGAAACTGATAGATCCCCACCATCAATCCCCAAGGCTTCTGCGTGATGGTTGCGGCTTTCCGCTGTCCGGTCACAAAGGACCTTAAGACTTCCCACGGTCGCGCAACCACTCACGATCAGCATCAGCATCACCTTTGCCAGTGTCAGCATCGTTTATCCTTTCATTTGTATCTGCCGCTTCTTCAAGCTTCTTTGTCTTTTCGCGGCCTGTTGCAAGCTTATACCCTGCAAGGAATATTGCGCCAACAGCTAAGGCCGCCGCGCCTATTTGTCGAAACAGCTTGCTTTGAAATATGCCAAGTATCCATAGGGGCATTATCCCACCGCCTTCCTCAAGCCAATTCCGGCAAGCCCGCCGTTAATAAGAATAAACGGCTGCACGTTGCCTGTAAGGGAATTGACAACAGCAACCCATTCAGCCAGCCCATGCATATTTTGAAAAGCCAAGAACAGCCCTAACGCAAGCGGTGTAAACGACATCCACCACGTTAATGACTTCAATTTGATGTATTCCAGTAAGCTTCTCATGTCTTTCTCCTAAATATGCCCGCAATGGCCGAAAATATAGCCGCCCAAGGGCTTTGACGCGGCTTTACATACAACGGTGGCATAATCCCGCGTAACCCGTCTGACACGGCTTTTATTTGGGCGACACGCGCCTGTGTTCCTGCACCGTATTTATAATACCAGAACATTGCGGCCCGTTTCGATGGTGGCTTTGCCCATTCGTCAAGATGAATGCCGCCGCCGCGCATTTCCAAGCCAACCCCGCCTATCTTTTTTGCGGCCCAATATTGAGCAAGCGGGGCAAGGTCAGCCCCGACAACTTGGTCCATTGTGTCCTTGTGGTAAATATGAACGTCTGCGGCGCGTCCGCCATTGCCATAATCATCGTGGCGAACTGTGCCGGTGCGTTTACCTTGCCCAGGCCGTGGTTGGCCACCGCTGTAAATATGCCCAATGTAATCAGGCCCGAAAACTGCAAAAATCCCGTTGGATATTTGGCTGAATAAATAAACTGTCACAGGCCGGTTTCGTGTCTTGCTTTTGTTCCTATAGAATAGATTGGTCATTTGTCCGATTTCCTCTTGTTACGCAGAACCATCCAGACAAGCAAAACAATAACAACCAGCAAGACAATAACCAAGGCACCTAAAACCCCCTGCTCGATTACCGTATTCGTTGCATTGGCAACCGTATCGACTGCCGTTTGGATTGGCTGGCCCATATCAAGTGTCCTTTCTTTACTGCCCGGCAATATCTTCGTGCAGAAGCTTCTTAAATTGCGCGTCTGTCAATGAAGGGTTAGCTGCCTTTTCCAACAAATACACCCGTCTTCCAAGCGCACGAATAAGAGATTGCCCTTGGTAAAGATCTTTTAAAAGCCCATCTATTTTAGCGTCTTTTTGCTTCTTAGTTGGTGGCTTGGCTTCCCGTTTTTGGTCTGCTTTTCTGGCGTCCATATCGGCTTTCGTAAAGTCCTCTAACACGCCATTTACTAACTTTTTCATTATACACGCCCCCTTCCATAAACCGTTATTTTGCCACCTTCATACGTCCCCGATGCGTTTGTAGTAAGAAATTGCACAGCATCAACATCTGCAATGGCGTCACGAAAATTACCATTGGAAAAAGTTGCTACAGCTGGTGTACCTGTGATAGACACGCCAGTCGCATAAATATAAGTTTTGTTAGCGGCATCATCTGGGGCAAACAATACTACCGTTCCACACGCGGCCTCGCCTGCGGCATTACCAATGGCATTGCTGACAGGCATAAGGTTTCCAGTTGAAACGCCATAATCTCCAGTAGTGCTGTCATAAGATGAACCACCGTTTGTGCTTGTACGCATGGCCATAGATATGCCATCTAGATTTAGGTTGATATATAAATACTCAAAAAGATAGGCGTCATATCGTGCATCGTCACGAAACCCCGTAAATTCAACAGTTGCTGGCGACCCAGTGATTTCACCTGATGTTGAAAGCATTGTCAGGCCCAGAATCGGCCCTCCACCCCCGTCTGCAATGGCGATGGGGTTGTCCCTTAGGGCTGTCATTAACGCCACTGTGACCGGGCTGTCCTGATCTACGTCGGTATCTGGTATCGTTACATAAGTCGTCATTAAGTTATCCTTGCCGAATTTGTTCCGTCTGATAGAAGCCCGTTGTTATCGCCTATATATGCAGCGGAAAATGGTGCTGTTTCAGCCCCAGGGTAATCAACAGATCCGTTCGCCTGTATCAATGTTATTTTACCATAAAGCGTTGTGTCTTCTACTGTATATTCTATCGTTTCGCCCGGAACCACTTCCTCTGCACTAACGATAGTCCATGTTGATATTTTATTCAATCCTGTGAAGTCCACGTCCAAAAAGTGTGATATTCTAATTGTATCACCGACCCAATTTCCACGATCTTTCGCGTCGGCTCTAAACTTGCCCTGCCTTGGAACGTCTGAATACCTAACAACCGTCTTTGATGCTGTTGAAAGTGCCAATGCTTGGCTATCAATCCACCGTGAATTGATCTTTCGAACTGATTTTTCACCATATTTGTCGATGTTTTCGCTTGGCAAATCGGCTTGTATCAACGTTTGCAGATAGTTTGAATTTTTCGTCAACGATTCCGTTTTATCGATCTGCCCATAGCTGAACCAAACCTGTGAAATCCTGTTCCTTGGCATGTCGGATATTGAGAATGTCCCCGCAATGATATTATCCTCATCCGTGAATAGTTCGGGTTGAGAAGTAACGCCACGAACAGCCGCCATTTTTATGAGCCTATCACGCTCATGCCACCAGATATAGAACCCAACCTGCTCTTGCAGTTCGGAAAGCAACGTAGAAACGGAGATAGGCTCACTTATGACAGCGGATAATATATAAGCTGCCAAGAAGTTTTCAGTCTCGTTTGTGAATGTAATCTGATCGATATAACCACGACTTATTCCGCTCCAATCTACAAGCAATGTGGTAACAATTTGCTTGACGTTTTGCGATGTAAATCTAAGGCATGATTGCACTGTATCATCAAGCGAATGAGCCTCGGCAGTTGACCCGTCTGTTCCCCTTGCGCTAACTGTAAAGTCAAAGTTAGAACCATTTGCGACAAAGCTAGAATAGGTTATCAGCTCGTCACCGATGCGAACTGTACCAGACACAGGGTATTCCGTAGATGATGCGCCCTGAATGCTGAATGTTGTTTGTACGTCTGTAATGTCTGCGACAAGAACACCATTTGAAGCTATCGGTGCCTGTGATTTACGTTCCTCTGCCCTTGCAAGAATGTCTTTGAATTGCAACCCAACTTTGCCGCTTTCTGAAGGCCCGCCGGACCCCGTTAGAATATAACTTCGGCTACGCATTTCCGATAGGGATTGGCCTAAATATCCCTCATGTACCTTTGTTAGCATGTTAAATCTGTACTTATTACGCACAAACCACTTTGACCAAAAGGAAGCGCGGTCCATAGGGTTGCTAAGACGTGTTGCCAAATACGGGTCTACAATCTGGTCTGTATGTGGGTGATCCTGAAACGATGCATTCATAACCGCCCTATTGCCAAGCCCTGTAGCGTTTATATTTGATGCTGAAAGATTTACCTTCGTTGGCTGCGTGCTGACAGAATTAAGTGATGGGATAACATAATCAATTCCTGCTGTCTTTTGCTCCGCAACAAAGCCACCAGAAAAGAACAACGGAATAACGAAAGGGTTTACCATGTTTGGGGCGGCTAGGCTGTTATAAATGCGCCCTTCGTGTATATCGCCATTATAATCTGCGGAACTTTCACCTACTGGGAAATCAACCCCGTTTGTCCCCCCAATTTCACCGCTATCAGTGCCGGCCCATGTCGCATAAGGCGTAACAGGGGCTTGCGTTGCAATAAACGTCATGACACGTTCTATGTCGTCCCATATCCATAGATTAACATCCGATGTTGATTTCACCCACTCGCAAAAAATTGTTACTTCTTTATTATGAAAATCACTCACATCTATTGCGATTTTGGATGTGGTATTAGTTCCCCCAAATGTGCTGCCGTCACCTGTACGCCAAGTTAACAGGCCAATTGTAAAGCCCAAATATGATCCCGTTACAGAATTACCCTGCTCCCAAATGCACCCGTCTGGGCTATCTGGTATGTATACGTCAAAACCAGCGAATAGGTTTTCCGTTCTATCGACCTCACCGCTTGTGATAATATCGCCAGTATTTAGTCTTAAGTCAGGTGTTAGCAAAAACTCTGGTGTATGCCTGTAATTGTCAGGGTCTTGGCATGTCGCTCTTGTGTTGTAGCATTCCAAACCAGCCACACCCGAAGCCGTACATGGCGAAACACCGTAAACGTTGCCGCAAATAGGCTGCTTCATTTCAACAATTTGGACAGACTCGCGTCCTACTGTGTTTTCGTCAGACATTTAGAAAACCCGTTACGTTTAGGCTAACTGACATTAGACCGCGCGTCCCTGTGTTCGCTGGTTCTGCGTGGGCTTGTGTAGAACAATAGCCGACTGATGAATATGTTATAGGACGCCACGCCAAGAAGAACGGTTCATCCTCTGAAGCTTGTTGAAATTCTGGCCAGTTACTATAAACCCAACTATCATCAATATTCGTCCAGTCAAAGGTTGTTGCAAGCATGGTTCTTAACTTCGTCCTGCCGAGCCATTCCCCTGTAGATGATTTGTTTGAACGCATTGTGGTTTTTCTTGCCAAGTCCAACGGCACCACCCCTCCGAATATAGGTCGTGTCATTTGAAGGGCTTTCCCCCACCTAACAATACCGATTTCCGGCAATACAGCTCTATCTACGGTCATGCGCCATTCGGTCGGTGTTAGTGGTTCAAATATAGCCATGATAGGAGCGTTGTCTGTCGGGGTTATTGATGCCCCCATAATGTCTGCATGGCCCGCTCCATGCTCGATTGTAATCCGCCCACCAGAAGTTCCGAGGTTATGTGCGGCGAGGCAAAATGAATCAGCCTCGCCCGCTGTAAATGGTGTAAAATCTACAGTCGCCACGCTCGGATGCGCTATGGCCTCTAATACCTTTATAGTGTTATTTGGGTCGCCATCGTAGTTTCTAGTTTCAGACCCGTTAGATAGAATTATGTTGACAGTCCCATCGTCAACCGCGCCCGCCCAATATATGCGACATAGGTATTCGCCATCTCCAAGGTCAACAATATCGCCTGTCGCGCCTACTTGCGTCCCAATGGTTCCAGTGCGTAAATCAAAATATACGGATTTAGTCCCGTCATTTTCCACGAGCAATTGTATCTCCGGGACTGTTTGCCTTTTGACCCTTGCTGAAAATACCCATTCTGTGGCTGTGAAGACAGCCACCAAAAAATCTTTGACGCTGTGAAATGAAATACCTGCGGTTTCGGCTATAGTCATCCCGTCAGATGCGACAGTTACGCCTGTTTTAAACCACTCTGACGTGGAAAAATCGCTGGGGTCTACCAATACATTATCAAACGGCTTCCACCGTTCATAGGTCAAAGCATTATCAAGAACATCCGCAGAAACGGAAGAAGACGCGGTTTGGTCTGCGACAACGGACTTCATATCGATGCGGTTTCCTTTATGGAGAATACGCGCATGTGTTAAAGGCTCATCGCCACCTGGCAATGTATAACCGCTTTCAAACTCTACACCCATCAATTCACCGTAATACCGCGCAAAACGGCCCCATCATCAATCGCATTGTTAATTTCACCAATTAAGTCCCTAACGGACCCTTGGCCTATGTTTCCTTCGCCTTGCAGGTTGACGTTGAAGAATGAGCTTTGCTGTGCCTGTGCGCCACCCGCAGCCGCCACACCGCCACCACCAGCCCCGCCAGATGTTGCGGACCCACCGCCACCAAACGAAGTTGATCTAATCTTGGCGACATTCGCAAGTCCCGTAGCAGATACCACCGCAGCCGCCGCAAGGTTGTACGGGAAAGGCAGTTCCAGAGCTTTTGCAACGCCTTTATATGTTGATATGAGGCTTTCAGCTATAGCCGACAACTTACCAATCTTGAACAGCTTCTTGCTGTTACTGTCCATAAGGCCAGCCAAATCACCGAATATACCTTGGGCCATGTTGATTTGATTTGTGCGGCTCATCTTGTCAAGGTTTTCCATCCTATCCAGATGTTGCTTTTTAGAACGCTCCGTTTTTTCCTCAAAGTCTTGTCGTGTGATTAACCCTGCCTCCAGAGCATCCCGCAAAACCTCTTGTTGGCGCGCAAATTGTTCTAGTTCAAGCTCTATTTCTGTCGCAAGATTTTTGCGTAGACTTTCAAGGTCGCGCTCCAACGGGCTTTGCTTGCGGGCTTTCGGATCAGGAACATCGTCTAAACCTCTACCTCTTGCTCGGCTTTGGAGTGGACGCGGATCGCCGCCACGGCCAGGGCCGGCACCTGTTCCAAGGCCAACGCTTGCTTGCATAGCCGCAAATTTATTCAATTCAGTATTGGCCTTTTCGGCGTCCTGTCCGATCAAACCCATAAATTCGCTGGCCTGTTCAAGCTCCGTTTTAAACCCGGTCGCGGCAACAGTGGCACCTTGCAGCTTTAGTATAACCTCGCTCATTGCGACAATTTGCGCTTCTTCTTCGTCGGTTATTCCGCCAGCTTCTTTCGCTAGTTCAGAGAACTTGTCTCTTAACTGTGTCGCCGCCGCAAGTTTTTCCGCGTTGTCTTTCGCGTTTGCAAAGTCTGCATACGCTTGGGAAAGCTCTATAACAGCCGACTTGCTTTGTTTTGACAGGGAAATAAATGGTTTGAAGAAGCTGGTTAGTCCGAGCTTTTGTGCCAACAAAGATGCATTAATTCTGTCTTCGACTTCTGCAAACGCGGTCAAGGACGTTATCATTGTCTCTATTTGTGACGCTGTTGCATTGCCGTCAATCTGTGCCAAGTCGGCCAAAACAGCCCGTATAGCCGTACTTGCTGACCCAAACTTTTCTATCAATTCTTCTGTGCTTAGGCTGGCAACATCGCTTGATTTCTTGTACTTCTCCATACTTTTGCCAAGCTCGTCTATTTGCTCCTCAAGGGTTTCGGCATCGCCACCCGTCGAAAGCATCAACCCGCCCAAAGCCGCCAAGCCGCCTAATACAGAGAATATAACCAGCCCTACTTGCCCAAAGCTTGCCCCAAGCTGTGGAAGTTGCTGGGCAAGTATAGTTGATGTGCGCGTTCCCATTTGCGCTTGAACTACAAAATCTTGCGCCTGAAATGTCAGATTCCGCAACCCACCCTTGACCAACCCTACCCTTTTCCCTAGGCCTCCAAGCTTATCACCGAATTTAAGTGTTTCACTAGATGCCTTTGATTCAACTTTTGATAGCTCTCCAACTTGCTTTCCAACGGATGCAACAATGGCTTTTGACTTCGCCCCTGCGACCTCTAGGCTTGTACTTTCTCCGACAAAATCTACCCGAAGCTCTCCAAGTTTAGTCATTGTTTTGAGCCTCCATATTCTTCTTGTGACGTTCTCTTAATTTATCTCTGTCTTCTTTAGAGAAGTGAAAGCCTTTTCGGGCTATCTGATTTTCAACATATTTCGCGTCGAAAAGCCACCACCATTCCTCGATCGACATTTGCCAAAATTCACTTGGCGCAATGCCCCACTGTGAAACTGCACAACGGAACGCGGATTGAACAGTTTCAGCCCACGTTATGACTTTCCCGATGTGGCCTTTCCGCCCTCCACTTCATCGGAACCATTGGTCACGAGCATTCCAACAAAGTCGCCCGCCTTTACCATATGCTCGTCTGGCCCGTCATTGACTATGGCTTCACCAACTTGTTCAAGCGTTAACTCATGCCCATTGGCCCGCAATGCACAGTGTATAATTTGTGCAATATTTTGTATGGTGAACTCAAACCTTGGCGTATAAAGATGCGGGCTATTCGCAAAGTGTTTAGCCAGCGTTGCGTCTTTAACCATAACCAGCGGGTCCATTACAGTTTCCGCGATAGCCATTGAGGCCTTCCAGTTAGCAACAAGCTCATAGTCTTTGCCGCCAAGCATTAGCGTCATACTGCGCGCCATCTTAAGCAATCGTCGCTGTGTAAGTAATTTCGCCGGAACTCATCAACGTTCCCGTAAACTCAACCGCGCCATCATGTTCGCCGGTCTGCTCAAGGCTTGATAGGAAGAACGACCCGGTTAGTGTGCCGGGGGTTGCGGCCCCTACGCCCGTTGCCAGATTGACTGTAGCTGTCTCGAGTGCGAATGTTCCTGTTTGCATAATTGCCGCTAGCAGAACCTCGTCAGATGAAATGCCCGCCACTGGTATTTCTACCGAGCGCAAGCCGGGTTCAGCTAATAGCGTCCGCCACCCGCTATCGTCATCGTTTGTCGTGTCAATTGGTTCTGCGTTGACTGTGAAACCGCGAGTACGAACACCAACAAGTGTTGTACTGTTGAAATCGACCGTTAAGTCTCTGCCGGTAGATCCTGCCATTTTATTTACTCCTGTGTTAAAACGGCGTTGCCGTTGGTTGTTGCGTTATATCACGTTACGGCTTTTATTTAAAGCCATTACGTTTCCTGCACTGTAATTCTAAATCGCTGCACACCATGCCGTGTAGTTCCATCGTTTTCCACAAATGTTTCCGAAAACTCGAATAGAATATCTACAACATTATAGCCCGTGATTGTTAGCGATGCCCGATTGAGAAGCGTGTATATTTCGCCCTGAATATCCTTGGTTTCTTTGCGCCCGCGATACTTTGACCATACATGAATTGTTAGGGTTGCATCGACACCTATCTGGCTATCGTTATCGAACGGGATTAGGGTATCATCACCTATGACAACATATGGAAAGTTATTAGTCGGCATACCTTCAGGCAAAAACGGCACATCATCATAAACGGGATACGCAAGCCCTGCGTTTAGCACCTCGTAAATCTTTGTTTGTATCGCGCTTGCAAAATCGGTCATTTATTTGCCACCCATCTTCTGTATGTACCGTTTTTTTGCATCGCGCGTGACGCCCTCTGTTGCCCGTTCAGCACTAGGTGTAAGCCAAGGACGAGGGCGCATGTTTGATGTTCCAAATTCCAACATTGGTCCGTATCTAACATTTGTACCGACTGATACGACATTCGTACCAAGCCCCTCTATTGCCACACTTGCTGCCAGCCGCCCTGTGTCGCTCATGGGAAATTCACCGGGGGCTGATGCTTGGTGCGTCCTTCTGGGTGTATATTTCTCATATGTTCGGCCTGTCGCTGGCCCGCCCTGTATCCCGCGAATGGCAAATTCTTGGGTACGCAATCCAGCATCGTCGATCGTGTCCTGCACAACCTCTTTAAGTTTCTGACCAGCTATGCCTATATCACTGAATAAATCTTTGAACCCTACTACACGAATGGATGTTTTCATGACGATTCCCCCTGTACCAACATCAATTCCAGCCAAGTCTGGCTGTCTTCAATATCGCTCACGGCCTCAATAGCATAGGTAAATCCGCGATACGTTACACGCTCATTACTTGAATAAAGCGGGTTGCCTTCTGCACTGCCCTTAAACCTTATGATTGCTCGAACGCGCTTTTGTGGGGAAATACGCATAGCCTGCCAGCGTTCCGCACCCGTTAGAACCTTCCACCATGCGAACGGTTGTGCAATAGTTGCCCATCCGTCAGTAAATCCACCAGCCCCATCCGCAACAGACGCCCGCTGTTGGATAGCAATGCGGCTCTTAAGCTTGCCAGCGGTTATATCGCAGCATTTCATTTAAAATTCCTTAACCGCTATAATAGCGTCTGCTGACAATGCGCCCGTTCCGATCTGCACCCTGCCAATAAACCCAATGTCTGTAAATTCAGGTAAAGGGCCAAACGGAAAAGCAAAATCGTGTTGAAATGGTGCCTCTATTCCCGTTAGTTCAAATATCTCTAGCATAGCTGGAAAGGGCGCGGTTTCCGTTTGGGCGTTAAACCTAGCAATAACTTTAAAGTCCGCTAACTTATTTGCATCCGCCCCCGCCGTGATAGACGAAACCCAATATTTTTGACCCTTTGGCACCGTCAGCCAATTTGATTGCATCCTACTATGTGGAAATCCGTTTATATCTATCAAACCCCATTCTATGCCCCCGCCGTCTTCTATTGTTATATTGCCCGCGTGAGAGCCAACTAACGCTGTCCCGTATGTCCCGCTGTCCAAAACACCCGCATCAATCAGCCGCCAAAAAGGGCGGGTTGACAGCGGCCCCGCCGTTATGCCGTTCGTCTGCACCACTTCTGATATTTTAAACCCTTCTGCGTCCAGACCGTTAAGCAATACAGACCGCGCACCCGTTCCCGCCGCCGTGTCGTTAGCGTCATCGCTTACGACACGCAATTGCTGGGCGTCTGACGGGAATGGCAACTGAAGAAAACCCCCAGTGTTAATTGGCTCAAACGTTGTGGTGGCAACCCCGTTGTGCCCATATTTAATAAACGACGACCAGCCACGTGCCGAGCCTTCATTGCGGGCAATATCCCAAGGGGTAGGGAAACTCATATCTTACGCACCTTGTAACGATCAATCGTTGCACTTACCGCCGCTAAAGCATCGCTCATATCGCAATCATCGCCACGATGGGAATAGATGTAAGCCACAACGCTTTTAATAGCCCTTTTAAGTGGGGCTGGAACGTCCGACGCGGCATCGCCATAGCCAGCAACGTAAACAACCTCTATGGCGTTATTCGCCCGCAATGCAGTTGGCCACGAGGCACCAGATTGCAATGTCATTCGCCCGGGCATTTGCTGTGTATCAACATCGAATGTTGTTGCCACCGTTATTGCCGTGCTGTTTCCTGCCTCATCATACGTTGTAACGCTGGTAATGCTTTGAAGTGGATAGCGGGGTAATTCAAGTGACCTGTTAGGCCCTGACAATGTATCAATATGTCCTTGCTTGACGCCATCCCACCAAGGCTCGCGGCCAGTGGGCCAGCGATCGATTGTAAGCTGCCATGATTGCGTAATGAACGTCAGCCCGGTTAAATCCTCAATCTCTTGCCTTGCCTCTGATATTGCAGCGGTCAGGAAGTCGTCATCGTCCGTTCCGTCAATCCGCAATTGTGTTTTCATCTCGGCCAGAGTTACAGGTTCAATCGCGGGATCTACCGTTATACGATTGCCTCTGTTCTGGTAAAGCTTTTCGGTTTGGCGTAGGGCCATTATTTAGACGCCTTATCTTTTAGATTTGGAACAAGGTTCTTGTCTTCAAGCGTTGGCCTAAGCTTCTTTTTATCAAGCCACCTTGCCGCCTGTGCCTTGCAAGCCCACTCTGCCACATGACCATCTACAGTCGTCCCGTATGGAATGGTTTTAACAATTGAGCCTTCCGGCGCACATGTATAACCTTCTTTGCATGTTATCTTTGCCTTTGCCATTATGCAGACCTCGCTACTATGCCTATCTGATATGTTGCAGATGCACCCGAACTATTTGCAATGCGTAGAATATCACCAGTGCCAGCCGCAACCGCTCCGATTCCAGCCGCGTCTCCCGCACCGATAAAAAAGAACGCACCCGGTTTAAGAGGGCCTATAGTTGGGGTTGTCCCACCCAAGAAGCCAATGAATGGGTTTGTTGCCGCCCCCACTGTCAAATCCGTTGTGTTCGCTGTACCAGAAACAGGCCCGTTTATAATAATAATCGAAACGATTTCCGCCGCATTAAATGCAGTTCCGAAAGCATCTGTCAGGACGCCTGTCAAATCAATATCATCGTTTGACGCTGATGCTACCGTCCGAACATCTGTGAACAGCATATCGGCAAGGCCCGCTGTCGTACCGTTTTGTAGGCTAACTATCTTGAACACAGTTGGCGAGAAACTACCTCCGAAATCATTTGGGCCTGATTGTGTTGCCTCAAGCTTCGCGGTTAATGTTGCGGATAAAGCCATAGTCATCTCCTAATGTAGATAGGATGAGGGCCAGCGAACCAGCCCGCACCAATTTACACTAAGTTGCGGCTACGCTCGTACCAATAAAGGTCGCTGGCTCTTGTGACGCATTGCCCAAGATTGCGTAGATTGAAACAACCGCCGCTGTGCCGGTTGTCCCTACAACGTTTAGGCGTAGATACCGATCACCACCAACATAACCAATCTGACCCGCTACGGCATTATCAGCCGCATCGGAAGTTGTTGTGATGGTGATAGTCGAGCCATCAACACTATCAGCCGCCACGATTGCCGCAGCACCCGCCGCAGTTGTGTCAGTGTTGTCTTGTGCTGTTGCTGTAAAGCCAGCCGCCGTACCCGCATCCGTAATCGTGTCATTTACCATGACGATGGTTGCGGCGTTAAAGCCTTTAAGGTCTACCCAATCAGAAGCTCCGGGGGTTGTGCCTGAAAGCGTTAAAGTGCCAAGGTGAACAAGCTGTGTTCCGTTCATATTATCGCGCATATCAATATTCCTTATATTGTGCGGTTAAACGGCCCCGTTATTAGGGCCGCTTTTTTAAGCTTTGAAGTTAATCAGCTTGATTGCGTCAAAGTCTACAACGTCACCGCCTACACGTTTAACCGTATAGAATTGGACATATGGTTTCGCGCTGTATGGATCACGTAGGGTACGAATGCCCATGCGATCAACGATTTGATAGGCAGACCGCATATCACCAACCGCGATTGACAGAGAACCTGTCGCAAGGGCTGGCATGTCTTCAAACGCTGCAACCGGATAGCCGACCAATGTGGAAGGCTGGCCAGCGGCAATAGAAGGTTGCCAGATATATGCGCCGTCGCTGTCTTTCAGTTTACGCACTGTCGCGGTTACACCACGGTTCATAAACCAGGTAGCGTTGTTGCGATACTGCTGCTTCAGGCCATAGAGGGCTGTGATTAGAATATCACCACCAGCCGGAGCCGCAGCAAATCCACCGTCCACACCTGAATCGAACTGTTCGATCGCACCGATTTCATAAGTTCCCGCAGTGGCCCAATCGCCATAGTCCAAGAAACCACGAGGTTTACCAACGCCGTTACCTGTCACAAACGCTGTGCTTTCATCGCGTCCAAACTTCTCTGCGACCTTGCCAGCCAACCAGCTTTCCATGTTAATGGATGCGTCATCAAGCAGCTTTTGTGTTGCCCGTGGGTTTGCATACAGTTCATGAACAGGAATTGACCACTTGTCCAGCTGTGGTGTTCCGGTTTCTGGTCGCGCCGCCGTTTCAGCAACCCAGCCAGATGCGGCTTCGTCTGCATCAATCAAACCGTCAAGTTGGTCTGTAGAGATAACCTGAATAGCCGCATATTGGCGCATTGGTGAGCTTTCGAACACACGCTGTACAATTTGGCCAGACATATCAGGGTGTACAACATAGCCGCCATCCGGGTCTGAACCAACAGACAAAGCCTTCTTGCTGTCAATGTCGATGATTTCATCGCCCTTACGCAAGAACTTGTTATAGGCGGTTTTGTAGCCGTCCATAGCTTCATTGCCGAACTCTGTGACGTTTGTGCCGTGTGATTTGGCAACCATTTTCGCCCATGCCAACGCTTTAGCATCCAGCTCATCAGCATTTACACCGTCTTTGCTGAAAGACTTGCGCTTCAATGAAAGGTGAAAATCATCAAGGCGTTTTTGGCTCGCCGTAATGTCTTTGTCAATTTTTTCCAGCTTTTCATCCAAGATTGGATCTGCTTGGCCTTTTTCTTCGATTTCCTTAAGGCGCAAATCGTTTGCTTCCTTATAGGCTTCGAATCCTGTCTTTACACCATCAACGGCTTTTGTCAGGTCTTTGATTTCAATCGGATCGGACATTTTACAGTCTCCTTTAGTTGATTGATTGATTGGAGCAAAGCTTTCACAGCCTCGCCATTATCACCATCAACGTCAGCATCCCGCTGTCCATCTTTTAGGCGCTTTGTCGCTTCGTCATAGCCATGAATGGCGACTAATTTAGCGAACTTGTTTGGCACACCCGCATCGCGCAGTATATGCTCAACATCTCTTATCTGTTTCAATTCCTTGACGCTTGTAACCCTTGCTTGGGTGTTTGCGCCCCAAGTGACCAGTGAAACCTCCCACAGATCAACCTTTAATATCCTGCGCACAGACCCGCTTGGGCCTTCATCTGTGGCGGCTTCGGTCATAAACCCTACAGACATGCCATCTAATGCGCCTTGACGCATAAGGGCCAGTGCTTCCCTGCCCTTGGCAACATCTACAATCAAACGGCCCTTAACATATAAGCCGCGATCATCTTCCAGAAACTCATCCCAAACACCGATAAGCTCATCCGATTTGTGCTGCCAGAGCATTTTCGGCTTATTGCCGTTAGACATTCGCTTTGAGATAGTATCGGCAAACGCGCCCTTTGAGATAATATCCATATCAGCATCAACATTATCGAATACCGAAGCGTAACCCTCAAATTCACCGCTTTGGGGGTCTACGTTTTTCACTTTGAACGAAACGTCTTTATATTCCATTGCCGCCGCCTTGCCTGATTTGTGGCTAAACTATCATAATACACAGCCAAAAACAACACCGCTTGTAGTTAACGCATTGTTATTGCTACATAAACCGCATTGTGCGCTTATATCCTGTGTATATGGCTATTATGTCCGCATTTTGCGGTTTACATTGGCGGGGGGATTTGGCATGTTCATGGGGAAAGGAATATATGATGTCAGATTACGAAGAAGTTTACTCCCAAGACAACCCAGTGGCTCGCTCTGGAGGCTGGATACAGTGGAAAGGCACCAATGTTTGTGTTGACCTGCATTGCAAGTGTGGTTGGGCTGGACACTATGATGGAGACTTTATGTACCACGTTAAGTGTCCTAAGTGTGAAACATGCTATGCTGTCGGGCAAAACATTAAACTTATTGAATTGACCACAGAGCAAACCGAAGAAAGAGCGGATAGCTGCTGGGCTGACATTCACGATTGATAAACGAAAGGAAACCAAATGACAAACATACAAATGGATGATTTTATTAAGCTTCTGCTCATCGAACTTGATGAGGAGGCCACCAATTCAGAAGCAGAGCCATCGGATAACCATGAGATTGCAGAAACATTGCGGCGTTTGGAAAGGGCGGTTATGCGTGTGCAAGATAAGACCGCGATGCTCAAAGTAGCTGTTCAGGTAAGCGACGATGCGGCTAGCAAAAGGCCCGATTATAAAACCGTTACGTTGATACAGGGACTTATCAGGCACGAAATTAAGACGATGCGGGAAAATGGAGAGTTACTACTATGACAAATAATGTAATACCGATGCGCTATGCTGACTTGCTCCCAGAAAACGACATGACTGTTGACTTGTTGGAGTCGGAAATCGAAAGGCCCGTTCTTATGGCCTCAATTCGCGAACCCGAATCCATAGAGGCACAGGCCGCGCTTATGGCTGAACGCCTCATGGACACAAGTGCGATACTGGAAGTTGCAAATGAAATGCTTGATGAGGTTTTATCTAAAGCCAAGGGCAGGATCGAACGTCGTGGCGCGGCGAACTTTGTAACGATACCAAATGCAGAGTTAGATATAAACAGCCCTGTCACAGTGCCTCTAATGGTCGCCTTACGTGACAGCCCAATGATGCGCGACCGGTCATTCTCTGGTAGATTAGCGGAAAGACGGGAAGCAGCCAAATGAACGCTGAACATTTCAAACTTACAGCAACAGTAACGGTATCTGAATCCCCAGAGCAACACATTGACGTTTATAGTGTTGAGCCGTCAAATCTGGTTTTTAACCTTGAACTTACATCAATTACCACAGAACAACGGGCAAGGGCATTGGCGCGGCATTCCGCAGCATCATCGGGGTTTCCTAAGTTTAGGTCTGTATCACGCAATGGGCGCATTTTTATCTGGGAATTTGAAAGGGTAGAAAATGACACCTGAACAATTCAACGCATGGGTTGTCGAAATGAAAGCAACCTACAGCATAACCAAAGACAAGCGCGTCGCACAAATGCTCTGCGTGTCTGATGATACGTTTACCCGCTATAAGCAACGCGGATGCAGTGACATGGCGGCTTTGTCGTGTAAGGCTTTGTTGCATAACTTGGGGAATGGGTGATGAGGTGGCAGAATAAACCAGTACTCGTATGGTCAACAGTGTTTGCTGTGTTTCCTACGCGGATGCATGATGGAGTGTGGGTGTGGCTTGAGCAATACGAGCGCATGCCTTGCAATTACGGCAACAAAGCTTACCGACGTGCGTTGGGTAGCGACTACGAACCCTTTTACACCATAGACACAATGACACCATTGGAATTGCGGAATCCAATACTTGCACGATGGGCTAGGGAAAATAAATGAATAACCAAAAGTTCACCCGCAAGGAACAACGCTTCTTTGTATTCCGGCATAGGGAAACTGGCCTGTATATAAGGGAAGGCGAAAAGCTTTGGACGCTCAACATTGAGTTGGCGCATTTGTTCTTAGCTGATGGTGACAGGATTGCAATAGACCTTATGCCGGAACTTGGTCCAACCAAAATATTCGATATTGATATTCTGGAAGTCATTCCAAAGCTAAACGGAACCGTTACTTTTAACATCGAAAGGAGTGTGAAATGAAAGAAACCCCGACAAGAGTTCCTGTTATTAGATGTTCAGAATGCACTCACTACTTGCGAACCAGAACCGGCGCATCTTCGTTTATGTCACAATATGACGGTGCTCCGATATTTAAATTTAAGTGCGCCATAGATATGGCAGACCTGCGAGATGGTCAGGTATGGGCGTCTTGCGACCATATGAAAATCAAACATTAAAGGAGTGCGAAATGAAGATAACCGATTATATAGATTGCTAGATATGGCTGATTGCACATGTAACCCAACATACCTTATGCACGTGGCAGAAGCCGCTCTAGGCACAACGGCGCGGGCTAAGGCCATAGAAGAGATTCACGCAATAGCCCCCAATCCATTTGAACAGGGACGAAAGAATAACGAAACCGCTTGGGTGCGCGGGTGGCGTGAACATGCAAGCAGATTGATATGGTGTTAGTGGATTAGCGATACATACATACAGCACCGCTAATCCTTCTCGCCTTAGCCCAGATATGGTAAGTGTCCATCTTCCACCATCTGCTTCAGTTTGCCCCTGGTGATATGTCCATCTTTATTATTGCCATGTGGGGTAAGTGGCAGTGTCACTTTATCAATGTTCTTTCCCTCAATACTAAGAATGTAGACCATGCCTGTATCAATTGTACATTCTATATCATCCCCAGTCATAAATGAGATGCACTCAGATGGCACCTGTTCTCCACGGGGGCGTGCATTCATATCAATGCCTGACATGGGGTGTACGGTTACACTCTTGGCCGTCCAGTAATGAACACGTCCATCATTTGCCATATGTTTTAAGGTGAAGTTTATTGTAGGCTGCATTGCAGACCTCTCTTTCATTTTCTAGGTTTCTATCTAATCCCTTTCGGGGTGCTTATCTCTAAGCAAATAAACTATAGTATTTTAAATTGATGCTTGTCAACGTCCTCTAATCCACCCGCCTAAACACATTAGCGCACCTGCAATTGATAACATTCCCGGCACTTCCATTCGGATCACCGGGAAACATCATATTCTCAAATGTACCATTGCGTTTAGGCACCTTGTAGGCTTGGTCAACGGGTACACGCTGCCCCTGCATGGCCCTATGGCTAAACTGGTCTATAACCCCGTCACCCTCGCCAAAATCGCGCGTCCTGCCATCCTCTACAGGTATCCATTCTTTCATCAATGTAAGCCGTGATGTTTTGGCAACCTGTAGCGATGCGTGTTGGCTTGCGCTATGCGTTTCCGTTCTGGCAATTACATTCGCGCGTATCCGGCTTATTTCTGTGATGTTGGCCCGCAAGTCCGTGGCTATCTGTTCAACAGACAACCCCTGTTTAAGCCCTGATGCTATGACACGCTCCATTGCCTCGCGCGTTGCATCTGTTATCTGTTGAACCCGCATAGCCCCGAACTGCTCAATGAACTCACGCAAGATACGTTGAAATAGCCCTTCTTCATCCTGCTTTGTTTCTAGGTGTTTATACCCAGACTTTACCTGCTCTATAATGCGTTGCCCCATCATGCGCCCGGCCCTGCCCCATATGTTAACAAGTGCGATCTGCACCTCATGGTTTAGCGTTTCTGGTAATTTGGGCTTGCCTGAAGCCTCGTAAGCGTCCGTTGCCGCGTTCATGGCTGATGCTATCACTTTAGCCATTGCCGCCGCTGTGTCGTTAACTACGGCGTCTATGATAGAATTCTGGGCTTGGGCTTCGTCCTGATTACTTGCCATAATCCGAACCATACGCAAATGCGGCCTTCATTGTTGGGGAAAGGGCTTTCACATCATCAGCGGGCTTATCTTGCTGGCGAACAACACGCTCTTGCAGCTTATCTCCATCTGGTAATTTGTCATAGCCCTTTAATGCCCTACGCTCGTTTATGGTCAGATCCTCTGACTTGTCGGCCATGCCCCATAGGTCCATCCGCTTATCAACAATGGCAGGTATTTTATCCATGCTGGGGCGTAATTCAGTGTTATTGAACTTAGGGCCAAGCCATGCGTTTAGTTCATCTTTGGTGTTATCAACCAATGGAATAACGGTGTCTTCCCAGAATGCACACCTTGCCTCTTTATAGTTTGCGTATGTGTTATCGCCTGGTATGCCGAGCATTTGCGGGGGAACGCCGTAAGCCAGCGCAATATCGCGGGCGGCTGCAGCTTTGGTTTCGAGTATGGACATATCAGATGGGGAAAGGCCCATAGCCTGCCATTCAAGCCCGCCATCTAAAAGCATAGGACGGCCCGCATTGCTTGCGCCGGAATATTGCTCTTCTATTTGCGTTTTGAGCCGATTATATCCGTCATCGCTTAACGTGTTATTCTGTCCATCCTTTGACTTAACAACAACAGCACCGCTCGGCCTTGCGCTATTCTGCAACAAAGCCTGAATCCATTTCATGCTCTCGTTGTGTTGATCGATCGCATATGCGCCAGACTCTGTCGGGGCAAGGCCATACCAATCATCAACGGGGTTAAACGATTTGATATGCCAAACATCACTTTCACCAGTTACGGGATCAACATCCCACTCAAACTTATTGCTATTAACTCTATAAATATATGCGCTTGGGATGCCTGTAATTCCCTTTTTGACTGTCATCCTGTCTGCTCTAAGTGTAAACAATTCCTTTGGGACGCCATCAATATCAGATTGCTCAATGTAAGAATTCCCGTAGATTAAGCCATAGCTGATTAGGGCCTCCATAAACTCTGACTTGCTGACAGTTGGGCTTGGGTTGTTAATCAGGTCAAGGAATGGCGATTCCGTTAACAGTGTATCACCCTGCCAAACCTCCCATTCAACAGATGCGACGGCCTTGGCAACCTTCTTTATAGAAGCATTAGCGATTACATTTTGAACGTATCCCTCTTTTGCGAATGAGCCATCGGTTCGCGGCGACCATTCTACAGCACCATTTCCCAAAAACATAACGTTTGAGACCGCGCTGGCCTTCCGCCGTAGAAAATCGAAAACCGCCATTTTGTATCCTGTCGCTTTGCCCGTTTGGCCCCTTATACACGTTATAAGGCCCTTATACTAGGTTCATTCCGCTTTTGTATTAACGGGCCTATCCCGTAGCGAATGCCGTCTATGTGGTGATTGTGGTCGTCAACGATTATGGGCAATATATCACCGCTGTTTTTATCAATCTCATAGCTGTACAGTCTAAACTCTCTTGCAGTCTGGGGGCAGTCTGGATGGATGTAAATGCGCTCGAATGATTTCATGAACTCAACGCCATCTGCAACACTGCCAGGCCATTTCTTAACGCTAACCATATTTGGGATACCGTGTCGGCGTAAGTAGCTTATGCTCTCTGGCCTTGCGCTATCGGCTCGCACCGCATGTTTTTCTATACCGGGTATTGCGTCCTTTATGAATTGTGCCGTGTCGTCCAGTTCAAGCTTTACCTTGTTGGCCTCGCGCCTGATATACAGACTGTCTTGATAAACATACATCTGGTTTGCAGTTGTTGGATCTTGTGAAAAACCAAAGTCTAGCCCGTGATATGGACCATCCCAATTATGTCCCGCCTCAAATTCCTTAACCTCGAACTTATCCGCGAATATCTGGGCCTCGGTCATGGTTAGAAACTCGCCGTCCCAAACATGCCCGTATGTATCTGGCCGCTTGCGCTCATCATCTAGACGTTCTTGTTCCAGTTCGGTGTCATAGAACCAAGGATTGTCAGAGTAATTCAGCTCCGCAATTTTAATATTGCTTGGAGGCTCTGACCTCATTCGTTGATGTGTTGCGCTGGTTTCGCTTTCCGGGTTCCATGTCGCCCATATTTCGGACCCCTTTTTCCGCACAGTCGGGATTAGCTTGCGCCATGCGATTTCGCTAACAGCCTCGGCCTCATCTATCCATGCAATAAGAATGTTTGATTTTGATTTCAGCCCATCTAAGTTTTGATGAAGCCCAGCGAATACATATTTTATCCGCCTATTTCGTGTCCGAATAAACTTTTCGCCTATTTCGTAATAATCATTTAGCCAAGGAACAGATCGTATCGCAACCTTAACCTCTTCCATACTGCTTTCTTCAAGGCTCTTTAGATGTTCACGCCCACAAAGAATAGCGCCTTCAATGCCGGCCTCTGCAAACATATAGCCACGAACCGCTGTCATAAGCGCAAATGAGAATGTCTTACCAGATCCACGGCCACCCCAAGCGGCTCTATATCTGGCCTCGCCCTCGAATATCGGTATCAGCTTGGGTGGTAAATCAAGGTTTACTTCGTGCATCTGGAGCTGTCAGTTTAATGTGGGTTGGCTTTTCTGTGGTTGACACATCGTGATATTGCACAGGCGCACCCAATCCCCGATCCTCTGCGTCTTTGAGTAGTTTAAGATTGGCTTGGTCTATTTGGGCTATTGCCATATTCATCCCCTCATCGTCACCTTCCTCAATCGCCTTATCTAACTGGCGTTCGAGTGCGGCTAAATACTTGCCCCTCAAAGCCACGGCTTTTTCCGCGTTTTCCATCTCCATAGATTTTTGCTTTTTGGTCTTACCAGTTGGATTTCCATCTGGCTGACCAAATTGCTTACTTTTTGGGGGTTTTTTATAACCTACTTCTTCTGTCATGCGGGTTCCCCGATTAGGGATGGCTATTAGAACTGATACGATGCGCGGATCGTGAATGTGTCTGCGTCAATATCTGTTCCGAATACGGTGTAGCTATCCCGTGCGATTTCACCTGTTACCAATATGTGTTCCGTTGCTTTGAAACTGACGCCGAGGCCAAAGCCTGTTCCTGTGTCTGATGCTTTGCCGAAGTTGCTGTCGATCGATATATGAGAAGATGCTATAAAGCCATATCCCAATGCACGGCCAAAGTCATATCCAAGGCGTGCTTTAATCCTGGTTGTGTCTGCGTCGACTGTCAGTGGGGCAGGAACGTCAAGGTTTGCCTTGTCGTAGTCTGCCTCTATTCCTGCTACGACTTTACCAAAGTCATGCATGTACCCGACGTGGACGCCGAATACAGTCCCCTTTAGGTCAGATGGTGCGCCGGTCACGTCTAAGCTTGTCATGCCTACTTGTCCGCCTGCGTAGAAGCCTGTCCAGTCACCATCGGCGGCGATTGCGGCTGTGGCAAAGATTGTTGAGAAGATTGCAACGAGTGCTAATTTTAGATGGTTCATTGTGTTTTCCATTCTTTCGGTTTGAGTGTTATATATCACGTTGGCTTATTCGTGTAAACTGCGGGTTATTCCTTGTCCAAGCAAAGCGCATTCCATTGCTCCGTCGTTCCTGTTGGTTCGTCATAGACCCATTTTAGGAATGCATCATACATCTTTATTTTTCTCGTGTATGGCAAGGTTGTTTCCACACTCATAAACACTCGGTTTGCTTGTTCTCTGGTTAAGCCTTGTGCGCGTAGGCTTTCAGCGGCTTCGATACCTTTGCCAATTGTTAGGCATTGCTCCAGTTCTGTGAGTGCCATTGCCGGGGTTGTTAGTATTGTAATGATTATGATTAGATATTTCATCATTCTTCCTCCGCTATCAGGGCTTTGATGATTGCAATTAGCCATGCGCGGGAGGGGGTTTTATCCCAAGCCGTATGAAAAACATTAGCTGACTCATGGTGCTGAACGCCACATTCACCGTCGTAATAGAATGTCCATTCATATTCAGGCAACACCGCCTTGTGTAGTGCTTGAGCTGCGTCCAGAGAGCCGCTGTTGGCTGGCATAAAGGATAAAGCCCAAGAGACTTGCACGCCGGGATGAGAATGTTCACTAATGTGGTAAAGATCATCTGCAACAATAACCTCCTCCGCCTCGACCTTCGCCAACAACGCTATCAGGTTTTGTTTATGGGTCATGGGGTTTGCTTTCTTGTTGCTATTGCAAAATTATATGACCACCACCCAAAATAAAGCGAAATACCTATGCCTACCGAAGTAACGGGGTGATGAGTAAAGCCAATAACAAAGCCCCGTTCACGCTCCCAAAATCGCAAACCAATTAAAACGCCGTGATCGTTCTTAAACGTAGCCGGAAACATCTTCATAGCTTTTCCTTCGTCGGCGGGGTGGGTAGTGGTTTCTGGTGGGTCGGAACAGTTCCGTTGGGAATTAATCTATTTTCATAAACCCACGTCTTGCCAGTCCAGTGATTATCCCACCCGCCAATTGCCACACGTTTTATCCCGTCCAACTCAAATGCAAGGAGAGCACGCTTAGTTGGTTTATTTTCGTGGTCTATCGGTTGCCACGTCTGGGCCTCTCGCAGTGCATCCCGCTCTATGGTGATTTCATCAATTTCATAACCTAAGCATGTGATTTTGTCTGTAAAGTCTGCCCGTTCGTGCATGGGGATTTCGAACCTTACAAGGTCGTCACCATCGACCCTAAATGCGCGGTCTATTTCAAGGCGATTGTGACAGCGTTCAACTTCTGCGGTTAGGGCGCGTAGTGTGTTAATCGCTGGGTGTACCGCCGCTTGAAACTCGTCAGTTTTGCGTGAGCCTTGGAGTTCACGTATTAGAGAAATGATCGCCTCTGTTGATGTATCTGTCATAATATTCCCTTAAAATGGTGTATTAGATTTGTCAGATGAATGCTTGCGCTCTATGGCAAGCAAGGCTTCAAGTTCCACAATACGGGCGGTTAGGGCTTTCACCTTGTCTTTTAGGTGCGCCTCCCGAACATCCCAGAAACATTTGCATGTGTATTCTGGGGCGTCTTCTTCAGCGATAAAATACAAATCCTCATTCAAGGGGGTGTATTTATCTGGCGGAAATGACACGGCGACTTCATCAAGAGTATATCGCCCTGCATGGTCTTTGATACCAGTATAGCCACAATGCTTCGGGCATTCGTACAGGTCGCGCTTCAGGATAAGAAATTTAGGTTCCGGTGCGTCTGTCATATCACAATCCAATCGTTTTGCTGGCCGCGCGTGTCGCGAGCGTTTCCATTGCCAATTCGACCACGAGAGTGATTTTAAACACCCCACGTTCGTATCTGCTGATAGTTCCCGTGTCTTTCCCTAGTGCGCGGCCTAGAGCGGCTTGCGATAGCTTTAAATCGGTTCGGGCTTTTATGAATTGTTTGGCCGTCATAGCCCCTCACCTTCTGTCCATTTGATTTTGATGCAGGCTAGGCGGTCACCGGCGGCATGTCGTCCCGCGTCTTCTTCTGTGTCATGTGGAGCATATGACCCATCTGGGTAAGCATTTAGCCAAGCAGTGTGCTTTTCGGGGGGGTATTTGTGAACAAGAAAATGGGTGATTGCGTCTACATGCACCTGATCATGCCAAGAGCACGATTTGGCAACTCTGGTTATTGAAACATCACTTTCTAACCAGATAGTCACTTTCGTTCCATCAGGCACAGGGCAAACACTATCGGCGGTTGCTTCAAACGGATAACGGCGGTCTATTTCGTATTTCATGGGGTTTCCTTTCTTAGCGGTGGTCCGCTCAATCAGTTATCAAACCAAAATACTATGCGATGATCGTCGCCGTCAATATTATCAAATAGTTGAATAATTTCCTTCAGGCCAGCAAGCTTGAATGAAGCTGGGACCTCTATTGAAAATTCCAAATATGTGCTGATGGAAGACCATTTACAATACGGATATAAAAGACCCCAGTCTGTTTCATCGTCACTTTTGATTGATGCATTGAGATTGTTTAATTCCACATGGTCCTTCATACCAGAGACGGTCACAGTTTTGGTTTGTAGAAAAGTCCAAGCGTCTTTTAGTTCACTTAAGTATAAGTAGCTGTGACTGTGACCATCTGCACCATAACTTTCCGATATGGCCCTTACCTCTGGACACACATTGAAAGGCAGTCTTCGTGGGCTAAAGCTGTAATCGCTCTCATATCTGACCCCGCTGGCCAAAAACCCAAACAATTCATAGTCCCTGTTTGTAAAGCGTCTTTTCCAAGGAACATCTACGAAACCATCATCATATTCGTCGCACCAACCATCATCGGCAGTTATCCATTCGCCGTTGACCTTTTTTTCTTTATATAAGTGGATGTCACATCCCATTTTTGTCTTCCCTTCGTTTCTATCTTCAATCTATGGCCTATCGCCTACATAGTCAATAGGCCCAGATCATTTATTTACTTAACTCCCAAACCGTTAAGTTTCTGCTTACCCTTGTTTTTGAAACAGTGCCGTCAAGCAACATACTCCGTAGGGTGTTCCATGCGGTATCCCGACAGCATCCTATCAGATCCGCAACTTCCTTGGCCTGCATTGGATTTTTAGACTCATTCAGAACGTCCTTGGCCAATACCTTTCTTTTCCTGATTGCCGCAGCTGTCTTGCCTGACACGCCACCGCGCCTTCCATTGTCTTCATTCACGGGTGTTGCCTGTGGCAGTTTTTTCTTATGGCCTTCGGCCTGTGCCATTTGTAGCATATAGTTCATTGTTCTTTTCCTTTCGTTGTTTTCTTACATAGAACCCAGAGGATGCTTTGACCTGACAGTCCAGCGGGTTCTATATGGCCAGCATCCCGAAGTCTTTTGAGATTTGAATAAATCGTATGCTTTGGGATTCCTGACTTTTTACTAATGCCGCCGCGCGTATCCATGCCATTTGACAGAACATCAAGTATCGCTCGCTTTGCCTCGATAGATTTTGCTATGGCACTGGGGTTTCCGGAACCGGGTCGGTCTATCATGCCGGGTAGGCATTTCTTATGGCCTTCGGATAAGGCAAGAATTTGCATAGCGTTCATTCTGTCACCTCCAACTGCTTTACCACTGGTAGGGCTTCGGCCAGTTCAATCATTTGTTGCAGGGCGTCTGGCTTGCGTATGCGGTAGCGGAGTATCTTTGTGTATGTTGGATAGTTTGACCAATCCCACGATCCAGAAAACATTTTACCATCCCCGTCATATACTGCCTCAATATATTTCCCGTTGTCGTGTCGGCTGGCAACATACATTCCATTCACAAGATCGGCGGGGAAACCCTTGCCGTCGTGGTCCGTCCAGTCCGTCCATTGTTCGCTCATTGCTTCGCCCTCATTGCAAAGCCTGGAAGCTCTGCAATTGCATTTTTTTCATGTTGCCGGGCTTTGATACCAGCGCGGCGCATTGGTGCATCGTATGTATTATGGCACCGTTGGCACCAAGCTTTAAGGTTTTCAGGCTCGCAATTTTCTGGGGTGTGATCCAGATGTGCGGTTGTCAAAACAACCTTAGACCCTGTTTCTGGATGTGGCTCACCATTCTTTACGCGGCAATCTGGATAAGCGGGGGAACCCTCGCAACAGTTGCCAGCACGATCTCGGCAATCTTGTGAAATTTGTTTCCAGTTCTTAGGATACCGTGCCTTATTCTCTGGTCTGATCGGCATTATTTTCCACTCCTCATTGCAAAGCCCGCGTCTTTTAGGATTTGGTCGGCTTGCGCCTTGCGTTCCGGATCGATTGGCTTCAGGTTTACAGGCGTTGTATCTTTCACAGCATTAGGCATTTCCGCCCGCGGGTTTTCGGCAATCATAGCTTTGCCCCGAATAACCATCAAGAAGTTGTACAAATCCCCAGGCGCAGGTTTTCGCAAATACCCAGTCGCGTTGCGCGGCCCTGAAATCTGGTATTCCATCAAGCCCGTTTTGATTTCCTCATTCGTAAACACCGCGAGCAATTCAACAGTTTCTGATACCTGAAGCATTTCAAGCTCGCCAAGGTCACGCTGGAAAAAACCCCCATAGAACGACTTAATCTTAACCGCTCGCCACTTTACGCTCTCTGGTTTAATCTGGGGGCGCGTTGAGGTTGATAGCTGCCGCCCTGTCTGCCCAGCCTTCGATACTTCCGTTGTCTTTTCTTGCTTGTCCATTGTGTTTTTTCCTTTGTGCGTCTGGTGATCCGTGATATTTGATTTGATTGCTGGCCCAAGTTATCAATGCAGCCTCAAAGCTTTTAAATGTTGTCCCCTTTGATTTATGAAACTGAATACAATCATCAACCATTGGGCCTATCTGCCAATCGTGGTATCCTTTGCCTAGAATGGTCTGAATTGTTTTTTCATTAGGCATCCAATCATCAGGAAATTGGGAAGATCTTTTTGTGGATACTTTAGTATCCTTTTTATATGGTTCTGGTTCTAGTTCTGGTTGGTAGGGCATTGCTACAGCATTGCTAGACTGTTTATCCTTATTATTCCTAGCCTTAGCGTGACCACCCTGTTTTCCTGCCGAAACGCGCTTTGAATGTGCTAGGCCAGATTGCTTGTATATTTTAAGCAGATTTTGGTTGTATAAATACGCGCCTTTTTTGGTGAAAAACTCGCTTATGATAATCGAAACAACCCTGTCAAATGTCTCTTGGTCAACCCTCATACGCCGCATTAACCAAGCATCATCATTCGGTAGGCGGCATGTCGGATTCATCCATTGAAGCCTTAACAAGCGATTGTATGCCCCATCCTCTTCAAGCGTAAGGTGTGATGTTTTGCCCTCGAAATCTTTAGGGTACATCGGGAAGTAAGGCAGGCTCATGGCAACAAAACCCCTCTCTTGCGGCCTTGAATGTTCCAAGGTGGGTTTATTTCTGCAATAAGTTCGGCCTCTGTGCCACGCAGTTCTGTCTTTGGCGTGGGTTTAAACCAGCGTTGTGGCCAGTACCCCGGCTGCCATATTTCATTCAGAATGGGGTGGCTCTGCATTCTTTGCTTTAGGTTGGTAGACATACCGACATAGGCAACGATTGCCTTCTTATATGTGTGTGTTTCATGTAAAAGAAAAAGATATACGGCTGGCTCATTGGTTATTGACCTACACCCGTTGTTGTAAGTGTCAGGTGTATACCACCCGTCAGAAGTTAGGTTTCCACCCCAAGTATCGGCACATTGCCATTCTATCATTCTGTTGATTATTGAATTTGTCACTGTGCGCTCTTTCTTTTTGCGCATGTGGTTGACACTTAAGCCCTCGCTATTGTATCATTCACATGCAGTTATAGTAAAACTACCTTACGTCCACCTAACGTATTTATCAAGCCCAGTAATTTAGTTTGCTGGGTTTGATTTATTCAGGGTCAAGCAAATCACCCGCCGCCTCCTTTGCTGGCTCGGGTGATTCGAGGGCCTTTTCCCTGTCGCGGCATTCCCAGCACAACCCGCGATTTATAACGGGCATCTCGCAGCGGTCACACCAATTAAATTTCATCGGCCTTGGCCAGTGTGCATCACTCATATTAGTTCCTTTCGTTTATGTTTCAGGCTTCGAGTTTATCCATTTAGGATGGTTCCTGTTCTGACTCTAGCAATTCTTTTGCTTTCATTCGCCAAACGCGGCAAAGCCTAAGTAATTCTCTGCTCTTTGCTGGAAATTCAGAACCTAGAGCATCGCCCGCAATTAGTAGTGCATCGGCCTTAGCCTTAGCCTTTTGATAGGTCATAACTGATCCTTCATTGCGGCTTCCAACTGTACTTGGCCCGAATATCCTGACACCACTTTATAGCGGACTCTTCACTGTCAAGAATAACGTGATGCCCTGTCCAAGTGTTTAGGAACTTTTTCTGGGCGTCCGTAAGCTTGGCCTTAGGCCCGTTCTTTATTTCAACCAATAGGCTGACTCCCCTAAATCCGCAAAGGGCGTCAGCGGGCTTGTCGATGGGGTATACGGTTATTCCGTGGGCTTTGATGATGCGGAATATAGCGGCCTCGTTTATATCGCGTTTGTTTTTGATGTGGTGGCCTCTCATGCGAATTTATCCACTTCATTTCCAAACACATCCCAGCCCGAACGCTCTTGCCTGCTGAATAGTTCCAAGTATGGCCCCTTTGCCAACTTCTCCGCCTCGCTGAATGCCTCATCAGGCTTGCGTGAATGCTCCCTTGTCTTTGCCTGCAAGCACCCCCCATCGCCCTCTATAACCGATCGCACATTGTTTGCGGTTTCTGGGTTCCCATTAGATGCAATTAAAAAAGGTTCGCCCGCGCATCGCAAAGCATAGCCTGTACCAAATGCAAGTTTTTCGTGTTTGGTGCGCTTTATCCAATGTCCCGCCGTCACATATTTAAAGCCCCAAGCGTCGATCACTTCAAAAGCCTGTCGCAAGAGTGGGTTTGTTGCCCATAGCCACAAAACGCAATCTTTGCCCGCTAGATGACCGACGTTCATGGCCTTTACGTCGTCAATATCCATACAATCATATTTTGCAGATGCATTTTTATTCTCACCCTTTGCAGACCAATTTTCGTATTGCCAAGGTGGATCTGCCATAATTAATCCATATTTAAACAGCGGAATCGCGTTGATGTTTGTGTATGTCGTCATTTCTTAAACCAGTATTTTAAAATGCCATTTCTGCGCAACATTTTAACATGTATCCGAACCGACGTTACGCTGCATTTCATCTTCAGGGCTATGTCATAAACGCCCAGCCCTGATTTTAACATGGTGTTTACGCTATGCCCCCAAGCTTGCGAGCCGGGGCGGTTTATTCTATCTGGCATTTTCCGCCTCCGCTTGTAGAATGACCACATTGGCCGACGATAAGATTTCTGCCGCCTCATAGAAATGGTACTTGTCTCTCTGACTCGGTTGGGGGCCACAATGAAGCACACTGATGCCAGATTGCGCGATGGCCCTTGCGCATTCGGCGCATGGAAACCAACGCATATGTAAGTGTAGGCCTTGCGTTGATATTCCCAATCGAGCGGCTTTAAAAATTACGTTTCTTTCAGAATGTTCAATCCAAGGATCTTTACCTGGTCTGGTTGTTTTCTCATATGATGCAGCGACCCCAACAGTCAGTGTGTTTGAGGACATAAGAACGGGGGTTCCTTCTGCCGTACTTAGAATAGCCGCTGTCTGGGTGTTCTGATCGTCGCTCTTTGTCATGGCGGCATTAAGTAATTTATCTATCATGTGAGGCCTCCGCTTGTAGGATTGCGTAACCTATCATTTCGGGGATTTGGGGGATTACTGCGTTTCCGAAGCCTTTCAGTCCACCAGCGACCAGCCATGAGGGAAACCCATCATGCCGTTCACACACAAAAGGCACGGCGGCCCCTTGAACATGGTTGATAAGGCTATCTGCTTCCCTATACGCTTTCGGCGTTGCACTGATGGCATGGAGATATCCCCGCGGCTTCTGTTGTCCGAGGCTAGAGGGGTAGGCAATAATCCAAACCCTTTCGCGCTTGTGGGGTGCGCCAACGTCTCGCGCTCCGATGATGTCCCACTCCGCATCAAACCCGACTTCGGCCAGGTCCCCAAGAACTCTTGAAAACCATCGCCCATCGTCTCCACTAAGGAGGTTTGGGCTGTTCTCCATGATTGCGAATTTTGGTTGTAGTTCGCTAATAAGCCTAACAATTTCCGACCAGAGGCCTGACCGTGCGCCGGACAGGCCCTCACCACTTCCGCTTGCACTAATATCTTGGCATGGGAATCCACCCGTGATAATGTCAATGGAAATTCCGTCTCGTTTAAGAATGTCGCCTGTGAGTTTGGTAACGTCTTCATATTGTGGCACCTCCGGCCAATGCTTTGCTAAAACTTTACGTGGAAATTCTTCAATCTCGCAGAATGCCACGGTTTCAAATCCGCCCGTTCTTTCCAAGCCTAGACTAAAACCACCTATCCCGCTAAATAAATCGAGAACCTTAAGCACTACCAGCCCCTTTTCAGTATAAGGGCGGTAACGCGCTGAATTGACATTTCGGTTTGATGCGCTGCCTGGCATTGCTGCCGGGCACGCTGCCGATCAAGGCGTTTGATTAACCTGTCGCGGGTTGCATAGAGTGTTTCGCGGGTGGGTATGAATAACATATCATTTCCTCAATGGTGGGATTTCAGAAGTCCCGATGATGTTTGTATCAAGGCAGGCTGTGTACATGCGATCCGGCACGCCGTTTGGAAAGTACAAAGCGATTTTCGCGGGCATGTCTTGGCCACAAGAATATTCGTTGGGGTAGCGTGATGTTATCATCTGCTGGCCCGTTTCGAAGTTTATAAATGTTAAGAATGTTAAGATTGTGTTTCCCTTCGTTTAAAAGGACTGGGCATTTAAGCCCAGCCAAGTTTCAGGCAGAAATAATGGGGTGTTACAGCTTTATCCCCATTGTACTTGTTACACACTTACACGCTGTTTATAGGTTTTTGATACGCTCTGCGTTATCCAGCCCCTCTTTGAGAATGCCTTTCAATGTGGCAAGATTTGCGTCAAGTTCCTGCAATGACCCGTTGTGGTCTAACGTGTCCTTTTCAGAATCCCCGGTTCCCTGCGGCACTACTCCTAAAAGATTATTTCCGACATTTTCACAAATATTAGAAATACGGCGAGCATACCCGGTTAAGTCTTGAACGACATGTATCCTTTGTGCGATTTCTCGCGTGGCGGGCGTCTCTTCTTGTCTATTTATAGCCGCGCCTTCTAGTGATCCGCTCATCATTTCTTCTCTCATTGTTCTGATCCTTTCCGTGATCGTTGTTTATTTTGTTGGGGCTTCGTGACCACCTGCCCCAGTGGGTGTTAAAAAATGGCCAGTAAGCCAACTGTCACAACTCGGTCGGGCCCTTCATGACTACCTGCCCCGTGGTTATGGATGCGCCTTTATCACACGCCGTCACGAATTATTGTTATGCCTTGTTTTTCGAGCAAATGTTCAATGAGGTTTGCAAACCCAACATCTTGAACCTTCGCGACAACGTCCTCGTTTCCATCAAGATAGATGTATTCATAAAATCCGTTTGGCCTTTTTGAAGCTCTGCGTAGTAATTTGTCAGGCATTATTCATTTCCCTATTCGGTTGGGATTTCAATTCCCAAGTAATTGCATAGACCCCGGATTGTGCTTTCGTTAAGGTTAGGCTTGCCCCTCATAGCTTTTGTGACTGTAATCTTAGACATGCCCGTGGCTTCTGCTACCTTGTCGATGCGTCGGTCTGACATTGCAAACTTGATTTGGCTTAGAAGAAGTTCCTTTTGTGTGGCGTTCATTTACTTGCCTTCCTGTGCTGTGTTGTTGGGGCGGGGTAAGTGCATCCAGCATTCAGGGTCCCACCCCAATTCACGCTGATACAATGGCTCTTCCATACCAGTAACCCACACACCGCCTGTTTTTTTCATAGCTAGCCCGCCATGCACTATGACAGGTACACCTTTGGGAGCGGACTCTATGTCATAATTCCAAGCACTCGCCGCTTCCAGTTCTGCAATACGGGCAGATAGGGCGAGTATGAAGCTTTCCGTGTGTGGTAGGTACGCTTGCTTTTGCAGCCACAATATATGACGCTCAACCGCCCCTTTTGATATGTCAGTCATAACGTCTCTTTCCTTAAGTTCTACCCGACCATAAAATAGGCTGGGTACTATGTCAACGTATATTATTGTGTTTTCTGGTATATAATTTAGTTGACAGGGCTTTTATAATCCCTATACTGACGATAACGAAAGGGAAACAACATGTTTAAACTACCATCAGATTTGTACTTGGTCTTATCGCCTGAATACCTAAGCGAAATTCGCGGGGTGTCTAAAAGTGACGCCATTGACCAAATGTTATCACACGGGCAAGCCGGCGAACCGTTCCGCGTTTTTCACATTACAATGGACGCCGGGACAAACCTGCCAGAAACCACAACCGATGTCACCGAGGATATGACGCGCGAATTGATGGACGGTTATTTCTTTGCATCTGACATCCCGCAATGGTTGGGTGACCTGGATGAGTGCTATTTAAACGAATTGAAGGTTTTGTAACGAGTGAATGAGTAGCGATTAACGCGGCGGGCAACTGTCAATGTCCGCCGCGCAACTTAACGAAAGGGAATACAATGACCAAGCTAAGAATTACAGGTGGTAGAGGATTTCATCTCTCGTTTGATAACGGAGTAACAATCTCTGTTCAAATTGGGGGTGGCAATTACTCGGATAACTATGATTTTCCCATTAGTCAAAGCGATCAAGATGAGCCGTTGCCGCCTTCTAATAGGGCAGAAATTGCAATATGGGATGGTTCTGACAATTGGGCAAACTTAAACGGCACCAACGCAGGCTACAGAAACGAAGTGGCAGGCTATGTACCTGTGGATGATGTTTTGGATATTGTGGCAATTGTTCGCGCTATTCCAAACCCCGCGACACAAAAAGATATTGAGACCGCGCTTGTAAGTTGGCGCGATAAATTCAACCCATAAAGGGAAACCAATGACCCATCTTGAACTATACGCAGCTGTAACTTTCACAGTGTTTATCATCGTCTGCTTTACTGCGGTAATCGGGCCTTATTTAGAGGGCAGAGAATGACACATACAAAAGGGCCTTGGGTTCCATATTTTGATGAGCGGCATTTTGGTGCGCAAATTCACAGTCAAGGCAAGTGCAACCACTGGATAGCAAATCTCAAATGTGAAAGCTGTCCCGGACAGGCCGAAGCCAACGCCCACCTAATAGCAGCAGCACCAGATATGCTTGAAGCTTTGAACGTAGCAAAACAACTTGCAGAAGTGGCGAGTGATTGGAATTTGGATGAAGTCGAAATAGATGGCAAAATGCAATCAATCTACGATGTGACCAGTATTTTCAGGGCCGCAATCTCCAAAGCGCGAGGCAAATCATGACCGAAACAACCGACACCCTTTGCCCGAATTTCAACAAACGGTATTCAAAGTGCGATCTAGGCAACGACTGCACTTGTTACGTGGACGTTCCAAACCATGTTGCAGCGTCTAAACCGAAAGGACACCCAATGACCGATACAACAGAGTTAGCCCCACTGCCCAACGAGGCCGAACTGGTGAGTATTATTGATAAGATACTCACGAACGAGCCGACAATAAGGGGGATTGCACCAGCAATCATCGCCGCCCTGCGTCCTTTCCTGAATGCCGACAAGCGGGTGCTGACAATGGCTGATTTCCCAAGTGACGGAAACGAGGAAGATCGTTGGATTTATGATTGTGAAAACGGATGCCCATCTTGTGGCGGCTCTGGTCACAAAGATGACTGTTTTCCAAAAA